>Ga0302320_10005594_pt1 | contig 28143 bp, 28 predicted proteins | sample Bog_T0_3_FD_202130 | JGI IMG/M metagenome (GOLD analysis project Ga0302320, IMG submission 202130) | Peat permafrost microbial communities from Stordalen Mire near Abisko, Sweden - Bog_T0_3 | ecosystem: Environmental > Terrestrial > Soil > Wetlands > Peat | place: Sweden: Abisko, Stordalen Mire...
TACGGTTAATGTGAAGTGTTGAGTGCCGACGGCAGAAGAATAGCGCAGCGCGTACTCCGCACTCGCCAAATTGACGCACAACTCGGCGAAGTCCTGGTCCTGGGTCCAGCGCAGGAGCAGGCTTTGTGAATCCGAGTTCAGCAGCGAAAAACTGCCGGAGAAGGCCACATGCTCATTGCGTAGGCGAATCAGGTTGAGGAGATCCTTAACCACCGGACGATTCATTTCTCGCACAATTTCGCAGCGCTCGAAGTAATGTCGATTAATGTCTCGCCCTACTCCCGTCCGTTTCAACAGGTCGATGTCGTTACTCCCAGCCAACAATCCCACGTAATAGACCTGCGGAATGCCCGGAAGAAAGAATTGAATCGCGCGTGCCAGCAGGTAGCGCTGCTCATCGCCCGCCATCGCGGCAAAGAACGTGCAGTTCACTTGATAGAGGTCGAGATTCGATGCCGCTGCTCCGGTCGCCAAACGGCTTTGCCCGCCGCTCGCCTGGTGAATATGCTCAACCAGCGCGTCGATTTGTTCAGGGGGAATCAGGCCAGGACGCCCGGTGCGATCCGCCGGATCGGCACCAATATCCACGATGCCGATCCCATCGTGCGTGTCGAGCACGGTGACGGCGTTGCGCGGCCGGATGCGAATCCAATCCTTCAAATATGTGGCAGTGCCGAACGCAAATGCGTGCAGTACCAGCGGCGGCAGCGCAAAATCGTACACCCAATCGACCAGACGCGCGATATCAATCTGCCGTCCGAAATACGAGTGCACTTCGACCAGTACCTCGATGCCCAACTCGCGACCGTGCTCGGCAAACGCGGCGATGAAATCGAAGGTCTCCGGCAGCATGAAACAACTCGTTCCCGGCTTCTTGATCGCATAACCGACCGCGTCAAGCCGCACCATGCTCACGCCGGCAGCGGCCAACGTGTCGAGCACACGATCGAGATAGGTTTTTCCTAGAGGATGAGTAACATCGATGTCCAGTTGGTGCCGAGTGAAGGTCGACCACAAGGTGACTTGCTGACCGTTCTTGAGCGTGAATTCGACGAACGGTTTGCCGGGACGCGGCCGATAAATGGCGGCGAGGTCACGGGCGCTCGCGCCATCCGGAAAAACCGCATCGCGCGTCAGGAACAGCCCGCTATGGGCCGATGCCGAGCCATGTTCGAAGAAATCCAAGAATTGAGCGGAACGGTCTGAGATATGGTTGACGATGACATCGGCCATGACGTCGAGATCTGCCGACAGCGCCTGCACCGCGCGCCAATCCCCGAGCCGCGGGTCGACCGCCGTATGATCGATGGGATCGAAGCCCGCGTCGGCGCCATCGATGGGATTGAAGAACGGCAATAAATGCACTGCGCCGAACGCATCGGCGAGCGGACCCGACAACAATTCGCGCAACTCGGCGATGCCGCCGCCGCCCAATCGATCGACATAAGTAATCAGTTGAACTTTATTCTTCATATGCCGGGGTCGCTGTCAGTAACGGCCAAAGATAGCATCGGTTGCAAACGATTGCTATTTGCGGACATTGAGCGGATGCTCAGGTGCCGCAGGGTCGCTCGATTGCTATGATGGCGCGCCCTTGTGCAATCCCGACCATCAGCATGAAAAAAGCTTTCTCGTCCACACCTGCCCGCAAGGCCGTCAAACGGCGACGAGCGGCTGCGCCGGCGCATGCCAAACTGCAAATGGAAGACATCGCGCAGCTCGCGGGGGTGTCAACCTCGACGGTGTCGCGCGCGCTCAATCAAAGCTCGCTGGTGAATCCTGAGACCCGCGCGCGCATCGAGAAGCTGGCGCGCACTCTCAACTATTCGGTCAATGTGGGCGCCAGCAACCTGCGCCTGCAACGCAATCGCACGGTCTCCGTGGTGCTGCCGCTCGACTCGGTCACTCGACAACACGTATCCGATCCGTTCTTTGTCAGCCTGCTCGGCAGCATTGCCGACGCGCTCACGGCTCGCGGCTATGACATGTTGTTGTCGCGGGTGGATGCCGAGCGGCTCGACCGCGCAGGCGATCTCGCGGCATCGGGGCGTGCGATCGGCGTGGTGCTGATCGGTCAATGGCATCACCACGATCAGATCAATGAGCTGGCGGCGCAAAAGGCCCCGATCGTCGTTTGGGGTGCGCAGCTGCCGCAGCAACTGTATTGCACCGTCGGCGGCGATAACATTGCCGGCGGCATGCTGGCCACCGAGCATCTGCTCGCGAAGCAGCGGCGCCGCATTGCCTTCTTCGGTGATATCGACCTTCCGGAACTCGGCCATCGTTTCGAGGGCTATGAGCGAGCCCTTGCGCAGCACAACGTCGGCAACGCCTCGCAGCTGTTACGGCGCACGCCTTTCATGGAGGGCAGCGCCAGAGCCGCCGTCAACGAGTTGCTCGATAAAAAGATCCGCTTCGATGGGATATTCGCCAGCAGCGATTTGCTGGCCTTGGAATCGATCAGCGCTCTGCGTGAACGCGGGCTTACAGTGCCCGAGGACGTGGCGGTCGTCGGCTACGACGACATTGGCATCGCGCGCTACTACCATCCCTCGTTGACGACCATTCGGCAGCCGGTCATGAAAGGCGGCGAAGCCATCGTCGACGCGCTGCTCAAAATTGTCGATGGCCAACGGCCAAAGTCACAGATCCTGCCCACCGAATTGATCGTGCGCGACAGCAGCGGCTGAGCCGTCAAGACTGAACCGATACCGACACGCCGTACTCGCGCGCATCGAGGGCCGCGAGCAGCCGCCGCGTCGGTTGACGCAACCAGTTGAAGATCAGCCCGAGGCACAGGACGGCGGCGAATACAGCCGCCAGTACGAACGCATACTTCGGCACCCCCATCACGTCAATTACCCGGGCCATGGCCAACGGCCCGAGCACCGCCCCGGCGCAGGTAAAGAACAAAATTACGCCCGCGACCGCGCCGTGCTCGGATTTTTCAAAGCAACTGATGCCCTTTGAATTGAGCGTCGGATAGATCACCGACATGAATAGGCCCGAGAGCGGCAACAGCACGACGGCATAGGCGGTGCCGCCGAACGCGCTGCCGCCGATGCACAGCAAAATCGCGAAACTCAAGAGCGCGAGCGCCTGGCTCCAGTCAAATCTCGCGAGCAACCAAACCCCGAGAAAGCGGCCCGCGGCCCGCAGCAGGAAGAAGACCGCGACCGCATAGCTTGCTAAGGTGGCCCAGCGGCCATGATAGTCGGCGAGGTATAACGGTCCCCACACATACACCGATGCCTCCACGGCAACGTACAGCAACGCGCCAAAGCCAAAAGCCAACGCATAGGGATTTGCCATCATGCGTAGGGTACGGCGCAGATCGATCGGCTCCTCGGAGGCCTTCATGGTGGTCGGATAGCGGACGGCGAGTGCCACCAAAATGAGCACCACACAGACGGTTCCGGCGATGCTGTACAGCCACTTCCACGACACGTGTGCGTTGATCAGCGCCGTGACGATGAATGGTCCGATGATCGCGCCGATGCCGAAGAAGCCTTCGACCAGGTTCATGGTCGATGTATGCTGAGCGGTGGACGAGGATATGTCGCCGATCAGGGCCAACGCACCGGTCTTGAAGATGCCGATCGATACGCCCGAGACGACCAGCAGGCATAGAAAATAGCCGAAAGAATTACCGACTATGAACAGATAGGAATTCGCAGCGAATAGCACCAGTCCGAGCACGATGGTCTGTTTGCGGCCCAGGCGGTCGGCGAGAAAACCAAGTAGAATCGCCGCTGTCGCGATCGCAGTCATGGTCGCATAGTGAAAAGCGCCGGCCGCCGTCAGACTGAGTTTGAACTCTTTGACAATCTGGGGAATGATGATGCCGACAGAGTCGGTCGTCATCGCGAACATCATGAACATCATGAACGTCAGCCACCGAATCAACGCTATGTTCTGCTGGCCCGCTCCGCTCATGTTCGAAAGCGCCTCCGCGTGATCGCGGTTGTGAAGCCTTATCTCCCCGGGTTCAAAAAACAATCTATGATATCTTACAATCGATTGCAAGGCGGCATCGGGAGACCGCGATGAGCAGCGCACAACCACTTTTCGGCGCGATCGAGGCCGGCGGGACCAAGTTTATTTGCGCGATTGGCGATGCGGACGGCCGAATCGTAGATGAGGCGCGCATTGAAACGCGCACTCCCACGGCCACTCTCACTGAAGTTTTGGCTTATTTCACCGGCGCACGGGATAAGTTCGGGCAATTAGCCGCACTCGGCGTCGGCGCATTTGGTCCTTTGGATTTGCGGCCGAATTCGCCGACGTTTGGTTTCATCACCAGTACGCCGAAGCCCGGATGGCGCAATACCGATCTGGCGGGGGTGCTGCGCCGCGGACTGAATCTTGCCGTGTATATCGATACGGATGTGAATGGCGCCGCGCTCGGCGAATTGCGCTGGGGCTCGGGCCAACACCTCGAGAGCCTGGCGTATGTGACCGTCGGAACCGGCATCGGCGTCGGCGCGGTTCACAACGGCCGCGCGGTTCACGGCCTGATGCATCCGGAGCTCGGGCACATACTCGTGCGGCGCAATCCCCTGGATTCGAGTTTCAATGGAATTTGTCCGTTTCACGGCGATTGCCTCGAGGGGCTTGCCTGCGGCGCGGCGGTCGTCGCGCGAACCGGGTCTACGCTGCAGGATGCAGGGCCCGATGATCCCATTTGGTCGATCGAGGCGGACTACTTAGGCCAGCTCTGCGCGGTGCTGGTGCTAAGCCACTCGCCGCAGCGGATTCTCATGGGGGGCGGTGTCATGCAACCCCAGTTGTATGCCGGTATTCGCGAACGAATGCTCTTCTGGCTGAACGGTTACGTCGAAGCGGAAGAGCTGCGCGGCCCCTACTACATCGTCGCGCCGGGACTCGGCGGGTCGGCGGGAATAAAAGGCGCACTATCGCTTGCGTTAAGTCACAGTCCTTGACTCGTACACTGCGGATAGGCGAGCTGCGCTGCTAGAATTGCGGCGCATGCGCAGTTTCCCAGCAACTGCAAACTTCACAGGAGTGATTAGTATGGTTGCTTTGGTCATTTTAATTTTCCTAGTGGTTGCGCTTTTAAGTTATCTGGTCGTTCTCTACAACGGCCTGCTACGGGTCGCAGCCGGCGTGAAGCTTGCCTGGTCGAATATCGATGTCCTGCTGGTACAACGCCACGATGAATTGCCGAAGCTGGTAGAGGTCTGCCGGCAGTACATGCAGTTCGAAGGCGATACTCTCGAACGCGTCACCAAAGCGCGCAGCGCCGCGGATGTCGCGCGCAGCTCCGGCAATGTGAGTTCGGTGGGCACTGCCGAGCGCGAACTGCGCTCCGGCCTCAACGGGCTGTATGCGGTGGCCGAGCGCTATCCCGAGCTCAAGGCGAACGAGGCATTTCGTCAGCTGCAGGCGCGAATCTCCGGACTCGAGACTGCCATCGCCGATCGGCGCGAGATCTACAATGATTCGGTCAATGCCAACAACATCCGCATCCAGACGTTTCCGGACGTGCTGGTGGCGCAATTCGGCGATTTCGCCGCGGCCAAGCTGTTGCAGTTCCAAGCCGATGAGAAGGCGGACGTGGATGTGAAGGCGCTGTTCGCGCGTTGACGACAACGGCGCTCCACTACTGGCTCGAAGCCGCGGGTTTAACCGTAGGCGCAACTTTTTGCCTGTACAAATTCGCCGCAAGCGTGCGTCGCGATCGGCTGCTCGCCGATACGCCGTTGGTCAAGATCCGGTCCGCCGCGCAAGGCTACGTCAAGGTGTTCGGGCGCGCGGCGCCGGCCGGCCAGGCGGCGACGGCCGCGCCCTTAAGCGCGCGGCCCTGCGTCTGGTGGAGCTACGACGTGGCTGAGAAGACGCGCAATGCAAAAGGCGAGACCACTTGGAGCTCAGTCGAGAACGCCAGCAGTGTTGAGCCCTTTTTACTTCGAGATGCCGATGGCGAGTGTCTGGTCGGCCCGGTCAATGCGGAGATAACGCCGACCACCCATGATGTCTGGTTCGGGGAATCGGCTCGGCCCGCAGGCTTGCCGACGCCAACGCACGTATTTATCGGCGAAGGCGGCTACCGCTACACCGAGCGGTTGCTGAGCGTCGGAGATCAGCTGTCGGTACTCGGCGAGCTGCGCTCGAACTCGGCGATCGAGAGTAACGAATCGGCGACCCTCGCACTGCTACATGAATGGAAGCAAGATCAAAAGACGTTGCTGTCGCGATTCGATCGCAATCATGACGGCCATCTCGACGCCAGCGAATGGGAAGACGCGCGCCGAGCAGCGGCACAGGAGTCGCAAGCGAACAACTTTAAGTCTGCAATCGTCCGAACCAGCGTCATCGGCCAGCCGACCCACGGCGAGCCTTTCATCATTGCCTCGATGGATTCGAAGCATCTCGTGCAGCGCGAGAAATTCTTAGGAGCGCTGTATTTCTGTCTTGGCGTGGTCTGCGTGAGCCTCGGTGCGTGGGCCGTCAAATTGGCCTTAGGCCTTACAAAACTTCCCATATAGACCGCCGCCGTCCAGGCAGCCTTTGCTGTCGATATCGAACACCAAGCTCTGCCCGTTGAGTGTGAGAAGCAGCTGCTTGCCGTCGACCTTGTATTGAACACGAACGTTTTGTTGCATCATCGTCAGCGTCACCGAATCGCCTGACCCGAACACCATCTTTTCCATCACCAGACCATTGCCCATACCGCCGCCCTGAGGAAGGTAAGTACCGCTCAAACTCGAGCCGCAGGCGGCAAGCGCAAAGGCCATGGAGGCCGCGACGATAATTTTATTCATGTAAATGCTCCCTGGCGTTGTTGTTGGAGTTGCAGCGGATGCCCGCCGGAGTATAGACGCACACCGTGCCTAGGGCATCGTCGGTTCGACATAAGTCATGTTCGAGGCGGGGCGCGTCGCGCGCAGCCGCGCACCGACCGTTTCGGCCGCCGCCATCACACGCAGCACGTTCTCGCCCGCAACTTTGCCGATATCGGCATCCGTCCAGCCGCGGCGCATGAGCTCTTGGAGAAGCGCAGGAAAGCGATCCACGCCCTCGAGCCCCACCGGCGCATCGCCGATGCCATCGAAGTCCGATCCCAACCCGACGTGATCAACTCCGGCCACTTGTTTGATGTGATCGATATGGTCGGCGACCTGTGCCAGGGTCACTTCCGGCCGTGGGTGCTGTTCTTGCCATGCCGCGACGGCCGCCTTGGCCCGCTCGGGTTGGCCAATATACAGGCCGACGTACGGCGGGCTGTTGAAGCGGGCACGCTCCGCAGCCTGATCGGCGTCCCAACGATTGCGCGACGCCGAGACGTAGCCCGGCGCGAAATTGACCATCACGACGCCGCCGTTGGCGGCGACCAAGCGCAGAACATCATCCGCAACATTCCGCGGATGATCATCGAGGGTGCGTGCCGAGGAATGCGAGAAAATCACGGGTGCCTCGGTTGCCGCAAGCGCAGCGCGCATCGTCTCGGCGGAGACATGGCTCAGATCGACCAGCATGCCCAGGCGATTCATTTCCCGGACCACTTCAACACCGAAGGGTGTGAGGCCGTGGTGCAGCGGCGCATCGGTCGCCGAATCCGCCCAGCCCGTATTGAGCGTGTGCGTCAGCGTCATGTAGCGCGCGCCCGAATCATACATTTCGCGCAGTACCGCGAGCGAATTATTGATTTGATGACCGCCTTCGATGCCGATCATCGACGCCACCTTGTGCGAGCGGTGAATGCGCCGTACGTCCGCCGCGTTGTACGCCATTTCGAGATCATCGGGATACCGCGCGGCCATCCGCTTGACCAGATCAATCTGCTCGAGCGTGGTCTGCACCGCCTCGAATCCTTTGCTCTCAGGCGGTATCCATACCGACCAGAATTGCCCGCCGACGTGGCCGGCACGCAGCCGCGGGATATCAGTCATGAGCGGCGCTCCGTCGGCCGGAACCGGCAGCCGACGGCTATCGGTACGCAGGTCCGCCACTGCGAGATCGCTTTTGAATCGCTCGCGAAGTTCCCAAGGCAGATCGTTATGCCCGTCGATCAGCGGCGTTCGCGTGAGAATTCTTTCGAGCCGCAGCTCATCCGCGGAGGCGCCAGCGGCGGCTGCAACGGGCAACCACAGCAATAAAGCGAGTACCGAAATCAAACCCAGTGCCCAAGCATTCCTCATCGCACCGAATACTAGCTCACCCCGCGGATTGCCATCTGTTAAATTAATATGTAGTGTACGAAAGTACTGTATCTGCTTGTTTTGCTTGCGTATCAAGTCCTCTGTCAAGACGACATACTTGACACGTTGGCCCTACGTTGTCTATTTTGCGGGAGTGGACATAATTCACAGTCTGGAAGTTGATGCAACTGACGCGCGCCTTGTCCCGGTGCTGGACGCGGCTGTGGGTGTGTTCGCGCGCTTCGGCTTTCGCAAGACCTCGATGGACGAGGTGGCACGCGCGGCGGGCGTTTCCCGGCAAGGCCTGTATCTGCAATTCGCCAACAAGGAAGAGTTATTTCGCAAGGCGCTGGTGCATACGTTGAACCAACAATTGAATGCCGCCGTCGCGGCCTTGGACCAGGATGACGGCTTGGAGCAGCGGCTGATTGCGGCTTGCGAGGCGTGGTCCGGCCGTTTTGTCGGATCATTGGGAGCGGACGCCGCTGATCTTATGTGTACCAGCACGTCGCTTGCCGGCAGCACGCTTAGCGACTACGAGACACAGTTCGAGTCGGCGGTGACCGACGCCATCGTCAACTCGCCGCTCGCCGGTATTTGCGGCCTGGCAGGCCTGCGTCCGGCCGACGTGGCGCGCGCCCTGCATGCCACAGCTCGCGGACTCAAGCACAGTGCAACTTCCCGCGAAGATTTTTTAAAAGGCATCACGGCCGCGGCGCGCATGCTGTGCCTGCCGCTGAACCCACGTCTGCAGAGAGGTATTGCTGATGGCTAAGTCCATTCCGTTTGGTGCGCGCTCGACGGCCGATCAGGTCATTGCGGGCATCGACCTTACCGGTAAACGCTTTGTGGTCAGCGGTTGTAACTCCGGGCTCGGCTTCGAGACGATGAGCGCGCTGGCCGCCAATGGTGCACAAGTAATTGGTCTCGCCCGATCTTTCGCGCAAGCCGACGCAGCCTGCCGCAAGGCAGGGCCGCTGTGCGTCCCGGTGGTTTGCGATCTTGCGGATCTTGATTCGGTCGCCACAGCAATCGACACCATCCACCAGTTGCCGGATCCGCTCGACGCCATCGTTGCCAACGCCGGCATCGCCGATCTGCCCAACTTGCAAACTCGTTACGGCGTCGAGATGCAATTCCTCGTCAACCACATCGGGCACTTCGCACTGCTGAACGGGCTTATCGACGTCGTGCGCAGCGCAACCGGACGCGTGGTGATCGTCAGCAGCAACGCCAGCGTCAATCACGCGCCGGCCGAGGGCATCATGTTTGACAACCTCGACGGGCACCGCTTTTACGACCCCCAGAAATTCCACGCGCAGTCCAAATTGGCCAACGCGCTATTCGCCAAGGAGTTGTCGCGGCGGCTTGGCGCGCGCGGCATCGTTGTCAATTCCCTGCACCCGGGAGCGACGCGCTCCACTGGCCTGCGCAAGCACTTGGGCTTCGTGCCAAGACTCGCTCGCTCGGCCGCACGCTGGTTCATGAAGTCGGTGCCGCGGGGTGCAGCCACCCAGACGCTGTTGGCGGCGCATCCGGCCGTTGCCGGCATAAACGGCCAGTATTGGTCCAATTGCCAGATCGCGCCGGGCAACCCCTTGCTGCAAGACGACGAACTTGCAGGTCGCCTGTGGAAGGTATCGGAGCAGGTTATCGCGCAGCACGCTGCGCTGCCCGCGGTGCTCGCCGAAGCGGCCTGAAGCACACAAGCGGTGCGTTCCAGCGGCTTTCGCCTTATGATAAGGGCATATGCCCGCAACCAGTCGACGTTCAGTCAGGCGAAATTCGCAGCCACTGCAGCACAGCGACTGCACCTGCGGCACTCTGCGCAAGGCATCGCGCCGCGTCTCGCAATTTTACGACCTGGCGCTGGCGCCGGTCGGCATCAAATCGACTCAATTTTCCATCCTCTCCGAAGTGCAACGCGGCAGCATGCGCGGGCCCGTAACAATGTGCGAGTTGGCGAGCGCAATGGTCATGGATCGATCGACCTTAGGGCATAACCTTAAGCCGTTGGAGCGCGATGACTTGGTTGTGCTGCGACTCTCGCCCGCCGACCGGCGCAAACGCTACGTCGAACTGACAAAAAAGGGCCGCTCGATCTTGCGCGAGTCGCGACGTCTATGGCGCCGGGCGGAACATCGTTTTGAAAACGTATTCGGCAAACAACCCGCGGCGGAACTGCGTGCGGTGCTGCTCAACATTGCAAGCAACAAGGAGTTGCACGCACTGGCGATTCGCTAGCTCCAAGTAGGCAGCGCGAGCCTACGGTGAGCGGCTCGCGGATTGACTTCGAGGGCGGTATCACTTACATTTTTGATATATCAGGGCATATGCCCCTATTCAACAAAGCCATTGGTTTGACGGCCTCGCCGCTGAATCGCAAACCAATCGGAGCCTTGCATGTGGATCGTTAGAGTAGCGCTGCAGCGACCTTACACCTTCATCATGTTGGCGGTGTTAATCGTTTTCATGGGCGGCTACGCGATCCTAAACACCGCCACGGACATTTTCCCGAACATCAAGATTCCGATCGCCGCGGTGATTTGGCGCTACAACGGCATCCTCCCCGAAGAAATCGCCAATCGCATCGTGCTGTTTTCCGAGCGCGTCGCGCAAACCACGGTCAACGACGTGGAGCACACCGAATCGCAATCCGTGAACGGTACCGCGGTCGTGAAGTATTTTTTTCAGCCGGACGCCGACAATGACTTGTCGATGTCGCAGATCACCGCCGTCTCGCAGGTGCAGCTCGGCTACTCGCCGCCGGGCACGACGCCGCCGTTCGTGCTGAACTACAGTGCCTCGAGCGTGCCCATCCTACAGCTCGCGTTGTCGAGCGACACGCTGCCGGAGGCGCAAATCTGGGACCTCGCCAACACGCTGCTGCGCACTGCGCTCGCAACCGTTCCCGGTGCCTCGATCCCCTATCCTTTCGGCGGCAAACAGCGCCAGGTGCAAGTCGATCTCGATCCACAGGCGCTGCGCGCGCGTGCGCTGTCAGCGAATGACGTGGTTGCCGCCATCGGCGCGCAAAACCTGATATTGCCGGCGGGCACAGAGAAGATAGGACCGCTCGAGTACTACATCAAATTGAACGCGAGCCCGACCCAAATCGAGGAGCTTAACAATCTGCCGATCCGCGCGCGCAGCGGCAACATTACCTATATTCGGGACGTGGCACACGTGCGCGACGGCTACTCGCCGCAGACCAACGTGGTGCGCCTGGAAGGCCGTCGATCGATTTTGATGAGCGTCCTGAAGACCGGCAAGGCGTCGACCATCGATATCATCAACGCCATCAACGCCAAGCTGCCGCAAATCCGTGCGGCCCTGCCTCCCGAGTTGAAAATCGAGGCCTTAAGCGATCAATCGGTGTTCGTGCGCGCCGCCATATCAGGAGTGATTCGCGAGGCGGTGATCGCCGGCGCGCTGACCGGGCTTTTGATCTTGTTGTTCCTCGGCAGCTGGCGCAGCACCTTGATCATCACCATTTCCATTCCGCTGTCGATCCTCGCCTCCATTGCTTGCTTATCCGCGCTTGGCGAGACCATCAACATCATGACCTTGGGCGGCCTGGCGCTCGCGGTAGGCATCTTGGTGGACGATGCCACGGTCACCATCGAGAACATTAATTACCACTTGGAGCAAGGCAAGGACGTGGAAACGGCGATCCTCGATGGCGCTCACCAGATTGCGTTGCCGGCGTTGGTTTCGACGCTGTCGATCTGCATCGTCTTCGTGCCCATGTTTTTGTTGGCCGGCATTGCCAAATTTCTGTTCATTCCGCTGGCCGAAGCGGTCGTGTTCGCGATGCTGGCCTCGTACATCCTGTCGCGCACGCTGGTGCCGACGCTCGCGAAGTTTTGGCTGAAGAAGCACGAGGTGGGCGAGAAGCACGCCGCCAGCAATTTCCTGGCGCGATTTCAGGTCCGCTTCGAAAAAGGCTTTGCGAAGATGCGCGACGGCTATCACTCGCTGCTGAAAATCGCGATCGCCAGCGGCCCACGCTTCGCGGCGATTTTTTTGGGCGCGATGGCGGCGACCGCCCTGCTCGCCTTTCCTCTTGGACCGTTGCCCGGGCTCGGCCAAGATTTTTTCCCGGCCGTGGACAGCGGCCAAATCAAGTTGCATGTGCGTGCGCGCACCGGCACCCGCATCGAGGAAACCGCGGCGCTCTGCGACGCCATTGAAGCGTCGATCCGCGAAGTGATTCCCGCCCGCCAATTGGCGAATGTCGTCGACAATATCGGATTGCCGTACAGCGGCATCAATCTCGCCTACAGCACCTCCGCTCCGGTCGGTCCGGGCGACGCCGACATTTTCGTCAATCTGAACGCCGAGCATACCTCGACCGCGGACTTCGTGAGCGCGCTGCGCAGCAAGCTCGCAGCCACCTTTCCATCGACCACGTTCGCGTTTTTGCCCGCCGACATGATCGGTCAAATTTTGAATTTCGGCCTGCCCTCGCCGATCGATATCCAGATCAACGGTTTTAATGTGGCGGCGAACCGCCTTTTCGCGAACCAGCTGTTGCGCAAGCTGCAGGGAATCCCGGGTGCCGTCGATCTGCATATCCATCAGTCGGGGGACTATCCGCAATTCAACGTCGATGTCGACCGGACCAAGGCGCAACTGCTCGGTCTGACGGAACAGGCTGTGGCGAGCAACATGTTGGTGTCCTTGTCCGGCAGCTTCCAAACCGCGCCCTCGTTCTGGGTAGACCCGAAGAACGGCACTCAGTACCAAGTTGCTACCCAGACTCCGCAATACCGTCTGGAGAACTTGAACGATCTCGGCAATACGCCGTTAAGCGGCGGGGTCGGCGGCGCGCAGATCCTGTCGAACGTCGCCACCGTGCATCGCAGCGCCGCACCGGCGGTCGTCACCCATTACAATGCGACACCGTCGATCGATATTTACGGCTCAGTACAGGGAGTGGATCTGGGCTACGTCTCCGGGCAAATCAACAAGATCTTGGACGGCGCCAAGAAAGAGCTTCCCAAGGGAACCAACATCGTGTTGCGCGGCCAGACGCAAACCATGAAAGCCTCCTTCAACGGCCTGCTGATCGGGTTAATGGGCGCGATTGTGCTGGTCTACATGCTCATCGTGGTGAACTTTCAGTCGCTGCTCGACCCCTTCATCATCATCACGGCCCTGCCCGCGGCCCTGGCTGGGATTGTTTGGATGTTGTTCTTGACGCATACCACGGTCAGCGTACCGGCGCTCACCGGGGCGATCATGTGCATGGGTGTGGCCACCGCCAACAGCGTGCTGGTCGTTAGTTTTGCCCGCGAGCGCATGAACGCCGGCGACAACGCATTCGAAGCGGCGATGCAGGCGGGATTTACCCGGCTCCGTCCAGTGCTGATGACGGCGTTGGCAATGATCATCGGCATGATCCCGATGGCGTTGGGGCTCGGCGACGGCGGCGAGCAGAATGCACCGTTGGGCCGAGCAGTCATCGGCGGCCTCGTATTCGCGACGGTCGCCACGCTATTCTTTGTGCCCACCGTATTTTCGATCATTCACGGGCGCCCCGCGTCGCACCCGATTCACTCCGCGGAGATCCCCCATGCCTGAGGCAAGCGCCAACGACTCGGACACGGCATTACGCCGCAAGATTCGCCGCTATTCCTGGATTCTGCTGATCGTCGCACTACTGCTCGCGGTTTGGGGCGAACTGAGCCGGGTGCTGGCTCGCTCCGACTTAGGAAAGCAGTCGGCCGAGGCCGCCGTGGTCACGGTGATCACGGTGACCCCCAATCGCACGACTCTCGGCGAAGACTTGGTGCTCCCCGGAACGGTGCAAGCATTCATCGAGGCTCCCATCTATGCACGCACCAGCGGCTACCTGAAAAATTGGTTCACCGATATCGGAACCCAGGTGACGAAGGGGCAGCTGCTCGGCGAAATAGAGACGCCGGAAGTCGATCAACAACTCAGTCAAGCTCAGGCCGATCTGGCGACGGCGCATGCCAACCAGTCGCTGTCCGACAGCACCAACCAGCGCTGGCAGGGGCTGCTCGCCACCGAATCGGTCTCCAAGCAGGACGCCGACGAAAAGGCCGGCGACGCAGCGGCGAAAAAAGCGGCTGCCGACTCGGCGGCCGCCAATCTCGCGCGATTGCGTGAACTCGAATCCTTCAAGAGAGTGGTGGCACCGTTCAACGGCGTGATCACCGCCCGCAATACCGACATTGGCGCCTTGATCAACGCCGGCCAGAGCGCAGGCAGCGAGCTGTTCCGCATCGCCGACACGCAGAAGCTGCGCATTTATGTCCAAGTCCCCGAGGCCTACGCCGCTGCGACCAGTCCAGGACTCAAAGCCGAACTGCACTTCGCTGAGCAGCCGCAGAAATCTTTTGAGGCGACCACGGTCCGCACATCGAACGCGCTCGATCCGAACTTGAGAACCCTGCAAGTCGAATTGGAATTGAACAACGAGAATCGAGAGGTGTTCCCGGGCGCTTACGCGGAAGTGCATTTTAAACTGCCGGCGAGTGCCGAGAGCCTGCGCCTGCCTGCCAACACCGTGTTGTTTCGCGCAGCCGGCTTGCAGGTCGCAACAGTCGATAAGCAACAGCACGTGAAACTCAAAGACGTCGTTCAAGGACGAGACTTCGGAAATACCATCGAGATACTGTCGGGCCTCGCGGCCGATGATACGGTGATCCTCAATCCGCCCGACTCACTCATCGACGGCGTCCCCGTGCGAATCGTCTCGCCGCGCAAGACCACATGAAGCGAGCGGCGCGGCGCGCTATTCTGCTGCTGGCCGGCACATTGACGGCGTGTTCCTTAGCACCCGTCTATAAAACACCGGACAGCGCGCCGGCCGCAGGCGCATATCCGGAAACTGCCGACTGGAAACAGGCGCAGCCCCTCGATGGCGAAAATCGCGGTTCGTGGTGGATGATATTTGGCGATCCGAGCTTGGACGCGCTTGAAGCCAAGCTCGGCGATGCCAACCAGGACCTGAAGGCCGGCCTGGCACGACTGCAGCAGGCCCGAGCCGCGACGCGAATTGCGCGCTCATCGCTGTTGCCGACGTTGAGCGCGGCGGCAGCGGCCACCCGTGCGCGCGCCTCAGTCAACTCACCCAGGTTTCCGCCGGGAACTGAACCGGTCGGCAACAACTTCGATTTGGAGGCCGATGTTTCGTACGAATTCGACGTCTGGGGACGGGTGCGCAATACCGTGGCATCTGCCAAAGCAAATCAACAAGCAAGTGCCGCGGATCTTGCGACGTTGAATTTGGCGATCCATGCCGAGCTCGCGGCGGATTACTTCGCGCTGCGCGCCGCGGACGCGCAACAAGTGCTTCTCGACAAGACCGTGGCCGACTACAGTCGGTCGCTGCAGCTGACGCAAAACCTCTATAACGGAGGCGGCGCGGCGCTCGCCGATGTCGCCCAAGCCGAGGCGCAACTCCAGAGCGCCCGTACGCAGGCGGCGGACATCCGCTTACAGCGAGCCCAGGAAGAACATGCCATTGCGGTATTGCTTGGCGAGAATGCAACGACGTATCACGCCGAGTTAAGTCCGCTTCCGGCGCAATTGGCTCCGCCGCCGGTCGATCCGGGCCTACCGTCCGCACTCCTCGAGCGCCGTCCCGACATTTCCGCCGCTGAACGCCGGGTCGCGGCCGCCAATGCACAAATCGGCGTGGCGCGCGCGGCCTATTTTCCCGTGTTCAGCCTCGCCGCTGCGGCGGGTTACGACAGCACCAATTCCGCCAATTGGCTGACTGCGCCCTCGCGACTCTGGTCGGTCGGCCCCTCCGGCGTCCTTACCTTGTTCGACGCCGGCCGGCATCGCGCGCAAAACGCACAAGCGAGGGCGATCTACGATGAACAGGTGGCGGACTACCGAAGCACGGTGCTCGGAGCCTATCAAGAAGTCGAGGACGACCTGAGCGCGCTCAAGCAACTGGAGCAAGAGAGCGTAAGTGAGGCGGCGGCGGTGACCGCAACCGGCAAGGCTCTACAGCAGGCGCAATATCGTTACAAAGCGGGCCTGGTCACTTATCTCGAAGTCGCGACCACGGAAAATACCGCGCTGCAGGCACAGTTGACCAATGTCACCATCCAGATGCGCCGGATGAATGCCAGCGTGCTCTTGGTGAAGGCGTTGGGCGGCGGTTGGCAGAAGCAACAAACCACCCAAGAATGATTCGAATCGTGCGCCTCGGCAGCGGCCGTCACCCTCGCGAAGGGCTGCGCATCGGCACCGTGCGCCGGCCGCCGCGCGGTGTACCCAAGGATGAATTCGCCACCCGAAACTTCTACGACGTCTGGCTGCCCACCCTCGCGCCAAGTGCAGCGACCGTCAAACGCGCATTGACCGCGCGCTCGGCGGCGGACTGGGGTCGCTTCGTCAAGACTTATCGGCGTGAAATGGCCGCCAACAACGCGCGAGCCACGCTCCACCTGTTGGCGGCGCTGTCCCACCACAGCCACTTCTCGGTGGGCTGTTATTGCGCCGACGAGTCTCGCTGCCATCGCTCGGTGCTGCGCGAACTCTTGCTCGAGCGCGGCGCGCAGATAATCGACGACTAGCTCGCGCCGAGATTTTCCGCCGCGAATTCCCAATTTGCCAATTTGTCGAGCAATGCGTTGACGTAGTCGACGCGCCGATTCTGGTAGTCCAGATAATAGGCGTGCTCCCAGACGTCAATCGTCAAAAGCGGCCTCAACCCTTGAGTCATCGGCGTGTTGGCGTTTCCCGTCTTGACGATCTTGAGTTTTCCGCCCTCTTGCACCAGCCACGCCCAGCCGCTGCCAAATTGCCCCACGGCGGCCTTGGACAATTCTTTCTTGCAGGTGTCGAAGTCGCCGAACGAGGAATCGATTAGGCGTTTCAACACTGCGGGCGGCTCGCCGCCGCCCTGCGGCTTCAAGCTATGCCAGTAAAAGGTGTGATTCCAAACTTGCGCGGCATTATTGAAAATGGCGGCATGATTCTCCTGGCCTGCAGTTGCCTTGACAATCTTCTCCAGCGGCATGTCCGCAAATTCCGTGCCCGCGATCAGCTTGTTGAGGGTCTCGACATAGGCTTTGTGATGTTTGCCGTAGTGGAAGCTTAGCGTGTTGGCGGAGATCACCGGCTGTAGTGCGTTCTGCTCGTAGGGCAGCGCGGGCAACGTGATCGGCGCAAACGAGATAGTCGCAGCGTTCATAGACGGGGTTCCTCCAGGGCTTAGGGGTTAGTCTTTTTCAATGCTAGCCGCATAGTTGCATCGCGGCCATCGGCCCAGATCACTCTGGGACGTAGGCGCATGCTGACGTCTATAACACGTAAGGAAACACCATGCGCCCGGGTGCCCGCGCCACCGACAACGATGACACATGCGCGGCAGCAGTGCCCGCCGCACACAGCTGCACGTCGCCATTCTTGGTATCAATGTGCACCCGACCGCGTCCGTCGCCGTTCGTGAACTGCAACCGCGATCCCGGGCCGTAGCGCGCTTCCACCGGTTTCGGGCCAAAGCAGTTCTTGATGTCGCCGCTGACAGTTTGCACGTCGAACTCCGCGGAGGGCGCCGCGGCAAACTTGAAACTTAGATCGCCGCTGACCATTTCACCGTCGATGCGCGCATCGGCCGCGAGGCCCAAGGTTGCCGTGACATCCCCGGAGATCGCCTTGAAGTGGCCACGGGTCACCTCGCCCAGTTCAACGCTCGCCTCGCCGCTGACCGTGTTGATGTCCACCTCGCCGCCACCCCCCGTCAGGTGGATATTGCCGCTGATGGTTCTAACATCGATCGACTTGGCCGCTCGCGCCGTCATGCGTATATCGCCGCTGACCGAACTTGCGTGCAAGTCGCCGCCGGCATCGCCGCTCAAACTCCCGCTCACCGCTTGCAGCTTGAGATCTCCGAGTACGCCCGACACCTTGAAATCGGCGCTCACCAGTGTCGCCGTCACCCTGCTTCTCGCGGGGACATGAATGACGAGGTGCGCCTCGCCGTCCGAGCCCCAAGAATGACCCGAGCGCGACAGCACGCGAATAGACGTGCGCCGGCCCGCGCTGCTCACATCGACCCGCTCCACATTGTCGCCGGCCGTGCCTTTGACTTCCACGTCACTTCGGTCCCAGCCGTCGACTTCGACGCGGCCCGATACATTGACGATTTCGACCTCGCCCTGCGGGTCCGCGGCGCGCTGCTCATCGATGCTCCTGCCCGCGTGCACCAGGGACCACGGCGCGATCAACGCCGTACCAATTGCAATCCAGCCTGCGCCGCGGTTTCCAAGGTATGTCTTCGGCATGGGTCAAGTCCTCGTCATGGGTTGGGTTGCCTGCACAACGTTGTCGTACAGGTCAAGTTCATCGTGCCAAGTGCTCTGCCACAACTGCTCGAGCACCGGGCTTTCGGGATCGCTCGCCAGTGCCTGGCGAATGTCTTCGTGGGCTTGACGGATCACCGCCAGACTTGCCTCGATCCGGGTGCGCGTCGCCGGGTCGAGCAGGCTCAAGCGCTCGCGAAAATTGAGCTCGAGCGATGCACGCGCGGCAACGTAGCGCGGATTTCGCGGCTCATCGAAGTTTCGAGCCGCGGCGCCAAGCGGCGCTGCCGTCGATACGGAATGGCCGCGCAGAATCGCCCAGCTAAAAGCGCTCGCGATACACGCTCCGGCAATTCCCGCCGCGACGGCAAACGCCACGCTCCGTCGCCGCTGGCGTTGCTCCGGCAACCGGCGCGCGATGCCGCGCCACAAATCGCGCGACGGCGCGACATCGCGCGGCAGATTCGCAAGTTGCTCATCGAGGGATGGGCGTGCAGGATTGGTCATGAGTGCTCCAAATTGAGCGCCGCGGCCAACAGCGCGCGCGCCCGATGCAGTTGTGCCTTGCTGGTTCCTTCCGCGATGCCCAACATGGCGCTCGCCTCCAGATGGCTGTAGCCATAAATACCGACCAGCACCAGCACGTCGCGAGCGCCGGCCGGCAAGCGCGCGATGGCGCGCTCGAGGTCGAGCGGTGCGCCGTCGCTAGCGGGATCGGCTTGGTCAGGCAAGCCTGCGGCGGGCGCCGCCACTTCGTATTCGCTGCGCAGGCCCCGACGGCGCGCAAGCACGCTGCGCACCGCGATCCGGTGCAGCCAGGTCGAGAAACGGCTGCGTTGCTCGAAGCCCGCCAAAGCGCGCCACGCGGCGACGAAACAGTCCTGGGTGCAATCCTCGGCGGCTTCGCGCTGCCCGGTGAGGCGCAAGCACAAGCCGTAGACTCGCGGTGCGAATTGACGGTACACGCCATCGAATGCGGCGATATCACCGCCGGCGGCGGCGGCGATCAGCCCCTGGGGCTCAGCAGCATCAATGGCTTCTGCGGCTTGCAGCATCCCGACCGTCCCCACGTTAGATCCCCCGAATGGCCTTCAATCTGCCTATTAGAGGCGAGCGGGGCCGCGGAGGTTTAAATGGACGGCAAAGTCAGCGTTTTACTTCTTCGACCACGGCCTGCCCGGAGACCCGCGCCTGTATCAACGCCCAACAAAGCCCCAGGGTCAGCAAGCACGCGATCATCAACAACGCCACCCAAATCACCGTGTTGTGGTTCGTCAGGCTGAACCAGCCCCAGCTCGAAAATAACCACGCCATCGCCGCGAAGAACGCGGCACCCAAGGCCACGCCCAGGGTTCCGAGCGAGCGCCAGGTGGCGTGCAGAAAAAACAGCCAGGCCGCCAACAGCGCGATACCGAGCACCAATTGCAGCGGTTGAAAATGCGGAAAATTACCGGCGATCCAATGAACGAAGGAGTAACCGGACGGATTGAAAGTCACTGTGACCAGGAGTAGCGACGCGAGGAAGCGCGCGATCAAACCACCCATGCTGAGATTTCTCATGACTGCTCCGACAATATGCGCGCGCATCCATGCGCGCGACTTTTCTCGAATTGACACCCTGACGATCGCATCCGTGCTGCCGGGTGTCGCTCCGTATTATCTAGATCCCGACAGCGACATGGAGTGCCAGACCCCGCAGCTCAGTTGGGATTATGTAAGATTTTCGCACCAACATCGCGTTGCGTCGATCATATTTTTTGAGCGTTTGCGAGTTGTGTAGCGACGCGCTTGGGCATTTCCCGCGCGCAGCAACGTTCGCATCGCCCCTGCTTCACTTGAGTTCAATCTCGACGAAGCGAAACTCATAGTCGTTCGCATTGATGACGTTGTGTGCCACACCGGCCGGCCGTGCGTACGACACGCCCGCCTCGAGCGATGCCTCCCGGGTGCCCTGCGCCTCCACCAAGCGCAGAACTCCGCTGGTGATGGGTACCACCACATAGTCATGGGCGTGCACATGATGTCCGGTGTCGGCGCCCGGCGCGAAGCGCCATTCGGTCACGATCACTCGTTCAGTCTCAACTTGCAGCGTGGCGGTGGCCTTCATGTCGTCCCTTATGCATTCGGCTTGGAGCGTGTGCGCAAGCGTAAGCTGTTTCTAAAGAAAAGAATAATCCCCTCGCTCCGTGTTAACTTTTCGCGAGCTGTTTTTTAAGGGAGACTTGAAAGATGATGATGCGCGTACTGGCGGTGAGCGCCGCGGCTCTAAGTTCGCTGTGCGGCTCGGGGGCGCAGGCCGCCGCGCCGCGAAATGACGGCGTCTATCAGGCGGCGGTCGCCAATCGTGCCGGCGCGCTGCAATTACTCGAGCAAATTGTGAACATTGATTCGGGTACCGGGGATGTCGCCGGCGGTGCCCGAGTCGCGAGCGTGCTCGCGCAACGGCTGAAACCGCTCGGGGCCGAGGTGAGCGTCGTGCCGACCGAAACCGCCGGGTTGCCCGACAGCCTGGTCGCGGTTTTTCACGGCACTGGCAAGGGAAAATCCTCATCATCGCGCACATCGACACCGTCTTCGCGCCCGGAACGGCCGCACACCGACCCTTCGGCATGGACCGACAACGCGCCTATGGGCCCGGCGTCGGCGATGAGAAGGCGGGTGTGGTCAATGCATACACCGCGTTGAAAATTCTGCATGATCTCGGCTTCAAGAACTACGCGACCATTACCTTGCTGCTCGACGACAGCGAGGAGCGCGGTTCGCCGGGTTCCCGGCAGTTGATCGCGTCACTGGTCAAACAGCATCAAGTCGAATTCAATATGGAACCCGGTGATCCTCCCGACGCCCTGACGGTGTGGCGCAAGGGTTCCACCAGCATTCACATCGTGGTCAACGGTCGTGCGGCGCACGCCGGGATGGCGCCTCAAGATGGGCGCAACGCAGCCGTGGAACTCGTGCACCAGCTCGCAGGATTGGAGGGTGCATTCCCGCACTCGGGCACCGGCACCACGGTCAACCTGACAATTTTAAAATCCGGTGAGCGCAACAACATCATCCCGGACCTCGCGGAGGCGACGCTCAATGTTCGCTACCGCCAACAGGAAGACGTCGATGCGGTGTTGGCGCGGGTCGAGACCGCCTCGCACACGACGCTCATTCCCGATACACGCGTGACGGTGACGCACGATCCCGCTTATCCGCCACTCACGGAAAATGCGCAGATAGACGCCCTCGCCGCTCGAGCCCAGGCGATCTATGCGGAGATTGGCAAGTCCATCGCGTTGTCTGGAAACGGCGGCGCCTCGGAATCCGCGTTGGCGATGGCCGAGGGAACCCCGGCACTCGATGGACTTGGGATGGTGGGCGGTGATTTTCACACCGATCACGAATGGGTCGAGCTCGATAGTCTCGTGCCCCGGCTGTATCTTTTCACCCGGCTTTTGATGGAAACGGGAGCGAAGCCGCCCTGACCTGGGGTAATCTAATGCTCGCATGCCGCCGGTAATCGTCTGTCCAGCCTGTGACTTGGCGCATCGAAGTGATGCGGCTCCCCAAAGCCAACGCATGCAGTGCGTCCGCTGCAGCGGGCCGCTGCAGCGACCCGCCACTGCCGCAATCGACACCGGAATTGCGCTCGCCGCCTCGACCTTGGTGCTATTGGTACTGAGCAATCTCTATCCCTTGGTAGCCATGCGTGTCAACGGCAGTTCCCGTGACACTACGCTGATCGGCGCCGCACGCGGCTTGCACGCTCAAGGGTTCGACTCGCTGGCAGCGCTCGTGTTCCTGACCACCGTGATCGCTCCACTGATACAAATATTGACCCTGCTGTATGTTCTGCTGCCGTTGCGCCGCGGCCGGCAAGCACCCGGTCAGCACGCCGCGCTGCGCGTACTCACGCAGATCCGCCCCTGGAGTTTCGTCGAGGTCTTCATGCTGGGCGCGTTGGTTGCGTTGGTCCGGTTGGCGAAATTCGCCGACATCGTCCCCGGCGTGTCGTTGTGGTCGTCCGCGCTACTCATGATGTCGCTGTCCGCGCTCACCAGCATCACGACGCCGGAGCAACTCTGGCGATGGGCCGAAGGGAGCCGGCGTTGAGCGATCCTGTGACCGGCCGCAGCTTGGGACTGCTCGTCTGCCTCAGTTGCCGCGCGACCGTTCGGCGCGTGCCAGCGGCCTATTCGCGCTGCCCTCGCTGCCATGCGCGCTTGCACGAGCGCAAACCTCACAGCCTCGCCATTACAACTGCGCTGGTCATCGCCGCCGCCGTGCTGTATGTGCCGGCCAATGTATTGCCGGTCATGAGCACGCGCACCCTGATCGACGATGAAAGCGATACCATCATGAGCGGTGTGCTGGTCCTGCTGCAGTCGGGCTCTTGGCCGATCGCCGTCCTGGTGTTCATCGCCAGCATCGTCGTGCCGCTGCTGAAAATTCTGGCATTGGGAATATTGCTGTACTCGGCGTGGCGGCGCTCCACGCGCCGGCGTTTGCAGCGCAGTGAGTTGTTCCGAATGGTAGAATTCATCGGACGATGGTCCATGCTCGATATTTACGCCGTTTCCCTGCTCGCCACCTTGGTGCAGATCCAATCGTTTGCCTCGATTATCGTCGGCTGGGGCGCATGGTCGTTCGGCGCGGTGGTGGTATTGACTCTGTTGGCGGCCCGGACTTTCGACGAGCGACTGCTGTGGGACGCTTCGCCGCATGACTGAGCCGGCAGAACCAGACCTGGGCGACCTGCCACGCGCCGTACCCACTCAATCACGCTGGTCGCGGTTGCCCCTGATCTGGATACTGCCGTCGGTGGTGGTCATTGCAGGCGCCTTTGTGGTGATCCACGAAATGCTTGCCCAAGGCACCGCCATCCAAATCCAATTTCGCACCGCAGAAGATCTCGAAGCCAACAAGACCAAAATCCGCTACAAAGATGTTGAAATAGGTGAAGTTCGCGCTATTCATGTATCCCAAGATCGCGATAGCGTCGTCGTCGATGCGATGATACATCCCGATGCCAGCGATTATCTGGTGAGCGACACGCGCTTCTGGGTGGTGAGGCCTCGAGTCTCGGCGGCCGGCGTTACCGGCTTGGGAACATTAGTCTCCGGCGCCAACATCAGCATCGATGTCGGAAAATCGACTGATCGCCGGCGCTACTTCGTCGGCTTGGAAGTGCCGCCAATCGTTACCGCGAATTTGCAGGGACGGGAATTTATTCTGCATGCGGATGATCTTGGCTCCCTGAGCATCGGCTCGTCTGTGTTCTACCGGCACATCGAGGCTGGCCAAGTGGTGGGCTATGACTTGGACCCGACCGGCACCAGCGTCACGCTCAAAGTGTTCATCAACGCCCCGTTTGACACCTACGTCACGGCTGCCACTCGCTTCTGGCAGGCGAGCGGCATCGACATGTCGTTAAATTCCGACGGCGTTCGGCTGCGCACCGAATCCCTGACGTCCATCCTGCAAGGTGGCGTGGCGTTTCAGGGATTGCCGGGGAGCACGGCGACGGCTGTGCCCAAAGATACCTCGTTCCCCCTCTATCCGGACGAAGAGCGCGCGATGCGACCGACCGAGACCGAAGTGCGCAGCTTCGTCATGTTTTTCAACGGCTCGTTGCGCGGCTTGTCCGCCGGCGCGCCGGTTGAATTGCATGGTATCGGCGTGGGTGAAGTCAGAAGCGTAGACGTGGAATATGATCGTGACGCCGGCTCCTTGCGCTTTCCTGTTGCCGTCGACATCTATCCGCAGAGAATTCGCGGTCGCAAGGCGAGCGGCGCCCATTCTGCCCGAACCGCCGCTGATCCTGAGACCTCGGGCCGTCGGCTAATCGACAGCCTGGTGGCGCATGGCCTGCGCGCCGAACTGAAGACCGGCAATTTGCTCACGGGCCAAAAATATGTAGAGCTCGATATGCACCCGGACGCAATGGCCGAAAAAGTCTATTGGGACGAACAGCCGTCGGTGTTCCCGACCGTGTCGAACGGGCTCGACGAAATCCAGGATTCCGTGGCAAGTATTGCGCGCCGGCTCGGCAAAGTCCCATTCGATCAGATTTCCTATCGATTGTTGTCGACTATGACGAGTCTCGAGCAGACGCTGAAAAGCACCGATCAATTGATGCGGCATGTTGATGGCACGCTGGCGCCGCAGGTTCAAGCTACGTTGGCCGAAGCGCAGGCCGCCATGAAGAATGCGAAGGACCTGCTCGCGCAGGATGCGCCCCTGCAGAGCGATCTTGGCGCCACCCTGCTGCAACTATCGCGAGCCGCGAAGGCTGTCTCCGCGCTGGTCGACTATCTCGAGCGGCACCCCGAATCGCTGCTGCGCGGCAAACCAGGAGACTCGCCGTGAAGTTACCCTTGGCCGCCCTTGCTGTGTTGAGCCTGGCGTGCGCCTGCGTGGCGAACCACTCCGATCACTTTTATCTGTTGAGCGTGCAACCGCCGGGCGCGCTCGAGGCGAGGACATCTCCCGCCACCGAAGTCGCACTCAAGGTCTCCCTGCCTTCCCTGGTCGATCGCGGCGAAATGATCATCGAGACCGCAGCGCATGGCGTGCTTGTGGTCGAGCATGAGCGCTGGGCGGCCCCGCTCGCTGACCTGGTCACGGACACCCTGGCTCGCGATCTCGAGCAGCGGCGAGCGGATTTACTGGTATCGGGACCCGGCGTGAGCCACGCCTCCCGCCCGGTGGTCAACATCAGCATCGAGTTGCTGCAACTCACCGTATCCCAAGGTCAGCGCGCCAGCATCGAGGCGCATTGGCATGTCTCGGACGCACACGCAGGCAAGGATCTGGTGGGTGGCGACGTATTCAATGCGCCGTTGACGGCGGACAGCTACGCCGCTGTTGCCGCGGCGTTGAGCGCGTGTTTAGCGCAGCTTGCGGATCGATTGATCTCGCAGATTTAGACGCAAGCACGCCTCCCCGAGCGGGGAGGCGTGCGCGTTAACGATCGCTTATTAACTGTCGCTTACGGCTGAATCGCGATGTCGTTGTGCACCGACTTCACACCGTCGGTATCCTTGGCAATCATCGTTGCCATGTCGCTGGCATCCTGACTCGGCGCGCGGCCGCTGAGCCACACGACGCCGTTCTCATCCGTGTCTACTTTGATTCGCGTCAATGTCGTCAGATGCTTCGCCGCGAGTTTCGATTTAACTTTGGTGGTGATCACCGAATCCTTCACGAAATGATGATTCGTATCGGTGCCCATTCCGGCATCGTCCGCAAGCGCCAAAGGCGCACCAACAACGCTGGCCGCGAGCATGCTGGCTAATATAAGATGTTTCATTCGTTCTACTCCTTCAATGTTTAGCTTAGCCTCATGGCTTTAATTCTCGAGGCGTTAAGTTGCACCCAATCGCGACTGTTATCTGTAGGTGCGCCAAGCAAGCAGGTGACGGCCTTATCCCACACGTACTCTGGCGCCGCGCAGGCGCTATCGCGCCACGGTCGCCGGCCGCTCGCCGCGCGCGCTGGCGCTGCGCGCCTCGTGCTCCGGCATAGACAACAGCCGCGCAGTATTGACCAAGGCCATGTGTGTGAGCGCCTGTGGAAAGTTTCCCAGCATGCGCTTGGCGCTCGCGTCGTATTCTTCCGCATACAAGCCCACGTCATTGCTTAACGAACGCAGGCGCTCGAACAGGGCTTCTCCCTCTCCCCGCCGCCCCGTCAGAAGATAGCTATCGGCCAACCAAAACGAGCATGGCAAAAATGCCCCCTCGCCGGGCGGCAGTGCATCGACATTTGTGGCGGTGGAATAGCGCAGCACCAAACCATCCACCAACAAGCTCGCCTCGATCGCGCGAATCGTTCCCGCCACGCGCGGATCGTCGGCGGGTAAAAATCCTACTTGCGGAATCAACAATAAACTGGCGTCGAGATTCGATGACTCATACGACTGCACGAACGTATTGCGCTCTACATCGAACCCCTTGTGGCAGACTTCCGTATGAATGGCGTCGCGCAGCTCACGCCAGCGGCCGATGGGACCGTCGAGTCCGTCTTGTTCCGCATCCTTGATCGCGCGATCGAAGGCTACCCAGCACATGATTTTCGAATGTGTGAAATGCCGGCGCGGACCGCGCACTTCCCATAAGCCGTCGTCAGGTTGCTGCCAATGGGATTCGAGAAATTGCAACAGCGCGACCTGCACCTTCCACGCCTCGGGCTGCGGCGGCAAGCCGGCGGCACGCGCCAAATGCAAGGTATCCATGACCTCGCCGTAAACGTCCAACTGGAATTGTTTGGCGGCTGCGTTGCCGATGCGCACCGGTGCGGATTCGCTGTAACCGGGCAGCCAGGGGATTTCGTATTCGTCGAGACGCCGCACGCCGGTCACGCCATACAAAATCTGCAGGTCGTCCGGGGAGCCGGCGACGGCGCGCAGCAGCCATTCCCGCCAAGCGGCGGCCTCGTCTTCGTAGCCTGCGAGCAGCAGTGCATTTAGGGTAAAGGTGGCATCGCGCAGCCAGCAGTAGCGATAATCCCAGTTACGCACGCCTCCGATCTGTTCCGGCATCGACGTGGTGGGCGCGGCAATCAAACCGCCCGTGGGCTTGTAGGTGAGCGCCTTCAAGGTGATCAACGAGCGCAGTACGGCATCGCGCCAGCGGCCCTCGTGCACGCATTGGCTCGACCACTGATGCCACAGGCCTTCGGTTGCCGCGAGGGCTTGATCCGCATCGATGCTCGCCTGCACATCGAGGTGTGACGGACGATAATTGAGCAGGAACCACTCGCGCTCGCCTTCGCCGACACTAAATTCGGCGATGCTGTGCAGGTTCTCGCCTTTGACGGCGACCGAAGCGGTCAACTCCAAGGTGTCTGGTCCAGCGGTGATCAACAACATCTGCTCGGCCCGGTGAACCCAGGGCACGATGGACCCGTAATCGAATCGAACGCGCAGTTCCATGCGTAACGCCACCCGGCCGCTCAAGCCCTCGACGATGCGCACGACATCCCAGCGCTTGTCGGACAGCGGCATGAAGTCGATGACCCGAACGCTGCCTTGCGCGGTATGGAATTCGGTCTCGAGGATGAGGCTGTCGCCGCGATAACGCCGCGTCACCCGATCGGGCTTCGCGACGGGCGCCAACAACCAACGGCCGTGCTCAGGACTTCCCAACAACGCGGCGAAACACGCCCCCGAATCGAAGCGCGGGAAGCACAGCCAGTCGATCGAGCCATCGGTGCCGACGAGCGCGGCCGTATGGCAATCGCCGATCAATGCATAGTTCTCAATCGGCAAGGCCATGTATTAGACTCCAGATCTTCAAGCCTAAACCAACACGACTTCCTGCAAAGACCTCTGCCCGACGCGATGTTTCGTCGGCAATTTCCTACAGTTGAGAAATTGAGGTACTTTACAAAACTCGCTGAATCGGAGCGCCTGTATGCACCAAGATTGGCGGTTATTTGCGCTCGGTTCGGCCTTGTTCGCCGCGCTGACGGCCATTCTCGGCAAGATTGGCGTTTCCGACATCAATTCGGATCTCGCCACGTTCGTGAGAACGATCGTGATTCTATTGGTCGCCGCATTGCTGATTTGCTTGCGCCACGAATGGGCGCGCCCCGACACCCTCTCCGCCCGGGCCATGGTGTTTCTCGTCTTGTCAGGAATTGCGACCGGACTATCGTGGCTCTGTTACTACCGCGCTCTGCAATTAGGTCCGGCATCG
>Ga0302320_10005596_pt1 | contig 28138 bp, 25 predicted proteins | sample Bog_T0_3_FD_202130 | JGI IMG/M metagenome (GOLD analysis project Ga0302320, IMG submission 202130) | Peat permafrost microbial communities from Stordalen Mire near Abisko, Sweden - Bog_T0_3 | ecosystem: Environmental > Terrestrial > Soil > Wetlands > Peat | place: Sweden: Abisko, Stordalen Mire...
CAGGAGCAGCACGCGGTCCGCGTCGCCCTTGACAAGGCGTACCAGAATTGGCAGCCCTCGAACTAAGCGGTTCCAACGGCGGCTTTACAGCGCTCCGATCCCTCGTCCATTTGGGCGGGGGATCACCGCCTTTTGGTAGGCGTGCCTGGAAGGGGTTCGCACACTTCGGGGCTAAGGACGGAAGGGATCGGATCCGTGGCTGGAGACTTAGTGGCCCGAGCCGACCACGTTTAGTATGCTCACGCATCCCATCACGGCGCCGGACTCATCCAATAGCGGGGTCACTCGCAGAAACATGTTGCTGAATTCGCCATCGAGACGCCCCTCCGATTCCTTTCCGGCGAGCGCTGCAAGATGAGCCGCTACCGCCAGATTAAGAGGGTCCTTGGTCTTGAAGATTTCGTAGACTGTCTTGCCGACCTCCCACCGCACACCGCAGTGGGTGGAGGGGAATTCGCCGTTCGCCAAAATTTTGATGATCAGGTCCCGGTCAGTTGCCCATACCGTTGACCTGATCTGATCCATCGCCAAGTGGAGCAGGGCTAGCGCAGCCCGGAGTTCCAATACTTTGGATTCCCGCTGCGCGATGATGCCCGTAAGCTCTTTGCGTTCAAGGTTTGCCTCGCGCAGTGCATGCTCCGCACGATCTTTGATCACGCGAACGACGGTATCGGTCCGGCCCACCCCGCCGACCTTGAGCTTGATTCGGAGCCAATAGGTGTTGACGGTTCCGATGCTAAGCCCAAGGCGATGTGCGATCGCTTCGTTGGTTAGGCCGTCGACGCTGAGTCCAACAATCTCTTCCTCTCGCGGCGAAAGGTCACGTTTCTTCATGGGTTCAACTCAACTCGTCCAGATTTGCGCAAACAGCCCTTGCGAGAGCAGGCGCCAGCGCACCTCGACTGGGCATGTTGCCAACTCGGCCCGCCTGTATCCAGCCCATATAGGACACGGCAAACCGGCGTTTCACCGGGTCGCGAAGGGATTTGATGTATTTGTCCGACGCCGTATCGTCTTGTGAGTAGCTCATGTTTCTCCTGACCGCAACCGGGCATGGCAGGGCAACCTGTAGCTTGGCAGCAATGCTCATGCTAAACAAGTCGGCCTATTGCCGTCTAAGGAACCATAGACGGCAATAGGCGACGACCATTCTGTACGCAACAGAAGCTGACGGTCAGCCTGCGTCCTCAATGCCGCCGGCCCCAGTTTCCCGCAGCGAAGGTGAAAACGTGTTTGTTTCGACAAGAACATTGCGCACGACGTGCGTTTTGTTACGGTTTTTGTAACGCGGACGGGCTACACTCCCCAAATCCCTCCTTTGTGGGCGGGCTCGGGCCTTCTATGAAAGCAACACTCTTCCTGGTTCCAATGATGCTGACTTCAGCGCTCGCGGTGGCGCAAACGCCGCTGACCGCCTCCGACCCCGACCTGGTCACGCTGACAACTCCGCTTGTGCTGGACAAGGGGGCAGGTCTAGGAAGCGTTGAATTCCGGGGATTCGGCGGCGACGACGGGCTGTTTCGCACCGGCGTCGCGGCAGGTTATGGCCTGGGAGATGGCTGGGAAATCCGGTTGGCCGGCGATTTTGCCAAAGTCGCCTATGACTCCACTGGTTCGATCCGGTACGGGGGCTCTGATGGGGAGTTCCTTGTCAAGTACGGCATCCCCGGAATGGCTGCAGCATCGATCGAAGCCGGCGAGTCCTACAGCAACACACCTGCCCAGCCGGGAAGGCTCTCCACCGTACTGGGAGTGTCAGTTGGCACGGCGGCGACCAAGGGAGTCAGGCTCTACGCCAATCCGAAGGTCGTTTTCCTCGACCGAAACTCCCTTTTTGGACTGGGCTTGGGAGCGGCGATCGACCTGGCGCCCGGAGTGACCCTGGTTGGCGATTGGACGCCAATCCTTTCGGGGGAGAACACCCTTAACGCCTCGACTGCCGCACGTGAGCGGGTGCAGATTTATGGCGTGGCCGTCCGCTTTGCCAAAGTCACCCCCGGTTTGGGACTTGATCTCGGCTACACGAACTCGACGGGCCAAACCACCGGTTTCGCCTTGACCCCAGGGCTTGGGAACTCCGGAGCCTTCTATGTGCGGTTGACCTCTCGCTTCTAAGACCATGAAAATGTCGCTACTCAGATTTTCTTTTCTTGCCTTTGCCCTTACTATCCTGGCGCTCTTGGCGGGTTGCGGCGGCAACTCCACATACAGCCCCGAAGGCGTAGGAGGCGGGCAGCCGCCTGTTGTCAGCATCTCCGTTTCCGCCAACCCCACCACGATTACGACGGGAGGATCCAGCCAATGCACCGCGACGGTAACCGGCACGTCAAATACGGCGGTGACCTGGAGCGTGATCGGTGGAACTTTTAACAGCAGTGGTATGAGGAGGCAGGCTCAGAGCACCAACGGCCAATTTGGCACCATCACTTCTGGCGGACTCTATACGGCCCCGAACGCGGCCGGCACGTTTACCATTCAAGCAGTAAGCCAAGCAGACCCTTCTAAGTCGGCCACGGTGTCCATCACCGTGAATATCCCGGGCGCTTTTACCGTCACGGTGACTGCCAAGAACAACCCGATTTTGACCGGCGCAACCGATCAGTGCACGGCGACCGTTTCGACGACTGGTTACAGTGCCATCCAGTGGTCGGTTCCCGATGGCGAGGGGTCCATCAGTTCGAGCGGGCTCTACACCGCCCCATCCATTCCTGGGACCTACACGATTACCGCGACCACGTCAACGGGCGAAGGCGCCATCACCGAATCGGGAACCGTGAATATCACCGTTCAGCAGTCACCCTTCACCGTGGGCGTCACTGCGCAAACGAATCCGATCTTAACCGGCGCCACCGATCCATGCACGGCTACCGTTTCCGTCACCGGCTATAGTGCTATCCAATGGTCGGTTCCCGACGGCGATGGGTCCATCAGCTCGACCGGGGTTTACACGGCGCCATCCAGCCCAGGGACCTACACGATCACCGCTACCACAACCGTTGGCGGCCTCACCGAGTCTGGAACGGTGAATATCACCGTTCAGCAGGCGCCATTCACCGTTGGAGTTACTGCCCAGACGAACCCAATCTTGACCGGGGCAACCGACCAATGCACGGCTACCGTTTCCGTAGGCGGCTCCGGCCCCATTCAGTGGTCAGTGCCAACAGGCGACGGGACTATCAGTTCAACGGGCCTTTATACGGCGCCAACAACGCCGGGCACCTACACGATCACAGCAAAGGCCACTGTTGGCGGTCTAACCGAATCTGGTACGACGCAGATCACTGTGAACTCTGGCACCGGTGGGCTTGGCGGCACCATCAATTAGTCTCATGAAATCACTCCTAGTTTGGCTCGTCTGTGTTGGACTCATCGTGTTTGTCGTTGGGTGCGGCGGAAGCGCTGCTGGGCCGACCGGCGCTTCCACTGGGCAGATGGGCACATTGGCCCTTCAGATCAATTGGCCCGCCAGGAGTCGCCTTATTCCCTACGATTCCAACTCGATCGTCGCCGTTCTCACCTCGAGTACGGGGGCTGTTCTGGGCACTCAGACGTTGCCGCGTCCAACTAAGGGCGCTCTGTCTACGACAGTGTCTTTCACGGGGCTCCAACCGGGGTCGGTAACGCTTACCGCCAGCGCATATCCAAACGCCAATGGCACCGGAGTTGCCCAGGCTACCGGCTCGGCGGGCGCCACCATCGTGTCGGGGCAGACCGCCCAGGTAACGGTCACCATGGGTGATACCATCGCCTCGATCGTGCTGCTAAACGCCGCAAATGGTCAACCGGGTGGTGGCACATTGCAAACTGGTCAGACTCAGCAGTTGGAGGTCGAGTGCCTCAACGCGAAAGGACAGGTAGTCCTCGTCTCACCGACCACGGTCCAATGGTCACTCTTTGAGGGCGCGGGCTCGGCATACGGCAATGTATCCTCGACCGGCCTATTCACGATGACGTATAGCGGCGTCTTGCAGGATATCAATGTCCAAGTCGTTGCGACGGATACCGAATCGGGAATCGTATCGAACCGATGCGAATTCCTGTTTGGGGCCAGACAGTACAACTATCCGTTCGCATCTATCGTCAACTCTGCGGGCACGTTCTTGTACACGGCAAACAATCAAGGTGTGCATGTGTTCTCTATCGGTTCCAATGGGACCCTGAGCTACGTCGAAGAGGTTTCAGCGCCCGATCTCTACGCGCAGGGCGGGCAAGTGAGCGCCGTAGCCTCATTCTGTTTCTCGAAGGACGGCAGTCTCCTGTTTGTTCAGCAGGCTATTGGCATTAGTTCGGGGTACATCGATGAATTTAAGGTTGGGTCAAACGGCAGCCTCACCTATCTCAATCGCGTGACCGCGCCGCTTTACACCATCCCGATCTTGAGTCTGGACTCCACTGGCGCCTACTTGTATAGCGCCGGTGCATCTCCCCAATCGGAAGTTCAGGTCTACACCGTTTCAAGCTCGGGCTTGACCCCCCTCAACACCGAAACAACTCTCGGAACGGTGACTCCATGGGAAGTCTCGGTGATTCCAGGGACGAATCGAGCGATTGGCTGGGGTAAGGATGCCTCGTCGAACCTTGACTTCCTCACCTTTGGGGTCAATGCGGATGGCAGCCTCACGGAGGTTGGCAAGCTTCAACAAAACTTCTCGCCGCCCCCTTACGGAATCTACTTCTTTAACTCCGCCGGTACGATCGCTTACAGCGTTACCGAGTACTACGTTGGCGAATTCTCGATATCCACTCCCGCGAGCCCCTCTCTGATCAAGGACCTCGTCGTACCCGGTACGAATACCGAGAATGGATACCAACAGGCCGCAATGTCGCCAGACGGGAAGACCCTGTTCGTAAGGAACTACGGTGTTGCATCGGGCGCGCAGATCGTTCCGGTTGCGTTGCCGGCTCTTACGGCAGGTACACCCACCGGCGGGCTCCCACTGGAGCAGGTCGGCAGTGTGAACATCACCCCGACCGGAAAGTACATCTACACGACAAATCCATTTAGCAACACGATCTCCCAGTTCTCGGTGGGCACTTCTGGGACCCTTACGCCCTTGAGCCCGGCGACGGTCCAAGGCTAGCTCTAGGAATACAACAATGGGCCTTAATCGGCTCTAAGGATTTGTTTTCCCGCCCCCGAATCGGTGGCGGGAATCCCCCGGTAGTTCGGTCGTTTTTCGGTCGCAATGACGTATCATTATGAAGACCTGAGCGAGCGGTGGCGGCGCGAGCTCAACCAGACCTGCCCCTCAAGTTTCCACTCCACCAGCCATCGGAAACGTCACACCATGCGCGCAAGGCAGATCATCGAATCCAGCAAACTCTTGGCAGCGCTTGAAGAAGGCGTCAGAGAAGAACTTGCCGGCCTGATGACAGTTCACAAGGTTTCGAAGGGCGACGTGATCTGGCGTGGTGGGGATGCCAAGGGCTACTTCGCCATCGTTGGCTCTGGGTTTATCAAGATGAGCCGTTCGGGTGGCCACGGCAACGAGGTCACCCTTGAGATCATGGGACCTGGCCAGGTATTTGGGTTGAATGGGCTCCTGCTTGGCCGGGCATGTCCCCTCAATGCAACTGCGCTGACGCCTGGACTCTATGGCTACGCCCCCAATGCGCCGATCCTTCCAGCGATCAACAGCAATTCGGCATTCAAAGATGCACTACTCCGGCGCACCATGCTGCGACTCCACGAAAAGGTAGACCTGCTTGGCCGGATGTCCAGTGGGCGGGTTGAAGAACGCATTGTGGCCGTTCTGTTTACCCTCGTCGATTCGTACGGCCGTAAGGAATCCGACCGGGTCGTGATCGAAGTGCCTTTGGCCCGTCAACAGCTGGCCGAGTTGGCCGCTACCACCACCGAAACGACCGTCCGCATCATGACGAAGTGGCAGCGTGAAGGGATCGTCTCGACGGATAGTCGTACCATCAGCATCCTGAACATGGCCGCGTTGGAAGGGATCTTCGCCACCGGGTAAGTCCGCGCTCGCAAAGCCCGACGCCAGCAATACGTCCCGTGTCGTTAATTCAAATGGCATTCGTCCGAAATTGATCCAAATCATATATTTGCCAACCACGATTGCTGATTAATGGATGAGCAGGCAGAGGGGCCGAGTAAACACGACTCCCGTGGCCTGTAAGGTCAAAGCATCGTGCGCGCACAATTGCTCCTGTTGGGAATAGGAATCGCCTCCGTGCTCTACGGAGCCGCAGCGGTCAATCAAAAAGATTCGAAACTATCGGTTGCCGAACAGTTGTTTGCGCATGCCAAGCCGGACGACTACATGGGCAACGAGGGCTGCGCAGACTGCCACGCCGAGACGGTGGCCGCCTTTGCACAATCCCCCCACGCCGCCTATGTGTCGGACCCCAAACTGCCCCTTGAGAAGCGAGGCTGCGAGGGCTGCCATGGGCCGGGGTACGTGCACCGGGCAGATGCCAACCCTCAAGTCATTTCCTTTACCAAGATGACGCCCCAGGAATCGGCAGCCGCCTGCCTAAGGTGCCATGCCCAGACCATGAGCCCAACCCACTGGCGCCGGTCGGCTCACTCTCAGGCGGGCCTCTCCTGTGTTTCGTGCCATCAGATTCACCCCGACGTGCCTAACGACCTGCAGTCGCCGCTGGCCCAAAAGGCTGACGCCCGCAAACCGGCATTTATTGCCCGCAAGAACCCGAGCACCAGCATGCTAAAGGCCGACGAACTGACACTCTGCGGTAGCTGCCATGCCTCAAGGGTCAACGAGTTTCGAAAGGTCACCCATCATCCGGTGCCGGAAGGACGAATGCTCTGCACGGACTGCCACAACGCTCACCCCACCAAGGGCCTTCAGCTCACCCAAGACAGCAACAAGCAAATGTGCGTCACTTGCCATGTCGAGAAGTCCGGCCCATTCGCCTATGAGCACGAGCCGGTGGCAGGGAACATGGGTGGCGACGGGTGCCTAGTCTGCCATAGCCCCCACGGCTCAAATAACCCGCTCCTATTGAATTCGTTCTCGCGCGGTCTTTGCGGACAGTGCCATGTTGACAAGTTGAGCAACCACCATCCTGGACTCACATGTTGGTCGGCAGGCTGCCACGTTGCACCGCACGGAAGCAACACTGATCCGAGGTTCTTAGCACCATGAGCAATGGACTGTTTGGTAGGATGGCCGCCGCCCTGACCTTTTCCACGACGATAGCGTGGTCGCAGACGCCGCCGCCGGCGGCCCCGGCCCCGCAGAGCACGCCGCCCGCTTCGCAGCCCTCAGGGGGCGCTGCCCCGGCACCGGCCGCGGCGCCCACAGCGACGCCGGCCGACGAGCCGCAGCCGCCGGGCAACGATGAATCGACCCTTCCGGATCCGGATGCCTTCTCCTTTGGCGTTTACGGATGGCAATTGGGCGGCAATCTCCATCAGCTGCGCCAATACGCCACCCCCGCCGGCGGGCTTGAGATCAACGACTTTCGCTATTTGTCGCCCGCCAAAGGCGATAATCCGTTCTTCCGAATCACCGGCAGCGGAGGCGGGGAGCAGGACTATGTGGTCCAGGGACTCTCCATCTTCGATAGCGGTCGCTTGGCACTCTACACTTCGAACAATCGCTTCGGCTTTTCGAATACGACGCCGATGTTCATTCCGGGAAACCTGGATGAGTCCACGCGCAATGACTTGACGTTCATGATCACTCCAGATCTGGCGTTGATCGCGACCTACCGGTCTCGTGAACGCGACTTGAACTATGGGGCGCCGATAGCCGGCCAGAGCTACCATACCGCCAACTATGGAGTCGGTCTGGAGGGCAAAGCCCTCTCCGGCGAGGCCGGTCTCTCCTTCGACAGTCAAACGTTTGTTGATGACACGGGCGCCCAGCCGGACTGGACCCGCAACCGCTACCAGGTCCACTACGGTGGAGACCTCACCTCCTATCTGTCGATGGAAGGATCGGTGGCCACCACCTTGATCGACCAGAGCGGCAACGCTGACGGGAGGGTTACCGTCTACAACGCCAACGCTAACCTCGATGTCAGCCCGACCTCGTCCCTCTTCTTCGATCTTCAAGACCAGGAGTTTTCGCTGCCAACGGTACAAAATGCGTACGTTCAGAAGCGGGTTGAAGGCAGCGTCCGCTACGAGGGCCGATTCGCCAAGCAGCGACTCGGTCTGGGTTTTGAGCACAAAGAAGAGGCCATCCTCAATGCCGCGCACTCCTATGTAGACATCGCTGCATGGAATGACTTCAACGGTCGGCTCTCGGGTCGGCTGTCGAACGCCTCCGATTACGCATTCACCTTCAACTGGCAGCGCTTCAACAAGGGCTTTCAGTTCGACCCCGAGGACCTGAACAACGATGACCCGCTGGCGCTCTACTGGAGCGACCAACTGCAATCGCAGTTTCGGCTCGAGGGCGAGGCCGCCTGGCTCCAATGGTATGCGAGCGAGAGCTTTTCGCTTCAGAAGAACGTCAGCACCGACGTCCAACTCCGATCCTATGACACCTTGATCGGGGCAAGTTTCAACTACAAGCAGGCAAACACCATCTTCGTCGAAGGGTCGCACCAGGTCTATGCGGCTCAGGGCGATCAGGACTTGGCGGGGCTATCGCTCAACCAGTTCTTCCCGGCCGGCACATCGCTATGTGTTGGCTTCACTCGTCAGATCTCGCCGAAATCGAGCGCCTCGGCCACGCTGAACCATACATTCACCGACTACGTGAATCCGATGATGCTGCCGGGTGGCAACGTGAACAGCACCCAGTTGACACTTCAGTTTACGCAGCAGGTCGGAAGGGATACGAGCCTGAGCGCGATCTTCGCTCCGTGGACTTACACGGACGCGTACTCGCTGCAGGCTGGCTACCACGCAACGCTGTTTGGACTTTCACTTTCGACGAAGTTCTAAGACAAGGATTCACTCGACATGGATAAGGGCATTGATATCAAAGGAATCAGCAATGGGGTGAACCCGGTGCTGATCAGTGAGCGGTTATGAGAAGAAAGTTACTCCTCTTTTTGTTCGCCATCGTTCCCATGGGAGCGGCAATAGTGGCACTTCAGAGTTGTGCGGGACAGGGAGGCCCCACTGGCGGAAGTTCGCCTGGATCGGTCAATTCGGCCTTTCTCGCGCTGCTTCCGATGGCCCAGGTTTCTGCAACCTATATTGGCTCGGCGAAGTGTATCACCTGTCACGCGGCCGAAGAGACCGAATTCAAGACGACTCCGCACTTCGCGAACAACGTCGGCTGCGAGAATTGCCATGGTCCTGGCAGCGTGCACGCGGCAAGTCCCGGCACCCAGGCGATCCAACAGGCTCCGGCCACCGCGAACATTCTAACGTGGCCGAACGAGAACTCGCCGGTGGTTTGCGCCCAATGCCACGGCCCCATCTACAACGATTGGAACAATTCGATCCACGCGCAGACCGTCACCGACCCGGTGAGCACCGGCTCCAACCCAGGCCGATGCATCGGCTGCCACAGCTCGCTGGTGCGAACTCAGATTCTTGAGGCGGGGCTAGATCCTTCCAACCTCTCGCAAGTGAGCGCGGCTGAGATGACCAACCTCGTCAACTACTCCACTCCCCCGGCACCATCGGCCGCGACCGCCTCGTGTGTGACGTGCCATGACCCAATGAACTCAAAGGGCGCCGCGTATGTGGATTGGCAAGGCCAAGACGACATGTTGCGGCACCTCGTGACGAACACGAGCAGCACCGCCCTTGCCGCCATCGGCGTGGGCACAACGCCCGCTCAATACCAGGCTGTCGACCAGAGTTGCGGCGAATGCCACAACGCAAGGGGCGGCAACCCCGCTGACACGGCACTACAGACCGGCACGTCAAGGCCTCCGTTCCATGAAGGACCGGAATACAACATGCTCATGGGGCTTCAGGGCGTGGTGACGTTCACCAACGCCGATGGTACGTACAGCGTTCAGCCGGTGGTGAGCAACACGACCCACGCAAGTGCTCCTGGTCAGTGTTCGCACTGCCATATGGGCAACTACAGCCACACGTTTACCGTGAGCTACGACACGGGGTGCGCACCCTGCCACACCGCCACGGACGCAGCCTCGCGGGCAACCTCCGTTAAGAACGATGTGACCAACTCGCTCTACGCCCTGGAATCGGAGATGACCGCATGGTCGACCGCGTGGTCCCTGCAGAACTCGATCAACACCAGCGCCTACCCCAACGGAGATCCGAACCTTTGGGACTACACGAGCAACCTTGGCGGTTACACTCCTGCTGACTCCATCTCAAGCGCCAACGAGGCCTTGGTGCCAATTGAAGTCAAACGAGCCCGCTACAACTACTACTACATCATCAACGACCGATCCATGGGCGTGCACAACGAGCCCTTCATCGAGACGCTGCTGACGGTTGCCAACAACAACATGGCCTACGCCCTGTCCAAGGTCGGCCTGACACCTGCCGCAGTGTCGGGTTCCTCGCTGACCACGCTGCAAAAGCTGTCGGTCATTCAGGCAGACCACACCAGGGAGCAGCTGATGATAAGGCTCAGCCCAAGTCCCTAGCCATCCCCGGGGACGCGAACGAATGAAGCCGTTCGCGTCCCCTCACCCTCCTTCCAATTCAACCCCACGTGAATTCTATGGATCAAATTAGCCTCCTCAAGCCTCCCGATTGGTCGCTCTTCATCGGAGAGGCTGGCCGCTTTCTCGTTCTCACCTCGGTTGCTCTGTTCTCGTTGAGCTTCCTTGCCGGCGCCTTTGGAAAGGTGGCGCCTCGTTGGCAAAAGGCAGCGTCCATCACGTTCATCCTGGGTTGCACAACACTGCTGCTCACGTTCGTCTGCCTTGCCAGCCTCTTTGCCTTCAATCGCCTCGAGTATCAATATGTCTGGAAGCACTCAGACAATGAGACCGCCCTCGCCTATCGAATCGCCGGGCTCTGGGCAGGGCAGGAGGGGTCATTCCTTCTGTGGGCGGCGGCGGCCGCCATGTTTGGCATCATCGCGATGCGGGGCGCCGAAAAGTATCGCCGGTGGTTTACCGCCACCTACGCCCTGTTCCTTGCCGCGGTGAGCGGAATATTGGCCTATGAGTCGCCCTTTGTGCTCAACCTGTCGCAAGGCCGACCGGTGGTTCCCGCCGACGGTCTGGGGCTTGCACCCGCACTTCAGAACTACTGGGTGTTGATCCATCCTCCCACCATTTTCCTAGGCTTCGGTTCGCTTACCGTGCTCTTTGCCTACGCGGTGGCGGCGATGATCGAGAAGGATCTTGATCATTGGATTCTGATCGTACGTCCGTGGGCTTCGGTTGCCCTTGGGTTGCTTGGCCTCGGCCTATGTATGGGCGGCTTCTGGGCCTATGAGACGCTTGGCTGGGGCGGCTTTTGGATGTGGGATCCGGTCGAGAACGTCAGCTTTGTTCCTTGGTGCCTCACCGCGGCCTTCGTCCACGGCCTCAACGTGCAAACCAGCCGACACCGGTGGAAGTTCAGCAACCTGATGCTTGCCGGCCTCCCGTTTGTGGCATTCGTTTACGGCACCTTCCTCACTCGCTCCGGTCTACTTGCCGATGCAAGCGTCCATAGCTTTGCCGAGATGGATGCCTCCGCGCTAAAGCTCTTGGTAACCCTCATGGGTGGCGCGACTCTAGGCTTCTTTGCGCTCTGGGCGAAGACGCTCTTCCAAGCAAAGGAGACCGCGCCGGCTGTCGATGCGACCGGGATCTTTCAACGCGAGGGCTTTGTCCGCACCGGTGTCTGGCTGCTGGTAGGTTTGGCGATCTCTACACTGATTGGGATGAGCGTGCCCCTTCTCAAGGTGATCACCGGTTCGAAGTCGGCGGTTGTCGAGGAGCACACTTACCATCTGGTTCTCTCGTGGATGTTCGTACCGTTGATGATCATCCTTGCCCTAACCCCCTTTGTCACTTGGCGGGGCATTGGCATCCGGGAGCTGGGGGCACGTTTCTATACGATGTTCTGTGTCGTCTTCGCCCTGCTCGGGGCGATGCTCCTCGCGATTGCGGTCACGCCGTTTAGCAGAATCGCCAATTTGGGTTCTACGGTTGGGTTCCCGGCCGGGCTCAAAGTGCCCGGGTTGCCTTGGATCATGTTCCTTGTTGGCATCTGCCTTCTTGCGATTGTGTCCGCGTGCTGGCGCATGATTGAACTGAGGGTCGGCAAGAAAATTCACTTTGCCCCCCATCTCACCCATGTCGGATTCGCCATCCTCATGATCGGGCTGATCGTTTCTCGCGGCTTAGAGCGACAGGGCGAGGCAACGGTGGTAGCAGGGCATCCCGGGCGGGTCATGAACTACGAGGTGGTTTACAAGGGACAGACCTCGACCCGATATGATCGCAGCAATAAGGCGATCTTCAATATTTACGACATGTCTGGCAGCCTGAAAACGCCGCTCTTCGTCGCCACACCGGGCCTGTACTACGTTCCGGCGGACGCCAACAGCGATGAAGAGTCGGCCCAGGTCTGGCCATTCATCCAGCGCTTCCTATTTCATGACGTCTACATTTCGATGCGGCCGCCGCAAAGCGAGTTAGCGCAATCCGTCACGCTGAAGCTGGGCGAAACCCAGTTTATCGCCGGATTTGCGGTCACCTATCTCGGTCCAAGCGAGGAAGGGATGGGTGAAGGAATGAAGCTCGGCGCCCGGCTCCGGGTTGCCGCCCACGGGCCGAGTCGCCAGATCGTTCCTATGATGGAGATGGCAAGTGGAGGCAAGCTGTTGCAGCACCCCGCCAATCTTGATTCTCAAGTGCTTGTGTCGGTCCAGAGCTTTGATGCCGCCGCGCATACAGTGACTTTGCAGCCGGCGCTCGCCAGCCCCATCTTTTCGATCCAGATATTCAACAAGCCGCTTACCGGCTTGGTGTGGTTGGGCACCTTTCTCATGACCTTGGGCGCCTTTCTCACCGCAGTCTTGCGACGAAGGGTTGCCCCCACGCCAGTAGCCCACCCTCGACGCGAAAAGGAACCGACACACGAGGTCGGACCGGCGGTTTCGGTTCCGGTGCCTTCCCTTAGGAGATGACGATGAAACGAGTGATGTCCCTGGTTTTGCTCACCGCGGTTGCGGTGACGGCCACCTCGGGCGCTGCGTTCGCCCAGAACGCAAGCCCCGACTCCCAGCTTAGCGCGGGAATATACCAAACCATGCGGAGCCCTGCCGGTCTGGTCTACTCAGCGACTGTCCAGGCCAAATTGGGGCTTTCTGCAGCCCAGAAGCACAGTCTCCAGACGATTCGCCATGCGGCATCACGCTACGACTTGGTCAAGAACGGGATCAATACTTCCGATCCAAAAGCTCTGGAGGCTGGAATTAAGAAGTATCTGGCCGCCTTCCGCGCCAGTTCGTACGGCGTCCTCTCATTGGATCAGAAGGAAGAGTTGTTCCGGATTTATCTGCAGAAGCACCATTACGCGGCTCTTAACGATGTTGACGTCCAAGCCGAGTTTGGTGTGACCGACGAGCAGGCCGACGAAATCGCCGCCGCTAATCGCCTGTATCTGCAGGCCGAGGATATGATCGAGGACAGCAAGCAACCGTCTGGGCAGAAGGCGTCTGCCGAAGCCCAGGCTCAGCAAGATTTTGACGCCCGAGTCGAAAAGACCCTCACCTCTGAACAAGAGGTGAAATATCGATCCATGCTAGGGGCCTGAGCGTGCCATGACCCTTGGGAGCTGACGTCCTCACGTGGGGCCGTCTGCGGCCGGACAGGAGTCGAGCCCTCCCCATGTTTAGGACTACGGGGAGGGCTATGGGCCTCGTTACTTGATCGTAACTTTGCCGCCGGCCTCTTCGAGTTTCTTCTTGATCGAATCGGCGTCGTCCTTGTTGGTCTTCTCTTTGACTGGCTTGGGAGCGGCGTCGACGAGGTCCTTGGCTTCTTTGAGGCCAAGGCCGGTGAGCTCGCGGACGACCTTAATGACCTGCAGCTTGGCATCGCCGGCGGCTTCCAGGATCACGTCGAACTCGGTTTGCTCTTCCTCAACGGCAGCGGCGGCGGCCACCGGCGCGGCGGCAGCGAAGCCCGCCATGGGAACGGCGGCAGTGACGCCAAACTTGTCTTCGAGGGCCTTCTTAAGCTCGCTGAGCTCAAGGGCGGTCATGTTGCTGATCTGTTCTACAAGGGATTCGATAACTACTGGCATGTGAATGGTCTCCGTTTAGGTCGCGGTCGGCAGGGTTAGCCCTCCGCCACTTTGTCGGCCACCGCGCCGATGACGCGGATGGGATCTGCATAAAGAGCTTCGATCACGCCCACCAGCGAGGTGAGCGGAGCGGCGATCGCGCCGATGACTTGGGCGATCAGGATTTCCTTCGGCGGCAATTGAGAAAGTGCCTCAACCTCTGGTGCGGTGAGTGCCCGCCCGCCGATAAATCCGCCTTTGACGACGAGTTTCTTATTGGTTTTGGCGTAATCGAGGATGGTCTTCGCGGCTTCCGATTCGCTTCCGTAAATGAACGCCACCGCCGTCGGACCGTTTTGGGCCTCGCTGGGAAGGTGGGCGGCGTCATCACCGGCGGCTTGGCGGAACAGGGTGTTCTTGATCACGTGGATCTCTCCGCCGTTAAGGCGAAGCTTGGCGCGCAGGTCTTGGAGTTCCTTGACCTTTACCCCTCGATAATCCGCGAACAAGACACCTTTAGATCGCTTGTACCAGTCTGTGGCCCGCTCGATTGTGTGTGCTTTTGCTTCTGTTGGCATGGTTTGCACCGACGCCCCTTAGAAAGAAAAAAGGCTCACGCCTCTCAGGCGGAGCCACTGGCCGCGGTGCAGATAGGAAGGCCAACAACGCTTTCGCGCTGCTCATTCGGCACCCAGTTTTCTACCTCCTCGGCCGGCCGATCCCCGAAAAGGAATCGATTAAGGCTTTTTGCCACCCGCTTTCTTAAGAGCGAGACAGAGTATACCTAATCGTTCTGCCTCAGCCTCTGCAGTGCCCGGAGTTGCTGGATATGATCACGGTCCTTGGGACGGTTGTCATCACTACAAACAGGCGGCGATGTCTCGCCGGAACTGCATGCCGCTGAACCGCACCCGGGCCAAGCCCTGGTAGGCAAGGGTTCGCGCCGCCGTCTGGCTATCCCCGGAAGCGGTGATCGCGAGCACGCGTCCGCCATTGGTGACTTGGGACCCATCCCGGTGCGCTGTCGCGGCATGAAAGCAGTGACAGCCGGCCGGCATCGGCCCAACCGTGATCACATCGCCTTTATGCGAACTTGCAGGGTAACCCGCGGAAGCAGCGACCACCGTCACCGCCGCATTCTCCAGCATGGGAACCGGCGGAATGGGTTCGCCAAGGGCGCAGGCCAATAGGGCCTCACCCAGGCCAGGGCCGAGACGGGCCATGATCGACTGCGTCTCGGGGTCGCCGAAGCGCACGTTGTACTCCAAGCAGTAGAGTTCGGAATCCACAAGCATAAGGCCACTGAAGAGCACTCCGCGGTAGCTGATGTTCCGCTCAGCCAACTCCTCGAGCACCGGCTTCACAACCAGCGCCTCGGTTCGCCGCACCAGTTCTTCGTCCACCCAGGGAACAGGGGAGTAGGACCCCATGCCGCCGGTGTTGGGGCCCTTGTCTTCATCGAAGATGCGCTTGTAATCCTGAGCCACCGGAAGCGACCAATACTCGCCGTCACTGCAAAGGGTGATGAGGCTGAACTCACGGCCATTCAGGCGCTCCTCAACGACCACCGTCGAGCCGGCTTCGCCGAAGACCCGGTCCACGAGAGCCGCCTCAATAGCAGCGGTCGCCTGAGCCATGTCGTCGCAGACGACGACGCCCTTGCCAAGGGCGGCGCCACTCGCCTTGATCACGACGCCGCGGCCTTGGACTGCGCAGGCGGAGGCAAAAGCAATCGCGGCGGTCGCTTCGGTGAACGTGCCCGAATCGGCGGTCGGAACGCCGGCCCGAACCATGATCTCCTTTGAGTAGGCCTTCGAACCCTCGAGGCGAGCCCCGTCGCGTCCGGGGCCGAACACGACAAATCCGTTGTCCCTGAGTTCATCGGCCAACCCGGCAATGAGGGGATCTTCGGGTCCGATCAGCACCAAATGCGGCTGGATATTGCGGCAGAGCAAGACCATCCCGGCAAGGTCAAGCGCGGATACCGCGTGACATTCGCTGAGGCTCGCAATGCCGGGATTGCCCGGCGCGGTGTCGATTTGATGGCCCTCATCGGCCAGCTTCCAAGCGAGGGCGTGCTCACGTCCCCCCGATCCCACAATCAAGATCCTCAATCTTCCATCCTGCCCGTAAAATTCACGAAGCGTGCATAGTTTGGCTGAAAACCGAGCTTCACAAGACCGGTCGGGCCGTTGCGATGCTTCGCGATGATAATCTCCGCCTCTTCCGTTTTGTCGGGATCCCAGGGGGTCGCGTCCGACTGGGCCTCCTTCTGCTTGTAATACTCGTCGCGGTAGATGAACATGACCATATCCGCTTCCGCCTCAATCGATCCCGATTCACGGATATCGCTGAGCATAGGCCGCTTGTTGTCGCGGGCCTCCACGCCTCGATTGAGCTGGGAAAGCGCGACCACTGGTACCTGAAGTTCCTTGGCCAACGCTTTCAGCGATCGGGCGATTTCGGAGATTTCCTGGACGCGGTTTTCCGTTTTCTTGCTGCCGCGCATCAACTGGAGGTAGTCCACCACCACCAGCGAGAGGCCACCATCGCTCTTGAGGCGCCTGCACTTGCCGCGCATCTCCAGCCCGCTTACGTCCGAAGAATCGTCAACGTAGATGGGCAGTTCATAAAGGTGGGAGCAGGCGTCGGCCAAGCGCTGGTAGTCGTCCATCTTGAGGTTCGTCCGCTTGAGTGCGCTCATGCTCACCTTGCTCATCATGGAGGCCATGCGCCGCACCAGCTGGATGCCGCTCATTTCAAGGGAGAACACCGCGACATTGCCGCTGCGTTGAGCGGCGACGTTGATGGCGAAGCTGAGCACCAGGGATGTCTTGCCCATGGAGGGCCGTGCGGCCACGATCACAAAGTCGCCCGGGTAGAAGCCCGTCGTCATCGAATCAAGGTCGTAAAACCCCGTTGAAGTGCCCAGGATGGGTTGATTGGTTTCAAGAAGCGTGTCGACGTCGACGAAGAAATCCTTGGCGAGCGAACGAACATGGACAAAATCCTTGCCCAAGCGGTTCCGACCCACATCCATGATGAGCTGCTCGGCACGGTCCACTTTGTCGTCGGTGTCCGAGGTGTCTTCCGGCTTCTGCACAATGCCAATGATCTCCCGGCCGGCAAACTCCAAGCGTCGAAGGGTCGCCTTGTCCTGCACGATCTGGGCATAGAAGGCGGCGTTGGCGGCGGTCGGCGCCACCTCGGCCACTTGAAGCAGATAGTCTTCGCCTCCCACCTGCATCAGGGTCGCGCGGGCCATCAATTCGTTCTTAAGGGTAAGAAAGTCGACGGGCTTGCTGCTTTGGATCAGCTGCCGCATCGCGCGAAAAATCTCCGCGTGGGCGGGACTGTAGAAGTCCTCGTGCGAAAGCCGGGTGACCACGTCGTCGGCGGCGCGACCGGAGAGAAGCATGGAACCGAGCACGCTCATCTCGGCTTCAAGGCTGTGCAATGGAACGATTTCTTCCATAAAATGGGCTCCCTGCGCAGAGAGGTCACCCATTATGCGCCACCGTTTGGGGCGGGGAAGCGCAGTGTCGATAACTTACGCGTAGGTGTCGAAATCTCGGTGGAAAACGTGCCGCGCCCAGTTCCCGAAGGCCTCTTTGAAACGCTCCCAGGGGGTGGGATCGCGCATGAGAACGTCGGCCAGTTCGGGACATCGGACGATGAGCAACTCCAATCCTTCGGCGATCGCCTCCGGATGGGTCTCAAACTCCCCGTGCCAGGAGCATACGAAGCATTCCTCGTTCTGCTTGGCATTCACCGCCCCGCAAACCGGGCACCGCTTGAGATTCTCAGCGGCCAATCGTCTGCGGCCTTCGCGTGCGTATCGGTAATCGAGCATGTCCTTCATGAGCGGCTATCTCTTTGTTCGGTTTGAAATGCTCGAATCCTCACTTCTTTCCCTGCCTTACTTCCGACTCTCTGCAGGTTCAAATTGATCCACGGCAATAAGCGGACTCTTGCGATAGTTTGGGCAGTAACCGGCCGTAACGCTAGGGAACAAACGGAGTCTAGCGCGATGAGGGTCCGGGTGCCCAAGAAATCCCAACCCCATAGTCACTCGCTCATTGCAAGCCAATAAGGGATGGTCCTCAAATATTTACTTGCCATCACCAACATTGCACCGTCCAGTCAAAAGTTCATGCACCTAAGAGCCTCACCGCCCCTCGGCGCGTGTTTGCCACACGCCTGGTGGCATTTGGGGGCCTGTAAAGGAAGGCAACGACACGGCGCCGGCAGTCAAATCTACCAACGGGGGTCGTAATCTTCGCCGCCTGAATGATTCCGCCTAAGGCTTCGTCACGGGCAATGGCGCCTTAGCCGGGCCGAAGGCGGCGCCATCGACTTTGGCATCGTCGACGCTCATTCTGAGCGCATCCATGAGGGTGGCGTCCCCAAGGGCCTCGGTGACGTTGTCCTGCTGGCCGGGGACGGTGACGATGTTGAGCATGAGCCTCTGCTTGCCGTCGTCCCAGAAAAGGTAGCGCACGTTACCCCCATCGATCGTGGTCCCGGGGCCATAACCTGAGACGTACTGATCGACCACGGATTCGGCTTCCAATTTGGGGACCCTTTGGCGAGTGAATTGGGCCAGAGCGACCTGATTCTGGCTGAGGATCGCGCAAAAGCCGAGCGGGTTCTTCTCCCAGCCTTTGGCCTGGAACCGCTCCTGATCCCAGCCCTGTGGCAAGTCACTCAGGTCGGTTGCGCCAATGGGAGGGGCGAAGACTTCTAACGCGCGGGCATCGGTATCGCCCAGGTAGAGGGCATACCCAAGGTGTAGCAACGCGAGACGGCGGTGTTCCAGATCCAGGGTTGCCGCATCGTTGGGGATGGCGAAGAGGCGGCTTAAGGGGTCTTCGGGGGCAGCAGGGGGCGGCGCTTCCGCACGGTGGCACCCGAGGATCAGGATCGAAGCGGACAGTAAGAGCAGATGCTTCGATAGCCGCATAGAACTTCAGTCTACCGACAAGATCTTGTAGACATTCTTTCCGGCCGGCGCCATCACTTCAATGGTATCTCCGGTCGCTTTGCCGAGGAGGGCGGTGCCAAGCGGGGAACTGATCGAAATGAGGTTCTTGTCGGGATCGGACTCAAAGTCCCCTACCAAGCTAACGGTGAACTCGTCGTCAAACTCAAGGTCGAGCAATTTGATGGAGGCGCCAATTTGGGCGCCGCCTCCCGGTGTTCGGACCACGATGCGCGCCAGTTGAACTGCCTTTTCCAGATCGGCGATGCGACTCTCCAGGCGACTCTGATTCAGCTTGGCTTCATGGTAGGCTGCGTTCTCCCGAAGATCACCGTGCGATTTCGCCTCGCGAATCGCCTCGGCAATGTTTGAACGCACCGGACCCTTCAGCTCTTCAAGTTCCTTCTTGAGCTTTTCAAAGCCGTCCGGGGTAACAAGGATTTCATTGCCCATGAGGACTAGAATTGTAGCATGGCGTCAGGGAAGACAATGAGCCGGGTTTCGGTAGCCATCGTAAGCTTCAACACCCAGGATAAGCTCCGGCACTGCTTAGAGTGTATCGAAGCCCACCACGAGGTCATCGTGGTCGATAACGCCTCGGGCGATGGCTCGGCAGAAATGGTCCAACGGGAGTTTCCGAGTGTGCGCCTGATCGCCAATACCGTCAACCGAGGCTTTGGCGAAGCCAACAACCAAGCCATAGACGTGGCCCAGCGAGAGCTTGTGCTCCTGCTGAACAGCGACGCGTACGCCTTCCCGGGGGCGATTGACGGCCTCGCCGACGCCTTTGACGACTCCACCGTCGTCGCCGCCGGGGGACGCCTGCTCAATCCGGATGGCAGCCTGCAGAACTCTTCGGCTGGGCCCCTCACCCTTTGGGCGGTGTTTTGCGAGCAGAGTTTTTTGGAGCGCATTTTTCCTGGTTCGCCCGTCTTTAGCCCCTATTGGAACAGCCGGCGTCTGGGCGGTTCGACGTCTCAAGCGCCCCCTGCACAGACGCCCCAGGTCATGGGCGCCTGCATGATGATCCGCCCTGTGGAACGATTTGATCCGCGATTTTTCCTCTACTGCGAAGACACCGACCTGTGCGTCCGGCTGGCGCTCCGTGGAAGGATTCTGTACGTGCCGGCAGCCCAATTCACCCACGACCTGGGTTCAAGCAGCGGCTTCGAGCGCTGGAAGGCGGTCGCTCGCTACAACCGGGGTAAAGAACTCTTCTTTCGAATCCACCACGGCTTAGCCGCCGCCGCCGCCTGCTTCGTCTTGGACCGAATGGGCGCCAGCTTGCGGATCTTGGCATGGATGATCACCGTATTCGCAACCGCAGGGCAGCGTGGCACCGATCAAGTGCGACTCTTTAGTAAGGTTCTTTTGTGCCCTATTTCCGGGCCGCCAGACCCGCGTAATCACCGTTCCTGACCAAGAACTCCTTAACAAACATTGACAATGGGGTGGGGGGGGGGTATAGTGCCCCTTGCCTAGACTCACGGGTTCGAACCGTGAGCGGCTACGGCAGGTTGACTGCCTTAGGAGAGATACCGAGGGAAATGGAAGCAATCAAACTGAACGGCAACGGAGGGTGGGACGCGGTCTGCGCGCCAACCAGGTCTCCCCAAACCGTTTTCGGCTTGGTTTCCGATTCCGTTATCTCCTTGTTCGTCGGGTCTTTCGCGCCGTCCATCTCGGACGGTGTCTGCGAACTGTTCAAGAGTGAGGTCTACTTGATTGGCAAACATTTTCATCCTAGCTAGCTCCCTTTTCTGTGCGGCGATAGCGGCTCCTGATTCTCTGCGCAAGCGCGTAGGGCAGTTCGTTTCGGGCCGACGCAAGTCGGAATCGAACGACGCACCCCAGGTTTCAAATCAAAATGGCTGGCGCTTCATCCAGTGCGAGAGCGCTGAAGCGTTCGGCGAATGGTTGGATCGCGACCAACTGGGCCTGCCGCCCGGCCCCAACGAAGAACCATCCTTGGGCTCGCATCTTCTCATTGAGATGTTCGGGTGTGACATGGACTCACTTAAAGCGGAGACTTCCGTCGGCCTCGCCATGCGGGACGCGGCGGTTGCCTCCGAGGCTACGGTCGTGGCGGAATCGTTTCATGAGTTCCGCCCCTATGGAGTCTCCGGTGCGGTGATCATCCAAGAATCGCACTACACGATCCACACATGGCCTGAGCACAGCTATGCGGCTGTAGATCTTTTCTACTGCGGTGGCACGATCCTCGTGCACAGCGCGGTGGATGTGCTTCGTGAGCGCTTCCGGCCCACCAACATGAAGTTCCTTGTGGTGCGCCGCGGGGTCGTGAGCGAGGTTCACAGCCGCTAGGCGAAGCGGCGCCTGTCGGCGGAATACCGTTGACAGGCGTCTAAAGTTCTCATGAAATCCCACACTGAGTATCTCAACTTCGAGACCCCTGAGCGGGAAGAGTTCGTTTGCATCACCCAACGGGTGGCCCACGCGGTGGCCGCGTCCACCATTAAGGAGGGTTTCGTCTTGGTCTCTGCGATGCACATCACCGCCGCCGTCTATGTGAACGACCTTGAAGACGGGCTGATCGAGGATATCAAGGAGTGGTTGAGGGGCTTGGCCCCGACCAAGGACTACCGGCACCATCGAACGGGGGAGGACAATGGCGAGGCACATCTGAAGAATCTCATCCTCCACCATCAGGTGATTCTGCCGATCACTCGGGGTCGGCTTGACCTTGGGCCGTGGCAGCAGGTGTTCTATGCTGAGTTCGACGGGCAGCGGCGTAAGAGGGTCATCATCAAGGCGATCGGCGAATGAGCGGAACACTTAGCGATACAAGTATCGGACTCGTTGGGGCTGGCCAGATGGGCGAGGCGATCCTGGGCGGTTTGCTTAGCCGCGGCTTTCCGCCGGCCCAACTTCATGCCTCCGACCCTCGCGCAGAGCGCATGGGCAAGATCGCCCACGACTACGGGATCCATACCACCACGGTGAATCGGGAAGCTGCCGAGGCTGCGGACATCGTGGTGCTTGCGACCAAGCCCCAAATGGTCGTTGCCGTCATGGAGGAGCTAAAGGGCCGCCTTAAGCCGGAGGCGTTGGTGGTGTCCATCGAGGCGGGCGTGACGCTCAAGACGTTGCAGAAGGGCCTGGGCCACGATCTTGTGGTTAGGGCCATGCCGAACACGCCGGGCAGGATCGGCAAGGGGATCACGATTTGGACCGCGACTCGCCAGATCAACGACGGCCACCGAGGTCAGATTTCCCAATTGCTTGGGGCGCTTGGTGAAGAGATCTATGTCGATCATGAGCGTTATCTGGATATGGCCACCGCCCTAAGCGGCAGCGGCCCGATGTACGTTTTTCTTTTTATGGAGTCGATGGTCGATGCCGGTGTGCGGCTGGGCCTCCCTCGTTACCTGGCTCAAGAGATGGTTCTTCAGACCGTCGTCGGCTCCGCCGAGTATGCGCGAATTACCGGTGAACATCTTGCCCACCTTCGAAACGACGTCACGTCCCCCGGCGGCACTTCCGCCGAAGCCCTGTTCGAGCTGGACGAAGCCGGATTTCGCACAGGCATTTCAAAGGCGGTCTCTGCCGCGTATCGCCGGTCGTTGGAACTGGGACAAGATTAACCGCCGCCGACGTTTGGGAGACGTTTGCACAGGGCCTCTGGCTGGTATCCTCACCCGGTAGTTTTCCGAGGTTTTTCGGGAGTTCTTACCAATGACGTTTGATGGGTGGGCGGATGCGAAAAAGGTCTGCGTGATCGGCGCGGGGACGATGGGGAGCGGTATCACCGCGCACCTCGCGAATCTGGGCTTTGAGGTAGATCTGCTGGATTCCACCCGTGAGATTGCTCAAGTCGGCTTCGAAAGGTCGTGCAATTCTCGACCACCTCATTACTACCTTCCCGAAACCGCCTCCAAAGTGCGCGTTGGCTCGACCGGCGACAATCTCGAGTGGGTGACCGAAGCCGATTGGGTCTGCGAAGTCGTGACCGAACGGCTCAACGTGAAAAGAACCTTGCTGGAAAAGCTGGACGCGCTGATTCGTCCGGATGCGATGGTCACCACGAACACCAGCGGTCTTCCCATATCTCTGCTCGCCGAGGGTCGCTCAGAGAGCTTTCGTCGGCGCTTCATGGGCACCCACTTCTTCAATCCTCCGCGTTACCTGAAGCTGCTGGAATTGATTCCTACCGCCGACACCGACCCTGAAGCGATTAAGGCCATGACCACGTTCCTTGAAGGCCGATGCGCCCGCCGCGTAGTCGTTGCCAAAGACACGCCGGGGTTCATCGCCAACCGCTTTGGAATGTGGTCGCTCTACCATGCCATCCACACTGCCGAGCGTCTCCACTTCAGCGTGGAGGAAGTGGACGCGGTGACCGGGCCCTTCCTGGGGAGGCCACGGAGCGCCACCTTCCGACTCGCCGACGTCATCGGTCTCGATGTGATGCAGGATATCGCCCAAAACCTCCTGGAACGAACGGGGGACGATCCTGGGGTGGCGGTCTTTGAGTCGCCAAAATCGTTGAAGCACCTCTGGGATCGCGGTCTCTTGGGAGAAAAAGTGGGGAAGGGCTACTACCGTCGAGAGGGGAAAGAGTATCTGTCGCTTGACCTGAATACATTTGCCTACCGACAGCGCCACGAGGTGCGCTTTGCCAGCCTGGAATCCCTAGCCCCATTGCCTCTTGGGGGACGGGTGCGTTCCGCGCTGGATGCGCGCGATGAGGCAGGAGAATTCCTGCGCAATCACCTCATTCCGGTGCTGCAATATGCAGATCGGATTCGCAACGAAATCAGCCATAGCATCCAGGACTTTGACGAAGTCTTATGCTGGGGCTTCGGCTGGGACTTGGGGCCCTTCGAAATGATCGATGCGATTGGGGCTGATCGTTTGGGCATCGCCACGAAGCAGAAGTTTTATGAGGGGAGGGACAAAGTTCTCTCCTACCAAGGCAGCTATATTCCCATCAAGCGGGAAGAACAGTACCGTCAGTTGGGCGACTTTGAAATTGAGTCACGCCACGAGAATTTTCAAGTTCGCGACCTCGGTGATGGAGTCGGCGCTCTCTGCCTGACGACCAAGAACGGGATGATCACGCGTCCCCTGGTCGACGAACTGACCCGCTATCTCGATCGCGGCAAGTTCGGACGCCTTGTCCTATCGAGTGAGGGACGAAGCTTCTCAGTGGGATATGACCTTTCGTATTTTCTTGACCGGATCACGTCCATCGACGTCTCCGGGATCGAGGCCGCCCTTAAGGCGCTTCAAGAATTGGGTGAGGCCTTGGAACGCCATGTTGTGGTGGCCGCCGTGCACGGTTACTGCCTCGGCACCGGTCTTGAGATGGCCCTGAGCTGCTCGAAGATCGTCTCCTTTGCGGAAGCGATGATCGGCTTGCCCGAATCGCGGGTGGGTCTTATCCCCGGTGGCCGAGGAACCGTGCTCATGCGGCTTTATAACGGACCAACCCCCCGCAAGATCGCGGAGGCAGCATACGCTCTGACGGAGGGCCACATATCGGCCAACGCCGACGAGGCGCGGGCCCAGGGCTACTTGCGGGCAACGGATCTCACCATTTATCACCCCGACCGCCTCATCACACGGGCCAAAGAGGAGGCGCTCAAGGCTTCGCCGGTGGTTCGCCCCGAGTGGAAGCCGGTGGAGGGTCCACTCCCCGGCATGATCGACCGTCTCCTAGCTACCGGTCGTAGCGCTGGCAAGTTGAGTGAGTACGACGAGGTCATTGGGGGAAAGATCAAAACCGTGTTCGCCAAGGCCATCACCTACGAGGAGGCCTGCGAGCGCGAGCGGATCGAGTTCGCTGAACTATGCTTCCGCGCGTTGAGTCAGGCACGGATCAAGCACATGCTGGACAACAGCCGTCCACTGAGGAACTAGCTAGCACAGTGGCCAGCGTTCGTTACTTTGTCCGCGACGTCGATGCGTCCCTTGCTTTCTATGAGCGTCTCGGCTTCAAGTTGGCCGCTCGCTGGGGGCCACCATTTGCGATCGTAACCAAGGATGGCCTTGAGTTGTGGCTCAGCGGTCCTGGCACCTCCGCCGCAAGACCCATGCCCGACGGTCGCCTCCCGGAGCCAGGCGGCTGGAACCGAATTGTGGTGGAGCTAAGCGACCTGACCGCGACGTACGAGGCTTTGCTGGCGTCCGGAGTTACCTTCAGAAACGAACCGATAAAGGGTCCCGGTGGCGCTCAGCTCCTGGCCGAAGATCCTGACGGTAACCCGATTGAACTGTTTCAGCCGAGCGGCGACTGAGGCGGGCTTGCGCTTCGTGTTCCGGGAACTGTCCCGGTTGTGATAGACTGATTTCTCCTGGCGCCCCGTAGGCGGGGCTGCGGGCGCGCGATACGCCTCAAGCCGAAAAAAGAAGACTATTCTACAACAGGTTTCCCCAAAAAGCGTTGATTTTTCGCAGTGTTAATGGTACGATTGCGTTTCCGCAATCTTGCCCGGAGGCGTGAATGAAAATTGTTCAGCCGTCCTCGAAGAGAATCGGCCGGTTTCTCGAGGCGCCAAATCTTATTGAACTTCAGCTGAATTCCTACAAATGGTTCCTAGAAGAAGGACTACCAGAGCTATTTAAAACGTTTTCACCTATTTGGGATTTCACCCAAACCAACTACATCGAACTCGTCAGCTTTACCCTAGGCGAGCCGAAATACACCATCCAAGAGTGCCGCGACCGGGATATGACGTTCGAGGCTCCGATCAAGGCGATCGTCCGTTTCGGCGGGCGCGACCGGGAAGTGATCGAGTCTGAGGTCTACCTGGGCGATTTGCCCTTGATGACTGACAAAGGCACGTTCGTGATCAACGGACGTGAGCGCGTCATCGTAAGTCAGCTCTCTCGTTCGCCCGGTCTCTACTTTGAAGAGGGCGTCGACAGCGCCATGCAGGTGATCATCTCCGCAAGGGTGATCCCCAATGAGGGCCCTTGGCTTGAGATTGAGTCGGATGCGAACCTTGTGGTGCGCACCCAGATCAGTCAGACCAAGAAGCTTCCCCTCACCCAGTTGATCAAGGCCCTCTACGGCTTTGAAAAGGGAAGGGGACGACGACATGTTGAGATCTGGAAGTCGGTGGGCAAGCGCATCATCGAGCCCGTCGCCGATCCTGAGACCGGCGAAGTGGTGATCGAGGCGGGCGTGGTCTTGACCACTGAGAAGTTGGAGAGCCTCTCCGATGAGATCAAGGCGCAGACCGCCTATGTTGAGACGCCGCTTGGCACGAACGAGGACATCCTCGCCCATTTCGCCAAGCCGGTAACCCTCGAGAAGCCGACGGCCGACGATCTGACGGGCAAGCGCGTGAGCGCCGACATCTTGGATGAAGAGCATAAGGTCATCCTTCACAAGGGTGAGCGGATTGAGCGTGATACCGCCAAGCGGATCGAAGCGCTGGGTCTGGACTCGCTGGAAGTGATCGAGGTTCTGAACTTTGTTGAGGCCACCCTCGAACAGGATTCCACCTCAAACTCCCGCGAGGCGCTACTCGACATCTACAAGCGGCTTCGGCCCGGTGAAGCGGCCAACGAAGAGGCGGCTCGCCAACTCGTGTACGGACTGTTCTTTGACGTCAAGCGCTACGACCTTGGCAAGGTGGGACGACGCTTCCTTAATCAGAAGCTGCGCATCGACCTACCGCTGGACGCCCGCAATCTGACTGCCGAAGACTTGGCCGCGATCATGAACGCGATGGTCCCTTACGTGCTGCGTGAAGCGGAGCGCGACGACATTGACGACCTGAAGAACAAGCGGGTCCGAAGCGTTGGTGAACTGCTGCAAAGCCAGCTTCGCCTGGGTTTTGTCCGCATGGAAAAGGTCGCCCGAGAGCGGATGACCTCAACAGACCAGGAGAACCTGCTTCCGGGCATCATTCTTAGCGTCAAGCCGGTCAGCGCCAGCATCAAGAGCTTCTTTAGCAGCAACCAGCTCAGCACGTTCATGGATCAAACCAATCCCTTGAGCGAGCTGACCAACAAGCGGAGGCTTTCCAGCCTTGGCCCGGGTGGCTTGCAACGGACCAGCGCCAAGTTGGAAGTCCGTGACGTTCACCGTTCCCACTACGGCCGAATCTGTCCGATCGAGACGCCTGAAGGTCCCAACATTGGCCTCATCAGCCAGCTCACCACCCATGCCCGGGTCGATGAGTTCGGTTTCATCATGACCCCTTACCGGCGAGTGGTGGATGGCCTGGTGACCGATGAGATTGTCTACATGACGGCTCAGGAAGAGACCAATATCTTGGTTGCGCCCGCCGACACCAAGACTGACAAGGACGGCGTCGTGATTGACGCTCGCGTCCAAGTGCGCTGCGCCGGTGGCGACGTGGGTGGCGCCAGCTACCCAGTGGTGACCCGCGACCGCGTTCAGTTCATGGATGTGTCCCCGGTCCAGATCGTTTCGGTGGCCACGGCCCTCATTCCGTTCTTGGAGAACGACGACGCGAACCGCGCATTGATGGGCGCGAACATGCAGCGCCAAGCGGTGCCGCTCCTCCGGTCGGAGCGCCCGTTGGTGGGCACCGGCTACGAGCGAGTGGCTGCCGTCGACTCCGGCGCTGCCGTCATCGCTCGCGCCACGGGAACGGTCGAGTACGTGACCGCCCAAGAGATTCGCGTTCGGCGCGACACGGGCGAGCTTGATAAGTACGACCTGATGCACATGGTGCAGAGCAACAAATCGACCTGTTTCACCCACCGACCGGTGGTCGAGCCGGGGCGGCGCGTGCTCACCGGTGATCCGCTCGCCGATGGCGCCTGCTGCGACGGCGCCGATTTGGCGCTGGGCAAGAACGTGCTGGTCGCGTTTATGCCGTGGGGCGGCTACAACTACGAGGACGCCATCCTCATCTCCGAGCGCATGGTGAAGGACGACGTGTACACGTCCATCCATATCGAGCGCCACGAGACCGAGGCGGTCGACACCAAGCTCGGACCCGAAGAGATCACGCGCGACATTCCCAATGTGGGAGAGGAAGCGCTGAAGGATCTCGACGAGAACGGCATCATTCGCATCGGCGCTGAGGTTCGACCTGAGGACATCCTCGTCG
>Ga0302320_10005597_pt1 | contig 28132 bp, 19 predicted proteins | sample Bog_T0_3_FD_202130 | JGI IMG/M metagenome (GOLD analysis project Ga0302320, IMG submission 202130) | Peat permafrost microbial communities from Stordalen Mire near Abisko, Sweden - Bog_T0_3 | ecosystem: Environmental > Terrestrial > Soil > Wetlands > Peat | place: Sweden: Abisko, Stordalen Mire...
AGTTCGGACTTTGATCCCTTGATGCGGACCTCGGTGTCCGCGACCTCGACGCGCTGGGCCAGCGCGCGCAGGTGGTCGCGGCGATAGCCGCCGCTTTCCAGCCGGATACGCTGGCGGGCCGCGCGGGCGAAGGTTCCGACCATATCGGGGGTGACGGCCTGATTGCCGGCATTATCGAGCGCGGCCTGAGCGCGCTGGGCGTCTGCGCGGGCTTGTTCTCGAATTGCCTTGAGGCCGGCGATGCGCTCTTTCAGGCCGGGGGCGTCAAGGTCGGCGACGCCAGACTCGATGGCGTCAAAGAAGCGCCCGCTTCGATGAAAGTCTCGACCAGTTCGTAACTACGCGAGGCGCAATAGGCTTTGCCCTGGCGCTTCTGGTCGGGGATGGAGACATCATGCTGTGCCTGTCGCGCCGTCGAGACGCGCAAGTAAAGGGCGGCGCGTAATGGCGCGGTCATGGCGCACGTCTCCTCCTCACCTCATCGGCACGGCCCAAACAGCTTATCGAACAGGTCGCCGAACCACGCCTCGAACATGTCCACCTCGGCCTCCGTGACTGGGATATGCTCGGGCCAGTCGTCGGTGACGATCCAGGCCGAGAGGTCATGTTTTGGTGGCCGGCCAGGAAACGGCCAATGATAGCCGAGCAACGCTTCAACCTGCGTGGATGCAGTCGGCGGGCGTTCCTTGCGATGTCTGGCCATGGCGCCAGAATCGCCGAAGCGGCCCCCAGCGAGAATAGCCCACGTTTGCGCCCGGCTTCTCCCCACGTCACGGCGCAAAAATACTTGCCGGAGCGCGGCGAGGCCAGTTGGCGGCGGGATGGTATGCGCCCCGAGGGCGCGGGCGTATCAGGCAAGGCCATACCATGCTCCCCGGCCAGCGCCATGCAGGGTCAGATGACCTTGCTCGGCCAGCGCCTTCAGGTGGTCCTTGATCGTGTTGCGGCTGGCGCCGCTGACCCTCACGGCCTCGGCCACCGTGACCCGGCCGTGCTCGCGCGCCAGCTCGAGGATCAGCACCGATAGTTCCGGCAATGCGGCGAGCATGATCCGCTCGCGCTCCATCTTCCTTTCCAGCCGCTGCTTCTGGCTCTGCAAGGCGCGCAGGAAGAACGCCAGCCAGGGATTCCAATCCGGCGTGTCCGTGCGGATCGTTCCCTGCGTCCGCCTGAGCGACAGGTAATAGCCTTCCTTGCTCTGCTCGATCACGCTCTCCAGCGAGCTGTAGGGCACGTAGGCATAGCCGGCCCGCAGCAGCAGAAGCGTGGTCAGGATGCGCGACAGCCGGCCGTTGCCGTCCTGAAAGGGGTGAATTTCCAGAAACACCACCACAAAGATCGCGATGACCAGGAGCGGGTGAAGGCTCCTGTCCGTCTCCTTCCCGGCCACCCATTCGACCAGCTCGGCCATGCGGCGCGGCGTGTCGAAGGGCGTGGCGGTCTCGAACACCACGCCGAGACTGCGGCCCTCTTCATCGAAGGCTTCGACATGGTTGGGGAGCGTCTTGTATGACCCGCGATGCCGCTCGTCCTTGGTCGAATGGACCAGCACGTCGCGGTGGAGCTGACGGATGTGGTTCTCCGTCAGTGGGATCGCGTCATAGGCGTTGAAGACCGTCTCCATGACCTCGGCATAGCCGGCGACTTCCTGCTCATCGCGCGTGGCGAATGCGCCGATCCGGATGTTCGCCAACAGCTTCTCGACGTCTCGGTCGCTGAGCCGGGCGCCCTCGATTCGGGTCGAGGAGCCGATGCTCTCGATGGTGGCGACACGGCGCAGACCGGACAGACGCTCCGGCGCGATCCGACCGATCGCGCGCCAAGCGCCCTTGAATTCGTCGATCTCGGCGATCAGCGACAGGACTTCGGGCGTGATGCGAAGCGTCGTGGCGTCGAGTGTCATCCTGTTATTTCATCCGTTTACACCCGATTATCATGAAGCAGAATCCGCCGTTAGTCCATCCCTTTTCACCCAATTACCGGGGCGTAGCGAAAGGAGTATCGCAGCGGGCCTGGGAGGGGCGGGGGTGAACCGCACATTGCGCCCATCCCATTGAATCCCTGCCAGAGATCTCCTTTCTGGGGCCTCCTGCACCTTGCGCTCCAATCGAAGCTCGAACGAAATACGCGGAGGTTTTTGCTTGATTCAGAGGGCTATGGCGTAGACGTAGTTCTCATCATCGCCCGGCGCGGTGCACCAAATTCTCGGCATTTGGTAGCAAATTCTTCAAAGACTTAGACGATGCCGCTGTACGGGCTGATTGGCGCTGCAAGCCACCGAGTAGCCACGCAATCTTTTGATTTATTAGGGCGTATATCGGCGTAGGTGATGGATCAATGTGACCGACATCCTTGAGCGACAATGGAAGAGAACCGGTTTTGTTGTGTCGGGAAACCGGCAACCCCGCAGCGGCAGCCCATCCTGCATTTCGCCCTGGCGGAGGCTGGTGAGCTTCACAGCTCAATGATGCAGGCCAGCCACGAGGATCATAGCCCATTACGACGCCGCGAGATAGTTCGGGCTGCCATACGGCCCGCATCCATCCGCGATCGAGGGGATGAAACGATGCCATCAGTATGATAAAGTATGCAGGTTGTTTTCTGGCTGGAGCCCGCCATGCCCGCGATCGAACGCCTGACCATTACCCTGCCCTCCGAGATGGCGGCATCCGTTAAGAGTGCCGTCGACCATGGTGAGTATGCGTCCTCAAGCGAGGTGATCCGCGAAGCCTTGCGCGACTGGACGACGAAGCGAACGCTGCAAGTCGAAGCGCTCGCGGCGCTGCAGGCCGATATCGATAAAGGCTTGGCGGATCTGGCCGAGGGACGGGTCAAGGATTTCGACGCCAACAGCGTCATCGAGCGGGGACGAAAATTACTGGCCGCCCGCTCGCACTTCGCGTAACCGACACGGCGGAGGCCGATCTCGCTGAACTCTGGGCGCGGATCGCTTTCGACGCATCCGAGGAGATCGCGACGCGCTTCGTCGGCGAGATCGAAGCAACGTTTGAGCCTCTGCGGCACTTCCCTCTTTCCGGCCCGGCGCGGGAACAACTCGCACTGGACTTGCGCGTCACCTTCCACGGCGCCTACGCCATCTATTACAAGCCACAATCGGATGAATTGGTTATCGTCCGGGTCCTGCACGGCTCTCGTGACATTGTCGCGATCGCCGAGAGCGGCGGATTGCGGTTACCGTGACCTATGCCCGGGGGAAGGTCATTCTCTGGCATGTTCCTCCGTGCGGACAAACTCGACAAGCAAGCCAGAGCTGCGACCGGCGATGCGCGTGTGCGCATGCCGACCACGGATGAATGGCACGATGCGACCAAGCAAAGCCGCGGCGAAACCATCTTGTCTCTTCTCTTGGTGGCACTCGATTCCAGTGAACGCAGGCTCTTTCTTCTCGATGAGCCTGAAGCTGCCGTCGAGCAGGCCAGTTTCAATCCGAACATCGACTCGACCCGGCCTGAGCCGCCCTGTCGACGGCGCAAGGGATCCCTGGCATCGCCAGCCGGCGCAGCTGCCAATGTTGGATTTGTCGAGAGATAAGAATAAAAATTGAAGCGGAACGCGAATAACGCAGCCAGAAATGGAAGTCAATGGGATTGCGGCGTCGCCAAACCCGATAAAGGGGTCAGACAAAATTTTCATTTTGGCGGGCATGAAGGGGGGAGTCACAGTTCGGCACGATTTTGCAACGCGCCATGTGATTCTTGATTTCAGAGGGTTTATAGCATGTTATAGAACATAGATAAATCTTAGTAAGATAGCTTGATATGGATCCTCGGCAAAATCCCTACGCCCCAGGCGCTGGTACGCCACCTCCCGAACTCGCAGGGCGAGACGAGTTGATAGAACGCGCCGCCGTGGCACTCGACCGAATCCGCGCCGGGAGATCGGCGCGGAGCTTTATCCTTTATGGACTGCGCGGAGTCGGTAAAACCGTCCTGCTCAACCGTATCCGCCTTGACGCTGAGTCGCGTGGCATCGCTAGCGTCAAAATCGAGGCTCCTGAGGAGCGGTCGCTGCCAGCTTTACTCATTCCCGCGCTGCGCGCCGCTCTCTTGCGGTTGAGCCGCGGTAAGGCGCTGATGGACAGTTTGCTCACTGGCATGAGAGTGTTGGCAAGTTTCACCAAGGCTGTCAAAGTCAAGTATCAGGACATCGAAATCAACATCGACGCAGACCCCGAAACTGGGCTGGCCGACAGCGGTGACCTTGACACTGATCTCACAGATCTCCTCTTGACCCTCGGCAAGGCCGCACAAGAGCGCGGTACCGCGCTCGTGCTCTTCGTCGATGAATTGCAGTACGTGCCGGAAGATCAGCTCGCCTCATTGATCACCGCCCTCCACAACGCCAGCCAAGAACAGCTGCCAATCACGATGGTAGCGGCTGGATTACCACAACTTATGGGACAGACCGGCCGAGCAAAATCCTATGCGGAACGACTCTTCGAATTCGCGTCGGTCGATCGACTCGACGACAAGGCCGCGCGTGACGCCTTGATCGTACCTGCGTCTAAAGAGGGTGTTGCCTTCGATCCAGGAGCGGTCACCGAGATTTTGGACCAAACAAACGGTTATCCCTACTTCTTGCAGGAATGGGGCAAGCACAGCTGGAACACCGCCGACACCTCCCCTATCGAGACCACCGACGCGCAACACGCGACAATTGATGCGCTCGCCGAACTCGATGCAAGCTTCTTCCGCGTGCGCTTTGATCGACTGACGCCCACCGAAAAGCGCTACATGCGCGCCATGGCCGAACTTGGGTCCGGGCCACACCGATCCGGCGACATCGCCGATATCCTCAATCGGAAAGTTACGACCGTCGCCCCTATACGCAACTCACTGATCGCCAAAGGCATGATCTATAGCCCCGCCCATGGCGACACAGCCTTCACCGTGCCACTCTTCGACGGATTCATGAAGCGGATCATGCCGCAATTATGAAGAACGACTAACCTCATAACGCCCCAATCTGTGCTCCAGGGTCAAACGCCCGTGCGACGACAGTCATATTCTTGCAAAAAGTTGGCTAACGCATGGGGGTGCAGATGAGCGTCAACCGATTCGGACTTTGCGGATTTGTTACCTTGGCGACGCTTCAGGCGACAACGGCCTTGGCAGCGGAGGCCGAGAAGGACAACTCGGCTTTAGGCGAGGTGGTGATCACCGCCGAGCGACACAGTTCCACCGTCCAGGAAACCCCGATCAGCATTACCGCCTTGAGTGGCGATGAATTGGCGGCACGGGGACTGACCTCGATAGAAGATGTGGTGCATGACGTACCCGGCTTGTCGATGCGCTCTGCCGGGCCGGGCCAGACCGAATATGAGGCGCGCGGCGTTGCCTCCAATGGTGGGTCGTCGCCTACCGTCGGCTTCTATTTGAACGACATTCCCTTGTCGCCACCTGCTTCGGGCCAGACCGGCAAGGTGGTGATCGATCCCAATCTCTATGACGTCGACCATATCGAGATCCTGCGCGGGCCGCAGGGGACCCTCTATGGTTCAAGTTCGATGGCCGGCACCGTCAAGATTGCCACCAATCAGCCGAAACTCGGCGTCTATGAAGGGTCGATCGAAACGATCGGCTCCTACACAGCGGGTGGCGGCCCTAACGGCACCTTCAACGGCATGGTCAATATTCCCATTACCGACAAGTTAGCCGTGCGCTTTGTCGGCGGCGAGACCTATCGCAGCGGCTGGATTGACCGCTATGTACTGAACCCTTTCCCCCTTGTGGCGCAGACCAGCCCGCTCGGCGGCAATGGTCGCGGCGATGTGCTGTCGGCACCGATCCAGACAACGGTTAAGAACGTGAATGACGAAAATCTGGTCTCCGGGCGGGCCGGCATCCTGTTCGAGCCGACCGACGATCTGACGATTTCCGCCACGCTGATGTATCAGCGGATGAAACAGAACGGCTATGACCAGTTCCAAGATCCGCCGGGCGTCAAACATGAGGGGATCTATCAGGCCTTCAATATGCCCGAACCGATCACCGATACGATCAAGATCTATGGCGTCACCGCGGTGCAGAATCTCGGCTTCGCCAATCTGACCAGTTCGACCTCCTACTGGCAGCGCGAGTCGAAATTCGGCCAGGACGCCTCCGAGAACGTCTATTACGATTTCGGCCTGTCGCAGCTGGTGCCGCTGTTCTATAGCGAAAATGACTATACTCGGGAGATAACCCAGGAAGTGCGGCTGTCCTCCCCCGAGGACCAGGACCGGCTCCGCTGGGTGGTCGGCGCCTATTACAGTGACCTGCACGCGATCTTTGTCCAGAACGGCGCCGACGCCGCGGGTGGCGTGATCGCGGCGAACAGCCTGCCGGAAGTCAATCCGCTCGGCATCATCTTCTATTCCTACAGCCCTTACCGGATCCGCCAATATGCCGCCTTCGCCGATGGCACGATCAGCCTGACCGATCAGATCAAGTTCAACACCGGACTGCGCTGGGACCACTATCTCAGTATCGATCTCAACAATGAGTGGGGCGACGGGCTGCCGACCGCGACCCCGCTGGCCAAGCCGATCGTCACCAAGGCTGTCGCCTACGGCATCACGCCTCGGTTTAACCTGTCCTACGAGCCGGACAAAAACCTGAATGTCTATGCGACGGCGGCGCAAGGTTTCCGCACTGGCGGCGCAAATCAATATATTCCTTCCTTCTGCAACCCTCCGGCCAGCGCCGCGTCTTTCAAGCCCGACAGCCTGTGGAACTACGAGGTGGGTGAGAAAGCCAAGCTGTTCGACAATCGGGTAACACTGAACGCCGATGTCTATTACATCCGCTGGGCGCATCTGCAGCAACTCGGCCTGCTGTCCTGCGGTTATGAATATTACGAGAATGCTGGCAGCGGCCGCTCCTTCGGCCCGGAAGTGGAACTGACGACGCGCATTACCCCGGAATGGACGGTTGGCATCAATGGCGCCTACACAGACTCAATGGTCACCGTTCCGCTGCCCGGCCTCGCGGAAAATGTCATCAACAATGCGCCAGCCGGCTCAATCAGCAGCTGCCCGTCACTGGGCCACTGTTCCTTGCCGATCCTCAATGTGCCGAAATATACCGGCGAATTCAGCCTGACCTACAGCCGGGCTGTGATGCAGAACTATCTGCTGACCGCCCGCATCAGCGACAGTCTGGTTGGACCGGTGGTGGACGAATCCTTTTACCCGATCATCAATTTGCCGACCTATAATATCGTCAATCTGCGGACGACCTTGGCCGCCGACAATTGGACTGCGGCACTTTTCGTCAATAATCTGACCAACAAGAAGGCCGAGTTGACCGCCAACAATACCAGCTTCCAATGGAACAATGGCGCCTATGCCCGGCTGTCGACCAACCAGCCGCTGACCGCCGGCATCGATATAAATTACAAGTTTTAGGCAAGAGGGACCCCGGTCAGGCCCGGTCACCATCAGGTGCGAGGCCTGCCGGCACAAAAGTGAGTTCGGGAAGAATGACTTCCCATTCTTCGCAGAGCAACCGGTCGCGATATTTTTCCTCGGTGTCGCTTTGCCGGCGTACTATGATCGCACCCACGCGGGCCTCCAGACAGGCCATACCGGGCGGTGCGGTAAAGGATCGTGCCAACCGTCCGACGATGGTCCCGTCGGGACAAGAAAGGGTCCATCTGCCCTTGATCTCGCCGAGGCGCAACAATGCTTCGGGCTGCAGTTTGCCAAGTGCGGCGTGGATTTTTGCGCCCTCGGGTTGTCGTCCGGAAAATCCGATATCCACCTCCTCTAGTCCAAGGCGTTGGTAACGCCTTGCCATTTGCAGCGCCGGCTCCGCCAAATCGCCCCGTTCCCGGCGCAAAAAGCACGGTTTTTCCGGCAGCGCATCGATCAGCGCGTGCCCGGCATCGAACCGGGCCAGCATCAGCGTTTTTCGCGCCCGCGTCATGGCGACGTAAAAAAGCCGGCGCGCCGAGTCTTTATCCTCATTCTTGCCGATCTTTTCCCACCCGCCGTCGAGCACTGCGACGTGATCAAACTCGAGTCCTTTCGACCGATGCGCGGTCAGGAGGAGCAGGCCGATTTGGCGACGGCGCACTTCGCGGCCCCATTCGGCCAACCATTCGATAAAATGGCCAGTGGGCAGCTCGGCACCGCCGGTTTCAAGGGAATAGGAGTCGACGGCCTCGTGCAGGAGTGTCCACCAGGGCCCCGTTGAGCGCGCCCCTAGCCATTCGGTGATAGAATTGGGCGTTGCCAGTTTGATGCTTCGCAACCAAGCCACCAGAGCCCGAGTTTCGCGCAGCTGCCAGATGGGTGCGGTGTCCTCGTCTGCCAGCTGCACCGGGATCGCATTCTGTTCACAAAAACTGCGCAAGGGATCGAGGAACTTCCATTCCCGGGCTATGATCGCGCAATTCCTCCAATCCCATTCTGCGTCGAGTGCAGCCAGACGACGAAATTCCGTCATGACCGCGATCGCCTGCATGGCCATGTCGCCTGCCGCAGAAATGATTTGAACGCGGCCCTGGCCAATTTGGTCCTTGGCTTGCCAATCGCCCCCGAGGGACAGCCTCCGCCGTGCCCGGTCGATGGAGATCGCATGCTTGGCCTTCATGCGGTTGGCCGCCGGCTCAATCAGCACATTAGCCGCATCGATGATGTGGCTTGTCGACCGATAATTCTCGGTCAGGAACGCCGGTTTGGCACGGTAGTCGGCCTCGAAGCAGCGGATAAATTCTACCGACGCCCCGTTGAACGCGTACAGGTTCTGATCGTCGTCGCCGACTGCGAAGAGACTGAGGCGGCTTTCTTCATCGCGCAGTGTTCTGCCGGTCAAGGCAGAAATCAGCCTATATTGTTCAGCTCCGATGTCTTGGTATTCGTCGACCAGCACCCAACGAAACCCCGCCAACAGGCGGTCTCGTTGTTCGTCCGCTTCTTCAGGCGGCAGCCCCTCCCCCTTAAGCAGGGCCACTGCATCCTCGATGATCGTCTTGAACTCGTTGTTGCCGATCCTGTCGCCGCGCCGCGCGAAGCTAACCCCTGCCAGCCGCATCGCAAGCCCGTGGCAGGTCAGCACAGTGATGCCTTTGGCGTCGTCGCCGATGAGTAGGGCGAGGCGCCTGCGTATTTCCATCGCCGCATGACGATTATAGGCGAGGGCGATGATCCCGTGCGGATTTTCCCGCTTTACGCGAACCAAATAAGCGATGCGATGCACCAAAACCCTGGTCTTGCCGGAACCAGGCCCGGCCAGGACCAGCACATTGGTAAGATCGCGATCGTCGGCCACGATGCGTTGCTGAATTGGGTTGTCCAACCGCTCTACGATGGCGCGCCAGGAGTCTGGCGTTGTCTGGCGGGCAAGCTCCTTGTCCGAGGACGGGATCCAGCGGCGAAGAAATTCATCCCGATGCAGGCTGAAATAGTCCATCGTCAGGTGCAGCGCCTCGGCCATTGCTTTCAGCCCGCGCTGCGCGTACTCGGCCATCACATGAATCTGCACCACCTGTTCGTCATAGTGCAGTTTCAACGGCATGAAATCGGCTTTCGCGAAGCTGCGGCGGTCCGGGTCCAGGCGAATCGTCATTGCCGGACGGAAAACCGCCAGGCCTTTATTGAGGCGGATAACCTCCTGCTCATGGAGCCAAAGCAGCGCACGGTCACACAGTTTCTGGGGATCTTTCGTTTCGGCCTTCAGCAAGAGGTCCGCTTGCGTCGCCGCCAATAGCTTGCCCAAAGTCGTCTCGGCCAATAGATCGGTGCCACGCGCGCCGGTCGGCAAACAGGCCAACAGATGCTCGAATAAAAGCCGGGCCGCAGTCCGACGCCTGTGGGCCGTCTTGTCGATCGCCTGCCATCCCCTCCCCAGACGGATTTCCACGGATTCGGCATCGAGGCGGCGGAGGCGGAAGCTGCCTGAGCCGACGCCCTCGGTCCGCCCGTCGGAAGCGAGGCTTCGGATCATCCGCCATAGCTTTTCAGGCAGCACATTCTTGCAGCCGGCGTCTCTCAACCGCTGCGCAGCGTGGCGCAAATGGAGCACCGACACGTCGTCCTTTGCCATTTCCGGGGCTGCCAGGCGCAGCTCTTGGATCAGCGTCGTTTCCAGCACATCCGCCTCTTCCAGCCTCTGCATCGACGAGAGCTCGACGCCGACATGCACAAGTGCGGTCAAGGCGGTGTCGTTGCTGGCGATTCCCAAGAGTTCAAGGTCGTACAGAGCTGTTCGCACTTTTTCGCTGCTCAGCCGCGCTAACCCCATCAGTTCGTCGGTGGAGATACCCTCATCGGGACTGGCATCGACCAGCGCGCGCACCAGCGACAGGAGCTGGCGCCGATAGTCTGCGGCCATCGGCATCGCCGCCAATTTGGCCTCGGCCTCTGCGACGGAGCCTACCCGCAGCGAGGAGGGAAAGACCTGGACCCTGTTCTCGTCGCGGCTCAACAATTTCGCTTCCTCGAGCCAAGAGAGAGCCGTACGAACCCGCGTATCGTCCGTCGCCGAGTCTCTTTCGAAAATCCCTTCGTTGTCTTCCGCAAGAATCTCCCCAGGCGTGGCGACGAGTTCACCCCCCAACTTTTTCTTACGATCCAGTTTCCTCAGCGATTTGAGAATCGCTTGGATTTCTGCCTGGTTCAGCCGGGATCGCGCCGACATGCCAAACTGCCATTCGACGTCCTCTTGCGTGTAGAGGAGAACGCATCGGGCCGCCTCCCGGTCACGACCGGCGCGCCCAGCCTCCTGAAGGTAGTTTTCCAGCGAGCCGGGAATGTCTGCATGGATGACCAGCCGCACATCGGGCTTATCGATGCCCATGCCAAAGGCGTTGGTCGCCGCAATCACCCGCAGCTCGCCGCCGACAAAACAACCTTGCACGCTTTTTTTCGATTCTGGTGCCATGCCGGCATGGAAGAAACCGGCAGCGAGACCTTTCGCGGTCAGAAACGCTGCCACCTCCTCCGTTTTGGCTCTTGTCGAACAATAGACGATCGCCCCGCCGGGCCTATCCGGCGGAAGCGCGCTCATCAGCAGCTGGTGAAGATGCGCAAATTTCTCGGCCTCGGTAGTCGGAATGACGTCGAAATCAAGGTTGTCCCGCTTCGCCCCGCCGTCGAAAACCTCGAGCTCGATGCCGACCCTGGTGCGAAAGTGAGCAACAATGTCCTCTATAACGTCCGGCTTGGCGGTGGCCGTCAGGCAGAGAACCGGCGGCACGGGGTGCTCGCCCGCCTTGTCTTTGATAAAGCGCCCGACATAGCGATAATCTGGCCGGAAATCCTGACCCCACTTTGATAGGCAATGCGCCTCATCCAATACCCAGGCGCCGATTTCCCGCTGGCCGATCGCCCGACGAACCATGCGGTTGCGCAATTGTTCCGGGGAAATAATCAGGATGCCAATATCGCCAAACCTGATACGGTCCAGAATGTCGGCGCGCTCGGGCATCGACAACAGGCCATTGATGGCAGCACAGCAGGTAATATTGCGCGCCTCGAGACCGGCAACCTGGTCAGCCATCAGGGCGACCAAGGGCGAAATCACGATGGTCAGGTCTCCGGTCTTGTCGTAACGCGACAGCGCCGGGATTTGGTAACACAGCGACTTGCCCGTTCCGGTTGGCAATATGCCAAGAACATGTTTCCGTCGCATCGCCGCTGCGACGATACTTTCTTGCAGAGACCGACCAGCTTTATCCTGTGGCTCGGGCCGAAAGACATCGAAGCCGAACCAGCGATGCAGTTCCTTGCGGGGATTGTGCCGTTCCGTGCACCAAGGGCAGTCCGGATCACCACAGGCCGCGTCGCGAAGCTGTCGCACAATATGTCCGGCTTCGGGAAACTGATGGCGGACCCAAGGGGGCATCACCGAGTTTCCGCCGGCAACCGAAATCCACGCCAGAGCGTAAGCGAGGGGCCATCCGCACCGCCCGGCATCAGCCAGGATTTCCAAGCCGTGGGTCTGGCAGGCGTGACCCTGCAGCAGCCGGACTATGGCTTGCCTCGCCATCGCGTCATTTGGGCGTTGCTGACGCCGGACGCTGCAGAACAACTGGTCGAGCGCCTCCGCTTTCGGCTCCAGCGTCACCAACCAATGCCATGCCAGTGCCAGGTCGGGTGAGCGCTCGGCGAGGTCAGTGAAGGCTTTTGCCTGATCGCGTAAGAGGCCCAGCGTCAAGCGCGCATCGAGCTCCGGATCATTGATCCGGCCACGTTCCAACTGACCGTCTTGATAATGTTTGACGAGGTGGTGATAGGGATTGCGCGGAAAGGCGAGCGGATTGAGGCGAAGTGTGTCAAGCAAGGGTATTTCGAGAAGCCGCAACTGCGGCATTGCCGCAGCAAGATGCGGCCCATCGAAGGCAACGATGTTGTGCCCGAGCAGACAGTCGGCTGTCTCCGCAAACCCATCCAGCTTAATCAGGGCCTGCAGCAGATCGCATTTCTTGGCGAACGGGAACACCAGCGATAGGCCCGTGTCACCCCATAGGGCGGCGAAACGGTGAATACGGGCGTCGCGAACCCCAACTTCCAGATCAAGTGAGAGACAATGCAACAAAGAATCTCCGGTCGTTTCTCGTGGGCGCCTTGCATCGCTGTCGTGGTCTCACCACCCCCTTGGAAGTCGCTGTCCGAGCCGCCTAAGCTGCAGTGCAGGCACTGTCCTTGCGTCTTTTATCTTTGCCGATAGTGAGTTCCATGTCACTGCCAGGAAATTTTCCGGTCGCGCCTGGCCGCAGTCGGCCGACAGCTGACTTGGGCTGGAGCGAAGCTTTTTGCGGGTGGACGGAAATTGCTCACCCTTGCAACCCAGACGCTGGGTATTTTCCGATCCTGCTCCGCGAAACCCCCGCCAGATAGGGTAGACATGGTCGGCCAGCGCATCACGGAAATCGCATTTTCCAAGCTGTTCCGGCTGCAGGTCGGCGGCAAGCGACTTGCCGCACACAGAGTTGCGCGGCCGCTGCCCGATCCGTCCTTTTACCGTTTCAAGGGGATTTCGATTATGCCCAACCTGGACCACGCCGGTAAACGGCCGGCTTCCAATGACGACCACCGGGACGGCGACGACGCCAAATTCTACCTGATCGGCGGCGGGATCGCCTCAATGGCAGCTGCCGCCTTCCTGATCCGGGATGGCGACGTGCTGGGACACAAGATCACGGTTTTCGAGGAACTTGACAAACTGGGCGGCAGTCTTGACGCCTCGGGTTCGCCGCAAAGTGGCTATGTGTTGCGGGGCGGCAGGATGCTGGAAAGCAAGTATCTATGCACTTACGAACTGTTTTCCTCGATTCCGACTCTCGACGGAAGTCAAACCGTCACACAGGAGATTTTCGCTTGGAACGAGACGCTGAAGACATCGTCCAAATCGCGCCTTTTCAGCAATGGCGCCCGGCAGGATGCGCCGGAATTCGGTCTCAGTGAAAAGCACATTCTGACGATCGAACGTCTGGCGATAGAACCGGAAGCCATGCTGGGCCGCTCCAGCATCGCCAGTCAATTCGATGCAGCCTTCTTCAAGACCAATTTCTGGTTCATGTGGTGTACCACCTTCGCCTTCCAGCCGTGGCACAGCGCCGTCGAATTCAAGCGTTATCTGCTGCGCTTCGCCCATATGGTCGCCGGCTTCAATCGCCTACAAGGAATCATGCGAACCGTCTACAACCAGTACGATTCGATGGTCCGGCCGCTGCGCAAATGGCTGGAAGAACGGGGCGTGCAGTTCCAATTCAGTACCTGTGTTACCGACCTCGGCATCAGCACGCAGGGAATTGAAAAGACGGTGACGCAGATCGTCTTCGAGCGGGACGGCGAACGGGGCGAAATCGCCGTCCGGCCCAGCGATTTTGTGCTGGTCACGCTGGGGTCGATGACCGAGGCGTCGAGCCTGGGCGATATGGAGACGGCTCCCCTGCTCAAGGACAAGCGGGTCGGCGGCGCCTGGACATTGTGGGAGCGCCTCGCCCTGGGCCGACCTGAATTCGGCCGCCCGGCGGTGTTTGCCGATCATGTCGATCAGTCCAAATGGGTATCGTTCACCACGACGTTGCAGGATCCCACCTTTCTGCGAATAATTCGGGACTCGACCGGCAATATCCCTGGCGAGGGCGGTTTGATCACCTTTCCGCTGTCAAATTGGCTGGCCTCGATCGTCATCCCGCATCAGCCGCATTTTATCGGCCAACCGCCTAACGTCAGTGTGCTGTGGGGTTATGGTCTGTCGGTCGACAAGCAAGGCGACTTTGTCAAAAAGCCGATGTCGGCCTGCAGCGGCCGCGACATCATGACGGAAATCCTCGGTCACCTTCGCATCACCGGCGAGGCTCCGGGGATTCTGGAGAGCTGCATCTGCATTCCCTGCATGATGCCGTTCATCACCAGCCAGTTCCTGCAGCGCGAGCATGGCGACCGGCCGCAGGTAGTGCCAAAGGGTTCGAAGAACCTCGCCTTCATCGGACAGTTCTGTGAACTGCCGGAGGATGTGGTCTTTACCGTCGAATATTCGATCCGCTCGGCGCAAACCGCTGTCAACAAGCTGCTTGGCCTGACACTTGCGCCGCCTTCGGTCTATAAAGGAAGTTTTGATCCACGCGTGCTGTTCAAGGCGTTCGTGGCATTGCACGACGTCGCCTCTTGACGGCCTCGCCACCCAGCAAACAGCTGACCGGCAAAAGACGTCAACCGCCAATCTCGACCGGATTGACGAGCAAAGAGGCGGACCGCCTGCTGGCCAGTCTTGGTCCGAACGCGATGCCCGATACCGGCGCGCACCCCATGCTGAGCGCTCTGGAGAAATTCTGGTCGCCCGTCCCCTGGATGCTCGAAGCCGCCATCCTGCTCGAATTGATTCTGGGCAAATTTGTCGAAGCGGCAATCATCGCCGCCTTGCTGCTATTCAACGCCGCGCTCGGGTTTTTTCAGGAGAGTCGAGCGCAGGCGACCCTCTCGGCGCTGAAGGCGCGCCTCGCCCTCAGTGCTTCCGTGCGGCGCGATGGCGCCTGGAAAACGGTCCCGGCCGCCGGTCTGGTGCCGGGCGATCTGGTGAAGCTTTCGCTTGGCGGGGTGGTTGCCGCTGACGTTCGCCTGACAGCGGGCGAAGTCCTGCTCGACCAATCCATGTTGACCGGTGAATCCAACCCCGTCGAAGCCGGCCCGGGCGTGTCGAGCTATGCCGGGGCGCTGGTACGAAGGGGCGAGGCGGTGGCAGAGGTCACCGCCACCGGAAGCCGCACGAAATTCGGCCGCACGGCGGAGCTGGTCCGCACCGCTAAAATCGTCAGCTCCGAGCAGAAGGCGGTCATGCGGGTGGTGGGCAATCTGGCGGCGGTCAACGGTGTCATCACCCTCTTGCTGTCAGCCTATGCCTGGTACATCAAGATGCCGGCTGCCGAGATCGTGCCATTGGTCCTCACGGCAATCCTGGCATCGATACCGGTGGCCTTGCCGGCCACCTTTACGCTGGCCGCGGCGCTGGGGGCACGGGCCTTGGCCAAACTTGGCGTTCTCTCGACGCGTCTCTCCGCCGTCGATGAAGCAGCGACGATGGACGTGCTGTGCGCCGACAAGACCGGCACCTTGACACAGAACAAACTGAGCGTGACGAGCGTCAAGGCCCTGCCCGGTTTCGACGACGCGCAAGTACTCGTGCTGGCGGCCCTGGCGAGCACGGACGGTGGCCAGGACCCGGTGGATGCCGCCATTCGCAAGGCGGCCCAAGGCAAGGACAAACAGGATCCGCCGACATTGATCGAGTTCGTACCCTTCGACCCGGCCACCAAGATGTCCGAGGCCCGTGCGCGCAAAGCGGGGAAACCCATCAGAATCGTAAAAGGCGCCTTCACGGCGGTCATCGGTCTCGCTCAGCGATCGCCCACTGCCACCACCGCGGCCAAAGCGCTCGAAGCGAAAGGCTACAGAGTGCTGGCTGTTGCCTGCGGTCCGCCCAAGGCGATGAAGCTGGCCGGGCTGATCGCGCTCAGCGACCCGCCGCGCCCGGATTCGACGACTTTGATCAGCGAATTGCATGGGCAGGGCGTGCGGGTGGTGATGGTAACCGGCGACGCGGCGGCGACCGCCTCGATCGTTGCGCAATCGGTTGGTCTGGGGGACAGCGTCTGTCCATCGGGGTCGATACCCGCCAAGGTAAGACCGGAAGCCTTCGCAGTCTTTGCCGGCGTCTTGCCGGAGGACAAGTTCAAGCTGGTCAAGGCCTTCCAGAATGGGGGCCATACCGTCGGCATGTGCGGCGATGGCGCCAATGACGCCCCCGCTTTGCGGCAGGCGCAGATCGGCATCGCCGTCTCGACCGCGACCGACGTCGCCAAATCGGCGGCCGGCATGGTGCTGACCGAGCCCGGTCTGGCCGGCATCGTCGCCGCGGTCAGGGAAGGCCGCGTGATTTTCCAGCGGATTCTGACCTATACGCTGAATTCCATCACCAAGAAGGTCGTCCAGGTGCTTTTCCTGACGGTTGGTCTGTTGCTGACCGGACAGGCGATCCTGACCCCCTTGCTGATGGTCATCATCATGATCACCGGAGATTTTCTCGGCATGTCGTTGACGACCGACAATGTTCGGCCGTCGGCCAAACCCAATGCCTGGAAAATCGGCACTCTGACGGCGGCCGGGGTCGTGATGGGGTTGGGCGAGCTGGTCTATTGCGCCTCCATGCTGCTCTATGGCACCTATCGGCTGAAATTCGATATCGCATCCTTGCAGACGCTGGCTTTTGTCGCGGTCGTGTTTGGCAATCAGGCGACCACCTATACCAATCGCGAGCGCCGTCACTTGTGGTGTTCCCGGCCGAGCGGCTGGCTGGTCGCCTCCTCGGTCGCCGACATTCTGGTCGCTTCCGGATTGGCGATCGAGGGTATCGGCATGGCTCCGATTCCCGCCCTATTGCCGGTCGGCATGCTCGCCGCGGCAGCCGTGTTCGCCATGCTGCTGGACCTGTTGAAGGTTCCGGTCCTGGCAAGACTGGCGATCAGCTGAGGGGACTTTGAGTAGTTTCCGAGGCTGCGCGGTTGGCCGGTTTGACGGCTATAACCCGCCGAAAATGCTCGCCCTGTGCAGGAAATGTGGTCGATGAACAAGAATTTTCCGGTGGTCTGTGTCGGTGGTTCGGCGGGCGGTCTCGACGCCTATACCCGGCTACTGAAGAATTTGCCGGCGGATATGGGCGTCGCCATCGTCATCGTCAATCACCTGCGTACCGTTGCCACCCGACTCCATGAAATTCTTCCCCACTTTACCAGCATGCCGGTCGAATTGATCACCGAGGGTCTATTGATAGAACCCAACCATGTCTTCATCATCCCGTCCCAACGCGACCTGCATGTTCTGGATGGTGAGTTTCGGCTCAAGCCGATCTCGAAACCACGCGGATGGCCCGACGTGATTACTGTGTTTCTGCGGTCGTTGAGCCGGCATTGGGACGGAAAAATCATCGCCGTCATCGTCTCCGGCTACGATGGCGATGGTGCTGCCGCGCTTGCCGATATTCACGACGTGGGCGGCATTACCATCGCCCAGAAGCCGGAATCCGCCCTGCAGCCGGACATGCCGGAAAGCGCGATGGCCAGCGGATATATCGATTTTGTGCTATCTCCCGAGGAGATTTCCCAGGAAATAATACGCATCGCCGCGGCGTGAAGGCGCTAGGCTAGAAATAGCCCTCAAACGCCGGGCGCTCGCTGCGCTCGCTTGGCTTCGCGCAACGATGCGCGGGGCGCCTTCGGCGCCTCGCCCCCACTTTTCATCTCCTGTGGATCGACACTGGCGTCGGTGGGCGGCTAACTGCGAAACAGCGGCCGCCTTCCCGGCGCCGGGCGTTGCCGAAAGGGTGTCGGGCGGGAGAAGCCGTCGCCGTCGCGCTCGGAAGAAGCCTCGGAATCGACGCTCTCGATGCCCGACTGTGCCGAGCGGTTGGTGGGGGATTGCTGCTGGGAGTCTTGTTCCGCTGTCTCGAAACGGGCCATCACAGGATTCCTCCTAAAAGGTACAACGCCCAACCACACCGCTGCTCCAGCGGACGACGATCAGGCAACAACATCGATCGCCGTTATAATGCGGTTGCGATCCTGCGCCTTGGAAGAGCCGGAAAATACTCAGCCACCTGCCGGCCCTTCGGTCAAAAAGCGACCGGCAGCCGGCGGGCGCCCCTGATCCACAGTGACGGCAGCCAGTCGATCTCATCCCCGAGAAGACGGATTTCCGGCATGCGTTCAAGCACGGCATTGAGCGCGATCGCGCCCATGCGCTTGCCAAGCGAAGCGCCCGGGCAATAATGCGGCCCATGCGCAAAGGAAAGATGGCTGCGGGCGTCGCGGCCAAGCTCGAAGCGGTCGGGCTCAGGGAATTGACGCTCGTCGCGGTTGGCTGAGCCGATATAGGACAGCACATAGGAACCGGCCGGAATCGAGATGCCGCGCAGGGTGATGTCATGGGCCGCGGTCTGAAACACCAGATTGACCGGCGACCAATAACGCAAGGTCTCCTCGATGGCATTGTCGGCGAGCGTCGGATCGCTCCGCACCGCGGCCAGCGCACCGGGGGTGTGCGACAGTGCGATCAGGGCGCTGCTGATCAGATGCGATGGCGTTTCCGAACCGCCGAAATGGGTAATCACCGCGATGCTCAGCACCTGGAGGGCGGACAGCATGTCGCCGTCGGCTTGGGCGGTCACCAGATGCGAGATGAAGTCGTTGGCCGGCGCGCGCCGGCGTTCGAGGATGACGCGCTCGAGGTAGGCGCGCAATTCTGCCACGCTGGCACGGATCCGTTCGATTTCGGCGGGCGGCAGGCTGGCGCGGTTGGCAGCGTTCAACAAGTCCGCGGTCCAGATCTTGAAATTTTCGCGCTGGCTGCTGTCGACCCCCATCAGTTCCGCGGTAACGCTCACCGGCACATAGGCGGCGAAATCACGCACGAAATCGAAGCTGCGGCCGCGCGCCATGATCTCGTCCAGCAGCCCATGGACGATGGCCGTGATGCGAGGCTCCAGCGCGCGAGTCACCGACGGCACGAAGGCGGTGCCGGCCAACTTTCGCAGCGGCGTGTGTTCGGGCGGGTCCATGGCAATCAAGCACGGCGTTTCCGGCACCGGATCGAGTTCACCGAACGCCTGAGCGATGAAATCCCGCGCCGAATAGCTTTCCGGATGCAGGAAAGCGTTCCTGCAATCCTCGTAGCGGAACAGGCCGAAGGCCTTGAGAGCTGGAATCCAGCAGACCGGCGCCGCGTCGCGCAACCGGCGATAGAACGGGTAGGGATCGCGCTGGACCTCGCGCCGGGTCGGGTTGAAGTCGAAATCTCGCATCTTGGGGGGATCCTCACAGTGCTTGCGTCGCCGATGGCACGCGATGTTCGCTTTTGCAGCTTGGCTTGCGTTCGCCCGCATCATGATGCCGCCCTCTTGACCGCTTGACCAGGAGGCTGTCTGCTGGTCGGCGCGCTTTTGTGGCATCCCCAAGCAGGCGGAATGACCGCCTTGCCGGGCCAGCCGGTGTGATTACCCTTGCAATTGACGTCCGCCATTCGCGTTACTGCTCCGCCGGCTGTTGGCCGCCTTGATGACCGCCGACAGCGCGACCTGCGTCTCGATTTCTTTCGCGGGGCAGCGCTGTTCTGCATTTTCATCGACCATATCCCCGGCAATCTGCTGACCTGGGCCACATTGCACAATATCGCCTTCTGCGACGCCGCCGAGGTGTTCATCTTCATATCCGGCTTCGCCGCGGCGATGGTCTATGGGCGCGCCCTGACACAGCGTGGTGTCCTGTTCGCGACCGCGCAGATCTATCGTCGGGTCTGGCAGCTCTACGTCGCACATGTGTTCATTTTCGTGGTTTTCATCGCCGAGGTTTCCTACACCGTCAGCGCCGTCAATAATCCGATCTATAACGACGAATTGAGGGTCGGCGACTTTCTCGAACAGCCGCACATCGCCATCCTCCAGGCGCTATTGCTGCGCTTCCAGCCCAATTTCCTCAATATATTGCCGCTCTATATCGTTCTGCTTGGCATATTTCCAGCGATCCTGATCGGACTTCGGCGCCATCGCCGGCTGGTTTTGGCCGCCTCGCTGCTGCTCTATGGCGTCAGTGTCGGACGCGGCTGGACGGTGCCGGGCTATCCCGACGGCGAAACCTGGTTCTTCAATCCGTTGGCTTGGCAATTGCTGTTCGTGATCGGCGCCCTGTGCGGCCACAGCGCGGCGGAAGGCCGGCCCTTGCTGCCACAGACCCCCTGGCTGCCGCGCCTGGCCACCACCGTGGTGCTGGTGGCCGCGCTGATCAGCCTTTCCTGGGGATTGCATGAAGCCTACGAGCCGATACCGGCCTTGTTGCTGAAGTCGCTCTGGCGCTTCACCATCGACAAATCCAACCTGGCGCCGTTGCGTCTGGTCAATTTCCTGGCCTTGGCGATCGCCGTGATAAGGGTGGTGCCCCGGCATGCCCGCTTTCTGCGTTGGCGCCTGGTTTATCCGGTCATTCTGTGCGGCCAGCATTCTTTGCATGTATTCTGCCTTAGCATTCTGTTGTCGGTCACCGGACATTTCATTTTGGGCGAGTTCTGGCCCGGCCTGGCGGGGCAGTTGCTGGTCAATCTGTCGGGGGTCGCCCTGATGATCGCCACCGCCGCCGTTCTCGGCTGGTATAAAAACGCCACCGCTTCGACCCGCTTCATTGACCCGGCGCCGGCGCCTTCGGGTGACCCATGAGCGCGGCGCCCCGCTGTGGCGGCCTGCTGCTGTTGGCGTTGACGCTGGCTCTGCCGCTGTTGAAGGCCGCCGCACAGCCGCAAGCGCCGTCGGCGGCGTGTGCCGCGCCCGCCGACTTGCTGCAGAGCGAAACCACTTTGCCGGGGTTGGCGCCGATTCTGGCCGGCCATGGCAGCTTGACGGTGGTCGCCATCGGCGGTGCCTCGACACTGGGCGCCGCTGCCGGCGATCCCGATCGCGCTTTTCCGCACCGCTTGCAGGAAATATTGCGCCGCCGCTTTCCGACCTTGTCGGTTACTGTGCTCAACAAGGCGATTCCGCATCAAAGCGCCGAGGAGATGGTGGCGCGCTTTGCCACCGACGTGCTGCCGTTTCAGCCGGATCTGGTGCTGTGGGAGACCGGCACCACCGATGCCGTGCGCGGCGTCGACCTCGATACCTTCGCCATGACTCTGCAAGATGGCGTCGACCAGTTGCGCCGTCGCCATGTGGCGGTCTTGCTGATTGACCTGCAATACGCCCGCGTTACCGAGTCGGTGATCGAATTCGAGCCCTATCTCGACGCCCTGCACCAATTTGCCGACGCCAACGATGTCGCTCTGTTCCGTCGCTTCGAGATCATGCAGCTGTGGAGCGAAAACGGCGCCTTCGACCTGCATGACGTTCCCAAGGCGGCCCGAGCCGCGCAAGCCGCCCAGCTCTATGGCTGTCTGGCCGAGCGTCTGGCCGACGTCATCGTCGGTGCGAGCCGCTGATCGTCAAGGACTCTGTGTCGCTTAAGCGGCGCAACTTAGCGAAATGTGGTCGAAGGAGAGTCGATCGCGTCACCCGCAGTGCCGGTCGGCGGCTAATCCGCAAACAGATAGCCGCAACCGCGGTCGGCCGGATCATGCGCCAGCAGTCGATCATAGCGTCCGAGATTTTCGGCGATGGCGCGGGGGACATCTTCGTCGAGCAGAAAACCGGCGGCGCGCTGGGCGCTCGCCGCCTGCCGCAGCCGGGCGATGAAATCGTCGCGCGAGGCATAGCGCTCGGCCAGACTGGGTCGCGGGTCGTGCAACGCTGCGCGCTCCTCCGCTGTGCGGGCGAAAGGGATGAAGCTGCCATCGAAGCGCGCCGTCGCCCAGGGAAAGCCGATCGCCGCGCTACGCTGGTTCCACCCGGTATAGGTGCCGATCGGCACCATGAGTTCAATCATTCTGACGCCGCCTTTGTCATTGCCATCAGCGTCCGGCGCCGGCACACGGGTGGCAAAGGCCGGGCCATGCAGCGGCGGGACTTCGGTCATGATGCCGAAGCGCGTGAAATCGGCCCCAAAATCAAGGCGTGGTTCGGCCAGCGGCTGCTCCGGCGGCGTCGCCCCGATCTCGGTTGGAAAGAGTGCGCGATAGATTTCGGCGCTGACCAGCGTACCGTCGCCCAGTTGCGGATAGGCACTGGGTGGCGGAGGGACGCCTTGCGCGGTCCATCGCTCCAGCGCCAGAATCAGGGCGCGCATCGGCAGATAATGGTCGATGGTGGAGACGCACTGGGTGAACGGCGCCCGTCCGTGCAGGCGGCCGACATAATGCTGCGCGCCCATGAAACCGTAGATCCGGGTGTTGTCGGCGGGCGCCAGATCCTGAGTGGCATCGGCCAGAGTAGCGATCAACGAAGCGTCGCGATTCCAGAACTCCGTCGAGGTGTTGGCGATCATCAGCTTGGGCAGCCGGCCGGCCGCGTCGGCGGCGCGGTCCAGCCGGGACGCCGTGACGCCGCTCACCGGATCCCGGCTCGGCGCGGTGGAGAAGGGAAAGGCGTCCGACGGCGCGTCATGGTCCTCGAGCAGCGAGGGATGGCGGGTCGGCTGTGCGAAACGGCTGTTGAAGCCGGCCGCGCCGCCACCGCCCGGCACTTGGAGAAAAGCACCCTGGAAGGCCAGCCGGCCGCTCTCATCGACATCGAGGCCGTCCTGCAGCATGCGGCCGATGGCGCGGGCCGACTGGCTGATGCCGAAAATCAGCAGCTGATCCGGTGGCTCCATGCCTTCGAACGGGGTGTCGCGGAACCACGCCAGCAGATCGCGGATGCCAGCCAACCCTGTGCCGGTGACGAACGGGTCCCTGGCGGTGTAGCTGACTTCATAGATCTGACCCGTCTGAAAGCCGCCATCCAGCGCAATGCGGCCGGGACCGCCCGGGTCCGCCGGCGGCAGCAGCCGCCACACTTCGCGCGCGAGTGCGCGCCGCGGGTCGTCAGGACGGGCCCGTGCGGTCAGCACTGCCGCCGGGTCGTCAGGAATCATCGGCTCATAGGTCAGCCCGCGCAGGCCGGCATAGCTCGCCACTGAAGTCGCAGCAGTGACGGTGAATTCATTGGCCACCCTGCCGGTAATCGACACGCCGGCCGGCCCATGCGCCACCGGCGGCGCCAGCACCAGCGAACGATAAGCGGGCGATGCCGGCGCCACATCCCAAGTCCAGGCGGAAAACAACAGGGCGAAGCCGTGCCGCAACAAAAACCCGTCGCCGGCGTCGGCGGCGCTGGTGGGGTCGTTATTGGCCGGGTTGACGCCCTGCAACTGTCCCAGCATGGCGATGTTGCCGCGGTTATTGACGTCGTAGAGCAGAGTCGCGGCGCGCGCCGCCACCGGTCGCAGCAGCAGAAACTCGGACTGGAAGGTAACCCGCCCCCTGGCGTCCTTGGCGGCGTGCGCCAGATCGACGATGGCGGCGTTGCCGGGTGCCCTGGGATCGAGGGCAAAATGGGCGATCCCGCGAATCTTCTCATAGGCGCCACCCTCGCCCCAGCTTTGGCCAAGCGCGAACGGCGCACGCTCGAGGATATCGATTTGCTCGACCCGCGCCTGGCCTGCCTGCGGCGCGACGCTCAGCAGCAAAACCAGCCAGCGGGCCAAACGCGGCGCAGCGAAACATCCTGCCGGTTCCGTCACCGATTCCATCCCCCACCCCCCCGCGTGAACGAGACAAGTCTATCGATGCCGCGCCGATTGGCCAGACGATTCCTACCAGGAGCCTTCCCTAAGCCGCGACTATCGGCCAAAATGCCGCAGCATTGCGGGGGGGGACTCCATTCCGAGCGACATCGAAATTGCCCAGGCGACCCAGCCTTTGCCGATTGCCGAGGTGGCGGCGCGCCTGGGAATTCCCGAGACGGCGATCGAGCCTTATGGCCGCGACAAGGCGAAATTGTCGCTCGACTTTCTGGCCGGGCTGGCCGACCGGCCGCCCGGCAAGCTGATCCTGGTCACCGCGATCAGCCCGACTCCTGCGGGCGAAGGCAAGACCACGACCACCATCGGCCTCGGCGATGCCCTCACCTTGCTGGGCAAGCGCACGGTGATCTGTCTGCGCGAACCCAGTATGGGGCCGGTATTCGGCCAGAAAGGGGGCGCCACCGGCGGCGGCCATTCGCAGATCATCCCGATGGAGGATATCAATCTCCATTTTACCGGCGATTTCGCCGCGGTGGCGGCGGCGCATAATCTGCTGGCGGCGATGATCGACAACCACCTGACCCAGGGCAACCACCTGGGACTCGACAGCCGGCGCATCGTCTGGCGCCGGGCGATGGACACCAACGACCGGGCGCTGCGCGACATCATCGTCGGTTTGGGCGGCCCGGCCAATGGCCACCCGCGCCAGGACGGCTTTGACATCGTGGTGGCCTCCGAAGTGATGGCGATCCTCTGCCTGGCCGATGGTCTGGCCGACCTCAAACAACGCCTGGCGCGGATCGTGGTCGGCTATCGGGGCGACGGCACCGCCGTCACTGCCAATGACCTCAAGGCCGCGGGCGCCATGGCGGCACTGCTGAAACACGCCATTAAACCCAATCTGGTGCAGACTCTAGCCGGCAATCCGGCCCTGGTGCATGGCGGACCGTTCGCCAATATCGCCCATGGCTGCAACTCGCTGCTGGCGACCCGTGCCGGCCTGGCGCTGGGCGATTATGTGGTGACCGAGGCCGGTTTCGGTGCCGATCTTGGTGCCGAGAAATTCATCGACATCAAATGCCGCAAATCAGGCCTGACGCCGGCCGCCGTCGTCGTGGTGGCAACCTTGCGGGCGCTCAAATATCATGGCGGCGCCGCCTTGGCGGTCGTCGATCGGGCCGATCTGGTGGCGCTGGAGGCCGGCCTCGCCAATCTTGAGCGCCATGTCGCCAATCTCACCGGTCCGTTCGGTCTGCGCGCCGTGGTGGCGATCAACCATTTCACCCATGACACCGATGCCGAACTCGATCTGGTGAAGAACCACCTCGCCCGCTTGGGCGTCACGGCGGTGATGGCCTATCACTGGGAGCAGGGTGGGGCGGGCGCACTGGATCTGGCCGGCGAGGTGGTGCGCCTCGCCGAATCCGCACCGGCGCCTGTTACGCTACTCTATGACGACGCGCTTCCCTTGCTCGACAAAGTCCGCCAAATCGCAACCAGACTCTATGGCGCCGCCGACATCGCCGCCGACGCCAAGATCGTGGCCCGGTTGGCCGCGTTCGAAGCGGACGGCTACGGTCATTTGCCGATCTGCATGGCGAAGACGCAAATGTCTTTTTCTACCGATCCCAAGCGGCGCGGTGCGCCCAACGGCCATATCGTGACGATCCGCGAGGTGCGTTTGGCGGCCGGCGCCGAGTTCGTGGTAGTCATTTGCGGCGATATCCTGACCATGCCCGGCTTGCCGCAACATCCCGCCGCGGAGAAAATCGACATCGACGCCACCGGGCGCATCAGCGGGTTGTTTTAGCCGCGCACCGGCACAGCGGTGCCGACCCATAGGGGATGCAAGGGGGCGGCTCGGCGCCAACTGGCGCCGGGCGCAGCCAGCATAGCTGGCCTGGTTTGCCCGAAAGCTCCAATATTAAGGAGCTTTCGTCCGGCTTTGCCGGACCGCTCACCAGCGTTGCGCGGAAGCCAAGCGAACGGCGTGAGCGCCCGGCGCCTGAGGGCGATTTTAGCCCAGCCGAACTTCGAAACGGCAGACCTTGCCCTGCTGTGCTGCGCAGTCGGTTTCCGTAACCCGGGCATGGCGCCACACCAGTACGCTGAAAAGCCGCTGCAACACCGCGGCGTGCCAGACGCACACCGGGAGTGTCGCAGATTCGCCGGCGCAGAGCGGATTGTCGGCAATCTCGATGGTGACAGTGCCTCCGCCTACCCATGCCGAAAATTGACCTGAACCGGCGAAGGTCCAGGCATGCGCGGCGATTGCCTTCACCAGCAGCCGCGCCGCCCACGCTCTCGGCAGCATCTTCAGCAGAACCTGCGCCAGGCGCGGAATGCGGGCGCGCAACAGATAATCCGCCGTCAGGCGGCCGGCGCGTTGCAACAGCGCGACCGCCTGATCGGGGGCTAGGGTAGCGCGCACCGTCTGATGCAACCGGGCCACGCGGCGTTCATCGACCATGCGCTCGGGCGGCGCGCCGAGCCAATCGCTGACCTCCGCCCTGGCGAACAGCGACAAGGTCTGGCGGTTGGACGCAGTTTCCGCCAGCGCGGCAATCAGTTGGGTGACGGCATTGGGCCCAATCTCAGCCGTGCCGGTGCTCACTCAGATCCTCCATTTGCTCATGCCCGCCACCGCACGCCATCGCCACGGCGGGATTGATGGGAACTTGCGCCTGAGCCTTCCGGGTGCCGTCGGCGGCAGCCCGCCATTCGCCAGCCGCTGCCGCCTCGGTGCGGCTCGGGTCGAAATGGAAATCGACCTTCTTCTTCGATTGCGGCCCCCAATAGCCGACCTTGCCGAGGTCGTAGAATTTGCGCTCGAAGCCGGATTTGAGGAAGGCTTTGAGGCAGCCCAGCAGATAGCGCCGCCGCTGCCCGCTGCCCGACCAGGGATAGGAAAACAGCGCCTTTCGCATATAAAAGCGACGGTAATTGTTCATCACCCGGTCGAGCAGTTCGCCGCGCTCCATTGCCTCCGGGCGGATGATCGGCGTCACAAAATTATATTTCTCAAAATCGAAGATTTCGACCTTGTCCGACAGCGCGCGAAACAGATCGGTGAACGGCCAAGGCGTATACATCGACCAGTTGGCGAGGTCGGGCTTCCAGTCCATTGCCATGCGATAGGTTTCTTCCAGAGTCTCGGCCGTCTCGTTTTCCAGGCCGACGATGAACTGGGCTTCGACGACGATGCCGGCCTCGCGCAAAAGTTGTATCGCCTTCTTGTTGTCGGCGACTTTGGTCTCCTTGTTGAAGCGGTCGAGCTTGAGTTGGGCTGCCGCTTCGGTGCCGAGCGACACATGGATCAGCCCGGCACGGCGATAGAGCGACAGATATTTCTCGTCGCGCAGAATGTCGGTGACCCGCGTGTTGATGCCCCACAGCACCTTGTCCGACAGGCCGCGCGCGATCATCTCCTCGCAGAATTCGATAAACTTCTTACGATTGATGGTCGGTTCCTCGTCGGCCAGAATGAAAAAGCGCACATCATGACGGTTGAACAGCGTTTCGATCTCGTCGACCACCTTCTTGGGGTCGCGAATACGATAGTCGCGCCAAAATTTCCATTGCGAGCAGAAGGAACAGGTGAACGGGCATCCGCGCGCCATGTTGGGGATCGCCACCCGCACATTGAGCGGAATATATTTGTACTTTTCCCAGGCGAGAATGTCCCAATCGGGGTCGATGGCGTCGAGATCCTTGATGGTCGGTGCCGCCGGCGTGGCCGTGATCTTGCCGTCATCGACAAAGGCGATGCCCCTGATCTCGGCGCGCTTGCTCTGCCAGCCACCCGCATCGATGGCGCGCAGCAGCGCCACCAGCACTTCCTCGCCCTCGCCGCGCACGATGGCGTCGATCCAGGGCGCCTCGGCCAGCACCTGCTGATACATGAAAGTGGCGTGGATACCACCCAGCACAGTAATCGCCTGGGGGTGCAATTGCTTGGCGATCTGCAATGCGCGTTCCGCCTTGTAAATCGACGGCGTGATGGCAGTGGCGCCGATCACGTCCGGCTTCTCGGCCGCCAAAATCGCCGACAGCTGCTGGTCCGACAGATTGTCGGTCATCGCGTCGATGAAGCGGACATCGTCATAGCCGGCGGCGCGCAGCGCGCCGGACAGATAGGCGGCCCAGGCCGGCGGCCAATTGCCGGCGATTTCGGCGCCGCCTGAGTGGTAGTTGGGATGTATCAGCAAAATTCGCACGGCGGTGTCCCCTCGATATGTCCAATCAGGATGACAGCGCCCCCGTTCCGGAGAATTGACTTAGATCAAGGTCGGGAGGGGACGGTTTGACGGGGGACGCCGGCTCGCTCATGCTGGCTGTCGGCGTGTAAAACCAGGGCTGGAGCACAAAATTGATTACTTTAGAAGGACGTAGTTTGGCCGCACGACATGCCGGAAACTCTTTATGCGGGCGCCCGCTCGGGATGATTTGGCCCTTGCGAAATCGTCTCGAGCGGGTGCACAAGCGAGCG
>Ga0302320_10005598_pt1 | contig 28130 bp, 17 predicted proteins | sample Bog_T0_3_FD_202130 | JGI IMG/M metagenome (GOLD analysis project Ga0302320, IMG submission 202130) | Peat permafrost microbial communities from Stordalen Mire near Abisko, Sweden - Bog_T0_3 | ecosystem: Environmental > Terrestrial > Soil > Wetlands > Peat | place: Sweden: Abisko, Stordalen Mire...
CTCCCTCCTCGGCAGGGACCTTGATCCGCGGCGTTCGCATGCGGACTATTGTGGCAAGGGTCCTCATCGTACCCCCGTTTTGAACCTGTCCCTTATTGGTATTGGAACCTGTCCCTTATTGGCCCCGACCCCGAAAGGCGAAGCTTTGCCGAGGCGATCGAGAGACCGGACTCCCCTTCCTGGTCGCTGTTCGGTCGCTTTTCCGGTCGCTGTTTGGTCGTCACTTTCGGGTTTATTCGAGTCGCATCCAGTCGCATCGGGTTGCATGCTTTCACTCTGAAAACACCGATTTCACTCGGCAACAAAAAACCCCTGGTACACCCGGAGGGAGTCGAACCCCCAACCTCCTGATCCGTAGTCAGGCGCTCTATCCAGTTGAGCTACGGGTGCACAAGGAAGGTGAGAAAGAGCCCTGAATGGGCCGCGGGCGCAAGCGAGAAGTGCGGGTCGGAGCGCGAGCAAGCTCGCTGCCCTACGAGGGTCGAACAGCCAGGACGCGCGGGCCTCCCCCTCTACTGCCCTGGCTCCCGCCAGTCCTGCAGCTCGAGCTGCAGCGTCTTGCGGCCGTTGAAGTGGTTCCAGTGCAGCTGCACCGCGATGTCGATCGGCACGCGGTGCGGGGGCATGCGGCCGGCCATTTTCCAGGCGACGCCCGGCAGCCTGCGGCCCGTTGCGTCCTCGATGGCGAAGCGAAAATGGACCTCCTTGAACGTCTCCGGGCGCTGCGGGAGGACCACGCCGCGCATCCCAAAGATCGGCTCGGGGTTTCCCTGGCCGAAGGGATGGAGCTGGTCCACCTCGGCCATGAGCTCCTCGCCGACCCGCTCGGGGGGCAGCCAGGCGGCAATGGTCAGGGAGGGCTCGGCGAAGCTGCCGCCGGTGGCGGTCTTCACGGCCTGGGCAAACTGGCCGCGGAATACTTCGACCTTATCCTTCGGCAGGGACACGCCGACCGCCATCGGGTGTCCTCCCCAGCTTTCAAGGTGCTCGCAGCAGGTGCCCAGGACCTCGACCAGGTTCACCCCGTCCACGCTGCGGCCCGACCCCTTGGCGAGAGTACCCTCGTTTCCCAGGACAATGCAGGGCCGGTTGTACTTGCGGGTGACCCTCCCCGCGACGATCCCGACGACTCCGGGATGCCACGCCTCGTCAAAGAGCACGATTCCCTGGTCCGCGGCGTAGAGGGACTCGACCGTGCTCTCGGCGCGCTCCGTGATGTCCCGCTCGATGTCCTGCCGCTCGCGGTTGAAGAGGTCGAGCTGCCGGGCCGTCTCGAAGCAGAACTTGGCGTCCTCGCTCAGCAGGAGCTCGACCGACAGGGCGGCGTCGGCGAGGCGCCCCGAGGCGTTGATGCGCGGCCCCAGCCGGTACGACACGTCCACGGGCTGGATTTCCTGGCCGGGGCGCACGCCGGCCACGTCCATCAGGGCCCGCAGCCCGGCCCTGCGCGTGTCGCGCAGGATCCGGAGCCCGTGCCTTGCAAAGATCCGGTTCTCGCCCACGAGCGGCACAAGGTCGGCCACGGTCCCCAGCGCAACGAGGTCGAGCTGGTCCCGCAGCTTGATACGGTAGGCGGTGGGGTTGTTCTCGGCCCTGAGCTGCTTCAGCAGCCCGTGCATGAGCTTGAAGACCAGCCCCACCGTGCACAGGTGGCGGAAGTCCTCGTCGCCATGCACATGCGGGTTGATGAGGATCGCGCCCTCCAGTGCGTTCTCCTTCGACTTGTGATGGTCGATGACCATCAGGTCGATCCCCTTGGCCCGCAGGAAGGCCGCCTGCTCATGGGAATTCGTGCCGCAGTCCAGGGCGATGAACAGGTGGGGGTCGCCCTGCTCCAGCGAGCGGTCGATGGCGCTCCGGGAGAGGCCGTAACCGTCCTCAGAGCGGCGCGGGACCACGAAGCGCGGATTCAGGCCGAACTGGCGCAGCACAGTCACGAGGAGCGCCGTGCTGCTGACCCCGTCGACGTCGTAGTCGCCGAGGACGACAATCTCCTCGCGCTTCGCGATCGCGGTCCGCAGCCGGTCGGCGGCCGCCGGGACGTTGTGCAGCAGAAACGGGTCCTCCAGCTCCGCGAGCTCCGGCCGGAGGAAGCTCGACGTCGCCGCGGTCTCGCGCAGACCCGCACGCAGCAGGAGCTCGGCCAGCACGGGGCTCACGCCCGCGCGCCCGCTCATGTCCGCGACCTCATCCGGTCGAAGCGGATTGTAGGTCCACCGCATGGCAGGCCGGCCGGCTACTGCGACGCCTTGCTGGACCCCGTCCACTCGTACTTCGGGGCCAGGTCCGCGTGGGACTCGACATGCTTGCGGTCGCCCTTGTGCCACCAGTAGAAGACCTGGGCGGCGATGAAGATGGCGGAGAAGGTGCTGGTCACGATGCCGACGAGGAAGGTGAAGGAGATGTCGCGCAGCACGCCGCTGCCGAACACATACAGGGATAGGGCCGCGAGGAAGGTCGTCGACGCGGTCATGATCGTGCGGGCGAACACCTTGCTGATGGCGGTGTTGACGACCACGCGGAGAGATCCGGTGGGGTTGAGCTTCAGCTCCTCGCGGATCCGGTCGAACACGACCACGGTCTCGTTGATGGAGTAGCCGGCGACGCACAGGATGGCGGCCACCATGGGCGCCGAGAACTGGTGCCCCGTGAGCACGAAGACGCCGATCGTCATGAAGATGTCGTGCAGCGTGGAGAACATGGCGCCGACGCCGAAGCCGAACTCAAAGCGGAAGGCGATGTAGAGCAGGATCGTGAGCATCGAGACGCCCACGGCCAGGACGGCGTTGAGCATGATTTCACGGCCGATCGAGGCGCCGACGTGGCTCTCGCTGACCATGGAAAGGCCGGCCTCCGGGAAGTCCTTCTGGAGGGCCTTGAAGAGCGTTCCTCCCTTGCCCTCGGGAGTCTCGATCGTCAGGAGGTCCTTGCCTCCGCCGAGCGGCGTCTCATAGGTCGGGTCGATTTCCCCGACGCGGCTGGAGGCGGCCGTCGTGCGGATGCGGGCGATGTCCACCTTGTGGGCGTACTCCATGCTGATCATGTCGCCGCCCGAGAAATCCACGCCCTGGATCGCGCTGCCCTTGTAGATGACGACCGCGAGCCCGAGGACGATCAGCATCGAGGAGCCGATGAAGGCCGGCCTCCGGTACTTGATGAAGTCCACGTTGATGTGGCCCAGGATCCGGCGGAAGCTGATCTTCTTCACCCAGTGGGAGTCGATGATGAACTCCATCACCAGATGGGCGGTGACCAGAACGGAGAACATCGTCGAGAGCACGCCGATCATCAGGGTGACGCCGAAGCCCTTGATCGGGCCGGTGCCCAGCCAGATCATGATCATGCAGATGATCAGCTGGACAATGTGCGCGTCGATGATGGTGGTCAGGGCCTTGCGGTAGCCGCCGTGGTTCGAGGCAGAGAGCGACTTGCCGGCCTCCAGCTCCTCGCGCATGCGCTCGAAGATCAGGATGTTCGCGTCGACGGCCATGCCGATCGTCAGCACGATGCCGGCGAGGCCGGGAAGCGTCATCGTGGCGTGGAAATTGGCCATGACGCCCAGGATGATGACGATGTTCACCGCCAGGGTGAGGACGGCCACGACGCCGCCGGTCACGTAGAAGGTGATCATGAACGCGGCCACAGCGGCCGTGCCGATGACCGCGGCGCGCACGCCGCTGTCGATCGCATCCTGCGCCAGCGAGGGTCCGACCTCGTACTGCTCCTTGACCACCAGGGGAAGGTCGAGGGGGTTGTTCAGGACGTTGGCGAGCTCAAAGGCCTCGGTGTCGCCGGAGATGTTGTTGATGACGGCATCGCCGTCGATCTCCTCCTTGACCTCGGGCGCCGTGTACAGCTTGCCGTCGAGGACGATCGCAAGCCGGCCCGGGCGGCCTGTCCGCTGCGCCTCGGCGACGATGTCGCGGGTCACCTCGGAAAAGCGCTTCTGGCCGTCGTGGGTCAGCCGCAGCGACACCTCGGGCCGCGCGTACATGTCCTGGGAGGCGAAGGCCTCGGAGATGATTGTGCCGGTCATTTCCGGGATCCTCTTGATGAAGAGCTCCTCGGTGGTCTCGGCCCCCTCCCGGTTCGCCTCGTCGAGCGTCATGATCTGGTAGCCGGGGGGAACCTCGCCCGCCGGAACCATGGCCGGCGTCAGCGTGGAGTGGACCAGCCGGAAATCCAGCCGCGCGGGCTTGCCGATCTGGTCGATGATGTCGGGGTTGTCCTTGGTGCTGATCCCGGGCATTTCAACCTCGATGCGGTTGGTCCCCACGGCGCGGACGATCGGCTCGGTCACACCGAGCGTGTTGATGCGGGTCGCGATGATGTCCACCGCCTTGCCGAGCTTCTCCGAGCGCTGGTTCTCCGGGACCTTGGCGACGGCCTTCTCGTCCACCTGGAACGTCACCCGGACGCCCCCCTTGAGGTCGAGGCCAAGCTGCAGGCGCCCCTTCGAGCGGTCCAGGATCTCCTTCAGCACGAGGTCGTCGCGCTTGGCTACGTTCCTGATGCTCGGGTCCAGGCGGAAGTCGGGGTAGAACTGCGAGAAGTCGACCTTGCGCTCCTTGCCAATCTGCTGGAGGGCGACGTACACGGTCGGCGCCTGGCCGGACTGCACGCGTGCGGCGGCCTCGTCCACCAGGGCGTTGAATTCGCCGGACCTGGCGGTCGCATGGGAGCGGGCATAGGTGACGAACGGGATGTCCCTCAGGGGGATCAACTCCGCTACGGCCCAGGCTGCGATGACGACGCTGATCAGCAGCTTCCAAAAGTTGCTCTTGAACATACTGTGGGGGTTTTGACTGCCGCTACTCCGAAGGGGTTACTTCTTGTCCTCGGCGCCGTTCCTGTTGACCACGGCCTGGATGAATGCCTTGGCGACCTCGATCTTGGTGTCGTCGCCGATCCTGACGACAAAGCGGTCGTCCTTGACGTTCGTGATGACCCCGTAAATCCCGCTGGTGGTGATGACCTCGTCGCCCGACTGCAGGGCGGCGATCATCTTGGCGAGCTGCTTCTGCTTCTTTCTCTGTGGCGCGATCAGCAGGAAGTACATGCCCGCCACGAGCAGGATCGGGAACAGCAGGCTGCTGTTGAGCAGGCTCGGCGAGGCCGCCGGGGCTGATGTCTGCTGAGCCAAAACCAGGAGGGAGGCGACTGGGGTGTGCATTTTCGTCGTTGCGTGTTGAGGGATTTGAAAAAAGAAAGGTGCATCTAACCCGTTGCGCCGCCGCGAAGGCAAGCTTCTTCCCCACCCGTCCCAGGACCATTGAAAAGTAAATCCGCATCCAATTGGTCGGCCGAGAAATCCGAGGAGCACTACGGGTTCAAGCGCTGGGGCCTGGGACACTACTCGGTGGACACGGAAGGCTTCGTCACGGTGCAGCCCCTGGCCGACGGAAGGGCGATCCGGGTCCTCGACGTGATCAACGAGTCCGTGGGCATGGGGCTCAAGGCCCCCCTCGTGATTCGCTTCCAGGACCTGTTGCGGCACCGGGTGATCCAGCTCAACGAGGTATTCCTGAAGGCCATCCGGGAGGAAGGCTACAAGGGCTCGTACCGCGGCGTCTTCCCGATCAAGGTGAACCAGCTGCGCGAGGTGGTCGACGAGATCATCGCCGCGGGCAAGGACTACAACTACGGCCTGGAGGCCGGATCGAAGCCCGAGCTGATGATCGCGCTCGCCATGCACGAGGGGCCGAACCGGCTCATCATCTGCAACGGGTACAAGGACCAAGACTACATCCGGCTGGCCCTCCTGGGGCGCAAGCTCGGCAAGAAGATCCTGCTCGTGGTCGAACAGCTGTCCGAGCTCGACGAGATCATCCGCCTCTCCCGCGAAACCGGGGTAAAGCCGATGATCGGCTTCCGGGCCAAGCTCCAGACCCGCGGCGAGGGCAAGTGGGCCCTCTCCACGGGCGACGATGCGAAGTTCGGCCTGAACACCGCCGAGATCCTCTTTGCCTGCGAGAAGCTGAAGGCCGAGAAGCTCTCGCCCTGCCTGCGCCTGGTCCACTTCCACATCGGCTCCCAAGTCCCGAACATCATCACGATCAAGAACGCGGTGATCGAGGCCACGCGGTTTTACTGCCAGCTGGCGAAGATGGGTTTCCCGATGGGCTACCTCGACGTCGGCGGCGGGCTCGGGATCGACTACGACGGGTCGAGGACGAACTTCGAAAGCTCCACGAACTACTCCCTGGAGGAGTACGCCCGCGACGTCGTGTTCAACATCCGGGAAATCTGCAGCGCTTCCGGCGTCAAGATGCCCGACATCGTCAGTGAATCAGGTCGTGCCGTAGTGGCTCCGCACTCCATGCTGGTGGTCGAGGTGTTCGAGCGGATCAACAAGCGGGAGTCCCTGGGCCAGCAGCATCAGCCGAAGGTGAAACACAAGGTCGTCACCGACCTTGAGGTCCTCCTCAGGAACAAGACCAGGCTCGGCAACCTCGAGCGCTTCCACGACGCCCAGCAGAAGAAGGAGGAGGCCCTGTCGCTCTTCAACCTGGGCTACCTCGACCTCGAGAACCGGGCCGCCGCCGAGTCGGTCTTCTGGCAGATCTGCGAGCAGATCGAGAAAGAGAGCCGAAAGTCGGGCTACCAGCCCGAGGAGCTTCACGACCTGGCGCGCCTGCTGGCCGACCAGTACGTGTGCAACTTCTCGGTGTTCCAGTCGCTGCTGGACCACTGGGCGCTGAAGCAGCTCTTCCCCATCACGCCCCTGCACAGGCTCAAGGAGAAGCCGACCGTCAACGCGATCCTGGCCGACATCACCTGCGATTCGGACGGCAAGATCGGGAGCTTCATCGACCTCGAGGACGTCAAGGGGTACGTGACCCTCCACCCCCTCAACTCGAAGCCCTACTATCTGGGCATATTCCTGACCGGGGCCTACCAGGACATCATGGGCGACCTGCACAACCTTTTCGGGCGCGTGAACGAGGTCCACGTCTTCCTGGAGGACGACGAGCCCAACGGCTTCTACATCGAGGAGGCCCTCAGCGGCAGCCAGATCGCAGACGTCATCGAGGGCGTGCAGTACCAGCAGGAGGAGCTGTGCCGGCGCATGAAGGCCCTGATCGACGCGGCCACCCGCAAGGACATGGTGAAGCCGCGCGAGGGCGTCCGCCTGCTCGAGCTCTACGAGAAGCAGATGCAGAACAAGACCTACCTGAACATCGAGCGGGGGAAGAAGCCAAAAGGGTAGGGACGCCCGGCCCGGGCGTCCGGGCATGCATTCGGGCCCATTCGTAGATCCCGGACGAATGGAGCCCATTCAAGACGGGCCCAAGGGTTGCAAACGGGTCCAAAAGCGGATCCGGACGGGCGGGCCGCCCGTCCCTACCTTCGTTCGGCTTCGCCCCACCCAAAGTTGTTCTCCCAGTTGACTTTCGGCGCGGTATTCCAAGGTTGTGCGGACCCCATGCGCATCCCCCTCCCCTGCGTCCTGCTCATCGTCCTCGGCTGCCCGCTGATCGCGCGCGCCGACTCCCCGGTCTACAAGGATCCGGCCGCCGCGGTCGAGGCGCGCGTGGAGGATATCATCCCGCGGCTCACCCTCGACGAGAAGATCTCCCTGCTCGGCGGGGACCGCGATTTTTACATCAGGCCGATCCCGCGGCTGGGCCTGCCCGAGGTGAAGATGTCGGACGGCCCCCTCGGGGTCCGAAACTACGGAGCGGCTCCCGCCTATCCAGGCACGATCGGGCTCGCCGCATCCTGGGACACCGCGCTCGCCGGAACCTTCGGGGCCTCCGTGGGCAGCGACGCCCGCGCGCGCGGTGTCCACATCATGCTCGGGCCGGCGCTCAACATCAACCGCCTCCCCATGAACGGCCGGAACTTCGAGTACCTGACGGAGGATCCGTTCCTCGCCGGCCGCTTCGCGGTCGCAATCGTCAAGGGGATCCAGAGCCAGGGCGTCGTGGCGACGATCAAGCACTACGCCGCGAACAGCCAGGAGACCGAGCGGAACACGATCAATGAGATCATCAGCGAGCGGGCGATGCGCGAGATCTACCTGCCGGCGTTCCAGGCGGCCGTCCAGGAGGGCCACGCGTGGGCGGTCATGAACGCCTACAACCGCCTGAACGGCTATTACTGCACGGCGAACGACTGGCTGAACAACACCGTCCTCAAGGGCGACTTCGGCTTTCCCGGCGTCCTGATGTCGGACTGGGGCGCGGTCCACGAGACCCTGGGCGTCGTCAACAGCGGCATGGACCTCGAGATGCCCTCCCCGCAGTTCCTGAACGCCGCAGCCATCAAGCCGCTGCTCGACTCGGGGGCCGTGAAGATCGCAACGATTGACGACAAGGTCCGCCGGATCCTCCGCCTCGAAATCGCCAACGGCTTCCTCGACCGTCCCCAGCTCATTTCCTCGATTCCGAAGGACGACCCCCGCAGCGCGGCCGTGGCGCTCCAGATCGCCCGGGAGGCGCAGGTGCTCCTTAAGAACGACGGGGCGCTGCTCCCGCTGGACCGTGGGCACGTGAAGTCCATCGCCGTGGTCGGCCCCAACGCCGACACGTTCGTGGCGGGCGGCGGCAGCGCGCACGTCCATCCGGCCCACTACGTGAGCCTGATCGACGGCCTGCGGCAGGTGGCCGGCTTCGACGTCCGGATCGACCAGATTCCCGGGCCCGGAAAAGCCCTGCTCTCCAGTTTGCTCGCGACGACCCGGTACGCATCTCCGCTCAAGGTGCAATATTTTACGGGCGACTGGCGCGACCGCACCCTGATCGCAGCGGGTGAGGATTCGGCCGTCGACCACGACTGGGCCGGGGCCTCCCCGGCGCCGGGTGTGCCCGGGAAGGCCTTCGCCGCCACCTGGTCTGGCGAAATCCAGGCCCCCGCGAAGGGCGACTACATCTTCCTCCTCGGTTGCAACGGCGGTGCGCGCGTGACCCTGGACGGCCAGGAGATCCTTGGGGAATGGGGAAACCCGGAGCACCTCATCCTCTCCAAGGTCATGGCCCTTGAGGCGGGCAGGCCCTACCAGCTGAGCGTGACCTACATCCACAGGGAAAGGGAGGGCGACGGCTCCTCCGTCCAGTTCGCCTGGGGCTCCGCGCCCCCCCTTCTCACGCCTGCCGAAGAGGACATCATCCGCAGGGCCGATGCCGTCATCGTGAGCGCGGGCTTCAACATGCAGCTGGAGAGCGAGGGTTCGGACCGCACCTACAGCCTTCCCGGCCAGCAGCCCGAACTCATCCGGACGGTGGCCGACCTGAATCCGAGGACGATCGTCGTCATCAATTCCGGCGGCAGCGTTGCGACCGCGGACTGGATCGGCAAGGTCCCCGCGCTGTTGCAGGCATGGTATCCCGGCCAGGAAGGCGGGAAGGCCGTGGCCGAGGTGCTCTTCGGCAACGTGAACCCGGGCGGCAAGCTCCCCATTTCCTACGAGAAACGCTGGGAGGACTCGGCTGCCTACGGCAATTACCCCGGGGTTGGCGGCAAGGTCACCTATGCCGAGGGAATCCTTGTCGGCTACCGCTGGTTCGACAACAAGGGCATAGAGCCCCTGTTCCCCTTTGGCTTCGGCCTGAGCTACACGAGCTACAGCTACTCCGGCCTGAAGATAGGGCCTTCCGAGGACGGCCGCTGGGACGTCACCTTCAGCGTCACGAACTCCGGATCCCGGGCTGGCGCCGAGGTGGCCCAGGTGTACGTGTCCCCGCCGCCCTCGGAGGAATTGCGCCCCGCGCGGGAACTCAAGGGCTTCGCCCGCCTGGACCTCCAGCCCGGCGAGACAAAGACCGCCACCGTGACCCTGGAACGCAGCGCCTTCGCGTATTTCGGCGAGGCAAAGAAGGCCTGGACCGTCGATCCGGGCGTGTACTCGGTCAGCGTCAGCGCCTCGTCCCGCGATCCGCGCCTGACCGCCTCCATCAACGTTCCCTAGCGGGCGCTCAGCGCCACTCGTGGCGCGGATACCGCCGCGACAACTCGGGTTTCATCTTCGGATAGACCTCGCGCCAGAAGTTCGCGAGGTCGTCCGTCACCTGGATCGGGCGCTGGTTGGGCGCCAGCACCTCGATCCTGACCGGCACGCGGCCATGGCCGATCGTGAACTTCCCATCCACGCCGTACAATTCCTGGATCCGGGCGCTCAGGACGGGCGGCCCCTCCCTGGCATAGGCGATCCTTGAGCGCCGCCCATTGGCCATGACCAGCCGCTCCGGAAGGAAGTCGTCCAGCACGGCAAGCTGCTCCGGGGTCAGCCAGTCCCGCAGGATCGGCATGACCTCCTTCTCACGCACTCCGCGCGCGGAGGTCTCCCCGTAGCAGAGCTGCTCGACCAAGGTCGCCCGGTCGCCCTCGCCGATCGGGTTCACCTCAAGTTCCGGGAACCATTCCGCAAGGCGGTTCACCCGGATGATCCAGGGCTCCGCCACCGATTCCCATTCGTCCACCTTGATGCGGCCGGCAAGGACCTCGCGGGCCAACAGGGCCGCCGCCTCGTTGAGCGGCACATCGTCCCCGCCCTCCCTCGCCTCGATCACGAGGTCCCGGAACCTGCGCTCCTTCCTCGCAACCACCCGCTTGGACTCCGGGTCGTAGGAGACGCCCCGGCTCTCGGCATAATCGCCCGGGAAAAGCTCCGCGAGCCACGGCTCCTCGATCGCGGTGGCGAGGCTCAGGAGCACGCTCACCTCGCCGCCGCGGCCGCCGATCTCGGTGATCTCCGCGGCCACGAGGAGCGTGGCCTTCTGGATTGCGCTCTCCCTCGCCAGGACGCCCTTGCGCCCATGCACGAGTTCGCAGCGGAGCGTGCCGGCGTCGAGCCGCCGGGCGAGCTGGTCTGAAAACCCCGCGAGCACGCACTTGCGCACTTCCGCCCCGTCCACGCGCCGCTCCGACGTGTCCAAGCCCTCGGCATGGGCGATCTCCAGGAACTGGTCGAAGAGCGGGCCGACCTGGCGGGCCGCCTGGGCGTGGACCCCGAGGCGGCGGCATGCGTCGAGCGAGAACCCCACGTTCACGGCCTGGCGCCAGGCGCGCATCTGGAGGAAGAAGTCGCTCTCATGCTCCTCGCCAAAGAGGTCGTCGCGGGCCCGCTCGACCTCCTTCGTCGTCCCGCGGAGAAGGAAGTTTCGTCCCTGGGTGAGCGCGGCCATGAGCGCCACCGGGCGCACGCAGCCGCGTTCCTGGGCCGCCAGGAACATCCTCGCATAGCGCGGATGGACCGGGAACCGCAGCATGCGACGACCCAATTCCGTGATCCGGGTTTGCCGCAGCCCCTCCGGGGTAGGGCGAAGTCGTTGCGACGAGCCGCTTTCCTCAACCGCCCCAAGATCCGCCAAGAGCGCCTCCGCCCGGGCCAGCGCCTTCGGGTCGGGCTGCTCGAGCCAGGCGAAACCCGCGACGTCCTCAATGCCCGCCGCCTTCAGCGTCAGCACCACCTCGGCCAGGTCGAGCCGCCGCACCTCGGGCGTCTCCTGGGCGGGCCTCCTCGCATGCTCGCGCTCGGTCCACAGGCGCACGCAAACGCCGGGGGCGGTGCGCCCCGCCCTCCCGGCGCGTTGGTCCGCGCTGGCGGCGGAGATTTTTTCAACCAGCAGCGTGTTGATGCCGCGGTGCGGGTCGAAGCGCGCGATGCGCGCGAGGCCGCTGTCGATCACCGCCGTCACCCCGTCGATCGTGAGCGAGGTCTCGGCGACATTCGTGGAGACGATGATCTTGCGCGCCTCGCACCGCGCGACGGCGCGGTCCTGCGCGTCCGGCGGCAGCTCGCCGTGCAGCGGAAACGCCGCGAACCCCCGGAGCCCCTTCGTCCCGTGGACCGCCTCGATCGTGCGGCTGATCTCGTAGGCCCCGGGCATGAAGACCAGCATGTCCCCGGCGCTTTCGCCCGCCACCCGCTCGCACTCGCGGACCGCGGCGTCCCACACCGGCTCGGCGTCAAAGTCGACGGCCTTCTGCAGGTACTCGATCCGCACCGGGAATCCCCTGCCCTCGGAGACCAGCGTCTCGCAGGGTGCCAGGTAGTCCCGCAGCGCGCCGGCGTCGAGCGTCGCCGACATCACGAGGATCCTCAGGTCGGGCCTCGTCGTCCGCTGGATCTGTCGGGCCCGCGCGAGCGAGATGTCGCCGTACAGGTGGCGCTCATGGAACTCGTCGAACACGAGGGCGCTCACACCGTGGAGCGAGGGTTCGAAGGACATCTGGCGAAGGAGGATCCCTTCCGTCACGAATCGTATCCTCGTCCTCTCGCTCACCCGCGACTCGAGCCGGATCTGGTAACCCACCGTGTCGCCCAGGCGCGTGCCCATCTCCTCGGCGACGCGCTTCGCGAGCATCCTCGTGGCGAGCCTCCTCGGCTGCAGGACGACGACCTCGCCACGCTCGCCGAGGAGTCCGTGGCGCAGGAGCATCTGCGGGATCTGCGTGGACTTCCCGGACCCTGTCGGCGCCTGGACGATCAGCCTTCCGCCGGCGCCGAGCGCCCCGACGATCCGCGTCTCGAGCTCATAGATCGGCAGTTCTCTTGGGGACATGGGATTGGGAGGATCCTGCGAGAATCCTGTGAGTCAGATTGTTCCCAAGTTATTCACCGATTTGGCCGGGGTAAAAGTTGTGAATAAGAAACACTTTTCTTTCCCGCACGGGAACTTCAACTTCCATCTCGTTCCTTGATAGAACAGTCGAAAGCGCGACGGGCTGAAATACTCGTCGAAAGCGCGACTGGGATAATCCCGGGCGACCGGGGAAAGGACGGCGGCAGCTGGTGCCGCCATCCCCACCGAATCCGCGCAAGCGGGCACGGCAGGCAGATATCACCAGCTCCTCTGGCCGGTGTCATGACCGGTCAGTATCATGAAATCAGGAGCTGAGCGGCAAGGCGCGATTAGAAACCGTGCCCGAGCCGAGTCATGCAGGCGGGAAGTTTCGACCCGCCGGCTGACGCAGTTACCCAGAGGGTTATGGCTGCTACTGCGCAGACCAGAACGCAGTCGCGATTCCCGGCGGGACGACCCCGCCAAAAGGCCCGGGCCCGTAAAACGGTCAGGGCGCGCAAGGGAACCGCGGCGGCGGGGAGCGAGCGGGCCAGGCAAAGCCCGTCAAACCTCCTCAATTGAGCGGCTCGACAAACCGGGTCGCCCAACTGTGAAGCGAATGCAGCCTGAGAGTTAAGAGGTCAGACCCGTAACGCGGGGCCAACGGCCGGCCAAAAGCCGGTGCCGTCCCCGTGTCAACGGTGCCGACGCGAAGATCACGACTTACAGGCGTGTCTGCACCACGTCCGGCGCGCCGCTCCCGGCAGGGGGCGACCGAACCGGGCGAAAAGACCTCACTCAATAGACTCCAGCCGGCAACGGTCGGAGCGATCCCGCCATGAGATCGAGAACTTCGCATGCCGCGAAGAGTGGCGTCGGGGAGCACAAGGCCCGCGAAAGCGAGAGCGCCCAACGTTGTGCGACGGGAAAGAGTGCGTGGCGAGCACCCACCCCCAAATTTGGCCTCGGAGGCGCAAGCCTCCGGGGCCTTATTTTTTTTGCGAATCGCGGATGCGCTCCGCGAGCGCCGTCAGCTTGGCGCGATCCTTGACGCCAGGCGCGGACTCGACGCCGCTGTTGGCGTCGACCCACCTGGCGCCGCTTGCGGCCAGCGCCCGGCCTATGTTGTCCGGGCCAAGGCCGCCGGAGAGAACCCAGCCCTTTTCGGGATGGGCTGCTTGGTGGCTGGCAAACTTTCCCCAGTCTCCGGTCAGGCCGGTCCCACCAAACTTGTCGGGGCTGAAGGCGTCCATGAGGAACACACCGGCAAGGGGCAGCAGTGCCGCGGGCACGTCCATCCCCGGCGCAAGCCGGGGCGCTAGCCACAGGCGTTCCGGGCCGACGGCCTCCGACCATGCGCGAACTGCCTCCAGGGCCGTATCCTCGGGAAAGTGAACCTGGAAGAGGTCCGCGCCGGCGTCCTCGAAAGCGCGCAGTTCGGAAGGCGATGGCGCAACGCTGATGGCCACCTTCGCGCCCTTCGGGAGGCCCCCCTGGATCGCCGCAAACTTCCCAAGCGGGATATACCGCGGGGACCCTGGGTACAGGTTGAACCCCGCAAAGTCGGCCCCGGCCCCGAGCGCGAGCTCCGCGTCCGCAAGCGAGGTCAGGCCGCAGATCTTCAATCGAATTCCCCCAATCATGATCCGGTTTGAGGTAGGGACGGGCGGCCCGCCCGTCCGGGCATACCCCGGAATCCTTTCGAGTTGTGACCCCTAGAACGCATTGATGGTGGATATGACAAAGTCGACCTGGCTGTCGGTCAGCTCCGGGAAAATCGGCAGACTCAGGCACGTGTCGCAGGCGGCTTCGGCCGCGGGAAAATCCCCCCGCTTGTTCCCGAGGTTGGCAAAGCAGGGCTGCAGGTGCAGCGGCACGGGATAGATGAGGTCGGTGCCCACCTCGCGCAGCGACAGGTGCGCGCGCAGCGCGTCCCTCCGCGGATGCTGGATCGTGAACTGGTGGAAGACGCTCCGCCGGTCGGAGGGCTGTTCCGGAAGCCGGGCGTCCGAAAGCCGGATCCCGGCGAGGTAGCGGGCCGCGATCGCCCTTCGGCGCTCGTTCCAGGCCACGAGATGCGGAAGCTTCACGTTGAGCACCGCCCCCTGAAACCCATCCATCCGGAAGTTCCCCCCGACGATGTCGTGGTGGTAGCGCCGGTCCGACCCGTGGACCCGGATGTGCCGGCCGCGCGTCTGGATGTCCTCGCGCCGGGACACGAAAGCCCCGCCCTCCCCGCAGCCGCCGAGGTTCTTCGTGGGATAAAAGCTGAACGTGCCGCAGTCGCCGATTAGGCCGACGGGAATCTCCCCATGCCGGGCGCCGACCGCCTGGGCGCAGTCCTCGATTACGAAGAGCCCGTGGCGGCGCGCGATGTCCATGATCGCATCCATGCGCGCCGGCTGTCCGAAGAGGTGGGCGACGACGATGCCCTTCGTCCGCGGGGTGACCGCGGCCTCGACCCTCGCAGGGTCCAGGTTGAACGTCCCGGGCTCGATGTCCGTGAACACGGGCTTCGCCCCCGTGTAGACGATCCCCCAGACCGTCGCGATAAAGGTGAAGGGGGGCGCGATCACCTCGTCCCCCGGCCCAAATCCCGCGGCCATGCAGGCCACGTGGAGGGGCGCCGTGCCGCTGTTCATGGCCGTCACCGCCGGGTATCCCAGCGTCGCCCCAAAACTGCGCTCGAAGTCCTCCACGTCCCGGCCCAGGCAGAACCGGTTCGCATCATAGGCGGCCGCGATGGCCGCAAGTACCGGCCCGCGCAGCAGCCGGTGCTGGGGTCCGAGGTCTAGGAAGGGAACCTTCATGTGCGGCGACGTCCCGACGATGGCCTCATGCGAGCCTTTTTACCAGCGCGTCAACCAGTTCGTCGATTCCCGGGGTGGCGGCCTCGAAGTCCACCTTGATGCGGCACTTCTTCATGGTCGCGCTTGTCTGGGGCCCGATGCTCCCGGCGAGCGGCTTCACCGCGCCGGGTTCGAGTTCAAGGACGGCCCCCTGGTCCAGGAACGACTGCGCGGAGGAGGAGCTTGCAAACAGGACCGCGTCGGCGCCCTTCGTCCGAAAATCGGCCGCCGCCGCGCTCCCGGACAGGTCCGTTTTTTCCGTCTTATAGACTTGCAGGCAGTCAACGATCGCCCGGGCCTCCTCGAGCTTCTTGACAAGAGTGTCGCGGTTCAGGTTTCCGGTGACCACCAGCACCTTGGCGTGGTCCAGGCTTCCCGTGGCGATGAGTTCGGAAGCCAGCGCCTCGGCGGTCGCGGTTGCGGGCTGGCACTCGACCTTCAGGTGGAAGCTGGCGACGAGCTTCGCCGTCCCCTCCCCCACGCAGGCGATCCGGATACCCCCGAGCGACCGGATGTCGTCGAAGATCCGGAAAAACTCCTCGAAAAAGAAATGGGCCCCGTTTCCGCTGGTGAAGACCAGCCAGTCGTACGTTCCAAATTCCAGCATCACATCGGCCAGCGCCTCCTTCGAGATCTCCTTGGATATGCGCAGGACGGGCAGCTCGAGCACCTCGGCACCGAGGGTCTGGAGCCTCGCCGTGAGCGCGGAGGCCTGTTCGCGGGTGCGGGTGACGACGACCCGGCGGCCGGAAAGCGGTGGGGATACTGCGTTCATCGTTTCAAATTGAGATCGAGAAGGACGCGGGCGGCCGTGGTCTCGGAGGCGCCGAGGTCCCCGTCCGACAGCGCGACCTCGCGCCGCCCGGTGGATTCGTGGAAGAGGTGAAGGGTGCGGCCCGACACATGCGCCGCGAACGCCGTGTGGCATCCCGCCCCGAGGGCGCGCTGCAGCGCGCGTTCCAGGGAGACCGCGCGGGCGGTCGCCTGGTCCAGGGCTCCCGCAAACCGGGCCGCGTTATCGGACCTGCATTGGACCGCAATGGCGCCCTGCCCGACGGCGGGCACCATGGTTGCGAAGCCGAGCTTCCGGAATTCGAGGCCGGGCCACCCCGCGATGCCGAGGCGGGCGAGTCCGGCGGCCGCTAGCACGGTCGCGTCGGCCAGCCCCTCCGCAATCTTGCGCAGGCGCGTGTCCACGTTGCCGCGAATCTCGGTGAACTCCGCCTTGGGGAACAGCAGGGCCAGCTGAAGGCGGCGGCGCGGGCTTCCCGTGGCGACCCGGCGCGGCGACTCCACCCCCGTGCGAAGGACCAGGACGTCGCAGGGGTCAGCCCTCGGCAGGAACCCGGCCAGCGCCAGGTCCGGCGCCATTTCCCCGGGCAGATCCTTGGCGCTGTGGATCGCGACATCGGCCTCATTCCGCCGAAGGGCGGCCTCGAGTTCGGCGGTGAAGAGCCCCTTCCCTCCCTCCTTTTCAAGGGACCATTCGGCCTGCCGGTCGCCGGAGGTGACCACCTTCAGGAGTTCCGTCCCGACCCCAAGCGTTGCGCCCAGGTGCGAAGCCGCGAGCCCGGCCTGAACGAGCGCGAGCGGGCTCTTCCGTGTGGCGAGGATTACCTTTTTCAATAGGCCGCCTGGACGCCCTTTATGTTCTTCTTGGTCATCCAGGGCATCATCCCGCGCAGGCGCTTGCCGGTCTTCTCGATCTCGTGGCCCTCCCCGGCCTTGAGGAGCTTCTTGTACTTCTTGAGGCCGCCCTTGTACTCGGCGACCCACTGGCGCGTGAACTTGCCTGTCTGGATTTCCGTGAGGATCTTTTTCATCTCCCGCTTGACGGAGGCGTTGATGACGCGGGGCCCGCGGGTGATGTCCCCGTACTTTGCCGTTTCCGAGACGGAGAAGCGCATCCCGGCGATGCCGCTCTCGTACATCAGGTCGCAGATCAGCTTCAATTCGTGGAGACACTCGAAGTAGGCCATCTCCGGCTGGTAGCCGGCCTCGACGAGGGTCTCGAACCCGGCCTGCACGAGGGCGCTCGCGCCGCCGCAGAGGACCGCCTGCTCCCCGAAGAGGTCCGTCTCGGCCTCCTCCTTGAACGTGGTCTCAAGCACGCCGGCGCGGGTGGAGCCGATGCCCTTGGCCCAGGCCAGGGCCAGCTTCTTTGCCTTGCCGGAGCGGTCGCGGGTCACGGCGACCAGGGCGGGCATGCCCTTTCCCTCCATGTAGAGGCGGCGGACCATGTGCCCGGGACCCTTGGGGGCGACCATGATCACGTCGATGTCCTTGTGGGGCTTGATGAGCCCGAAATGAATCGAGAGGCCGTGGCTGAAGAGCAGCGCCTTGCCCTTGGCGAGGTTGGGCAGGATGTCCTTCTCGTAGACGGCCGCCTGCTTCATGTCGGGCAGGCCCACCATGATGACATCGGCGAGGCGCACGGCCTCTGCCGTGTCGACCACCTTGAAGCCGTGCTGTTCGGCGACCTGCTTCGATTTCGAACCCGGATAGAGGCCGATGATGACCTTGCAGCCGCTGTCCCTCAGGTTGAGGGCGTGGGCATGGCCCTGGGAACCGTAGCCGAGGACGGCCAGGGTCTTGTTCTTGAACACGCCGAGGTCGGCGCTCTTGTCGGTGTAGACTTTTGCAGGCATGGAAAGTTGGTTCGGGGGTTCAGCGCCGGAGCGCAAGTCGGCCGGTCCTGGCGAGTTCCAGGACGCCGAAGGGTTCGACCAGGCGCAGGAACGCGCTGACCTTCTCGTCGTCCCCCGTCACCTCGATGACCAGCGCTTCGGAGGTGAGGTTCACGGTCTTGGCGCGGAAGATCTCCGCGATCTGGAGGATTTCCGAGCGGGTCTTGGAATCAGCCTTCACCTTGACCAGCACGAGCTCGCGGGCGACCCCTTGGTCCTCCTTGAACTCTCCCACCTCGACAACGCTGACGAGCTTGCGCAGCTGCTTCACGCAGAGGTCCAGGGCGTTCGTGTCGCCGTTCAGGACGATCGTGATCCTCGAGATCACCGGGTCGTGGGTAGGCGCCACATTCAGCGAGTCCATGTTGAAGCCGCGGCCGGAAATCATGCCGGTCACCCGCGCCAGAACGCCGAATTTGTTCTCAACGAGTACGGAAATCGTATGTCGCATGGGGGTTAGATCGCCGGATACAGAGCCGACCGGACCATTGTTGGCCGGGCCCACCCAAGCGCGCAACCGCGAAATTCGCGCTATGCGAGGGCCTCTGCCTCGGCCTGCTCTTCGACGGGCGCGGCGTCTTCCCTGTGGGTGCCATTGCGGCTGTCCCCATCCCGGTCGGAATCCTGGCCCCGCCCGGAGGGCCGCGATGCCGGTTCCTTCACCGTCCCACCGAGGACGACCGCCTGCAGCTCCCCTACCACGGCCCGAAGCGCAACGGCTCGTTCCTCAAGTTCCTGCGCCGACTCGGCCGTCTGCTTTGCGTAGACCGTGTTGCTCTCGGTCACCTGGCCGATCTCGCGGATCGCTCCGGAAATCTGCTCGATCCCCGAGTCCTGCTCGTGCGAGGCCTTGGCGATCTTGTTTACGAGCCCCTCGACGTCGCGCGCCTTGGCCAGGATGACGTTCAGGGTCTCCGCGACCTGGATGGAGATTTCCGAGCCGGCGTCCGTCCTGGCCGTGGTGGCAAAGATTCTCTCCGTGGTCTCGCGCGCGGCGTTCGCGCTCCTCTGGGCGAGGGAACGCACTTCCTCGGCGACCACCGCAAATCCGCTTCCCGCCTCGCCGGCCCGGGCGGCCTCGATCGCGGCATTCAGCGCGAGGATGTTCGTCTGAAAGGCGATCTCGTCGATGGTCTTGATGATCCGGGTCACGTCCCGGCTTGAGGCCAGGAGCGCGTTGATTGCCTCCGTCAGGTGCGTCATCTGCTCTGCGCCGCTCTCCGCTGCGGTTCTTGCCTCGCTCGCGGCCTGCTGGGCCTGCCGCGCGTTCTCGGCGTTGCTCCGGGCGGCAGTCGACACTTCCTCAAGGCTGACTGTTGTCTGCTCGATCGCCGAGGCCTGGCTCGACGCCCCGGCCGAGACTGCCTCCGAGGACCCGTGGACGGAGGCCGCCTCCGCGGTCGAGGTTTCGGCCTCCTCCCGCAAACGGGACACGATCCTGCTCACGGGACGGCTGATGGTGCGCCCAAGCCTGATGGTAAGCCAGAAAACGAGGGTCACCCCGAGCGACAGTCCCACGGCCGACCACAGGCGCCGGGAAAGCGCAGACTGCTCAAGCTGGTCGCAGGTCGACGTGAAGTCCTCCCGCAGCAGATTGATTTCCGAGGCCAGCCCGCTCTGGATGAAGATCCAGCTGGGCCCCCAGCCTTCCTCGCCCGGAATAGGGGGCGCTGTCCCATTGAGCGCCGCGTCGGAGTGCTCCCTCAGAAGCTCGACGATGCGCCTCCACTCCTGCGAATCGTGGACTGCGACTAAGTGGTCCCGGATCTTCCCCTGGCTGAAGGCGATGACGTCCGTCCAGTAGATTTCGGCCTGGTCCGCCCCGGTCCTCATGGAAATGGCCTCCGCGGGGCCCAGTGTCCGCACCTTGGAAATGCGGAGCTGGTGGTAGAAGAAGACCAGCCCCCCCGCATTGGTCACGGCCTTTCGGATCTGCATCAGCTTCGGAAGGACGGCGAGCTTGCGGACAATCACGTCGTTGGTCGTCGCATCGACCAGCAGCGGGAGAACGACGTCGATGTCGCCCCGGAAACCGCGGTAGCCGTCCATGATGTCGTTGCCCGACGTGTCGTCCGTCTGGGAGTCCACGAGCTCCCGCAGGTGGCCGAGCCCGTCAATCCTGCGGTCGACCGCGGTCAGCGCAGACTGAAGCGGCCCCGAAAGGGTTTCCGCATCCACCATCGCGTGCTGCTGCTGGTACGCCGCGATCGCCTTGTCGGTGTCCAGGCGCCACGCGTCCTGCTTCGCGCGCTCCGCCTTCTTGTTCGCGTCGGTATCGTGCCATGTTGGCTTGAAGAAGTACCAGTTGGTGCTCTCGGCATCCAGACGCGCCTCGAGATCCCCGAGCTTCCATACCAGGGCGGCGACCTGCCTAAGTTGGCGCAACTCCGTCACTTCCTTCTGGGCGCGCCAGACCATGACGCCACCCGGAATCAGCCCGCCCACGATGGGCAGCAGCATTAGGAGCAAAATCTTGCCCTGCAGACTTAGGATGGGGCGGTCCACCTTGCGTCAATCGACACCACCCCGCCCTGACTTAAGTCATTCCACGCCAAAATTGGCTACCTGCGCATTTCGAAAAATAACGCCCTCGCGAGCGTTATTGGGTAGGGACGGGCGGCCCGCCCGTCCGGGCACCTCGAACTGGCCCGAAAGCACTCCCGGACGCCCGAGCCGGGCGTCCCTACCTTCGGCCATTCAGGTCCCGGACAGGCCCCCCCTAATATCGATATTTTGCCTCTACGTAATAAAGTCTCCCGATGGGCCCGTTGTAGTCGCCGATATCCGCGTTCGTCGCGGGAAACGCATTGGGAGCCAAAGGAGGCATCTTGTTGAACACGTTGTTGATGCCAACCTTGATCTCGGCCTTGCCCAGCCAGTGCACAGCCTTGCTCCGGCTGAAGTCGAAGCCCCCATTCACGTCAAACTGCTGGTAGTCCCCGACGGGCACCGGGGGCGAGGACGCCGACCCACCTGGCCCAATGTCGGTCACCGACGGGATGTAGGTGTGGCCGATCCCGGCCTCCCACTCCCCGAGCTTCCAATCGACGGTGGTGTAGGTGCGCCACCGCGGGATCGTCCCCTGGCTGCTGCTGCCCCCTCCCGACGCGGTGCCCGCATATTGATAGTAGTTTTCGGTCGGGATTTCTTGAACGAGGTAGCTGTTCCAGACGGTGGCCGTTGAGCTGAACCTGAACTGCCCTGACGATTGGGTTTTCAAGGCGTAGGCAAACGTGGCGTCAAAGCCCTTGTCGGCCTGGGCGGACAGGTTGATCAAGGGCACCTGCAGGTAGATGCTGGTCGGGTTGGCCGTGCTGAGTTGGCCGGGACCGGTCACGCCGGGGCCGCCGGGGCTCCCCACGTGGACATACTGGGCAAACGGGGAGGAAGGTCCAAGGTCTTCGACGCTCTGCACAATGCTGACTTGGTTCAAGTAGCCGATGTCTCCCTTGACGTTCGCCTCAAAGAAATTGAACGACAGGTCAAAGCCTGGAATTCCTCGCGGGGCCAGTTCAAACCCGGCCTCCCATGTGTTGGCCTTGAACGGCTTGAGGTTGGGATTGGGCCCGCTAATGCCGGTGAATCCCGCGCTCGAGGCCGTGTTGCCATAGTAGCCCTGGTAGCCGAACGGCGGGATCGGACCGGATATCGGGGGGCCAAAAAGGTTCGCGAGCTCCGGGGCGCCGAACGAGCGGCCCACGGTGCCGCGGAAGCTGATCTGCCCGTCGACCGGCTCGTAGAGGAGTCCGGCCTCGGGAACAGCCGAATGGCCGACCTGGCTGTAGTTGTCGGTACGGCCGGCGAGGTCGATCGTCAGCTCATGGAACCCGGGAATGTTCTGGGCCGGTCCGATGAGCGGAACCTTCGCCTCCCCGTAAAACGACGTGAAGTCGCGCGAGGCGGAGAACGGCGAAGCCGACTCGGTGTCGAGCCAGCTGGCGATGGACAGGCCGGGCTCGATCGGTTCGCTGTTCGCATCCGGGGCCGAAGACAGGGACTCCCGGGTGAAGCTCGCGCCGACAGCGAAACTCAGGTCGCCGGCGGGCAGCGTGAGAGGCGTGCCCCGCACCAGGAAATCGAACGAGGTCAGCGTGCTGGTCATGAGATCGGACTTCGTACCGATCACATCGGCAGGCAGGGCGCCCGCGGGCTGGCTGATGGCAAACGGGTTGATCGTGCCCGCCGCCAGCGCCGTATTCAGGTTCGCGGTGTCGATCTGTCCCGGGCTCGTGAAATCAAGATGGTAGCGGTTGAGATCGACGCCGGCTTCCCAGGAATAGCTCGAATTGATTTTGCCCCGGAGTCCTCCTGAGAAGCGGACGAAATCGGACTCGTCCTTTGTGAGCAGTGGATACTGCGAGAAAAGGCTGTTCGCGTTGACCAAATAGGTGGTGTAACCGGCCGCGCTGGGCTGAAAGAGCCAGTTTGGGGAAAACGGGCTGGTCGGCTGCAGGTAGGGAACGTACGGCACGTAGGCCCCTGCCCCTGGCGGCGGGGGCGTGCTTCCGTAAATGAAGGGATCCGTGAACGGCGCGGAAATGTAGGGTGACAACGATTGGCCCGCCACCGAGGACTCGGTGCGGTCGTAGGAGTAGAGGAAATCGCCGAACGCATCCACCTGGCCACCCGCGAAATGGTGCTCGAAATCCGCGGTCACGCTCCTGCGACTCAGGCTGGCAAGGAGCGTCTCCTGGTTGGCCACGTTGTACCCGGTCTCCAGCTGCTGCTGGGTCACCGGGTTGTAGACCCTCATCTGGACAAGCTGGTCGATCGAGTACTGCAGCCCTCCCGGAGGGGCGTTGAGCGAGGAACTCAGCTGGTAGTAGGACAGCTGCCCGGGCTGCACCTGCGGCTGGCCCGTTCCACTGAACGTCACTGAAAACGGCTGGACGCTGATCACGCCGGGATAGGTAGTCGTGGTGTAGATGGGGTTCGAATAGGGCCGATCGCCCATGTAGATCGGGCTCGTCTCGGTGCCCTCCACGGAAACCGTAAGGGAGTCCGTCTTGCTGCTTACGCCGCCCGAGAGGTAGGCCGACCGCTCCGTGTAGTCTCCCCGGTTGCTGCTTTCCCCCCAGTTGAGCCCGGCCTCCCAGCCGTTGAAGTTGGTCTTGAGGATCACATTGATGACGCCCCCCACCGCGTCGGATCCATAGAGGGCGGACATGCCGTCCGACACGATCTCAACGTGGTCGATCGCGGACGGCGGGATCATGTTAAGGTCCACGAATTCGATCCCGAGCGCCGCCTCGGCGGGATCGTTCGCCACGCGACGGCCGTCGACCAGCACAAGCGTCTTCAAATTGTGGATCTGCAGGCCGGATCCTCCCTGGGTCACGAAGGCCTCCGAGTTCGCGTTCTCGAGGCCCAGGCTGCCGTTGCCCGTGAAGAGAGGGCTTGCCGTGCGCAGGATGGAGGCGAGGTCGGTCGAGATGCCGGTCGCATCCATCTGGGACTGCCCAATCACCTGGACAGGCTGGGTGGTCTCGGTCGAGACGGATGGCAGCAAGGAACCTGTCACCACGACGGGCTGGAGCTTCACGGTTTCGTCCGGGGATGTGTCCGGGGCGGGCGGAGCCGTCTGGCCCATCGCCGAGAGGGTGGAAAGCAGGATTCCACCCACAGCTGCACGAACACAATTCCAGAAGAGGTCGTTCTTCATAGTTATGCCGAACAATTGGCGTGGAAGGATTGATCCTGCCCCCCTTCCTCGTCAAGTTTCCCGACCATGTCTGCCCGATCCAGGGTGATGGCGGCGGTAACCGGCTTGGTTGAGGCCAGCCGCCGCCATGCCGGAATTGTGGTATGCGTGGCGCTTCTGGCTGCCGCCTCGGTGTGCCTTTATGTCGCCCGGCACGCCGCAATCGACACCGATACCTCCAATCTGATTTCGCCCAAATTGCCCTGGCGCGTGGCTGCGGCCGAGGTGGATGCGGCATTCCCCCAGAACAAGGATCTCCTGGCCGTGGTTGTCGATGGCGCAACCCCTGACCAGACGGAGGATGCCGCGGCCGACTTGGCCGGCCACCTCGCTGCCCGGACCGACCTGTTCCGCGACGTGCGGGAGCCGGAAGGAAGCCCATTTTTCCGAAGGAACGGCCTGCTTTACCTATCCCGCCCTGAGGTGCAGCAGGTTGCCGACGCCATGATCACAGCCCAGCCTATGCTGGGGCAACTCGAGGCCGATCCCAGCCCGCGCGGGGTGTTCAACGCACTCGACCTCTTTTCCCAGGGGGCGATCCACGGCGAGATAGCGCCCGCAGTCCTGGACAAGCCCTTTCACGCCGTCGCCCGTACGCTCAACGCCTCGCTTGACGGACGGTTTGCACCCCTCTCCTGGCAGAATCTGCTGAGCGACCGGCCACCGCTTCCGAGGGAGCTGCGCCGGTTTGTCCTGGCAAGGCCCGCGCTCAATTTTGGGGATGTGGAGCCCGGGCGGAGGGCGATCGCTGCCATCAAAGAGGTTTCAAAGGCTGAGGGCCTTGAACCCGGTCGTGGGGTGCGGGTCAGAGTGACGGGGCCTGTCGCCCTGTCCGATGACCAGTTGTCCGCGCTCTCCGAGGGCGCCGGCACGACCGCGGCCCTTTCGCTCGGTCTACTGGTTCTGTGGCTGTTCCTGGCCATGCGTTCGGTTCGGACGGTCGCCGCCATCCTTGTCACCCTGGCGGCCGGCCTTGTGGCCTGCGCCGGCTTTGCCGTTGTTGCCGTCGGGCCGTTCAACCCGATCTCCGTCGCCTTTGCTCCGCTCTTCATCGGGATCGCGATCGACTTCGGGATCCAGTTTAGTGCGCGGTTCGCCGCCGAACGCCAGGCATCGGGGATCGCGGATGCCCTGCGAAAAACGGCGTTGGGCGTGGGTGCTCCGCTGATGGTGGCGGGCGCGGCCACCGCGGTTGGCTTCTTCTCGCTGTCCCCGACCGACTACCGCGGTGTATCCGAACTCGGGTTGATTGCCGGCGGCGGGATGTTGATAGCCCTTCTGCTCAACTTGTCGCTGCTGCCGGGCCTCCTTGCTCTCTTGAAGGCGCCGGGATTCAAGGAGGCTGCCGGTTTTTCCTGGGCCTCCCCCGTCGACCGGCTTCTCGTGCGTCGACGAGGCTGGGTGTTCCTGGTTGCGGGCCTTTTGGCGGTATCGTCGGCGGTTGCGCTCTCGAAACTCCGCTTCGACTTCGACCCGATCAACCTGGAGAACCCGAAGTCCGAATCCGTCCAGACCCTGTTCGACTTGATGAAGGACCCCGACACCACGCCCTACACTTTGGACGTCCTGGCTCCCTCCGCCGATGCGGCTTCCGGCATTTCGGGGCGCCTGGGAATGCTGCCCGAGGTAAGCCAGGTGATCTGGCTTGGGAGCTTTGTCCCCGCGGACCAGGCCGCGAAGCTTGATATCCTCGGCGACGCACGGGACCTTCTCGAGCCGGCATGGTCCGCGGGCCGCCCCAAGGACCCGCCCTCGTTCAGCGACGTCCTCGCTTCGGCGGCGCGCTGCTCGGGCGACATCCGCAAGCTCGCCGCCAAGGGCGATTCCGCCGCCGGGGAACTCGCAACCGCGCTCGACCGCCTTGGGCACCGCGGCGCCGAAGTCCTGCCGGCACTGGACGCCAACATTTCCCGAGGGGCCGTCCGCCGCCTGGCCGACATGCGCCTGGCCCTCCAGGCAGCGCCGGTCTCCCTGGGGACGATCCCGCCCGATGTCCGGAACGACTGGGTTTCGGCGGACGGCCGCTACCGGGTCCAGGTTTTCCCGCGGGGTGACGCCAGGGATCCTGATGCTCTTCGCGCCTTCGTCTCCGCCGTGCGGCAGGTGGTGCCGGGGGCCACCGGGATGCCCGTGGAAATCCAGGAATCTGCCCGAACGGTGATCGGCGCCTTCGCCACGGCAGGGATTCTCGCGGTCGCCGCGATCACCCTCCTCCTCGTGATCGTGCTTCGGCGGACCCGTGACATCGTGGCAGTCCTCGCCCCGCTCCTTCTCGCGGGCCTGCTGACCCTTGCGACAAGCGCCGTCGCCGGCATGCCCCTGAACTTCGCGAACATCGTGACGCTGCCGCTTCTCCTCGGGATTGGCGTCGCATTCGACATCTACTTTGTCCTCAGGTGGCGCTCGGGAGAGCCCGGGTTGCTGCAATCGCCCACGGCGCGCGGCGTCGTGTTCAGCGCCCTGACCACCGGCACCGCGTTTGGGAGCCTCATGTTCTCGAATTCACCCGGAATGGCGGCCATGGGAAAACTCCTGAGCCTTGGCCTGTTCTACACCCTCGTATGCACACTTGTTTTCCTGCCCGCTTTCCTCGGCGAGCCGCGAACCCCAACAGGAAAGGAAGGCGGGGCATGAAGGGCCTGCCCCTCCTCCTTCTTGCCGGCTTGATGGTCATCCTGCCGGGCTGCGCCACCCTGCCCAGCGACCCCGCTGCGCTAGCCGTATCCCGGGCGAACAACGATCCGCTCGAGCCCATGAACCGCGAACTCTTCGCGCTCAACCAGGTGATCGACCGCATGCTTCTCAAACCGGTCGCCAAGATCTATGTGCGGTTCATCCCGCAACCCGCCCGCGATGCGATTCGCAATCTCCTGAAAAACTTCGACGAACCCGTCGTCTTCGCCAATGCCGCGCTAGAGGGAAGATTCCGGCCCGCGGGCACGACAGCTTCCCGCTTTGCCATCAACAGCACCGTCGGCCTGGCGGGGCTCTTCGACGTGGCAGCAAGGCATGGACTGGAGCGGCAACAGGCCGACTTTGGCCGGACCCTGCACGCCTGGGGAATTCCCGAGGGTCCGTACCTGATCCTTCCCGTCGTCGGCCCGTCGAGCCCCAGGGACGCGGTCGGGTCTGGAGTCGATATCTACGTCAGCCCGTGGCGGTACGTCGCCATCAACAACAACTATCCGACGGGGCTGACTGTCGCCCAGATGGGACTGTCCGGAATCGACGAGCGCTCCCGCAACATCGACTCGCTCGACGAAATCCAGCGCGAGTCCGTCGACTACTACGCCACCTTCCGCAGCCTGTACCGCCAGAATCGAGCGGCCGAGCTGGGCGAGACCGCAGCCCCTTCCACCCTCGCCGCGCCTTCCAACCCCGCCGAGCCAGCCAAGTCCGGCCAGCCGCCCGTCGACTTTTACAGCGACCCCGACCAACCGCAACCGCACCCTCCCCCGTAGGTCAGCGAGCTTGCTCGCGCTCCGGGATGGCGCGAGCAAGCTCGCTGACCTACGACGAGCCGCGGCTCCCCGGGACGGTTCGCCCTACCCCGCCGGGCTACCCTCCCAACTCTGCCGTCTTCTGCCTCAACAACTTTACCAGCGCCTCCGGCCCCCCTGCCCTCAGGACCGCCGAATACTCCGACCTCCTCGTCGCGAGCTCGCTGATCGTCCCACTCAAAAACACGTCCATCACCCTCCAGCCGCCTTCGCCCTTTCTCAACAGATAGTCCAGCTGGACGGGTTCGCCGTCCCCGGGAATCAGCTTGGTATGCGCGATCGTGTCGCCGCTAGGGAGACTCGTGGTCGCCGGATCCACCACGAACTTCTCCCCCGAGTAGTCCTTGAAGCGGCTTGCGTACACGGCGATGCTGTAGTCGCTGAACGCGTCCACCAGCCTCTGCCGCTTCTCCGCCGAGAAGCCCCTCCAAGGCGGCCCGACAACAAGCCGGGTCATGAGCGGCAGGTTCAGGTCCCTGCGCAGCTCCGGGTCGAGAAGCTTCAGGCGGCCCTGGAACCCCAGCGCCGGGCCGTCCTTCATCGCCTGGAGCAGAACGGCGTACATGGCCCGCGGCGTCGCCTCGGGGCCGGGCTCGGCGCGAACGGCGGAAGAGCCCGCAATGGATAGAGCCACGAAAAGAAAGATTCTTGCATTCATCTTGTCATTCTGAGCGAAGCCCCTCGACAGGCTCGGGGCTGAGCGAAGAATCCATGAAATCTCACTCCGAGTCCATCGCACACCGAAACCCGATTGTCGCCGCCCTGTCCTTCCCGGGGTACATGAGCAGGTACTTCCCGTGCTGGTCGAGCCGGTCGACCCTGGGAAAGTACCAATTCGATCCCGTGGGCCGGTAGTGGCTCCCTCCCACGAGGATTGCTGCCCGGGT
>Ga0302320_10005599_pt1 | contig 28127 bp, 17 predicted proteins | sample Bog_T0_3_FD_202130 | JGI IMG/M metagenome (GOLD analysis project Ga0302320, IMG submission 202130) | Peat permafrost microbial communities from Stordalen Mire near Abisko, Sweden - Bog_T0_3 | ecosystem: Environmental > Terrestrial > Soil > Wetlands > Peat | place: Sweden: Abisko, Stordalen Mire...
AGTAGGCCCAGTTGCGCAGCCGTTCTTCCTGCGAGTTGCTGCGGTCTTCTTCGTCAGGCAGGCCCAACAGGAAGCTGGCAAACGGGCTGCCATAGCTGCTCCAGTAACTCAGAGCTGTGTTGTGCAGTGCTGTTTCCGCATTGCTGAAAGTGAAGTGGCCGCCTTCAGTCTGCTCTTCGTTGTCATCCTGCAACGAGTGCCGCAGTTCCCCACCGATGTTGAAGGTGTGCCTTCCTTTGGTCCATAGCCAGTTGTTCACAATGGCCACGCCCAACTTGCGGTTGACCGAACCGGAGTTGGATCCACCGGTTCCCCAGCTTGTGGGCGAGTGAGCGCCGCTGAAGGTGATGGACGGGAAGATGTCTTCGCCCAACACCCCGTAGTACTCGGTCTTGGGCGCGAACTTGGCAAGGTTGAACTGGTTGTTGATTTCGCCAATCCAGCCAAAGCCCGCGGTGGCCACCAGATGCGGCGTGATGGCGTTGGTGTAGTTCAGCAGGAACGCGCTGCCGATGTTGGGGTAGTAGCGCTGGCTCTCCAGAGGATTGGTGGTCGGCACAATCGGAGATTGATCGAAGCCGGAGTTGTGGAAGGTGTTCCGCCATTCCGAGTAGTGCAGGCTCTGGGTAGGCGTGAGGGTCTGATCGAGGGTGAATCCCCAGACATGCTGAATGGTCGGGATGGAGTTGGGAATGAAGTTCTTGTTGTTGTCCAGGTTCCCCACGCCGGACCCGGTCTTGTCGGGATCGGGAATGTACTGGATGAGGCTCGACGCGATGGGGCTGAAGCGATTCGAGCAGATCACGTTGGGATGCGTACCGTCGCAGCCCATGAATTGAGTCCCGGTCAACGGATCGTAGATCGGCAGTACGATCGGCGTGCCGTAGGTGGGAGAGCTCGGGTTCGGATCGTCGACAAGGTAGTCAGAGAAGTCGCCCGTCTTTTCCAGAGCCGTAGGGACCGTACCGAAGTTGGTGTCTTCGGCGTTCTGCTTGTACCATTCCTGGCTGTATTGGCCGAAGGTCTTGTTGCGGCCGTCGTAAACGTGCGGAATGCGGATCGGACCGCCTATCGAGAAACCGTAGTTGTTCTCGTGGTCGGTCGGGGGCTTGTCGTTGGGGTTGTTTGAGTTCCATGCGTGCCCATTGAAAAACCCAACGGAGTCAAAGAAGCTATTGCGGTTAATTTCAAACGCGCTGCCGTGATACTTGTTGGTGCCCGACTTCATCTGGTAGGTGAGTGCACCCTGGCCCAGTCCATATTGCGCAGAGAAGGTGGAGCGCTCGACCTTGTATTCCTCAACCAGGTCGAAAGGAGGATTGAAGTTGGTGGTGTAGCCTTCGGTCTCCGGTTGCGGCGCGGGGATACCGTTGTAGATGATTTCCTGCTCGAAATCGACGCCGCCGCTGACGCGGTGCGAGAAAGTGCTACCGGTTGTTCCGGGAGCGAGGAACTGCAACTGATCGATCTGGCGGCCGCGTCCGGAAACCTCTTCCGGCAGGGCTTCCATGACGACTGGCTCAATCGTGCTGCCCAGTTCCGGCTGGGTGGTGTTCAGGGTTAGCTCCTCGGCCGCCACCTGGACAGTTTCGTTGCTGCCGCCAGCGACGAGGCTGAAGTCGGCCGTTGCGTTGGTGCTGACTTCGACGGTCAAGCTCTTTTGAATCGCCTTTTTAAATCCAGTTGATTCAACTGTCACCGTGTATTTGCCAGGCAGAACACCCTTGAATGAAAAGGTCCCCGAACTGCTGGTCACGGTGGTGTCTTTGACGGACGTACCTTCATTGACGATGGTCACGTGGGCTCCGCCAATCACGGCGCCACTGGAATCGGTCACCGTGCCACCGATACCGGCGCTGGCCTGTGCGGAGGCATTCTGCGGCGTCATGAGCACAATCCCCAAGAGCGTCACTACGAGCGCGGCGACGACCTGGGGAATTGAGATCGATGGATACGGCGAGGACCTGCCTTGAGCTAAGAGTTTGTTTCTCACTGAGTCTCCTTGATTGTTTCTCGGGCTTGGAATCCTTGATATCAGGCGGTCAAACGGCGAGGAAAATGACCGAATGTTCTTGGTATTCATGGAATCGATACCATCTTTCATGCGTATCGATTCCATAGCGACCAAGCTTATGCCGCTTCAAGTCTACTGTCAAGAAATTTCTTGGACGCCCTTTTGGCTTCCGCAACCACCTAAAGTTGTAGAGCCGCCGAAGGGCTGCATGAGGCCCAGCCGGCCCCCTGCATTCAACGACAAACCGTCTTTGTTTCTTTCAGTTAGCAGAATATTTCGCCGCTACGCGAAGACGGCTATCGGAGCAAGAAGAAAGACCGTTGCTCTGGCGGGGAAGGCGCGGTACCTGGCTTAGCCCGTGTGTTTTTGGCGGCATTGCGCCTACGGCAACGCGGCCTTACCTTTGGGAGAGGGGGACGCTTCCGTGGGCTCATCCACTTCGACCTGCCGGTCGCCCTTCACGTTGGATAGGATCTGAATGATTCCGCTTGGCCAGCGGATCTCAATGCGGTCGGCAACGGCGCTGGAACCCAGGCCAAAATGGGCACGCGGGTCGCTGGAAGAGAGATAGCCGCTCGACGTCGTCACGGTGACCCATTGGGCCCCTTGCGGCGTAGTGAGCTTGACGGTCGCGCCAATGCCGTCGCGGTTGCTCTTGTGTCCGGTCAGGTGCAGCGTAATCCAATGATTCGCCGTGACCGTTTCGTTGTGCAGAATGTGCGCCCCCCCCCCGTTGGTACTCACCACGGCATCGATACGGCCATCGTTGTCGATGTCGCCGATGGCCATGCCACGGCCCACCCATGCATCGTGAAATATGTCGCCCGAGATGGACGAGATATCCACAAACTTCTTGCCGGTATTGCGTAACAGCATCATCGGCTCGCGGTAGCGGAGCATCGGTGTAACGACCTCGACGTTGTCCATATCGTGACCCTGGGCGATCAGCAAATCTTTCCAGCCGTCATTGTCGTAATCGAGGAAGCGCAGGCTCCACCCCGAGTGGAATTGGGAGGCCGACCCAAGTCCGCTGGTCATGGAGACGTAATTGAACGTATTGTCATGGGCGTTCTGATAAAGGGCATAGCGCTGGTTGGCCAGGTCGGTGATGACGAGATCGGGCCAGCCATCGTTGTCGTAATCTGCGAAATCGACACCCATCCCGGCGTAGGTCTGGCCCTCGGAATTGACGGCAACCGCTGATTCGAGGCCGACTTCCTCGAAGGTCCCGTCGGCTTTCTGATGGAAAAGGAATTCAGGCATCGAATCGTTCGCGACGAAGAGGTCGATGCGGCCGTCCCGGTCGTAGTCTGCAATGGCCAGACCCAGGGCCTTGGCCGGCTTGTCCAGCCCGAGCTGATGGGAAACTTCGCTGAAGTGCCCGTTTCCATCGTTGTGGTAGACCAGCATGGTGATGGGCCTGAAGACATCGGGGTGGCAAATCCCGCGGTAGCCTTCACGCCGCTCACCGCACCATACATCCTCCCAGTCCCACGTGACATAACGCGCCACAACCAGGTCGAGCCGGCCGTCGTTGTCCAGATCGACCCACGCAGCCGAAGAGGACCAGCCACCGCCGCCCACCCCGGCCGTCTCCGTCACGTCCGAGAAAGTGCAGTTGCCGTTGTTGTGGTAAAGCCGGTTTCCCCCATACGCGGTCACGAACACATCCTCGTACCCGTCGTTGTCGTAGTCAGCCACTGCCACGCCCATGCCATAGCCAACACCCTTCAATCCCGACTTCTCGGTCACATCCTCAAAGGTCCCGTCGGGCTTCTGGTGATACATACGGTTCCAGTCGTCGGGGCCCTTCTTTTCCGGGATGAACCCTTTCGGTGTCGGGTCCGCGTAGGGCGCGCCATTCACCAGAAACAAGTCGAGCCGTCCGTCGTTGTCGCAATCGAAGAGCGCTACCCCGGAGCCCATGGTTTCCAGAAGGTACTTGCGCGACGTGTGCAGCGCCTGATGTTGAAAATGGACGCCTGCCTTCTCCGTGATATCGACAAAGCGGCCCGGCACATCGGCTTGCGGCGCCTGAGCCGGGGGTTGAGCTGGAAAAGCCGGAACAAAGGCCAGGGCGAGGGTGAACAGCGCTGCGGTCTGGAAAGCACCTGCGGAGCGGGGCTTCATCATGGCTGAGCTCCCAGAACCGGAACCACCGCGGAGGGGGGAGCCATCGGCGGACAAGGCTGTGCGCCGCACAGAATACCCGTAATGCCCTTCCCTTCCGTAATCGTGAAGATGCGATCGACAGCGGGCAGCTTGGCGCTTTCCACCTTGCCCGACGGCCAGTGGATCTCTGCAGTTCCGGCGTCTGCCACATCGCCAAGGCCGAAGTGAGGTCGTGGATCGTTGCTGGACACGTAGCTTCCGCCGCTGATCACATCCTGCCGTTGACGTATCCCATTCGCGGCGAGGTATACGGTCGTGCCAATTGCATCGCGCGGGCTCTTCGCTGCTCCCACAAGCTTCAACTCCACCCAATGGTGATGATCGGGGTTTACATTTCTCAACAACACCGGAGGGCCGTCAATCGGACTGATCACCACATCGATCTTGCCGTCGTTGAACAGATCGCCGAAGGCCGCGCCGCGTCCGGAAGTGACGACGGCAAGACCCGATCCGGTTACCGGGGAGACCTCCTCAAATTTGCCGTTGCGAAGGTTATGGAAAAGGAGCGGCCTCTGGGCATAGGAAGTCCCCCAATCCTTGTTGTCGGCGGCGGGATAGATGTGGCCATTGATGAACATCAAGTCGAGCCAGCCGTCATTGTCAAAATCCAAAAACCCGGCGCCCCACCCCAGAAACGGAATCGATTTTTTGCCCATGCCGGCAGCCATGGAAACTTCGCTGAAGTTGGCCTGCCCTTCATTACGGAACAGCAGTTTGGATTCATCCGAGAAGTCACTGATGGCGAAGTCGAGAAGCCCATTGTTCAGGTAGTCGCCCGCGGTTAGCCCCATTGCAGCAACCTCGCGACCATCTTCATTCAACGCAAAGCCAGAGGTCAGGCTGACATCTTCAAAGGTCCCATCCCCACGATTCAGGTATAGGTAGCTCAACGTGGAATCATTGGCGACGGCCAGATCGATTTTGCCGTCGTTGTTGGCATCGACAAACATCGGGGTCAGCCCATAATAGTGATTCAGCGGGTCGGCGACGCCAGCTTTCACCGTGACGTCGGTGAAAGTTCCATCCGCGTTGGCATGGAAAAGGTGATCAGGCTCGTTTTGCAACCCACGCGGACCGCACATCACAGGCACACCGCGAAACTCGCACAAATTGTTGCTGGCAGCCTTGGTCCTGGCATAGGGCAGGTTGTCGCGATCAAAGTGCACGTATCCCGTAATGAAAAGGTCCAGCCGGCCGTCGCGGTCGTAGTCGCCCCATGTCGCACCGGCGCTCCAGTTTCCCAGCGTCACGCCCGCCTTCTCCGCCACATCGGTAAACGTGCCGTCGCGATTGTTGTGGTAGAGCCTGTTCTTTCCCCAGTTTGTCACCAGCATGTCCGGCCAGCCATCGTTGTCGTAGTCTGCAATGGCAACGCCAAATCCCCATCGATCGTTGGTGACGCCAGCCTTTGCCGCAACATCGGTGAAGGTCCCGTCGTGATTGTTGTGGAACAGAGCCGCATGCGGCGTGGTCGCTTTTCCGTCCATCGCGTTGAATGTGGAACCGTTGACCAGATAGATATCAAGCCACCCGTCGTTGTCGTAGTCGATCAATCCCACCCCGGAGCCGTTCGTATCGATGATCAGTCCTTTGTCGCCAGCGCCCATGACATGATTCCATCCGGAGAGACCGGCGGCCTGGGTGACATCCTGAAAGACCACCGGCCCGGCATTGACAAACCCGCCCGCGGTAATCGGCCTCTTGAGGGCATCGTACACCGGCTTCGATTCGCCCGAACTGCTCCCCATTCCGGTCTGGACAGAGCCCGCCTGCGGCTTCGCATCCGATACCGAGAGAGCCACAACCGAAGCCAAGAGGACAGAGACGGCGAGACGGGGAAACAGCGGCAACAGAGGTCCTCCACCGACGAGTCTATCGCAGCGCCAGGAGATTCGACGCCCGTCCGAGTTCCCACTCATCGCGACCGTTAAGGTTGAGCGTGCTTCGTTGATCCGCTCAAACCCGCCTGGACAGTCGAATTCTAATGAGGCATGGCCGGACTCGGAACCCGTTTGGTCGTTGTGCGCGAAAGGCCGGACCGAAATGCACAGGGCTTCTTCGGGCAAAAGTTGTCGGTCATGCCGCGGCCTTCCGTGATGGTGTAAATCCGGTCCACTCCAGGGATTTTGACGGTTTCCTTCGCGCCAGAGGGCCAATGAATCTCCAAGGATCCGGCATCGGCGGAATCGCCCAGGCCAAAGTGAATCCGCATGTCGTTCGAGGAGAGGTAGCTGCCCCCGCTGAGGACGTCTCCGCGCTGCCGCATACCCGTAGTCGCTAGGTACACTGTGGCGCCCACCGCGTCACGAGGACTCTTCGGGCCGCCGACAAGCTTCATTTCCACCCAATGGTGATGATCCGGATTGACGTTGCGCAGCAGCAGGGGTGCCCGATCCAGATTGTTGATCACGACGTCGATCTTCCCGTCGTTGAACAGATCGCCGAAAGCAGCGCCGCGACCGACCGCGACCGTCGCCAGCCCGGTTCCTTCCACGGCCGGCACGAGTTCAAAGGTCCCATCCTGCCGGTTGCGATAAAGCAGGGGACGCTGCGCGTAGCTCATGCCCCAGTCTTTCTCCTGGTCGACTTGCGGATAGACATGGCCGTTAATCAGCATCAGGTCTTTCCAACCATCGTTGTCGAAGTCAAGAAATCCATCGCCGAAGCCGACGAAAGGCTGGGACCTGCCGCCCAGGCCCGACTTGACGCTGAAGTCGTCGAAGGCTCCGCTTCCGTCATTATGGAAGACCACGGTGTAGTCATCGGAGAAATCGGTGTTGACGATGTCCAGATGGCCATTGTTTTCGTAATCCCCGACTGCGATGCCCATGTTGGAGACTTCGCGGCCCTCCCCGTTGAGGGCGTACCCACTCATGTAGCTCTGGTCGCTGAAAGTGCCGTCCCCTCTGTTGATGTAGAGATAGTTGGGCGTGGAGTCGTTGGCCACTAGGAGGTCCGGCTTCCCGTCTCCGTTGACGTCCACAAACAAGGCGCCCAGAGCGTAATAGCCCTTGGGATCGCTCACTCCCGCCTTTTGACTCACATCCGTGAATGTACCATCGCCGTTGTTGTGAAACAGATGGTCGCCCGCGCCTTGAATCCCGCGCGGACCGCACATGATGTTCTGCCCACGATACTGGCAGGACGAGAAACCCACCGCCTTGGTGCCGGCGAGCGGTGGATCCTGAAAGTCGTATTGGATATACCCCCCGACAAAGAGGTCCAGGCGGCCGTCTCCGTCAAAGTCGCCGAACGTCGCACCCGTATGATCGACGACTATGCTGCCAGCCCCCTCGTTCAGAGCCACCCCGGCCTTGTCGGCCACATCCGTAAAGGTGCCATTGTGGTTGTTGTGGTAGAGCCGGTTCTTGCCCAGATTGGAAACATACAGGTCGGGCCAACCGTCGTTATCGTAATCGCCAACCGCGCAGCCCAGGCCCCAGCGGTCATTCTGAACACCAGCCTTGGCCGTTACATCTGTAAAAGTGCCATCGTGATTGTTGCGGAACAAGGCGGCGTGAGGCGATGGGGCCTTTCCTGCCAACGCCTCCAACGTGGACCCATTGACCAGGTATATGTCGAGCCAACCGTCTCCGTCGTAGTCAAACAAACAGACGCCGGAACCTTTGGCTTCAATGATCACGGGCTTCGCGGGGGTTCCGGTCACGTCCTGCCAGGCAGTAAGCCCGGCCTCCGACGCAATGTTGCGGAAAACAACCGGTCCTGACGTCACGTAGCCGCCCGCGGTGATAGGCCGGTGCTGCTCGTCGAATTGCCCGGCCTGGGCCACCCCGGTCGCCATGCCTGCGTGCTCTTCCTGATGCGGCGCGGGCAGATCGGATACCCCCTGGCCGTTACAAGCCGGAGTGGAAAAGAACACACTAATCAGGAGGCCGAAGAACATCTGCCGCACTGGGGACAATAAGAGACCTCCACGGTTCGCAGTGTACCCTAAACGCCTGAGCCGCCCACAGCAACAATTTGCGGCTAACTCCTTGCAGGGATTGAAGTCAAACGGCTGACTCATCTCCCCGAAGCCCTCAACGTGCCGGGAGTCGGGCTGCTTGGTTGAACTGTATGAATGCCGGAGCGGCTGGGCGCGTCGAATCGAGGGTAGCCCCATTGGCTCGGCGTATACTCTGAGTGTTTTGCAGTCGATGTTCGAGGGATTTACATGGTCTTTTTGTTTCGCTCTTCCAGTTGGCTCTCAAGCACCCGCTGGGTGGCCGCCGCCCTGCTAACCACGGGGTTCACCGGTCACGCGCAGTCCCCATCTTGCCCAGCCATTCCTGCCCACGATGCAACGCCTGCAGAGACCGCCTATGGCGATGGGCGCTATACCGATGCGGAGACGGCTTATCAACAGGCGCTCGCGCAAAATCCAGCCAATCCTGAAGCTTCTGCAGGGCTGGTGCGCAGTCTTCTGCACCAAGGCAAGGTTGCCCAGGCGGCGACGCAAGCGAATGCCAACCTCGCAACCAACCCTCATGCCGGGGTAGCCCTGGTGGCATTGGCGGAGGTCCAACTGCGTCAGGGAGAGCCTTGGGCGGCGGGCAAAACGTTGGATGCGGCCGCAACCGCCAACCCCTGCAATGCGCGGTTGCATTATGTCCGCAGCCGGGTGTTGCGCATCGACTCCATGTACGCATCCGAGCGCAAGCAGTTGCAGACGGCGTATGACATGGATCCGGCCGATCCCGACATTCAGCACGCCTTTCTCAGCATCGTCTCCCCCGCGCATGACATTGAAGGCATTCACGAGTCACTCGCAACCATGAAAGATATGGAGCCGGAGGCACGCCTGAAGGCAGAGACCACGTTGAAGTCCATGTTGCCTCTACTTTCGGAGAATTCGCAAACCTGCCAGGTTCTTCCCGCCGCGCCGTCCGCGACTCTCTCACTTCAGCCAACATTTGCCGATGTGAAGCATATCGACGGGTACCGGCTCGATTCCGAATTCTCCAAGAGCAAGGGCAAGCTCATTCTAGACACTGCGGCATCCGGCCTGTTCATCAGCAAAACATTGGCCGACTTGAACGGCTACCATCAAGGCCCTACTGACCCGCCGGGGACCGTGCGCGTCGACAGCGTGCGCGTCGGTCCCTTGGAGTTTCGCGACTGCCTGGTGGGAGTGAGCGACTCCGCGTTCGCTGGCAAGGCGGATGGCTTTATCGGGGGCGATATGTTTGCCCAGTGGCTGGTGACGCTGGATTTTCGGCTGGCCAGGCTTAACCTTTCGCCCCTCCCGGCACAAACGGCGTTGCTGCCCGGGGACCGCCTCGCAGCGCCGGAATTGGCAGGATTTGCGCCCGTCTATCGGCGGCGGCAATATTTGCTTGTCCCGCTGGCCTTCGGCAACAACACCCGCAAGCTGTTCATCCTGGCGACCGGGATGCGCTTCAGCGCGATGACTCCGGATGCGGCGCATTCCCTGTCTAAGATCACTGTGAACTTCACCAACTCGGAACAAACCGCCCAAGGCGGCAAGGTCAACTTCTATCGCGAGATCTTCGACATGCAAGTGGGGAACCTCCCGCAAATCCATCAGGGCCATATTCTGGAGTTCGATCCCACAGCGGTCAATCGCAGCGCCGGATTTCAGATTGCCGGGATGCTGGGATTGGATGTTTTGCAGCCTTTGAAGCTGCAATTGGATTATCGCGACGGACTGGTCAAATTTGAGGCGCCGCAAGAGGGATCGGCGCCGTCCACCAAGGAGACCACGATTGCCTCAGGTACCTCGCCTGCCTCGGATTCGAGCGCAACACCCGCATGTGCAGGCGCCGACAACACGCCTCGCTCGCTTGACGAGACCATTGAAGCCAAAGTGACCGGCATTCTGGATGCCGGCCATTTGAAGCCGGGTAAAGAAATCTTTGTGGAAGTGGCGTACGGATACGCTTACCCCGGCTGCCGCCTCGATGAACACGCCATCCTCTACGGTCATGTGATCTCGGCAAGCCCTGCGAAAAACTCCGGCCAGTCGGAGCTTGAACTGCTCTTCGATCACGGCGACTGCGCCGGTAAAGCCAAAAAGGAATTAACACTGCGACTGATTGGGCTCATTGGGCCCAGAGACGACAGCACGCGGCACATGCACGAAGAACTACCGTCGGAGGTTGGAGGAGTCCGGAACATCTCCAGTACCGTTGATAACCTAGTCAACGCGAACGACGAAGACCTCAACCCCGGCGGCCGCCTGCATACCGTACAGCCAGGAATTGTAGTGCGTATGCCGGACGTGAAGTTGGAGCCCGAGGGCGGCCCTAACTGCAGCGCCAAAATCACCCGAGCCAATCATAGCGTGCAATTCGGCGTGGGCTCGGAACTCATCCTCACAATGCTCGGAGTCAAGTAAGCCGTACAGCGCCTCTGAGCTAGCCAAAACCTCGGCTTGCGGGCAACTCCGAGTTTCTGAGTTGCAATTTGAAGCCTGCGCCGGGTGCGCCCGAGCAGCTTTCCTCTCTGGTTCCGAAGGCCTCGGCTGCTGCGAAATGCGATCTCCGTAAAACCTACCTTAACTTCAGGCGCTGGAGCATTTCTATTGCTGCGCGTGCCGCCACTTAGACGCACGCTCAGTTCTTTCGATAGCATTCGATCGCAAAAAAAATCCCGTGCCAACTTACTAAAGCTATCTGCGAATGAACGGTTGCGATGCTACCGTAACTTTCTACCGTGTATTGGGTCTACATGGATGCAGATGGATGGCGCGGGCAACTCACCGCAAGATCCTGCATCTGTTGTGGTGGATTGAAATTTGGTGGAGTGAAAAGGAGATCGACAATGAGAGGAACGATGCGGAGAGACCGGACGGCGCTGCTGGCGAGCATACTCGCCGGAGCGCTGCTAACCCTTCCCCAGGTTTCGTTGGCGGCGGCATCGGGCAGCGGTGCGCGGTCGTTCGCAGCCGACGAAGACAGCGCGACCAGCCAGGCGCAGGCGAAGCTGAACAAGTCGCAGTTCAAAGATGTAAAGGTGGACGTGCAGAACGGAATCGCAACTCTTTCCGGCACGGTCGCACTGTACGAGTACAAGGTGGACGCCGACAAGCGCATCCACAAGGTGAAAGGCGTCACTGCGGTGCGCAACGATATCCAGATTACTGGCCCCAGCGTGCCGGATGCCGAGTTACAGTCCAAGTTGCAAGAAAAGCTGGCCTATGATCGCGTCGGTTACGGCAACGTCTTCAACTCCATCTCGCTCAGTGTGGAGAACGGCGTGGTGACCTTGGGCGGCCATGCGCGCACCGATGTGGATAAGGACTCGGCGATTGCCCTGGTCAGCACTTATCCCGGAGTGAAGGAAGTGAATAACGAAATCCAGGTGGACCCGGTATCCATCATGGATGATCAGACACGGCTCGCTGTGGCCCGCGCGGTCTATGGCTATCCCACCTTGAACAAGTACGCCATGGACCCGGCCAAATCGATTCGCATCTCGGTACAGAACGGGCACGTGGAACTGGAAGGTGTTGTCGACAGCCAGTCGGACAAGGACACTGCATTCCTGCGCGCCAATGCGGTCCCCGGCGTCTTCAGCGTGAAAAACGAGCTGCAAGTGGCCAACCAGCCCACGGAGAAGCAGGCGTCCAACTAAACCCGGTCTATTAACCGCAGACGGCCCCGGGGAGATCGCTCCCTGGGGCCGTCCGCATTTTGTGGCTCGCTACCCGAGTTTTCGGCTGCGGTTTAGCTCTCTACTGCCTTTTTCAATCGTGCCAATCGTCGTCTGGTTCGTCGCCTTTGGCGGCCGGTGCGGGTTTGCCGGGTGCTGAAGGCTCAGTGGGAGCCTTCCCGGCACCCGTCGCGGGCTCTCGGGGCAACTCTGGATTGTCGAACAAATAGAGCTCGTTGAAGAGATACTTGTAAGTCGCGTGAGATTGGCCGCGGAACTGCGGCTTGAACCCGAACAGCACAATGCGGCCTTTGCCATAGGCCAGTTCCAGCGCTGCCACTTTGCCTTCGATCGCCTCCGGGTGAAGCAGCAACCCGCTCTCCAGCGGATTCGTCTGCTTGGGATAGCGCGCCAGCACCGCACCGTGAAACCCGGGCAGTGTCTGGAAGGCAGGACCCGCCTGGAACATGACCACCGGCGAATCGGAAACACCATAGTTGGCCGGCAATTCCTGATGCTCGGTTTCCAAGCGAAGCAACGCTCCCGAACAGAAAAACTTGTCGCTCTTGGCGCCTTCGATCACGTTCTGCACGGGGAGCGACATCAAGGGAATCAAGCTTGCCGCGGTGCGATTGAAGGCCACCAGCGTTCCCCCTGCGCGTACAAACTCGCGCAAATGATTCAGCCCATCTTCGCCCACGCCGCCTACGTATTGACCGGGCACAATCCCCACCGTAAAGCCGCTGACCAATTGCTTGGCGGAAAGATCGGGCAACACCACGATGTCGTAGCGGCTCTTCAAATTCGCCGAGCGAATGTCGGCGTTGTACAGGCTCTTTGGCTCGAAGCCGTAGTTCTCCAGAATCCAGCGAGTCCACCCTTCATCGATGGAAGCAGCCCATGGGCGATATAGCCCGATGCGCGCTTTCTTGAGCGGCAGCGTGTGTGCCGGGGCGGTCACCGAAACGGCGGAGACAGCGTATTTCTTTGTCAACCCCTCCACTGCCGCGCGGGTCAAACCGTTCATCAGGAAGGCTCCGGTCTCGCTGCCCTGAGCAGTTTTCACCGCGTCCTGGGCGAGCGAGACGTTCGCACCCTGCGCCAGCGCTGCGTTGACCAGTTGAAACGATGCGTTCACTTTGTGGCTCAACGCGAAAGTCGTGCCTACGCCCTCGACAGTTGCATTGGGCAGATGCACGGCATCTACCTTTGCAAGCAAGCTGCGCTGATCCGGTTCCAGCGGATCGGTCACCGCATCGACATCCACGCCCATCTGCAGAGACAACGTCCAACCCGTCACGTCGTAGGGCAGGTCAATGGCTTTGGAGGTTCCATTCTCCAATGCGTCCGGGTAGCGCTGCCGCTCAAACAGTTCCTTGGCCAGTGAGGAAAAGGGCTGGTCCATCGGAATGACCCACGAACCGGCGGGATACGTGACGCCGTTGGCCTTGAATCCATCCTGAGTGGCATAGACGTTGAGGCCATTGTCGATCATCTTCTGGGCCAGCAAACCTGCCTCCGGGGTATCTGCCTGCTTGTCGCTAATCACGTAGGCGAAGGGCGGCTCTTTGCGGAAGTGCTGAATGTTGTCACGCGCCGCCTGGTAGCGGTTGTAGAGCAGGGTCTCGCGGTTCTTCGCCGACAAATCGAGCACCGACATCGACCCGGCCACCATGTAATTGACGGCATCCTTCAAGTGCCACCATCCGCCTTCCCAGGGCGTGGTGTACATCGTGAGGGCACGCAAATCCTGGTCGTTCTTGGGGAATTCGTCGGCGGTGTAAAAACGCGGCGTGGCGTAGCGATAGAGCGCAGTCTCGGTGAAGAAAGAAATCTGGTTGCGAAAGACGCCGGCCCAATCGGTGAACCCCGCGTACCAGTTATCGAAGCGCGACTCGGAGATGGCTCCGGGCATGTTATGCGCGTCAAGATAGGCCGCCATGTTGGTGCCGACGACATTCAGCCAGCTGCGCACATAGGGGCTGATGTTACTGGAGATCGGATCGGAAAACGGCGGAATCCATATGCGGGCTGGAAACGGCGCCGTCTGGTGCTGGCAGTAGAAGATGACCGGGTTATATTCGAGTTCGACTTTGGTCACTACCTGCTCTTCTTTCATGTTCATCATGTAGCCGTCGCGATTGTTATCGTGGCCCACATAATCCTGGTAGAGATACGGCATCGGACTCACTTCATACTTGGTGCCGAGGTTCTGCCGGTACCAGTGGACCACCATGTCTTGCCCATCGGGGTTCAGCGTCGGCCACAGCACCAGGATCACGTTGTCGAGAATCGCGTCGATCTGCGGATCGCCCTTGGCAGAGAGCAGGTTGTAGGCCAGCAGCATGGTATGCTGCGGGCCGGCCACTTCGTCGGCATGCAGACCGCCGTCAATGTGGACGATCACCTTGGAGTTGCGCGCCAGTTCCCTGGCCTGATCATCGTTTAGGTCGTCGGCACGCGCCATGCGTCCGGCCGCCTTCTTGGCTTCGTCCAGTCGGGCAAGGTTGGCTGGTGTCGAAATCACCGCGACTTCAATGTCCTGCCCACGGGTGCTCTTGCCCACGGTAAACAGCTTGATGCGATCGGAAGCTGCCGCCAGAGCTTGGAAGTAGCGCACGGTATCGCCATAGTCGGCCAGGTAAAAATCGTCTCCCGGCGTATGTCCCAGCACCGAGGCGGGCGTGGGCACCTGGGCGTGTGCCGCCATGGCACGCAGAGCGAGAAAGACGCACAGACAAGAACAGGATGCGCGAAACCACCGAATCGTCTTGGAAAAGGGCATTAGCTCTCCTTCGTATTGAAACGGACTGCGAAAAGAAGGGTGGAACGGCTCCGCGGGAACGAGCAGGCATGAACTAGACCAGCATGGGTTGCATCCAAGACTATCGTGCCGGACACCTCACACAAAGCACAAATCGGGCCGTCACTTTCACACCAACCTGGCCAATCTCCGAGCCGAATAGTGGACCCGATTACTCTGCGCAGGTCATGCTTGCCTTCCCCCCGCCTTACAAGCCTGCGACCTTGCGAGGTCTCTTTCCGATTTCGCCCGCGCGGAGGGATGTGATGGCGGCTTACACCGCATTTCTGCTATTCGATTTCTATGGCGCCGCCGGTTGGAGCGACGGCGGCCCCATCTCACGTGAAAGCGCCCAGGAAATAGCCTGCCTCCGCCGTCAAGTAAACTAATCCCTGATCCACATGCCCGGCGTCCTTTCCAAAACGCGTACCACGCTCGAAATGATCAAGTGGGAGCATTCGGTCTTCGCGCTTCCCTTTGCGCTGACCGGGGCCCTGCTTGCGGCCCATGGTCTGCCCACCGGACGGATCGTCCTGTGGATCCTGGTAGCCATGGTATCGGCACGCTCCTGCGCCATGGCCTTCAATCGCTGGGCCGATGCGGAACTGGATGCCGCGAACCCCCGCACCCGCATGCGGGCCATCCCGGCTGGCCTGCTTTCTCGGCAATTCGTCTTTGGATTCACCTGCATCACGGCCCTTGTATTTGTCTTGGCCGCGAATGCGCTCAATCCGCTCACGCTCTACCTTTCGCCTGTCGTTCTGGTGGTGCTGCTCGGGTATAGCTATCTCAAGCGATTCACGCGCTGGTCGCACTTGGGCTTGGGACTGGCCCTCGGATTGGCCCCATCGGCCGCCTGGATCGCCGTCCGCGGATCCCTCGATGGTCGCATCCTGGTGCTCAGTGCGGCGGTCATGCTCTGGGCCGGCGGCTTCGACGTGCTCTACGCTTGCCAGGATTTCGAACATGACCGCTCAGCTGGCTTGCACAGCCTGCCCCAGGCCATCGGCGTCCAGGGGGCATTCCTGGCTGCCCGCATCATGCACCTGGCCATGCTCGGGCTGCTGGCCTGGTGCGGCTTCCTATTCCAATTTGGCATCATCGGCTGGCTCGGTGTGGGTGCCGTTGCCCTGCTTCTGGCCTACGAGCACTCCCTCGTCTCTCCAAACGACCTGCGCCGTCTCAACGCCGCATTCTTCACCATGAACGGCGTCATCGCCACGGTCTTTTTCGCCTTTGTGGCCGCCGATCTTTGGCTCCGGTGATGCCCCCCCATGACTTCCGAATCAACCTTCGAGAAAAACGCCGACACCACCCCAATCGAACTGTGGTATGGTGCCAGAAAGCAAAATACTGCAAACTTACCGGCAGCCAACGCGCTGCATCCCTCGGGGAGAGGTCAAGCCACCGGCATGAAGATTGCCATTCAGGGTGAACCAGGCTCATTCAGTCATGAGGCCGCCATCAATCTGGTCAACGATGCTGTCATTGTCCCCTTCTCGCTCTCCGCCGATGCCTTTGCGGCCGTCGCCGACGGTTCCGTACAAGCCGCCGCCATTCCCATCGAAAATTCCCTGGCCGGTTCCGTCTCCGAGCACTTCGATCTTCTGCTCACACACGATGTAGCTGTCGAACGCGAGATCCTCTTGCGCATCCGCCACAATCTCATTGCCATCTCCGGAACCTCGATCGGCGAAATCGACCGCGTCTTCTCCCATCCTGTGGCGTTGGCGCAATGTCGCCGGTTCCTCGCCAGCCATCCGCGCATGGAGTCGTATGCCTTCTACGACACGGCGGGAAGCGTGAAACAACTGGTCGAGTTGCGCGACCGCCACGCAGCCGCCATCGCCAGCGAAGCTGCCGCCCACTTTTACGGGGCACAGATCCTGCGCGCCGATATCGAAGACAATCCAGAGAACTTTACGCGCTTCTTCCTCATCCGCCGCACCCGCGAGGCCACCACCGATCCCGGGGCAAACAAGATTAGCTTGGCCTTTTCCGTGGAGAACCGGCCCGGTTCGCTGGTTTCGGCCCTGTCCGATCTCTCTTCGCTGGGCACCAATCTCACCAAGATCGAATCCAGACCCGTGCAGGGCAAGCCCTGGGAGTACATTTTTTACGTCGACTGCCAAATTCAAGCGCCGGAGGAAGGTGCCCGTGCGCTCAAAGCGCTTCGGCGTCATTGCTCCATGGTCAAGGAACTGGGCCGCTACCGCGAGGCAGTCCGGCCCATTTCTTCACGCCCCTGAAGTGGGCTGCTCACCAGCTGCGCGATCACGGAACCAAAAGCCAACGGCTGCACAACCTGGAGGGGTGCAGCCGTTGGCTTTTCTTGAAGTGGACGCCGGTTTAGAAGTGGTAAGCCACGCCAATTGCCGGGTTGAAGATGTTGTACCACTTGTTGGTCGCGAAGGTGCTGTCGCCGAAGGTGGGAACCTTGGTGACAAACCCGCGATACTCCGCGCGAATGTCGAAGCTGGGACTAATCTCGTAGGCGATACCCGCCCCGTAAACAGCGCCGATCCCTGTGGCTTGCTTCACGTCCAGTGACGTAGTCCCGGTGTTGCGGATGGGCAGGAAAATCAACGCGCCCGGTCCGCCCTCAACAAATGGATTGAACTTCTTGTAGTTGAACGTGCGCACATAGGCCGCAGAGGCTTCCTGAGTGCGGGTCAGCACCTTGATGCCGTTGGGAAACTGGGGCAGAACGTACTTGATCGTGTTCTGGTAGGTGATCCCATAGTTGGCCTCCAGCGCGCTGGAAGGCGTGAGCATGAAGCGATAGCTGGCCAAAGCGCCCAGCGCATAGTTGGAATGGACTTGGACGTCGGTTTGTGAGGCGATGAACGGCTCAATAAGCGCCGTTCCGCTGATGCTGATATCCTGGCGGCTTTCCTGGGCGCGGCCGGCTGCCACACAGCCGACCAACAGGAATGCAATGATGGCGATCTTCTTCATTCGGTCCTGAACCTCACGACTGCGCAACCGTCCGGCTGGCAACGAGCATGTCGAATCCGGCGCGCCGGTTCTTGTCCGGGCCCCGCTCTCTGCATTGTAACTGGCCGGATCGGGTCTACGATAGCAACCAGCCACTGTGCTCATTCCCATGCGGCGTTCTGTGCGTTTAGACGCGAGCCAATCGATTCGGGTAGGCACGGAGCCGAGCGTTGGATAACAGAGCAATTTCCACATGCAGAGCGATGCGCACCCTGGCTAGCGGGATAGTCCCGGCCCTCGGTCACTGACGCTCGAAGACTTCTATATCGGGCTCGCTCCGACCTGGGATGTGCACGGTAATCGTCAGCGTCTTCCCATCGGCCGATAGGCTCATGCCCTGTGTGTCGATGACCTTTCCGCCGAACCGGTCCGTCAACTCGACCGTCCGCTCATTCACTCGCGTTGCTGAAGCTGTCTGGCCGTCGACAACCGCGCCCACATTGGCATATTCCTTTCCATCGAGCTTCAGATTCTTCGTCCCTGCTCCGCCTTGCGTGATGAATGTAAATCCGTCGCCTTCCCACGCCCGAACCTTCAACACGACCTCAGAGTTCATCTGCTCGCTTGAACTTACCCAGGTCCCCGCAAAGCCCGACCCGCCCCCCTCGCGCTTATAGACATACTCCACGCTGGTCGTATTCCCACCTGGCTGGACGGCCGTAAAGTGGTCGTTCAACGTGCTACCGTCCTTTGAAAGCGTCCAGACCCCGGTGACCATGACCTTGCCGTCTTTCTTGCGAAGGACGGTCCACCGATCCGGCGCGTCCACGCTTACGCCAATTGTGATCCCGAAATGCCCCGGCTGGTCCGTACCGTCCGCCACCGCGACCACCGGATCGCCGCCGCCGAAGTCGAAGGAATACTTGTTTCCACCCAGGCTTTCCACCTTCATCACGTCGATAAGTTTGCTCTTCGTGGGATTCAGCTTCCAGTCTCCCACCATGGGATCATCGGCCGCCCAAGCAACAGTGCCCACCAGGGACACCAGGACCATCAAGAGACAAATTTGTTTCAGCATGCACCCCCCTTGCCCTCTCCCAGTGCACGCAGGCGGCCATCCCTGCGGGAATCGCCATGCGCGGCGACTCCCCGTTCTTACTGCTCCGGAGCGCGCAATTCCCCCTGCTCGGGTTTCCCGCCACCAGCCGGTCCGTTCGAAAGCGAACACACGGGTGCAGAACCGGACACCGCCCGAGCCACGCTGAAACCGGTTCGGCATACCAAAAACCCTAGCTCGCTCGTTCGATCCCCGCCCCTTCGGGCACCCCAGCGATCGACAAATCGAACCGGTCGCACCAATGAGGCCGGCGGGGGCGCTCTCGCTCACCCAACGCGTTCCACCTGGTAGTGGAAGGGTGGGCCCTGCTCCTGGGCCAACGCCCGCACCGTTTGCAGGAAGGCCTTGGCCGCATACGAAAGCGTGATCTGCCGGCGATGAACCAGGCGCAGCACCCGCTTCATCTCCAACTCATCCACCGGAACCTGTACCAGGTCGCCATTTCTCAATTCATGCGCCACAGTCAGATGCGGCACCAAGGCCACGCCATTGCCCATGGCCACAAACCGCTTGATGGCCTCGATCGTTGGCAACTCGATCGCCATGTTCAATGGCGTCCGGTACCGCTGAAAGGTCTCGATCACTTTCTGCCGCAGGGGCGAAGCCACATTGTGGGCGACAAACAACTCTTCACCCAGGTCGGCAATTGAAACGCGCTCTGCAGAGGCCAACGGGTGGCGCGGGCTCACGATGAAAGCCAGGCTATCGGCGTATACCGCGATGGTGCGAAACTGCGCCGGGTCCGGCTTGAAGGAGATCATCCCCAGTTCAAACGTACGCAGATTCAGCTCGTCGGGGATGCGGCTGGCCAGGGTGCGGTGCACCGTCACGCTGATGTGGGGGAACTCCCGCCGGAAGCGGTCGATAGCCGGCAGCAGATACATGCAGGTGTACTCGTTGGCCGCCAGTTGCAGCCGCCCACGTTCCAGGCTCTTCAATTCATCCAGCGCACTCGTGGCTTCGCGCCGTAAAGCCATCAAGCGCAGAGCGTAGTCGCGCAGCAGGACCCCGGCCGCGGTCAGCGATCCGTCACGGGCGGCACGATCAAACAAAGTCTCGCCCAACGAGATTTCCAGTTTGCGGATTACCTGGCTCACCGCTGGCTGCGTCCGATGCAGCCTCTGTGCGGCCCTGGAGAAGCTGCGCTCCTCGGCCACCGCCAAAAATGTTTCGAGTTGGTTCAGTTCCACGCCATTCCTCCGGAATGTAGGGATTAGGGATCAGACGGGGTTATTGCCGACTCTAAGTCGCGAGATACATTGAAAACTTGACTTTTTCGAGCAGCTGAACCGGTTCATTCGCCACCAAAAACTGATCCCTGATACTTGAAACCTGCCCCTGGTTGATCATAAGCAATTCTAATCGACAACCCAACAAGAATAACTTTGCCTTATGCGCGCCCAATGCGAGACACTGATTCAGTTGGCAAGCCAAAGCTTCCCCTGGCAGGTACGCACATGAGCTCAAACCACCTGTACTTTTTCGACACCACCCTGCGCGACGGCGAGCAGTCGCCCGGTTGCAGCATGACCACGCAAGAGAAACTCACGATGGCCCATGCCCTGGAAGACCTGGGCGTGGACATTATTGAGGCTGGCTTCGCGATGGCCTCGGAGGGCGACTTCGCGGCCATCGCCACCATTACCCAGGCCATCCGCAAGCCGCGCATTGCTTCCCTCGCCCGCGCCAAAAAGGAAGACATAGAGATGGCTGCCCGCGCCATCCAATTTGCCGACCGCGCCCGCATTCACGTCTTCCTCGCCTCCAGCGACTTGCACCTTGAGTACAAGCTCAAAATCGGCCGCCAGGAAGCCCTCGACCTGACCGCCGAGTCGGTTCGCCTGGCCCGCTCGCTGGTGGACGATGTGGAGTTCTCGCCGGAAGACGCCACCCGCTCGGACCGCGACTTCCTCGTCGAAATGGTGCGCGTGGCCGTCGAGGCTGGCGCCACCACCATCAACATGCCCGACACCGTCGGCTACTCCACGCCGGAGGAATACGGCCGCATGTTTGCCGAGGTCCGCGAGCGTGTCCCGGCAGTTGACGCCCAAAACATCATCCTCTCTTCGCACTGCCATGACGATCTGGGTCTGGCAGTCGCCAACTCCCTAGCCGCCGTGCAGAACGGCGCAAGGCAAGTCGAGTGCACCATCAACGGCATCGGTGAACGAGCCGGCAACGCGGCCCTGGAAGAGATTGCCGCCGCCCTCTATGTGCGCGGCGACCGCTACGGCATTTCCACCAACATCAAGCTCGAAAACCTCTACCCCACGAGCCAGGTGCTGGGGCAGATCATTACCTTCCGGCCCTCGCCCAACAAGGCCATCGTCGGCGACAACGCCTTTGCGCACGAGTCCGGTATTCACCAGCACGGCATGCTGGCCAACCCGCTCTGCTACGAGATCATGACCCCGGCATTGGTGGGCGTTGCCAAAACGCATCTCGTATTGGGCAAGCACAGCGGACGCGCCGCCCTGCGCCACCGGCTGGAGCAGCTTGGCTTTACCTTAACCCGTGAAGAGTTGCAGCAGACCTACTACCGTTTTGTCGCTCTTGCCGATCGCAAGAAGAACATCTACGACCAGGACCTGGTGGGCATTTTGCCCGACCAGATTCGCGAGAACCGCCGCGTCCCGGTCGCCGAACTGGACTAAGGCACTCCGTGCTTTCGACCGACTGTCACGCTGAGCGAGCGTCCAACACTGGCTGTCATCCTGAGCCGCAGGCGAAGGATCTGCGGTTGCTTTTCTGACCACTGATCCCTGAAACCTGAAACCTGTTCTCCGGAGAACCATGAAGCTGAAGATTCTAGTCACCGCCGGCGACGGCATCGGCCCCGAAGTCACCAACGAGGCTGTAGCCGTGCTGCAGGAAGTCGCCAAGATCGGCGGCCATACGCTCGAACTCGACCACAAACGCATTGGCGGCATCGCCATCACCACCGATGGCACGCCGCTGCCCGCCGACACCCTGGCCGCGGCTCTCGACTCCGATGCCGTCCTTCTCGGCGCAGTCGGCGGCAACGAGTTCAATTCCCTTCCTCCCGACAAGCGCCCCGAGGCCGGCCTCTTGGGACTGCGTTCGGCGTTAGGCGGCTTTGCCAATCTGCGTCCTGCATTTGCGTTGAAGGAGCTGGCCGTCAACAGCCCGCTGCGCCCGGAGATCATCGACGGCGCCGACATTCTCTTCGTGCGCGAGCTGCTCGGCGGCCTCTACTTCGGCCAGCCCCGGGAGTGGAACAAGACCACGGGTGAAGCGTGGAACACCATGCGCTACACAAAGGCTGAGGTGGTCCGCGTGGCCCGTATCGCCTTTGACCTGGCCCGCAAGCGCCGCAAGAAGTTGACCAGCGTGGACAAAGCCAACGTGCTCGAAGTTTCGCAGCTCTGGCGCGCCACCGTCATTGAAGTCGCCGCCGACTATCCCGACGTCACCTTGGAACACCAATACGTGGACGCCATGGCCATGCACCTGATGAACCAGCCCAAGAACTACGACGTGGTGCTGACCGAAAATCTATTTGGCGACATTCTCTCCGACGAGTCCGGCGTCATCACCGGCTCGCTGGGCATGCTGCCTTCGGCCACCCTCGGCGGCAAGGTCAACCTCTACGAGCCGATTCACGGCTCCGCCCCGGATATCGCCGGCAAGGGACTCGCGAATCCACTGGGCGCCATCCTGACCGGCGCTCTGATCCTGCGCCACTCCGGCAGTCTCGAAGCGGAAGCGGCGGCCATTGAAGCGTCGGTGCGCAAGGTGCTCGAACAAGGCTTCCGCACGCCAGACCTGGCCCGTACCAACCCGCAAGGCTTCACCGTTCTCAACACCACCGAGATGGGCGCTAAAGTGCGCGAAACGGTCAAGCAGCTTTTAGCCGTCAGCTCTCAGCTTTCAGCTTGACCTGCGAGTCAGGCGCCTGAGGTGAACGCAGAATTACGGGAATTTGAAGAAGTCAACTCAGTTTGGACACGCAAAGACCAGCTAACGGCTGAAAGCTGATAGCTAACACCTAATCCAGGAGCTTCATGAGCACCGCACCAAAAACGTTATTCGAAAAAGTCTGGCAGCAGCACGTCGTGGTCGAGCCTGCGGGCGAACCCACCATCCTCTACATCGACCTGCAACTGCTGCACGAGGTCACTTCCCCGCAAGCCTTTGAAGGCCTGCGCCTGGCCGGCCGCAAGGTACGCCGCCCCGACCGCTCGATTGCCACGGTGGACCACAACGTCCCAACTACACTCGCGGGTCGCCTCAACATCGTCGACCAGATCGCCGCCAAGCAGATCTCCACGCTGCGTCAGAACTGCGCCGACTTCGGCGTTGAGCTCTACGACGTCGACTCGCGCGATCAGGGCATTGTGCATGTGATAGGCCCCGAGTTGGGCATCACCAAGCCCGGCATGACCATCGTCTGCGGCGACTCGCACACGTCCACGCACGGCGCTTTCGGAGCCCTGGCCTTCGGCATCGGCACCAGCGAAGTGGAACACGTACTCGCCACGCAAACCCTGCCGCAATCCAAGCCCACCACCTTCCGCATCAACGTGGAAGGCGAGTTGCCCATCGGCGTCACCGCCAAGGACATCATCCTGGCCATCATCGGCCAGATCGGCACCGACGGCGCCACTGGCTGCGTGATTGAATATGCCGGTTCCGCGATTCGCAGCCTTTCGATGGAAGGCCGCATGACCATCTGCAACATGAGCATTGAAGCTGGCGCGCGCGCCGGCATGATCGCTCCCGACGCAACCACCTTTGCCTATCTCAAGGGCCGCCGCTTCTCACCAAAAGGCGCGGCATGGGATGAGGCTGTGGCAGAATGGTCGAAGCTGCCCACCGAGGAAGGCGCGAAGTTCGATCGCGAACTGACCATTGACGCGGCTTCGCTGGTCCCATATGTCAGTTGGGGCACGAGCCCCGGAATGGTTGCCCCGGTGACGGCGTCCGTGCCCAACCCTGCAGATACGATCAACGAACTCGATCGCAAATCCTTCGAGCGCGCCCTTGAGTACATGGACTTGAAAGCCGGCACCGCGCTGGAAGACGTCAAGATCGACCGCGTGTTCATCGGCTCCTGTACCAATGGGCGGCTTGAGGATTTGCGCGCCGCGGCCCGCATTGCCGCTGGCTACAAAGTCTCCAGCCATGTGGGCGCCATGGTGGTTCCCGGCTCGCAAGCGGTAAAGGCTGCCGCGGAAGCAGAGGGACTGGACAAGATCTTCATCGAAGCCGGCTTCGACTGGCGCGAGCCTGGCTGCTCCATGTGCCTGGGGATGAACCCCGACATTCTGGAGCCCGGCGAGCGTTGCGCTTCCACCAGCAATCGCAACTTTGAAGGCCGCCAGGGCCGCGGTGGCCGTACTCATTTGGTCAGCCCGGAGATGGCCGCGGCTGCCGCTATTGCCGGCCACTTTGTGGATATTCGCACCTGGAAGGTCAATGAAGAGGTGATCGCGTAATGGAACCGTTCAAGACACTCACATCGATCGCCGCGCCACTCGACCGAACCAACGTCGATACCGACCAGATCATTCCCAAGCAGTTTCTCAAGCGCATTGAGCGCACTGGCTACGGGGAATTTCTCTTCTTCGATTGGCGACGCTTGCCCTCCGGCGAACCGAATCCGGAGTTCGAGCTCAACGACCCGCGCTACAAGGGCACACAGATCCTCATCGCGGGCAAAAACTTTGCCTGCGGATCGAGCCGCGAGCATGCCGCCTGGGCGCTGAGCGACTACGGCTTCCGCGCCGTCATCGCTCCCACCTTCGCCGATATTTTCTTTTCGAACGCAGGCAAGAACGGCATTGTGCTGGTCCGGCTGAGCGAAGAGCAGGTTGCGCAATTACTGCACAACACCAAGACGATTTCCAACTACCAACTCACCGTGTCGCTGGAAGCGCAAACCGTCACCGACGCGCATGGCTTTCACGCAACCTTCGAAGTCGACCCCTTCCGCAAGTTCTGTCTCCTGGAGGGCCTCGACGATATCGGCCTGACCTTGCGGCATGAGGCGGCACTCGACTCCTATGAAGCCGCACACGACAACGCAACCTGGCTGAAAGCCAAGTAACTGATCCCTGCCCACTGATCCCTGATCACTGGCAAGCGAAGCGAGAACAATGACCATCGAAGGCAAGCGTCAAAGTATTCCGTTAACTGAAGGCCCCAGCCGGGCCGCCGCCCGTTCCTACCTGCGCGGCTCTGGATTTGCAAAAGACGACCTCCATAAGCCGATCATCGGCATCGCCAACACCTGGACCGAGATCGGCACCTGCAACGTGCATCTGCGCGACATTGCCGAAGCATTGAAGGAAGGCATTCGCGAAGCCGGCGGCACACCCATGGAGTTCAACACCATCACCATCTCCGATGGCATCACCATGGGCACCCAGGGCATGAAAGCTTCGCTGGTCAGCCGTGAAGTCATCGCCGACAGCATCGAACTGGTTGCTCGCGGTAACCTCTTTGACGGCCTCGTCGGCATCGGCGGTTGCGACAAGAACATGCCCGGCATCATCATGGCTCTCTGTCGTCTCGATATTCCCGGCCTGATGCTCTACGGCGGATCGATTGCTCCGGGAAAGCTCAACGGAATCGACATCACGATTCAGAATGTGTTTGAAGGCATCGGCTCGCATGCTGCCGGACGCATCGACGACGCCGGTCTTGAGGCTCTCGAAGCCAATGCCTGCCCTGGCGCGGGCGCATGCGGCGGCCAGTTCACCGCCAACACCATGGCCATGAGCGCCGAGATTCTGGGCATCTCGCCGATCTATCTCTCCGGCGTTCCCGCCACCAGCAAAGACAAGCACGCTGCTACCCGCGAGGCCGGCCGCATTCTCATGGACGCGGTGCGCGCCAATCGCCGCCCCTCGCAGATCATCACGCGCAAGTCGCTCGAAAACACGATTGCCAGTGTGGCCGCCAGCGGTGGCTCTACCAACGCCGTGCTGCATCTGATCGCCATCGCGCGCGAACTGGGCATTCCTCTCAGTGTCGACGACTTCGACCAGATCAGCGCGCGCACGCCGTTTATCTGCGATCTCACGCCGGCAGGCAAGTATGTTGCGTCTGACTACCAGGCCGCCGGCGGTTCGCGCCTGCTCGCCAAGCGCCTGATCGAAGCCGGACATGCCGATGGCTCCACGTTGACGATCTGCGGCAAAACACTGGCCGAAGAAGCCGCGCTTGCCGAGGAAGCTCCGGGCCAAGTGGTCATCCATACCTTCGACAATCCCATCAAGCCCACCGGCGGCCTTGTCATCCTCAAGGGCAATCTTGCCCCCGAGGGCTGCGTCATGAAGGTGGCTGCGGCCAATCGCGTGGAGCATCGCGGACCGGCCCGCGTCTTCGAAAACGAAGAAGCCTGCTTCGCTGCCGTGCAAACCGGCCAGATCAAGCCGAACGATGTGCTGGTCATCCGCTATGAAGGACCCAAGGGTGGCCCGGGGATGCGCGAGATGTTGCAGGTCACCGCCGCGATCTCTTCCAACGCAGAGCTCAGCGCACACGTGGCTCTCATGACCGACGGCCGCTTCAGCGGAGCGACACGCGGCTTCACTGCCGGCCACGTGGCGCCGGAGGCTTTCGTCGGCGGACCGATCGCCGCCGTGCGCGAAGGCGACATCATTCATTTCGACATTCCCAATCGCAAGCTCACGCTCGAAGTCAGCGAAGAAGAAATTGCTGCACGCCTCAAGGGCTTCACGCCTCCGGCGCTCCGCTGGCCGAAAGGCGTCTTCAAGAAGTATGTTGACCGCGTAACCAGCGCCTCTGAAGGTGCAACAACGTAGAAGCCAGCTGAAAGCTGGCGGCTTTTCGCTATCGGCCGTCAGCTTTCAACGTTCTTGAAAAAGACGAATGGATCTGTCTGGAATCGTAAGGAACAAGCTAACGGCTGAAAGCTGATGGCTGAGAGCCCGCAAAGGAGTCCTCCATGGAAACGAATGCCAACGCGAATGCGCATCTCACCACTCCCACACGCCTCACCGGTGCTGAAATCGTTTGGGCCACGCTTGTGGGCGAGGGCGTCGACACCGTCTTCGGCTATCCCGGCGGAGCCATTCTGCCGGTCTACGATGCGCTGCGCAAGTTTCCCATCCATCATGTCCTCGTGCGCCATGAGCAAGGCGCTTCGCACATGGCCGATGGTTACGCACGCGCTTCAGGTAAGGTGGGCGTGGCCATTGCCACTAGCGGTCCCGGCGCTACCAACCTGGTCACTGGCATTGCCACCGCGATGCTCGACTCCATTCCGATGGTCTGCATCACGGGCAATGTGTCTTCCAAGATTCTCGGCACCGATGCGTTTCAGGAAGTGGACATCACCGGCATCACGCTTCCCGTCACCAAGCATAACTTCCTCGTCAATCGTACCGAAGACATTGCGCCGGCCATTCGCAGTGCCTTCCAGATTGCCAAGTCAGGCCGCCCTGGCCCCGTTCTTGTGGACATCACCAAGGACGCGCAACAGGCCACGGCTGTGTTCGACTTCGATGGAGCCAAGCCTCGCCCCTATCGCCCACATCCAATGCTGCGCGTGGAAGACTCGGGCCTCGTGCAGGCCGCGGAACTGATTCGCAATGCCAAGCGCCCTATCCTCCTCGCCGGCCATGGCGTCTCGGAATCCGGCGCCATGGAACAGATACGCACCCTTGCAGAGCGAGCGCAGATTCCCGTTGCCCTTACTCTGCTCGGCCTGGGCGCTTTCCCTGCCTCGCATCCGCTCAATCTCGGCATGATGGGCATGCATGGCGAGTCGTGGGTAAACCACGCCATCCAGGAAGCCGATCTCCTCATCGCCTGCGGCATGCGCTTCGATGATCGTGTCACCGGCTCCACGTCCACCTATTCTTTGAAGTCGAAAAAGATTCATATCGAAGTCGACCCGGCGGAGATCAACAAGAACATCAAGGTCGATGTGGCATTGGTCGGAGATCTGCGCGAAGTTCTGGAAAAGCTTCTTCCTCGAATTCCCAGTCGCGACGGCTCAGAGTGGATCAAGTCCATTGACGCGAGCAAAGGCGAGTCGGCGGTGCGCGACATCAAGAATCTGCCTGACTTGGGCCATCTCTATGCGGCCCACGTCATTCACGACATCTGGCGCATCACCAACGGCAACGCCATCGTGGTCACCGACGTGGGCCAGCACCAGATGTGGGAGGCGCAGTACTTCCATCACGAGCATCCTCGCAGCCTTGTAACCTCTGCCGGCCTCGGTACCATGGGCTTTGCGCTGCCCGCGGCCATCGGCGCCAAGTTCGCGTGCCCGGAAAAAGAAGTCTGGGTCATCGCGGGCGACGGCGGCTTCCAGATGACCGCCGCCGAGCTGTCCACCATTGTTCAGGAAAAGATTAAGATCAACATTGCCATCATTAACAACGGCTTTCTCGGCATGGTGCGCCAATGGCAGGAGTTCTTCTACGACAAGAACTACGAATGCACGCCGCTGGTCAGCCCCGACTTTGTGA
>Ga0302320_10005600_pt1 | contig 28110 bp, 23 predicted proteins | sample Bog_T0_3_FD_202130 | JGI IMG/M metagenome (GOLD analysis project Ga0302320, IMG submission 202130) | Peat permafrost microbial communities from Stordalen Mire near Abisko, Sweden - Bog_T0_3 | ecosystem: Environmental > Terrestrial > Soil > Wetlands > Peat | place: Sweden: Abisko, Stordalen Mire...
GTGGTCCACAAGGATCTCGCGGCGATGGCACTCCGCTTTGTCCAGATCGCCCGGATTTCCCCAGAGAACAGATACGTGGTGCCGATGTTGGAAAAGCTGGGGCTGGTAGAGCCCGCTACCCTCGTGCGGCTCGGCATACTCTCCGCCATCTATGCGACGGTCCTTCTGGTCGAGGGATTGGGGCTGTGGCTTGGCGCAGCCTGGGCGGAATATATTGTCGTCATCTCTTCGGGTTTGTTCGTTCCGGAGGAATGCCTGGTCCTCCTTCAACATTTCACGTGGCTCAGGCTCTCTATCCTTCTGATCAACGGGGTCATTCTCGTGTACGTAGCCATACTCGTGTGGGACAGGTACAAGCTCAGAAGATCGGCTCGGACGGCCGCCGGGACTCGGTAGCACGAAGCGTCGACCACCGGGTTGACGGGCCCAAAGGATATGGATTGGCTGAGCTGTTCCTCTTGGCTCATAACAAAGGCATGAAAGGGCGCCTTTGCCTCCTGCTCCTGACAGCGGCCCCCGCGTTCGGCGTCACAGTCGGCGAAACGTACGACCAGGTTGTTGCCGAGAAGGGCGCGGCAGCGGGGTCGACGGTCACGGGCTCGGTGCGGGTCCTGACCTATCCCGACGTCATCATTAAGCTGAAGGACAAGGTCGTCGTGTCCATCCTTGAGCCCGGCAAGACCCAGGTGGTCGTGACGCATCCCACGGAGGTTCCCACAGTCCAGCCGGTGGCCGACTGGGAGCCCGATTTCGCAACGGCCCTGGCCCATGCGAAAGCCAGGAAACGCCACGTGCTCATCGTTTTCACAGGTTCGGATTGGAGCCCCTGGTGCCAGAAGATGGAGACCGAGATCTACTCGCAGCCGGATTTCGCCAGGTACTCGGGCGAGAAGTTCGTGCTCCTCAAGCTCGACTACCTGAGGCACACGCCGCAGTCCGTCGCAACCTTCAATCAGAACGAGCTGCTGGCCCAGCGGTACAACATGAAGAGCTTCCCGTCGGTGGTGATCGTCGACATGAACGGCAAGGTCGTCGGAAGGCTCAGCGGCTACAGGGAGGGCGGAACAGCCACCTTCATCCGAATGGTAAAGCCTTTCGAGTAAAGACCATCCGGGCATGCCCGCGATTCGCCTCGATGGCGTTGCCAAAAAGTGCCCGGCCGATCCTCCGCTGAAACCCTCAACCCCGACACCGGAAAATCCGACGATGCCAAAACCCGCTTCACCACGGACCGCAGACATTGACCCGCCCCAGTCCCCGTCCGGACCGGGCCATTGGCTGGTAAAGCAGGAGCCCGAGAGCTATCCGTGGGAGGCATTCGCGCGCGAAGGGCGGGCCAGCTGGGACGGCGTGCGCAACTATCAGGCGCGGAATAACCTCAAGGCGATGCAGCGGGGCGACCAGGTGCTCTTCTATTCCAGCGGCGATTCCAAGTCGGTGATGGGGCTGGCCTCGGTCGCCAGGACCGCCTTCCCCGACCCCTCTGCGGACGAGCCCGGCTGGGTCAGCGTGGAGCTGACGGCGGTGCGGGCGCTGGAGCGCCCGGTCAACCTTGCGCGGATCAAGGCCGAGCCCGCGCTCTCAGGAATCCTCCTTGTGCGCAACAGCCGACTCTCGGTCATGCCACTTGGGCGCGAGGCGTTCGAGAAGATCGTGAAGATGGGGAGCTGAAAGGGGAGGAGAGCGTCGTCCCGCCGACAAATCCCGAGGGCTGGACAACCGAATCCTGCAGCCCGAAGGCCGGCCCCTGGCCGAGAGCTCACGCTCAGGCAGGCGCCCGGAACAGCCGGCGGACCCGCCTGACGTCGCTCCTGAACGTCCGGATGAACCGAAGGACCCAGTCGCGGCGCAAAGCGACAAGCTCGGCCTGGAGCGCGCCGTACTGCCGGTCTCGGTCGGCCAGCATCCGCCGCATGAGACCATTCTCCCCGGTCAACGCCGCCTGCTCCCTCTGCATCCCGGCGCGCTCCGTCAGGAGCAGCGCTTGCGCCTCGGCTTCAAGCCGGATCAGGCAGTTCACAAGGCGGTCGGTCCGGCCCTCCCTAAGGCAATTCCGGTAGAGCCACCTCATCGGCCTATTCGCCTCGGAGAGAGGATCGCCGGGGCCCTGGCGTATGCGGATCACCCAGTCGCGCAGGCCTCCCCCGGCGCCGCTTTCCAGCGGGCACGCACCGGACTGCCTTGCGCCGTCGCGGATCCATTCGCGCCGCCCGTTGACGTACTCTGGCGGCCCGGCCGCCGTTCGGCATTTCTCTGGGCTCACATCGATCTTCGACATTCCTAGGCGCCCGAGCCGCTACCCTCCCTCAAAAAAAATCCGGCTGGCCTCACCGGCCGAGGCCCGCGGCAGACGGCGCTCCCCGGAGAACCGGCGCCCCCTGGGTCGCCCTAGCGATCCGGAAAGAGCGCCCTAAGCCCGGACTCGGAGGCCTCAGCGATTCCGCGCTCCGTGACGAGGCCCGTGACGAGCCGGGCCGGGGTGATGTCAAAGCCGGGGTTCTCAGCAGCGCTGCCCTCGGGCGTGAGTGCGACGGTCCCCAAGCTTCCGTCGGGAAGCCGGCCGGAAATGTGCGTCACCTCCCGCCCGTCGCGGCTTTCGATCGGGATCTCGCGCATCGCGTCGCGCACGCGCCAGTCGATGGAGGGCGACGGCACGGCCGCATAGAAGGGCACGCCGTTGTCGCGCGCGGCAAGGGCCTTCAGATAGGTGCCTATCTTGTTGCACACGTCGCCCGCAGCGCTCGTGCGGTCCGTGCCGACGATCACCATGTCGACGCGCCCGCGCTGCATGAGATGGCCGCCCGCGTTGTCGGAGATGACCGTGTGCGCGACGCCGTGGTTGAGCAGCTCCCAGGCGGTCAGGCTCGCGCCCTGGTTTCGCGGGCGGGTTTCGTCGACCCAGACGTGGACGGGTATGCCTTCGTCATGCGCGGCATAGATTGGCGCCGTGGCCGTTCCCACGTCGACGGTGGCGAGCCAGCCCGCATTGCAGTGCGTGAGGATGTTGACCGGGGCGCCGGGCGGCTTTCGCGCGGCGATCGCGCGGATGACGGGCAGGCCGGCGGCTCCGATGCCCCGGTTGATCGCGACATCCTCATCGCAGATCTCCGCGGCCCGCGCGAGCGCGGCCGCGGCACGCTCCGACGGAGGAAGGGGCCTGAGCCATGCCGTCATCCTGTCGATCGCCCATCGGAGGTTCACGGCCGTGGGGCGGGTGGCAAGGAGTCTCTCCCCGGCCTCCCGGAGCCGGACGTCCGACGGGTCGCTCCTGAGCGCAAGCCAGAGGCCGTAGGCGGCGGTGGCCCCGATGAGGGGCGCGCCGCGCACGAGCATCGCGCGGATCGCATGGGCAGCCTGCTCGACGGAATCCAGGCGCGCGATCGCGAACTCGTGCGGCAGGCGCGTCTGGTCGATGATTTCAACCGAGGTTCCGTCTGCGCCCGGCCAAAGCGTGCGGTAGTGCCGGCCCTTGACCTTCAAATCACCCTCTCATTCCCGCCGTCGACGGGGATCTGCGCCCCCGTCGTCTTGGCGAACAGCGAGCCGCACAGTTCCGCGGCGAGCTCCGCGACGTCGCGGCTGGCGATCCCCACCTTGAGCACGTTGTTCGTCCTGTAAGCCTCGACGCTCAGGCCGTAGCGCCGCGCCCGCGACTCGATCATCTCCCGTGTCCAGATGGCGGTGTCAAAAACCATGTTCGGATGGATTGAATTGACCCGGATGCCGTCGGCGCCCCATTCGAGCGCCGCGACCCGGGCGAGCTGGTTCACGGCGGCCTTTGACGCCGAATAGGCCGCCGCACCGGGCCCGGGGGCCGGGACGTTCTTGGAGCCGATCACCACGACGCGCCCGCCACCGGGGGCCGCCTTGAGGAGCGGGTGGCATCCGCGCAGCATCACAAGGCTGGCGTCCAAATTCACCGACATGACCCTTCGCCAGGTCTCCGTTCGGAGTTCACCGATCTCCTCTCCCTCCGGGAAGACGCCCGCGTTCAGGACCAGCATGTCAAGGCCGCCGAACGCCCTCACGGCCTCCTCGAGGGCCGACGCGACCGCGGCCTCGGCCGTCAGGTCGCACACGATCCCGCGGAAGTCCGGCCGGTCATGAAGCCGCAGGATCTCCGGGTTCACGTCGAGCCCGACGACGGCCGCCCCCCTCTGAAGCAGGGCCTCGACGCACGCGCGGCCGATTCCGGAGGCCGCGCCGGTGACGAGCGCGATCTCCCCTGTGAAGACCGGCACGGGACCGGAGCGGCGCAGCTTCGCCTGCTCAAGGTCCCAGTACTCGCAGTCAAAGATGTCCCCGGCCGGCAGCGCCCTCCAGCCGCCGAGCGCCGTGGCGCGCAGGATGATGTCGATCGTGTGCCGGTAGAGGTCGGAGGCGATCACGGCGTCCGCCGCGGTGCGCCCCGCAGCAACAAGGCCCCATTCCGGGTCGAGGATGAGGCGCGGCGCCGGATCGAGCATGGCCGGGCGGGGGTCCGCCCGGGCCGCGCACTCATCGAAATACCGCTCGTAGGCGGCGCGGAACTGCGCCAGATCGCGCCCTACAAGCGGCAGGCGCTTGGTGCGGATCACGTGATCGGGGGTCGCCGGGCCCTGCTGGGACAGGACCGAGACATCCGCGCGCCGAGCGAATCCAAGGCCCTGGGCGTCGCAGCCAGTGACAAGAATCGCCGGCGCGCCCATCGCCCTGGAGACGTCGCGCCGGAACGCCGCAAGCTCGGTTCGCAGCGGGCGCGAGGGCGCGGGGAGCTCCGGCCACTCGATCCTCCAGGCCTTGCGCGCGGCCAAGTATTCCTCAGCCAGCGTCACAAGCTCGATCATCCTTCCGTAGGACTCCTCCGCCGTGGCGCCAAACGAGATCAGGCCGTGACTCATGAGTACAATTCCGGTCGTGTTCGACGAAACCTCATGCGGCAGCCGCAGGGCGCAGGACCTTGCCAGCTTGAAGCCCGGCATCACATACGGGACGACGACAACCCGCCCGCCGTAGATCTCGCGGACCCGGTCCTCGCCCCCCGGCGTGTTCGTCACGGCGATGAGCGCATCGGCGTGAGTGTGATCCACGAATTTGGCGGGCAGGATCGCATGCAGGATCGCCTCCACGGACGGCATCGGAGCGGACGAATTCGTCATGCAGCCCCTGAGCTCGGCGGCCATCCGAACGTCGGTTAGCGAATCCAAGCCCGCAAGCCGGAGCAGGTGGGCCATCCGGCAGGGGGAGTACCCGGCGGGTTCGATGGCCGCCAGGTCCCACCCGCTTCCCTTGATCCGGAGGACGGGCTCGTCCTCGCCAAAGACGTTCCTTTCCAGAACTTTTACGGAAGTGTTGCCCCCGCCGTGCAGGACGAGCGAGGGTTCCGCCCCGATCAGCCTCGAGGAGTAGACACGCTGGCCCAGATCGCCCGGAAATTCCGCGGCTAGCGCGCTGCTCCACCGGTTCTGCATCCGCAAGAGGTGCCTTTACGGCACATTCGAGTCAAGCGCCCCACCGCCCTTGCGGATTTATGCGATCCGCGCCACGCTCTGTCCTCAAGCACATCCAGACCAATATGAAAATGCAGTACCGCCAGCTCGGAAAATCAGGCCTGAAGGTGAGCGCGCTGTCCTTCGGCGCCTGGGTCACGTTCGGCAAGCAGGTCGGCGACGCCGTTGCGCGCAAGCTCCTTCACACGGCCTACGACGCAGGGATAAATTTCTTCGACAACGCGGAGTCCTACGCGGACGGCCAGGCCGAGGTGGTGATGGGGGCGGTCCTCAAGAAGTCCGGGTGGCGGCGCAGCAGCTACATGGTATCGAGCAAAGTCTTCTTCGGCTCAAAGGGCGACCGGCCAAACGAGGAGGGACTCTCCCGCAAGCACATGGTCGAGGCGTGCCACGACGCGCTTGGGCGCCTGCAGGTCGACTATCTCGACCTCTATTACTGCCACCGCCCGGACCCGAGCGTCCCGATTGAGGAGTCGTGCCGGGCGATGCACGACCTGATCGTGCAGGGAAAGGTCCTCTATTGGGGCACGAGCGAGTGGGGCGCGGCCCAGATCGAGGCCGCCCACGCGGTCTGCGACCGCCTGGGACTGCATCATCCGATCGTGGAGCAGCCGGAATACAACCTCTTCCACCGCGCGCGCGTGGAGAAGGAATACGCCGCCCTGTACCGGAGCCCCGGCCTCGGAACGACGATCTGGTCCCCCCTTGGCTCCGGCCTCCTGACGGGAAAATACGCCAAGGGCGTCCCCAAGGGCACCCGGCTCGACACGCCCGGTCTGGAATGGCTGCGCGAGGCCGTGCTCAAGAGGCCGGGGATCGAGAAGCAGCTGCGCGCCATTCCGGAACTGGCTGCCGTCGCAAAGAGCCTGGAAACAAGCCTCCCCTGCCTGGCGATCGCGTGGTGCCTGAAGAACCCCAACGTCAGCACGGTCATCCTCGGCGCATCGAAGGTCGACCAGCTTCGCCAGAACCTGGGGGCGCTCGACGTCCTCGAGAAGCTGACCCCGCAGCTCATGCGCAATCTGGACTCGATCTCCTCGCCTGTCGCTAACTAGTCGCCCCGAGGCGGGCCCCTTTCCAGAAGGCGGCTCGCAGCGCCGGGTACCGGCTTGATTGTGCCGAAATTCATTCCCAAAAATTTGGGAAAAGGCATGTTGCGCAAGCGGTTCGTACATTTATGCAGCTGAAAGCAGCCGGTTTGTAACGGCCGGGGAGTCTGCTAGCGTCTCATCCGTCGTCCCAAGAGTCATCGAGGGCACAGACTCACCCCATGAATATCAGCCCCTTCCCCAGGTTCGCCTCTGCAGCCGCAATCGCAGCCTTGGCGCTCATGCTCGCCAACCCGGCGCACTCCGACGACGCCACCCAGACAAAACGCGCAGGAACCTACACGACCAGCAAGGGGGGATCCGGCACGACATCCTCGACCACGACTCGCTCAAACGGCAACGTGGAGAGGAAGGGAACATGGACGAACGCCTCAGGAGGGACAGGCAATGTCCAATCGCAGCGCACCTGGGACAAGTCCACGCAGACCGCGACTTTCGGCGGCACGAAGACCAGGCCTAACGGGACGACCTCCTCGTGGCAGGGCACCGCGGTGCGCAACGCGCTGGGCTCCATCTCAGCGAAGGGGATCATTACAACCGCTGGCGGGAAGCAGGATACGTTCACCTCCAGTGACACGCGGGTCGCCCCCGGAACATGGGACAGGCAGCAGGTGATCACGAGCGCGAGCGGAAAGACAATCGACCGAACCGTCGACAACTCGGTCGCGGGCGGCAAGGGCACCCGGACCGTGACCACAGCCCTTCCCAACGGCCAGACGGTCACGCGGAACGCATCCTTCAGTCAGACAGTTTCGCCAGCTCCGGCGACAGCGCCGAACAACTAGGCAGGCTCCGCGGGGGCGAATTTCCCCGCGGCTTTCCCTCGGTTGAAGGTCGCTCCCGAACCCGGCGGCCTCGGATATCAGAGGCCGCGCGGACAGTTCGGAGGCGAAACCCGGGGCCTGCCGTGGGATGCCGGTTCGAATTGCCCGCAACCGGCCTCGCCTCGGACAGGGCATTGTGCGGCCGCCCCCCTCAGATCATTTTGAAGCCCAGCGCCTCGAGCTCGGCCATGCTGAACGGGGCGCACTCCAGCACCTCCCAAAGCTTCCCCAAAGCCTCTTTCATCGCAGGGGCCTCAAACAGCGCGGCGCCATCGTCCCGGTCATGCAGATGCACCGCCCACGAGCCGGGGGCGCCGTCCGCACCAACCTGCACGACGGATCCGTGAAGGTAATTGCCCGGTAGCCCGGGATGGGGTCCTGCGCCGGGCACGAGGAACACGGTGTGAATGAGATCATGGGCTACGGGCAATCTCTCGGACCCGACATGTTTTGCCCTGTGGTGGACGGGCCGGCCGGCCACCTTGACACGGTAGCCCTCCGCTTTCCCGCGCCGCGCCGCCGGCAGCGAGCCGAGGTAGCGGTCGAAGATGCTGTCGTTCGACTCCAGGGTCTCCCCGCCCTCCGCGAATGTCGCCAGGTTGCTCGCGCGAAAGCTGCGCAGGTCTGCCAGCGACCGGGCCGTGACATGCCCGTCGCTGTGATCGGCATCGGCATAGACCTGATGGGCGGCATAGAGCCTTTTCAGGGCATCCTGGTAGGTGGGCGTCGTGGGAACGGCGCCCATGGGGCTGTGCTCGATCATTTCCATGACGGACTGGTCGAACTGGGCGTTGGGGTCCTGGGTCATCGTGCTGGCAGTTGGCTTAGCCTGTTGGGGCCGCCTATGCGACCCAATCTTGGTTGCGCGAAGGCCCATCCTGGGCGATTGTCGGCCCGCCGCTGATGAAATGACACCGATTCGAACATGAGACGAACGCACACCGCCTTTCTGTTCCTTGCCTTCTCGAGCTGCGCCCTGGCGGCCATGCCCTCGAAGCCCGAGGTGCTCCAAGCGATCTCGGTGCTGGAGAGGAACATCACCAGCCCGGAGGCCATCGATGCGGCCAAGACCGTTGTCGATTACGCCCAGGAGAGCGACGACGTGATGGTCGACATAGGGCCGGAGCAGGTCCCGTGGGTCGGCGAAAAGTGGGGATTGGACCAGGAACGGGAGATGGCCTGCCAGTCGATGCTCTTCGCCGCCTTCGTCGCCGGCAACGTCAAGTCGCAGATTGGGAGCGAGCGGGCGCAGAACGACACGTTTTCCGGATGGGTCTTCGCGATCAAGGCCTACGAGCGCCTTCGGGCCAAGGGGTCGTTCCAGAGTCCCGCGATCGAGTCCCTCTCGAAGATGCAGGCCGACGGCACGCTCCGTCAGCACGCCAAGGACATCGAGCTGAAGGAGGAGCAGGACGACAAGGCCGACTCCGACCGCAAGCCCTTTGCCTGAAGCCGCGCGGCGGGCGGTCAGGCCCTGAAGCTGCGCCACCTATTCAGGGGCAGGTTGGCCACAGCTATGAGCGCCAGCTGGACCGCGATGAACGCGCTCAGCCACCAGAACGCGGCCTCGGTGAACCCGTAGCTGTGGAGCCCTATGCCCAGCATGTTTGTTCCGAACCAACTCCAGCTCGTCACGATGTTGCCGAAGACGGCCAGGCACATGAGCCCGCGCTGCCTGACGAAGCCCCCCCAGCGGGCGTGGAGGATGAGGGCATTCCAGATGACGATGATCAGCGCGCCGTTCTCCTTGGGGTCCCAGCCCCAGAAACGGCCCCATGACTGGTCGGCCCAGATTCCCCCGAGCGTGGTCCCGACAAAGCTGAAGAGCGTCGCGAAGCAGACGATTCCGTAGACCATCCGGGCCAGGGCGTCGGCCGTGGCCTTGTCGAGCGTCCGCGTGAAGACCCCGCGCAGGATGTAGATCACGGCGAGGATTCCCGCGAGGAATGTGGACGCGTAGCCCGTCGTCACGACCACGACGTGGGTCCCGAGCCAGAAATTCGAATCGAGGACCGCGCGCATCATCTCAAGCGTGTCCCCCGCGAGGGCGAGGTGGTGCGCGATCATGAGCGTCGCAAATCCTATCAGGCCGGCCGCAGCGCTCCCGATCGCGTTCTTGTAGGTCGCCTCGAGCACGAGGCACAGCGCCACGGAGCCCCAGCCGATGAAGAGGGCCGAGGAGTAGAGGTTGGTGACGGGGGGCCTTCCCTCTAGCCACATGCGGGTGGCGATGCCCGCCGTCGCGATCGCCCAGCCGAGCGCCACGAGGCCCCAGGCGGAGAGCCGCGAGGCCTCGGGCCACTTGAGCCACGAGAGCGCGGCGAAGAAGAACGCGGCCAGGTAGATGAGCATGCAGGAGTAAAACGGCTCGGCCTGGTTGAATAGGGTCTCGATCCGCGCCTTCCCGACCTGCCTGCCGAACCGCGTTTCCAGGCTCGATCCGTAGAGCTGGACGATGTGCTCAAAGCTCCCCGGCTCGTGCTGGCGCCACGCGTAGCCCATCCCGGCGTAGGCGAGGACCGACGGGTTGACGAACCCCTGCCCGAATGTCTCCAGGAGGGCGCGGCCCGCGTTGCGCCACGCGTTGGGGTCGGCATCGCCAGGATCGGGCGCAATGGCGAGCAGGTCGGTCCCCTCGGACATCCCCAGGAACTCCTGCCCCACATCGATCATCGCCTCGGCCTTGGCCTCGTCGTGGGGCTTCCCGGCCTCCTTGGCCCGGACCGCCTCGATGCCCTCCGCAAGATTCTCCTGGAGGCGGAGGAGGTCTCCCAGGAAATCCTTGGAGCCCTCCGGAGCCAGGGCACGCCTGAGATGCACGTAATTGGAGAGGTTTCCGTAGAGCTGCACGACCGCCGACTGGAACTGGGTCCGCGCCTGGGCATCGACTGGCTCCGCGAGCTTGTACTGGGCCTCGATCTCGGCCAGGTAGGGCGCAATCTCGTTGAAGGACATCCTGCGCTGCCGGGTCGGGAGGATGTCCAATATCGCCATCAGCTGCTCCGCCGAGCTCTTGTAGTGGATCGCCAGGTTCTCGTCGTTCTTTCCGATGAGGAGAAGCAGGTCGGAGTTGTCGACGACGAAGGTCCTGTAGGTGTCCGCCTTTTCCGGGGCGAAGAGGACGTCCAGCAGCCACTCGTCCGGGGTCAGCTCGGCCCCGTCGGGCGCGGCCACCCGCTGCCTTCCCTGAAGCACGAGGAGCGTACTGCGCGCGACGGAATCGAGGGGCTTGATCCGTCCCTCGGAGAGCACCGGAAGCCGGCCAAAGGCCGTCACGGCGTCCGGCTGGCGCCCGGAGCCGGGAAAAAGCCCCGAAAAGGCGCACACCGCCGCGGCCGCGACAACGAACATGGGCAGGGAGCGGGTCACCTGGCCCTCCTTTTCCCGGCAAAGGCCACGAGGTGGGTCATGAACTGGACGACGAGCCCCAGCGCGATCGCGCTGCATGCGATGTAGGGAATGAGCCAGCTCGGATTTCGCACGACCTCGAGGATCGACGTCCTGTCATTGTTGGCGAAGCTCTGCTGGTAGTAGGTGAGACCCGCGTAGCGGAGCGGGTTGTTCATGTAGATCAGGACCTCGCGCGGGGCGGCGCCGTCGGGCAGGTTGAGCCTGACCTTGCTCGAGAAGTTCCTCGGGATGTCGGTCCCCGGGTAGATGTCGTGGCTGAACTTCTCGAGGGTGATGGAGAACGGCTGGTAGCGGCGCTCGGGCCTCATCACGATCTTCCACTTGCGGCCCGCGTACTCGAATTTCTGGGGCATGCCCAGGAGCGGCGACACCATCCAGGTCCCGAGCGATCCGCCGGGCCCGGCCAGCTCCACGAACGAGGTCGGCATATTGCGCTCATTCTCCCTGTAGGTGACCTCAAGCGGTGTCGCGGCAATCTGAGTCCCCATTCCCTGGGTCGCGGGTGTCGGCGGCGCGCCGGGCGCCTGGGAGCGCATCTGGAGAGTCGAGTTGGGATAGTACTCTCCCGGCACCACCCGGAAAGGAAGCGCAGGACTCTGGACGACCGCGCCGCGGGCGAGGAAGGATTCCGGAATCGCCACCACCCCGTCGAGCTCCGGGTCGGTCGCGTCGATGATCGCGAGCTCGTTCCTGCGGTCGCTCTCCGAATAATTCTTCGTCTCTCCGACATCCAGGCTCATCTGAAAATCCCGCTGCACAAGGCCCGAGACGAGCTGGCCCACGAGGAGGAGGATGAGCCCCGCATGCGTTATCCATACGCCGGTCTTCCCCCAGCCCGCCCTGAACCGGTAGGCTTGCGCGGCCAGGAGGTTCACCAGGAGAAGCCCCCCGATCGTGTATCCGCCCGGGAACACCGGGATGCGAAGCTCGCCCGCCCTCGCGAAGACGATGAACGAATGGAAGAATCTCTGCTGCACCGCCCACACGCCGAGGTGCACCTGGTCGAGCGTCGCCCAGAATATGAGCACGATCGAGAGCGCGAGGAGAACGATCGTCAGCTTGAGCGAGACGAAAAGGCTGCGAAACTGCCTGAGGACCTCGGGCATCAGCGGTCAGGGGGCGCGCACGGTGTGCAGGAAATCCATGAAAGCCGGCGTGGCTGCCCTGACCGCGGCCCCGGGGCCCATCAGCTTGAAGAACCAGGTCGAGCCTCCATAGGGAACGATGGCCCCGAGGATGCTGCTTCCGGCTGGATCGGCCGCCGGGGAAAGCTCGACCACCGTGAAGTTGAGCCCGTTCGCCTCCATGCGGCTCACGGACGGCTCAAGCTCCTCGGGCCGGAGCGGGGAAAGACCCACCTGCCCGCGCCAGCGATTCACGTTCGCAAGCTCGCCGCCGACATCCCCCGGGAAGGCCGTAACCGAAAGGTCCGACTCCAAGCCGCCGGCTGGCACGGAATAGCTCCCCTTTCGCACCGCGCTGGCCTCCTTGGGCTTCCAGGCGGCGGGCGCCTCCCAGACGAGGGCCGAGCCGGCTGCCGTCGGCACGGCGGCGCCGGCCATGGGCGACCCGGGCGCCTGCTGCCCCGCGCCGGCCTGCGCCAGCACCGGATCCCTCTCCTTGGGGACTTTGTAGACCGAGACCTTCTCCTCGCCGCACGCCGCCACCAGCAGCGCTGCTGCCGCGATGGCGGATGGGAGCGCGCGCGATGCCATGGGATGGAAACCCTCCTGCCTGAACCCGCAAAACTCAACCCCGTTCCGCGCGGAGCGGGGCCTTGCCGTCGGCGAATTCGGCCTCGAGGCGCTGCCCCGCCTTGATCCCGGCCCTCCGTGTCACGGGCCTGCCCTTCTCGTCGCGCATTATAGCGAACCCCCTGTTGAGCACGGAACCCGGGCTCGCCCCGCTGAGCCTCTTCCGCAGCGAAAGGAGCCGCTGCGCCTCGGAACGCACGCGCGTCTCCGGGAACACGCGCTCGAGGCGCGACGCGGCGCCCGAAAGCTCCTGGCGCCGGAGCTGGAGCGAGGAGCGGAGCGCCGACGAGAGCCTGTTCGACATGTCGTCGAGACGGAGATGCCCGCGCTCGACCATCGCCGCCGGCGAAAGAAGCCTCAGGCGGGAGCGCCCGTGGGCGAGGCGCTCGCGCGCGCGGCCCACGGCGTCCATGAGGGCGGAGGCAACGGCCTGCCCCGCTGCCCGGGTCCGTTCTCCAAGCCGGACGAATTCGCTGGAAATGAGCTCGGCCGCCGCGCTCGGCGTCTCGGCCCGCCTGTCTGCCGCGAAGTCGCACAGCGTGAAGTCGATCTCGTGGCCCACGGCGGAGATCGTCGGCACGGGGCACGCCGCCACCGCGCGGACAAGGGGCTCCTCGTTGAAGGCCCAGAGGTCCTCGATGCTGCCGCCGCCGCGCCCGATCACGATCAGGTCGAATATGCCCAGCCTCCCGGCGAGGCCGAGCATCTCCGCCATCTCGGCCGCGGCCCCCTCCCCCTGGACCTTGGAGGGCAGCACGACAACCCTTCCCCTCCAGCCGCGCCGGATCAGGATCCTCATGAAGTCCTGGACGGCGGCGCCGGTCGGCGAGGTGACGAAGCCCACGGTCCCCGGCATCCTCGGTATCGGCTTCTTGCGCTCGGCACTGAACAGGCCCTCATCCGAGAGCCTGCGCTTGAGCGCCTCGTACTCCCGCTGGAGCGCACCCACCCCGTCCGCGACGATCGTCCTGACGACGAGCTGGTACTGGCCCCGGGCCTCGTAGACGCCGACGTCGCCGAAGGCCACGACCTGCAGGCCGTCCCTCAGCTTCACGGACTGCTTCGCGGCCTGCATCCGGAACATCACTGCAGAAAGCTGCGCGCCGGCGTCCTTGAGCGAGAAGTAGACGTGCCCGCTCGGCTGGACGCGGAGGTTGGACACCTCGCCCCTCACCCAGCAGGACTCGATCGCGCCCTCCAGCACCGCCTTAACGCGGCGCGTGAACTCCGTGACGCTGAGCGGCCGCGCCGGCGGCCCGGCCTCGCCAAGGTCAAACGACTCGCGTGGCATAGCGCTTGCGGAGCCAGTGCACGAGCGCCGCGGCCGCCGCGATCACGGCAGCCCCGGCGCCCGCCATCTTGTAATGCCCGTCGAAGACCCCCTTGCCGAGGACGACGCCCCCGACGGCCCAGGGGACGATGGCGAGCCAGGAGACGACCATGTAGAGCCTGAACGGCACCTCGGCCAGCCCCAGTATGTAGGACTGCATGAAGAAAGGGGGGCCCGGGGTCAGGCGGACGAGGAGGGCAACCGAAAGGGCGTTCGCCCCCGTCACCCTCGGCACCTTGTAGCCGTACCGCTCGGCGAGCCTCGAGAGCACCGGCCTGAGCGCGTATCGGGCGAGCCAGTAGGTGAGCGCCTGGTCGGCCGCTATCGACACGAGGACGGCCGCCACAACGCCGGCCATGGTCATCTGCGGGGCGAAGGCCTCGCCCGCGGTCACCGTGAACGCCGTCAGCGGCGCGCCGACCGCGGGCAGCACGACTATCCCCGCGAAGAAAGCCCACGGACCCGCGCCGCGGATCACAGCCATTCCCTGTTCGGCCAGGGCGCGGTAATTGACACCGCGCATGGCCACGAGCGCCCCCGCGATCAGGGCGAGCGCGAGGATCGAAAGCTTGATCAGAGGGAGCTTCCTCCTCACCGGGGGCTCGTCGGACGACATGGCCCGAGCCTGTCCGCCCACCTGATCCACCGTCAAGAACTCGCAAGGGCCCCGCGCCTTAAACGGGCTCGCTTGCCGGGGCGTCGCGCGTTGTCATTTCCCGCGGTGTCAAGCAGCGCCCCGATCAAGGTCCCGCCTTCCGCGCCCGATTCGTTGCGACGAGGAGTCGCCGTCGCGCTTCCGGCCGCACTCGCGCTCATCTACGCCCTCGGGCATCTCAATTGGTACCTCGGGACGCCGCTTGGACGTGTGCCAGTGCTAGACGAGCGGGAGAACATGGACCTCTCGGCGGCCATTTTCGGGGGCGCGCTGGCGCAGGAGCCGTTTTACAGGGCGCCCGGCTATGCGCTCGTTCTGGCCGGGCTGCGCTGCCTGGGAGTGCCCGCCGGCGGGCTCTTCCCGGCCGCCCTCCTCCTGGGGACCGCGCTCCACGCCGTCGACACGGCTCTCGTCGCGTGCGCCGCGAGGAGGTGGTTCGGAAACCGGGCGGCGCTTGCCGGGGGCCTGCTTTTCGCGTTCGACCCCGTGATGGTGCACTATGCGACGCAGGCGCTCGACTCCACTCTCTCGCTCGCGCTCTTTCTCCTAGGCCTGAACTTCTTTGCCGCGGCCGTGGCGGCGCCGGACCGGGCGGGGCGGTGGGCCGGCGCCGGGATCTCGTGGGCGGCCGCAGCCCTTGTGCGGCCGAGCTATCTCGTTTCATGGGCCCTTGCGCCGGCGTTCGCCCTGCTCCAGGGGGGGGGCTGGCGGGGACGCATGCGGGTCGCGGTGGCGGCGCTCGCCGGCGCTCTCCTTTTCGCCGCCGCCTCGGCCTGGCAGTGGAGGGCGGGCGGGACGGCGGGATTCCTGCCGTGGCAGGGGGCGTACAACCTCTGGGCGGCGAACCGGCCCGGGGCAAACGGCCGCTACTACACCCAGCGCATCAGCCTGCCCGCGGGGCTTGCGCGGGCGAACCCGGCCCGGGCGGAGTCCATCATCCTCTATCAGCTTGAGACCGGGGACCGCACGGCGGACATTCCGGCCATGAACCGGCACTGGCGCGCCAGGTTCCTCGGCGAAGTCTCGTCCCATCCGCTTGAATGGGCCGCCCTCATGGCTCGGAAGGCCTACGCGCTCCTGAACAACTGGGAGCAGTACAACAACAAGACATTCGCATTCCACAAGGCGCGCTCGCCGTGGCTTTCGTGGAATCCGATATGCTGGGGGATCGTTTTCATGCTGGGGGTCGCCGGCGCCGCGCGGCTTTGCGCCGAGTCGCCGCGGGCGGCCCTGGCGCTCGCCGCCGTCTGGTGCGCATGCGCCGCCGGAATCCTGCTTTTTTTCGCGAGCGCTCGTTTTCGCCTGCCGCTGGCCGCGATCTTCGCCGCGCTCGCCGGAGGCGCACTCGGCTCGCCCGGCTTCTGGAGGGGCTGGCCGCGGGCGCCGCAGTCGGCGCTTGCGGGTGCCGTCGCGCTCGCGGGTCTCATCGCATTCTCCAATTTCGGGGGGGTCCAGGACCGCTCGACGTTCGTCCAGGACCATGCGCTGCTCGCCCGGGCGGCGTTCACGGTCGGCGACGACGAGACCGCGCTCAGCGAGGCGAGGGAGGCCCTGAGGATGCAGCCCTTCCATCCGGACGCGAAGGCGATCGAGGCCGCGGCGAGCGCTGAGCTCGCGGGAAGAAGGGCCCGATGAAAGGGACAACGGCCAAGACCCGCTCCCGGATCCCGCTCTGCCTCGCCCTCGGCGCGAGCGCCGCGGCCTCATTCTGGGTCGCCGACAGCGTGGCCCCCTGGGATGGCGACCTGCGCGGCGCCTGGCACCAGTACGAATACCTGGCCGAGGGCTTCCTGCACGGCCATACGTACCTGTCCGTCGAGCCGCCCCCGGAGCTCCTTCGCCTCCCTGATCCCTACGATCCCGCGGCCAACGCCCCCTACAGGATCTGGGACGCCAGCCTGTACCGCGGGAGGTACTACCTCTACCACGGCCCCGTCCCCGCGCTCGTGCTCATGCTTCCCTGGAGGGCGATCACCGGGCATGCGCTTCCCCAGCGCCTTGCGGTGGCGACTTTCGCCGCGGTCGGGCTCGCGGGCCTTGCCCTCCTCCTCTGGGAGGTGCGCGGCCGGCACTTCCCCCGTCTTCCGCCGTTTGCGCTCGGGGCCATCCTCGTCGTGGCGTTCCATGCCTCGTGGCTGCCCGTCACGCTCCGCCGCCCGGCAGTGTGGGAGCTGCCCATCGTGTCGACCGTCGCCTTCATGTGGTGGTCGATCTATTTTCTCTGGAAGTTCCAGGATTCCGGGGGACGCACCCGCTGGGCCGTCGCCACGGCGGTCGCCCTGGCGCTGGCGATGGGCTCCCGCGCCTCGTCCGTCCTCTCGGCGGCCGCCGTGGCGCTCCTCCTCTTTGTCCCGGTGGAAACACCGAAATCCGGGCTGGCGCGCAAGTGGAGGGCGGCGTGCCTGGCCGGAGCCCTGGCGGCCGCGGGCGGCATCGCGCTCCTCGCCTACAACCGACTCCGGTTCGGCAGCTGGACCGATTTTGGCATGAATTACATGCTGGGCCGCGAAGACGACCGCGGCCTGCGCCTCTTCAACCCGCGCTTCATCCCCTTCAACGCGAGGACCTACCTCCTTTCAGCGCCGAGGCTCGGGCCGTATTTCCCGTTTCTCCACCCGTTCTGGTCCGAGGACAGGCCGCCGGGGTACGTGGCATTCGAGGAGATGTACGGCGTCCTCTGGATGATCCCCGTCCATCTGGCCGCCCTTGCCGCCGCCGCATGGGCGCTGCGCAAGCGCGCGGTGCGCGGCATGCGCGCCGCAAGGGTCGCGCTCGCCGGCGCGGTCCTCGCCACCGGGCTCTCGGGCCTCCTGCTCTTCTGCTGGGCGTGGGCGTGCTCGCGATACATGACCGAATTTCTCGCCGGCTGGACCGTCGCGACGTCCATCGGCCTGATGGCGGTGTTCGGCCTGGAGGACGGGAGGCGCCCGGGGCGCCCCGTCCGGATTCTCGCGGCGGCGGCGGCATGCTGGAGCGTTGCCTGCGTGTGGCTCGCCTCGGCGGAATTCAGGGGCTTCATGGCCGAGGAGAATCCGCGGACCTACGCGGCGCTGGCGCACGCCCTCGACTACCCGAGCCTGTGGTGGGCCCGGAGACACGGGATCGCCTACGGGCCCGTCGACGTGGCCATCCGGGTCCCGCCGTCGCCCGGCGCCTCGCAGACCGTGCTTCTGGCGAGCGGCCGCCCCCAGAGCGTGAACCAGCTCCTCATCGAGCGGCTGGACGGCGGCCGCGTGCGCCTTGTGCTCGCAGAGAACCTGCACCAGGTGCTGGCGACGCCCCCGATCGACGCGCCGGGGGGGCGCCTGGGCATCCGCCTGGAAGCCCCTTGGCTCTATCCGCCGCCGGCGCACCCCTACTGGGACGGCGTGCCCCCGGCCCTCCGCCGGGAGCTCCAGACGCTCTTCTCCATCGGGTGGGGCCAGGGCGCGACCCGGGTTCACTCGGCCCATTCCGCGGATCCCGTGGATTTCGCGCCGGCGGTTCGGGGCGGTTCGGACGAGGCGTCCGGACTGCCCTGGGTCGGGGCCATCGGCCCGGCCGCGACCGGCCGATAAAAGCTTCCGTTGGCCTCGGGCGCCTTCCAGTCTCGGGGAGTTTTCCCGTATGAAGCTATCGATTGTCATCCCCTGCTACAACGAGGCCAAGACCATCAGGACCATCGTTGAGCGCGTGCGCAGCTCCACGTACCCGGACAAGGAGATCATCATTGTCGACGACTGCTCGCGGGACGGCACCCGCGACATACTCCGCACGCAGATCGAGCCCTTGGTCGCCAAGGTGATCTACCACGAGGTGAACCAGGGAAAGGGAGCCGCCCTCCGGACCGGGTTCGCGGCCGCGACGGGGGACGTGGTCATCGTCCAGGACGCGGACCTGGAATACGACCCGGCCGAATACGGCAAGCTGGTGAAGCCGATCGCCGACGGGAAGGCCGACGTCGTCTTCGGGTCGCGCTTCATGGGGGGCGAGCCGCACCGCGTCCACTACTTCTGGCACATGATCGGAAACAAGTTCCTCACCCTGCTCTCCAACATGTTCACGAACCTCAACCTGACGGACATGGAAACGTGCTACAAGGTGTTCCGCAGGGATGTCATCCGGCAGTTCACGATCGAGGAGAACCGGTTCGGGGTCGAGCCCGAGATCACGGCGAAGGTCTCGCGGCTCAACGTCGTCATCTTCGAGGTCGGCATCAGCTACTACGGCCGGTCGTACGCGGAGGGGAAGAAGATAGGGTGGCGCGACGGCTTCCGGGCGCTCTGGGTCATCCTCAAGTACAATCTCTCAGCCTAGAGCGTGTCTTCAAACCTGATGGGACATTCCCAAGTTCCGGATGGATTACCCATTGGGCCTAAGAAGCAGGCGATGCTCCAGTCTTTGCCATAACCCTCACCTCCCGCGGTGCGCTGAAGGTTTCTGCTATGGGACTTCATAGATCTCCACGAGAGCTACACCTGAGTCCCCGCTCGCCCCCAATACCGTTGCCGTATAAGCTCCTGGCGGCAATGTGACGAGGATTGCGGAATCATTGCTGGAAGGGAATTCCCAGGTGAATGCACCAACGGCGGCGGCTGCCGAGGATATTTGCTGATTGCCGCCCCATGCGCTGTTGCTCGCGATAATAGTGTTCCCCGAATTAAGCTGAAGCATTGGGTCCGGCAGCGTGTCCAGGACGCCGTACGGGATTAACGCTGGTCCTGAGGCTCGGATAAGGACTGTCCTGGAAGTTGAGCCGCCGATGACGAAACCGGCAATCAGCTCATTGGCGCCAGTGCCCGCCTGGACACGGGCCGAAATATTGATGATTCTCGGGCTGCTTGGGGTGTAGGCTCCGGCAGGCGTGTCGTCGTAGATTTCGGCGAGAGCAACGCCTGTGTCTCCGCTTTGCCCGGAGACATTGGCTGTGTAGGCTCCGGAGGGCAGCGATTGCAGAAGTGCTGAGTCGTGGCTCGCGGGGTTGCTCCAGGGGAATGCGCCGGCGGCGGCGGCGGCGGCCGCAATCTGCGAACTGCCGCCCCAGCCATCGTCTGTGCCAAGCAGCGCTGCACCCGAGTACAGCTCAAGCTGCGGGTCCGGAAGCGTGCCCGTGACGCCAAAAGGGGCTAGCGCGGGTCCCGAGGCGCGGGCAAGCACCGTCTCGGAGCCTGAAACGCCCTGTCCGCCAACAACAAATCCAACAATAAGGATGTTGCCTCCGGTTCCAACCGCCGCTCGGCAGGATATGTTCACCAAGCGGCCGATGTCCGGTGTGGAACTGACCTCAAGCACTGCAGCGGCGCTTGTCGCGGTTCCAGCAGAATTGCTCGCAACGCAGGTGTAACTGCCGACGTTTGCCGAAGTCGCGCCGTCCATCTGAAGCGTCGGGCCGGTGGCCCCTGGGATAGGTGCACCGTTGAAGGCCCATTGATAGGATGGAAGAGGAGCGCCCGTCGCCAGCGCATTGAAGACCACTGTCGATCCGTTAGCGATTGTTTGCGATGCGGGCTCCAGGCTGAATACGGGAGCCGAACTGACGTTATTTACTGTCAGAGTTGCCGATTGGCTGGTTAAGGAACCGCCCGATGTCGTCACAATGACCGTATACGTGCCGGAATCTCCCACCTGGGCTGACGGAATCGCAAACGAAGCGCTGGTAGCACCGGCGATCGGCGAGCTGTTCTTGTACCATTGGTAACTGATTGCCTGGCTTGCCGATGCCACGACACTGAATGTCGCGCTGGCTCCCGCATTCACGATTTGGCTTTGCGGCTGCGTTGTGATCGCGGCAACGCCGCCTGCTGGCGCTGTTACAGTGATCGACGTCGTACCGAGCGCCACACTGCCAGTCCGATTCAAATTTTGCCAAGCTTCGACCGTGATATCATAGACGCCGACCTGCGTCGGTGTTCCCGAGATCGTCAAAATGCCTTTGGCGGCCGTGGCGTCATTTATGACCCAGAGGCTTCCAATCAATGTGGCCCCCTGCACGCTTATCCCAGGGGGCAGCGTATTGGAAACGTCCCATGACTTGGCAAATGTAACCGCGGTGCCAGTCACAGTTATGTCCAATTTGAAGGTCTGGCCAGCCACAACAGTCGCGGGCACGTGGATATCTGCCACCAGAACGGCAGGTGACCCCGAGGCGCCACCGCCACCGCCGCCGCCGCCCGTTGACGCCGAGGCACCGGCTAACGAATCGACTGCCCCCAAGGCTGCAATCGATGCTGCGGAGGCCTTGAGGACCAAAGCGCCGGACGACTCGAGCACATAATCGACAGCCGCAACAGCGATCCGAACGGCAGGTGCTCTCTGGAGCACCGCAGCAAGCAACGCCGTTGGCACGGCGATCCGCTCAAGGCGAAAGAAGAATGTCCTGGGTCTCATTGTGTCGTGTTGATCAGTTGCAGCCGCATCCTGCGCCTCCGATGCTGCGACCTCCCTGGGCCGCCTCGCGAGAGAAGTAGATATGCTCCATCATCGCTGTCCCAAGGGGATCACGGTCCGGGTCCATCGTCGGATCCGCAAGGTTCGCACGCTCCCAGGGCTTAACGCGGACCGCCTTCGTCGTTGAGCAGCCCGATAAAGCGATTGCCAAGGCCAAGGCAGCAAAGATTAGGGAAACTCTGTCGCAGCAGTTCATTCGGTTCAGTTGGAAAGCATCTTCTCGATTTCCCTTCGCAGCGCTTCCTCTGTCTCAACTCCGTGGAACCCCGGATGGATGTGCATCACCCTTCCCTCCCGATCTATAAGGTAACTTGTGGGCATCGTTGGCACCTGCACTTCGCGAACAAGCCGCTGGTCGCGGTCCAGCACCACGAGGAAGGGGGGATCGAATTTCCTCACGAATGATGCAAAGGCCGCGGCGTCCTGGTCCACGCTGACCGCCACAATCACGAGACCCTTCGATGCGAACGCCGAATGCAGACGCATATAGGCAGGGAAGGATGCCTTGCAGGGCGCGCACCATGACGCCCAAAAGTCCACAAGCACCACTTTCCCGAAGGTCGCTGGAACATTAGCGCCAACAATCCCTGGTGAGGCCAAAGGCGGAAAAACATCTCCGACTCGGATATCGGCACGCACAGCAGTGGAAGTCATGGTCAAAATGAAAGCCAACAATGAAAACAGGCTGCGATTATTCATGAAGTGCTTGAATGGTCTCCAATGCCGAAAGACCTGATGGCAACAAAAGATTGGTTCACGCGCATGGATCACCAAGAGATCTTGGCCCCGATAGTGACGATGTTCGCCCTGGGATAGGCGCTCTGCGGCGTGATACCATCGCGCCCCCTCATGGCGTAGCGATCGTAGGCAACATCCAATTGAAGCCAGTCGCGCGGGCTCCATGCCGTCCTAACCCCGCAAGTCGTGGTGTCCAAGGCGGACAGGCGATAGTCTGAGGAATAGGCGGGGCCGTTGGGATTCGGTGTTTCGGTCGGGAATATGCCCGTGGCGTTCAGGTCATAATAATAGAACTTTGCGGCTCCCTGCTCATATAGCCTCAGTTCCGGCGAGACAGTGAACTGCCTTCCGATCTTTTCCAGCCATCTCACCTCGATCGAATTCGCAACAATGCCGAATGTGTCTGCGTATAGGCGGTAGCTCCCCTCCAGGGAACCATTGAGCCTCGGGAAGGCCCTGTTTACCGCAAAATACGCGACGCACGAGTTTTGCTCGCTGGGCCTGTTCTCCGCATACACGAGCGGGAAGAAGCTACCCTGTATAAGCTCCACATCCCGTTCGACCAGCTTGTACTGGTCGCTCAGGTACCCAGTGTCCCGCGCCCAGGTAACATCGAGCGTCACCTTGGTAAGGGCATCGAGGAGCTGCGTCGCGCCTATGATCGCACTCAAAGCGTGCTTCTTGACATAGAGGCGCTGGGGATCGAAGAAGGTCTCCACGTCGTCGTCGTGGCCGGCGACGCCCACCAAGAGGGCTGTGTTCTTGTCGTTGAAATCTGTCAGCGTATTGAGAGACCAACCCTTGGAGATGTAATCGTGCTCCCGGCTTTCCGAGATACCGGCGGAGACGTTGATCTGGCTGAACTGTCGCGACAGATCGCCCTCCCATGCCTTCCGATGGTCGCTCATGTGGGCCAGCGGCACCTGAGTTGACCCGGCTGGTGCAGGGACGCCCGTTGGCGTGGCTCCAGCGATGGCGTCAGTCACCATCGTCAATCCAAATTGCATGTCGCTTCCGACATCCTGGTTTGCGATCAGGCCCTGGGTCTGCACTCCCACACGGCCGCCGGACTCCGTGTAATTCTCAAATTTATAGGAAAGCGAATCTTCCGCTCGGGCCACATTCCGGGGAGATGCCAATATCAGGAAGAACGCGAATGGGATCGCGGCGGATTGCTTAGGCACTTTGGTGTGGATGCGATGGATCACTTCGGGACCTCAAGGGGTGAGATGGGTTCCACTTTTTCGCCAGCGCTCTAGGCAAGCGGGAGGACACTGAGACGAACCTCCAAAAAAAAGCGGACAAGGAAATTCGTCATCGCCAAAGGTATGCAAGCGATTCCTCGGAACATTAGAATGATCGTTGCAGCTTGATTCCGTAGTCGTGAAACAATCCGTCACTTTAGCAGCTCGAAATGAACCCTCCGTGAAAAGAAAATTAATTCTTGTTCATCATCAGCTTATCCCAGGAGGATTCGCTCCCATTGAAATCCTGGAATGCCTGAATCACAGCCCACTAGGTGGAGTGGGCAGGAGCCGATAGACGGGCGAACCGCCGACGGGCTCCCCGCCTATTCAGCCTAGCGGTCCGGGGCGCGCGCCCTGAGCTCCTCGAGGTTCGCGCGCGGCTTCTCGTAGCCGGGCCTGATCCGCAGCGCCTCCTCGTATTCGTCAATCGCCTCGCTCGTCCTGCCCGCCTGCGCGAGGACGCCCCCCAGGTTGTTGTGGGCCTCGGCAAAGCCGGGCTCCAGCCTAAGCGTGGCGCGGTACTCACCGATCGCCTCACCGGTGCGGCCCATCAGGGCCAGCGCCATGGCCAGGTTGTAGTGCACGCGGGCCGAGTCCGGAATGAAAAGGATCGCCAGCTGGTACTGGGCGATGGCCTCGCCGACGCGACCCTGACGGAAAAGCGCGCCGCCGAGGTTGTTGTGCGCCTCGCCGTCCTGCGGGTCAAGGCGCACCGCCTCCCCGTACTCCGCAACGGCCTGGTCCAGGCGGCCGGCGACCTCCAAGGCCATGCCCATATCATAGTGCAGGGGGGCCGAGCCGGGCGCGGAGCGGGCCGCTATCCTGTACTGCGCGAGGGCCTCTTCGAAGCGGCCCATGTGGAAGAGGGCGAGCCCGAGGTTGCGGCGCGCCTCGAAGCTTCCGGGATCGACCCGCAGCGCCGCCTGGAACTGCTCCGCCGCCCCGGCATCCCTTCCCTCCAGCGCCAGGGCGCTTCCGAGCGCGATCCGCGCGCGCGGGTTCGTCGGACGGCGCAGGACCGTGTCGCCCCAAATGGCGGTGTCGCTGCGGTAGTCGCCGTTCCGGAGACGGGCTTCGATGCCGAGCGCCAGGGCGGCCGCCAGGAGCACGGGCAGGCTGCGCCTGCCGAGGAGCGCCCAGGACACCGCCACAAGGAGCGCGACAACCCCCGCAAGCGGCAGGTACATCCGGTGCTCGGCCATCGGCTGGAAGGCCACCGGAATGACGCTCGAGGCCGGTGCCAGGATCACGAAGAACCACGCGCCCGCGAACCCCAGGAGCGCCCGGCGCCTGAAGGCCGCCCACGCGGCCGCGGCAAGGGCGGCGAGGGCGATCGACCATGGTATCGCCTCGCCAATGGTGCCGACGACATCCGTCCCGTAGTCGAAGACAAGCGGGTAAGGCCAGAGGGAGAGGAGGACATAGTGGGGCACCACCCAGCACTCAGTAAGGGCGTAGGCCCACCAGGTGTAGCCGAGACCGAGCCCCACCCCGCGGCCATGCAGGCCCGCGGCCAGCAGGGCCGGGACGAGCCACGTGCCGGCCAGGCCCAGGTAGAGGCGCCAGCGCAACCGGAGCGCCTCCTGGAAGCTCCCCGCCACGAAGGTGCGGTCGTACGCGAGGACGATGAGCGGGGCCGTCACCATCACCTCCTTCGTCCCCATCCCAAGGAGGCAGGCGAGAACCGACAGGAGCCGCCAGGCGCGGGGCGCGGGCGGCTGCACCGAGCGGATGAAGCAGTACAGGGTCAGCAGGTAGAAAAGACCCATGAGCGATTCCGCCCTCTGGATCACGTAGGTGACGGACTCGGTCTGGAGGGGGTGCACCGCCCAGAGAAGCGCGACGGCAAGCGCCAGGAGGACGCGGTCGCGCGTCTCCGGAACCGGGCCGGGCCGCAGTTCCAGCGTGCGCCGCGCGATTCCGAAGAGCGCAAGCGCCGCCATCATGTGGATTCCAAGGTTCGCCAGGTGGTAGCTCCAGGCGGCGTTCCCGCTGATCGCATGGTTTATCGCCAGGGTGAGGCTCAAGACCGGCCTTCCGTAGGCCACCGAGTCCGCCGGCGGGCTCAGGAAGCCGGTCAGCGGCCAAAGGTGGCGGATCGACGGGTTCCAGGTGATCCAGAGGTGGTCGTCGTAGATGAGCGGCCCCGCCAGGGTTCCCTGGTACACGGCAGCCACGGCAAGGGCGATCGCCAAGGCCGCCCACCGGGGCGCCGTGCCGGACGCGCCGGATTCCCGCCTCACGGATGGAAGAATGCTGGGGCCATCGCGGCGGGAAGACTACCGCCCGAGACAAATGCGCCGCGAGGAGATTAATTGCCATTGGGGCCTATGTATTATGCGCTTACACGGTTCTCCATGATCGCCGACACGCTCGTCTGCCTCCTGCTGGTCCTGGGCGTCGCGTTCGGGCTGTCCCGCCCCTTTATCGACCGTTTCAGGCTGAGCCCCGCCGAGACCGTCGTGGCCGGCGCGGCGCTGTCCCTCATCGCGGCATGGGCGTTCGCCTGGGCCGTCTTCGTCTCCGGCTGCCCCGTCTGGGTGGACGGGGCCCTGCCCCTCCTGGCCTGCGTCTTCCTGGTCGCCGGAAGGCGGAGGCTCCCGGGCCTCTTCAACGACCCCCTTGCCCGGGACCTCCTCGGCGCCCAGCTGCTCGTCACGGGCTGGTGCGTGTCTTGGCTCTCGTTCGTCAGGAACCACTCCGGCGGCGCATGGACCGGGGACTGGGTCGAGCACTGGGAAAGGGCCCGCTTCTTCCTGCGCGAGCTGCCGCAGGACTATCTCTTTTACGGCATCTACCAGCTGCCCGCCCGCCCTCCCCTGGCAAACGTCCTGACGGGCGCGTTCATGCGCATGACGGTCGCCGACTACGCCCACTTCCAGGTGATCACGACGATCCTGTGCAGCATGGCCTTTCTACCGGTGGGCCTCCTGGCCGGGCGCTTCGGTGGCAGAGGCGCGCCTCGCGCGGCAGCCGCGATCCTGATGGTCAACCCCCTCTTCATCCAGAACGCGACCTATCCCTGGACGAAGCTCCAGGCCGCCTTCTTCATACTGACAGGACTTTACTTCTTCCTGCGCGTGCGCGACGGGGACGGGAATTCGGGCAGGGCGGCGCCCGTCTGCGCGCTCGCGCTGGGCGGCGCCGTCCTCACCCACTACTCGGCCGGCCCCTACGTCGCGGTGCTGGCGGCCGCCTGGATCGCGACCGGGTGGCGGCGCGGCTGGGGCGCGGGCTTCGCCCGCATGACGGCGCTCTCCGCGCTCGCGGGCGCCTGCGTCCTCGCCCCCTGGTTCGCCTGGTCGGTGGCCGAGTACGGCTGGCACGGCACGTTCCTCTCGAACACGGCCGCCGCCATGCAGCGGCTGCCGGGAAACCCCCTCGTCAAGATGGCGCTCAACCTGCGCGACACCCTGATCCCGCCCCAGATCAGGGGCTTCAGGGGCACGCTCTTCCGGCAGACGAGCCCGTGGGGAGCGCTCCGCGACCAGCTCTTCCTGGTCTACCAGCTCAACCCGCTCCTGGCCCTCGGGAGCGTCGGCTGGGTCGCCGTGGTCCGGGAGGCGTTCCGGGCGGCGAAGGCGGGCGCGCGCCGCGACAGGGTGTTCTGGACCCTCGCCATCGGCGGGATAGTCGCCGCGAGCCTCGCCGCATACGGCGACCGGGACCACTACGGGATCGGGCACATCTGCCTCCAGTCCCTCGTTCTCCTCGGGCTCGCGTTCCTCGCCTCGAGGTGGGAGGGCCTCGGCCGGGGCTGGCGGCGGGCCCTCATCGCCGGTTGGGCCGTGGATTTCTGCGCCGGCATCGCGCTCCAGTTTGCGGTCGAGGACTTCGCGATCGACCGGTGGCTCACGCCGGAGCGCGGACTGCTGGAGGTCTCGGGGAGCTACTCCGTTGTCTCCCAGGAGAACCTGTCTGAGAAAATCATCGCCCATCTCAGTTATTTTTCCGACATTCTGGCGACGAAACCCGCGTTCGTGCTGGCGCTGCTGGCCGCCATCCTAGGCATGGCCCTCCTGCGCGCCCGGCGGACGCCGGCGAGTCGAATGTCGCCCAAATGACCGATTCCAGGCCCACCGTCGCCGTCGTCGTCCCGGTCTTCAACGAGGATCCGGTCCTTCCCGAGCTCTTTGCCCGCCTCGAGGCGCTCTTCCGGTCCAACGCGGACTGCGCGTGGCGGGCTGTCTTCGTGAACGACGGCAGCCGCGACCGCTCGGCGGAGATGCTCCGGGACCAGGGCCTGCGCGACCCGCGCTTCGAGGCAGTCGAGCTGTCGCGCAACTTCGGGTTCCAGAGCGCGCTGTCGGCCGGCCTCGCCCACGCCAAGGGCGCGGACGCGGTCGTGACCATGGACGCCGACCTACAGGATCCGCCCGAGCTGATCCCGGAGCTCGTGTCGGCCTGGCGCTCCGGCGCCGAGGTCGTGCGGGCCGTGCGGCGCTCGCGCAGCGAGACGGGCCTGCGCCGCGTCGGGTTTGACTTCTTCCATGCGGTCTTCGGCAGGCTGACGGACATCCCGATCGATTCAAATTCGGGGACGTTCGGGCTCCTCGGCAGGCCGGCCCTCGAGGCGTTCGCGCAGCTTCCCGAGCGCAACCGGTTCTTCCCGGGCCTGCGGGCCTGGATCGGGTTCGCCACGGCCGACGTGGCCTACGACCGGCAGGAGCGGGCCGCGGGAAAGCCGAAGCAGACCTTCAGGAGGCTCATCCGGTACGCCGTGGACGGCTTCTTCAGCTTCTCGTACCTGCCCCTGCGCTGCCTGACCCTCGCGGGCATTGCCGTGAGCTTCCTCGGGTTCGCGCTCGGCATCTACTTCATCGCCAAGCGCCTGCTCGGGATCGAGACGGCGACGACCGGCTTCACCACCCTTGTCTCGCTCGTCACCTTCCTCGGCGGGATCCAGCTCATCGGAATCGGCGTGCTCGGCGAGTACCTGGGGCGAATCTACGACGAGGTGAAGCAGCGGCCGATCTACCTGGTCAAGCCGCCGAGGCGCTAGCGACGCCCCCAATGCGTCACTTCCGGCCTCTCGCCTGGACGGGTCTGTCGGTCATCGCGGCGGCCGCGCTCCTCCACAACCTGCCCCGCATGTCCCCGGGGATGCTCGACTGGGCCGAGCCGGGA
>Ga0302320_10005602_pt1 | contig 28107 bp, 23 predicted proteins | sample Bog_T0_3_FD_202130 | JGI IMG/M metagenome (GOLD analysis project Ga0302320, IMG submission 202130) | Peat permafrost microbial communities from Stordalen Mire near Abisko, Sweden - Bog_T0_3 | ecosystem: Environmental > Terrestrial > Soil > Wetlands > Peat | place: Sweden: Abisko, Stordalen Mire...
ATATAGCCAAGCTGCGAGACGGTGGAGTAGGCAAGGATGCGCTTGATGTCGTTCTGAGCGACGGCGATGAGTGCGGCAAAGACAGCGGTGGCCGCGCCGATCCAAGTAACGACGATCAGCGCCGTGCTGGTGCCATTCAACTCGCCGTTGGCTAGCGTCGGAACGCCGGCGGACATCAGCGGATAAACGCGAGCAATTAGATAAACACCGGCTGCTACCATGGTTGCCGCGTGGATGAGGGCCGAGACCGGCGTTGGGCCTTCCATCGCGTCCGGCAGCCACACATGCAGCGGTAGCTGGCCGCTTTTCCCTGCCGCGCCGGCAAAGATGAGCAGGCCGATAGCCGTTGCGGCAGACAATCCAAATGCCGCATGTGCTGCCAGCATGCCGGCCAGCGATCCAGCTTCCAGTGAACCTGCGCCGCCGTTATAGAACAGCAATGTGCCCGTCTGCGAAAACAGCCAGACGATGCCGAGAAGAAAAAAAACATCTCCAACGCGAGTGGTGATGAAGGCTTTCTTGGCGGCAGCGGCAGCGGAGGGTTTCTGATACCAGAAGCCGATGAGCAGGTACGAGGTGAGGCCGACGATCTCCCAACTCATGAACAGCAATAGAATGCTATTCGAAATGACGACGCCCAGCATTCCGCCAGCAAAGAGCGATAGAAAGCAGAAGAATCGGGTGAAGTTTTCATCGTGTGCCATATAGCCCACGGAGTAGATGAAGATGAGCAGTCCGACGAAGCAGACCATCACCAGCATGATGGCCGAGAGGGGATCGAGCACCCAGCCGAGGTCGACGTTGATGCTGCCGGCCTGAATCCATGTGAAGTTGACGGTCTCGCGCACCGCATGGCCATGCATCCAGCCGCCGACTACGTGGCTGAAGGCGGCGAAAGCGATGAACAGCGAAGCGGCAAGCGAACCGATGGACAGCGTTGCAGCGGTCTTGCGGAACGGCTGCTTGAGCAGTGCGATCAGCCCCGCGGCCACAACGGGCAGGGCCGGGATCAGCCACAGAATCCGGGTGACTGAGGACGCGGAGAGTTGCGGAGTGAATGAATTGTCAATCTGAATCAACGTTTCACCCCTTCATCCTGTTGATCTGCTCAAGGTCAGTAGTGTGTGCGCTGCGGTAGATAGCAATGACCAGGCCAAGCCCTACGGCTGCCTCAGCAGCGGCGACGGCTATCGAAAAAATGGCAAACATCATGCCGGTCAGAGCCTCCGGATTCGGCCCGTAGCGCCAGAATGCGATCAGGTTCAGGTTCGCCGCGTTGAGCATCAATTCAATTCCGATGAGAACCAGGATGGCGTTGCGGCGCGTAAGCGCGCCCGCAAGCCCAATGGAGAAAAGAAGCGCGGCGACAAGCAGATACGAGGCGAGCGGGGTCATTGCTTTGCGCCTTCTTTCTCGTGCAGCGCCACCATGACCGCGCCGATGGTGGCGGCGGTGAGCAGCAGGGCCACGATTTCAAGCGGCAGCACGTAGTGGCCCACCAGCGCGTTGCCGATGTCGTGAACGGTGACTACAGGAACGGCAAGTTCATTCGGCAGTGCATGGACGCTGGCCAGAACGGCCCAGCCGAGAACAGCGAAGACGCCGGCGGCGATGACAAGGCCCACAATCCATGTGCGGCTGAAGACTCCGTCGATAGGAATTTCATGTCCGCGCGTAAGCAGTATGGCGAAGACGACCAGAATGGCGACCGCGCCGACGTAAACGAGAATCTGCGCGAAGCCGGCGAACTGCGCGTCGAGCGTGAGGAACAAAAGCGCGAGGCCCGCGAACGCAACCGTGAGCGCAAGGGCGCAGTGGACCGTGTTCTTCAAAGTGACAGATGCCAATCCGCCAACGAGGGTCAGCGCGGCGAGCAGATAAAAAACAATACTCATGCCGACCTCCTTTTTTTCTTGTTCCCTGATTCCCTCGTTGCCTGATGTCTATTCGGCATAGCGGTAACTCCTCGGCGCAACTTTTCCGCGGGCCATGCCGACGCGGCCCATAACTGCATAGACCACGGCCAGAATCAATGTGCAGGCAACCCAGCGCGCCCAGCCCTCGCCCATAAAGCGCCAGAGAGCCGTGACGAAGATGTTGATGAGAGTGACGGGCAGGCAGAACTTCCAGGCAAAGTTCATCAATTGGTCTTGACGAAGGCGTGGAAGCGTGCCGCGCAGCCAGATGAAGAAGCAGATCCAGAGTTCGACTTTGAGGAAGAACCAGATCCAACTCGGGATCACACCGAGAAATGAAAGCGGCGCTGCCCAGCCTCCGAGAAACAGCGTAGTGCCAAGCCCCGCAACGCCGAACATCTCAACATATTCGCCGAGAAAGAACAGCGCGAACTTGAAGCCGGAATATTCAGTAAAGTAGCCGGCGACGATCTCCGATTCGCCTTCCGGAAGATCGAAGGGCGATCGGTTGGTCTCCGCAGTCGACGCGATGACAAAAAAGACAAATGCGACCAGACCCCACGGAGTAAAAACGTACCAGTGCGGAAAGATGCCGCTGTAGCTGGCCTGCGCTTCAACGATCTTTACCAGCGAGAGAGACCCGGAGATCATCACGACAACCAGCGCCGACAAAAGCAGAATCAGTTCGTAGCTGACCATCTGCGCAATGGCGCGCATGGCGCCCAGCAGCGAGTACTTGTTGCGGCTCGACCAGCCGGCCATGAAGATCGCAAGCTCAATTGCCGCGCCCATGGCGAAGAAGTACAACAGGCCCGAGTCCATATCGACCAGTTGCATGTTGCGGCCCATCGGCAGCACGGCGAGCGCCATGAAGACCATCACGACGATGACCACCGGCGCCAGGAAATGCACCACGCCGTCGGCGTTGAACGGAACGACATCTTCTTTGGTCAGTGCTTTGATGCCGTCGGCAACGGGCTGAAACAATCCCCATGGCCCAACGCGATTCGGACCGTAACGATTTTGCATGCGGCCCAGGCCCTTGCGCTCCATGAGCACTGCGAGTGCAAAGAGCGCGGGATAGACGCAGACGATGGCGACCGCGCCGAGAACGACACCGATGATCGGCTGCCAGAAAACGGGCAGGAAACTCTCCACCCATTTAGTAAACAGAACGAAGATCTGGTCAAAATACGCGGCGGACATGGGCTAGGCTCCTCCTCCTGATACAGGTGGCTCTGCGGCTGGGGGAGCAGCGGGTGTAGCAGTGGCTGGAGCAGTGGCTGGAGCAGCAGGGGTAGCGGTCTTTGCGGCGGCAACTTTGGCTGCGGCAGCTTCAGCCGCGGCCTTTGCCTTGGCCGCCGCGGCGGCGCGCTCTTCAGCCAGACGCGTATCTACCTCGTTCGCTTCCGTTGGATGAATCTTGTGGTAGTACTCGTTCGGCTTGGCCAGCTTTTCCCGGTCAAGCAGCAGGCCGCCGAAACGGTCGTCGGTGGCCATTTCAAAATGCGTATCCATCTTGATGGCCTCGAAGGGGCAGACCTCAACGCAGATTTGGCAGCTCATGCAGACAGAAACATCGATGTCGAATCGCGTCGGATAGTTCTGCGGCTTGCCCACAGCATCGGGCTTCTTGTCTGCGGACTTATCGATATAGATGCACTTGGGCGGGCATTCTTTCTCGCAGATCTGGCAGGCCACGCAGCGCATCCCGGCCAGCCACTCCGTGCCGTCGTAGACGAGGAAGGGAAATACGCGCGCGGCTTCGGCCGGAGCGCAACGCTCCTCCGGATACTGCACAGTCGTGAGCCGGTCTTTCGAGACGTAGCTGCCGGCAAAGTTTCTTGCCGTCTCCATCAGCCCTTTGATAATGCCTTCACCTAACACGAAGTCCTCCGGACTTAGCTTTTAGCTTTCAGCTTCTAGCTTTTTCCTGCCCTGCAATACGTCTTACGCTTTCAACAACCATACAGTTATGTTTCACAGCGAAAAGCTAGCAGCTAGAAGCTAAAAGCTGCTTCACCGATCCACTTCTCCCAGCACAATGTCCACGCTGCCCAGAATCAACACAACGTCCGCGACGTTATTTCCCAGGCACATATCTTCCAAAATCGTTAAGTTGATCAAGCTCGGTGGGCGCACGCGGTAACGATATGGATTTCCAGTGCCGTCGCTGATCACATAAAAGCCCAGCTCCCCCTTGGGCGCCTCAATGCGTCCGTAGGCCTCGCCCGGCTTGGGGCGGAAGTTGCGAATCTTGGTCTTCGGGTCCATGATCGGGCCTGCGGGGACATCCTTGAGCGCCTGCTCCAGAATGTGAATCGACTGGCGCATCTCCAGCAGCCGGATCATGAAGCGGTCATACACATCCCAGTGATCGCCCAGCGGCACCTTGAAGCTGAATCGGTCGTAGATGCCGTAGTGGTCAACCTTGCGAATGTCGTAATTCACGCCCGACGCGCGCAGCATGGGTCCAGTTACGCCGGCGCTGATGGCCAGTTCAGGCCTGAGCACGCCGATGCCCTGCGTGCGGGCCATGAGGATTTCGTTTGATGTGAGCAGAGCCTCGAACTCGTCAGCGAATTTGGGCAGCTCGGCCACAACCTTGCGTACCTGATCGAGCCAGGCTGCGGAAACATCGACGCGGCAGCCGCCGAAGCGCATGTAGTTGCACATCATCCGCGAGCCCGTGAGCTGCTCAAACAGGTCGAGGATCTTTTCCCGCTCCTTGAAGGCGTACATCAGCGGCGTGCCGCTGGCGCCCATGTCCTGAATCAAAAATCCGACTGCCGACGCGTGGTTCTGGATGCGGGTCAGCTCGGCGGTGATGACGCGGATGTACTGAGCGCGCTCGGGAACTTCGATGCCAGCCAGCTTCTCAACCGAGAGAGCGTAGGCCCAGTTGTTGCTCAGCGAGCAGAAGTAGTCAAGCCGGTCGGTGTACGGCATGGACCCGAGATACGTAGTCCCCTCGGCGATCTTCTCGTGATTGCGGTGCAGGTACCCAAATACAGGTTTCAGATGGACGACGCGTTCCCCATCCAGCGTCACGTCCATGCGGAAGACGCCGTGCGTCGAGGGGTGATGCGGCCCCATCGCCACTTCCAGCAGCTCACCGTCGCCTTCCGGCTCGATGACCTGAGGACGGTTCCAGCCGTCGCGCTTGGCGAAATCAATAGCTGTAGTTTCGATGCCTGTCGAGTTCATACAGCGGCTGCTCCTTCCTGGCCTGTGGGAAGGCTCTGACGGTGCGCCTCGGCGCGCTTCAACACCTCATCATGCGCCGTGGGTTCGTACTCAAAGTCGTCCGGCTCCACGTAGTCCTTGCGCATGGGGTGGTCCTTGAATCCCTCCCACATCAGCAGACGGCGCAGGTCGGGGTGGCCGGTATAAACAATCCCGTAGAGGTCGAAGATCTCGCGCTCCTGAAACTCGGCCGAGCGCCAGAGGAAGGTGAACGAGGGCAGCTCGACCTTGTCGGTGCGATTCGTGGTGCGCATTCTCAGCACCAGTGGGCCACGGCCCTTGGCGATGGAGTAGAGGTGGTAGACAGATTCAAGATAGCCCGGCTCGATGCGTTTGCGAACCTCTTCCACTTCCTCATCTACTTCCTGCTCAATACCTTCCACTAGCTTCTTCACGCTGCGCTTGACCTTTATCTTCTCCGCGATTTCCTTGTCCGGCCAGTCCACGCCAGTCACGTTAGAGAGCAGATCAAAGGCCAGCTCAGCGTCGTCCCGGAGGAATCTGGCGACATCGAGCGCCGTAGCCGGCGACAGCAGCAGCGAGTGCTGAGCGGAGGGAGACGGGTTGTTGATAATCTCAACTCCCGCGCCCGGAACCGCTGCTTCGATGGCCGCTTTGATCTCTTCTATGGTCTTCAAAATTTGCTCCTGCTGCCTTATTCCCTTGTTCCCCTCGTTCCCTGCCTTTACCGAATCACCACCGGGCAAGGCCACACGCCTTGGTTGGAAGATGGTTCAAGATCGTGTGCGCCTGGTTCAGGAACCGGAAACTCCCCGATGGCATCGGCATTGAGGTGGCGAGGGCGATCGGGGCCGGTCAGCGACTGAGCGTCAATCTTTTTCTGCAACAGCATGAAGGCCTCCAGCAGCGCCTCAGGCCGCGGCGGGCAGCCGGGAATGTGCACGTCGACGGGTATGTAGCGGTCAATGCCCTTGAGCACGTTGTAGCCCTGCTTGAAGGGCCCGCCGGAGATGGCGCATGCGCCCATGGCGATCACGTAGCGCGGCTCGCCCATCTGGTTGTAGAGCCGCACAACCTGCGGGGCCATTTTTTTGGTCACTGTGCCGGAGATAATCATCAGATCCGCTTGGCGCGGCGAGGGGCGAAAGACCTCAGCGCCGAAGCGGGCAAGATCGTAACGTGCCATGGTGGTAGCGATCATCTCAATGGCGCAGCAGGCAAGGCCGAAGTTCATCGGCCAGACCGAGCTGCGACGGCCCCAGTTGTAGAGCTCCTCGATGGTCGTAACCACCACGCCCTGTTTGCCGAGCTCGATCTTGAGTTCTTGGTCCATGGTCGCGTTGCTCCGGTCGCTTCGCTCCAGTTGTCAGTGGTCAGTGAACAGTGGTCAGTATTTTCTGCCGCTGATCTACTCCTGCATCTTTGCCGACGTCTGGCTCTTATTATTCCTTGTTAGATCTTGCTGTTGAATACCAATCTCAATCAAAGATAAAAAACTGTCCACTGACCACTGCATTTCACGCCCACGTCAGCACGCCCTTGGCCCACGCCCAGGCCAATCCTTCAATCAGCAACAGCACGAATACCAGCATGGTGGCGCAGGCCGCCGCGCCCAGGCCGGTAAACGACACAGCAAAGGGAAGCAGAAAAACTGCCTCCACGTCGAAGATGAGAAAAATGATGGCATAGATGTAATACCCAGACCGGAACTGCACCCAGGCATCGCCCTTCGAAACCAGTCCGCACTCATAAATTGCATTCTTGATCCCGTTGCGTTTCTGCGGCGAATACACTTTGGCCCACAGCCACGCAAGGGCCAGGGGAGCCAGAGCAAACCCCAGCGCTGCCGCGAACAAGACTGCCAGTGAAAAATATGGATTTGTGGCCATGAGGCGGAACAAATTTCCTTTACTGCAAACGTATCAGTTTTGGCCCGCGTCTGGTAAGCGGTTGTGTGCGCGTCATCACGCTTCCTTACGGTTCTTCCGCCGTCATACCACTCTGTGAACCATTCCGGGAAATTCGCTGCCTTTGGCGAGGCGAATGAGTTGCCATGTAGACTTCATGTTGGCGGAATTCGGCTGATCCGGCCCGCGTAAGGAATTGTCCATGCATATCGTTTTTGCAGCTTCGGAATGTGTGCCGTTTGCCAAGACCGGCGGCTTGGCCGATGTAGTCGGCGCGCTGCCTCAGGCTCTCCTCAAGCAGGGCCACAAGGTCACGGTCCACCTGCCGCTCTATCAGACGGTGCGCCCGCACCTGGGCGAAACTCTAAACGTCGCCATCCCCTCCCTCACCATCCCCTTTTCGTACTACAACCGCTTTGTGGAAATCGTGGACGGTGGAGTGCGCGCGGGCGTCCAGTACTACTTCGTAAACTGTCCGGAACTCTTTGACCGCAAAGAGCTTTACGGAACCCCTCTTGGCGACTACCCGGACAACGCCGAGCGCTTCGCCCTCTACTGTCGCGCAGTAATCGAGTCGTCCAAAATCCTCGGCGTTCCCGACGTGTTTCACGTCCACGACTGGCAGGCGGCGCTGATTCCCGTTTACCTCAAATCGGTCTATGCAACTGACCCGGCCTTTGCCAAAACGGCCACGGTGCTGACCATTCACAATGCAGCCTATCAAGGCGCGTTTCCGCCCACCACCACGCCCGATCTGCTATTCCCCTGGAGCCTGTTCACCATGGACAAGGTGGAGCAGTTTGACCGCTTCAACTTCCTCAAGGGCGGCATCGTGTTTGCCGACATGCTCACCACCGTAAGCCGGAAATATGCCGAGGAGATTCAAACGCCGGAGTTCGGCGAGCAACTTGACGGGGTGCTCACGCTGCGTTCGGCGGCGCTGCGCGGCGTGCTCAACGGCGTGGACTACGAAAAGTGGAACCCCGATACCGACCCCAAGATCGCGGCCAACTACTCCCGCAAGAACGTCGGCGGAAAACTGGCCTGCCGCAAGGACCTGCTCACCGTCTTTGGGCTGGATAAAGTGGAGGAAACCACGCCGCTCATCGGCATCGTCTCTCGCTTTGCCACGCAAAAAGGCTTCGATCTGGTCGAGAAGATCGCCGACGAGCTCGTCGAGCGCGATTTGGTGCTGGTGGCGCTTGGCTCGGGCGATCCTGCTTTGGAGCGGTTCTTCCGCGAGTGGGCGGCGCAAAATCCAAAGAAGGTAGCGGTGAAAATTGGTTACGACGAGGCGCTCTCCCACAAGATCGAGGCCGGGGCTGACATATTTCTGATGCCGTCAAAGTACGAGCCCTGCGGACTCAACCAGATCTACTCCCTCAAATATGGAACCGTGCCCGTAGTCCGTGCCACCGGCGGCCTCGACGACACCATCGTCGAGTGGGATGCGGAGAAAGTGACAGGCACGGGGTTCAAGTTCTCAGGCCCCGAGCCGACGGAGCTGCTGGAGGCCGTCGACCGAGCGCTTGCCGCCTTCCAGGATGAGCAGGGATGGCGCGAGTTGATGTGGAACGGGATGGGCCAGGATTACAGTTGGGGCGGGCCCGCAAAAGAGTACGTTGCCATATATGAGGAAGCTGCGCGGTTGAGGGCTTCCGCGCCCGAAAGCGCCAAGCTGTCAGCCGGCAACCCGCCAAGTGCCAGATTGGACCCTTCTGCCGCCTGAGATTCAGAAAGTCTTTGCAATGGTACCCCGTTGTTGCGAACGTGTACATTCTGCGCTGTTCTTTCCTTATCAAAATGGTCTATAGTGATTCGATCCAGACGAACTGGGCAATTTGTGAACTGAATTGTTGGTCGGGATGGCCGGGGCATAGTTACAGGGGGCTCGATGAAGATTACTGAAGCGGTTGGATCGCTGCTCAAGAGCAAGGGGCAGAACAGGATACTTTCGGTTACGCCCGAGCAGTCGGTGCTGGAGGCGATTGAAAAGATGGCCAAGCACGACATCGGCGCGCTGCTGGTCATGAAGGACGACAAGCTGATCGGCATTCTCTCCGAGCGCGACTACGCGCGCAAAGGCATCCTCAAGGGCCGCCACTCGGGCGAGACCAAGGTCGAGGAGATCATGAGCAGCCCGGTCATCTCCATTACCTCCCGGCACACCGTTGACGAGTGCATGGGCCTGATGGCCATGCATGACTTCCGCCATCTGCCCGTGGTGGAGAATAACGCGGTGCTAGGCGTGGTCTCCATGGGCGACCTGGTGCGCTGGGTCATCTCCGGCCAGGAGCAAACGATTCAGGCGCTGCAGGGGTATATTACAGGGGCCTATCCGCAGTAGGGACTGCAGGGACTAAGGGACTAGGGAACAGGGAACTAGTACTACAGTTGTAGATCGGAAATTCCGGAGGGAGCAGGGGGTTTCAACCCCCTGAAACAGCGCGAAATGGCGGGGCCTTTAGGCCCGGGTTCTTGTTTGTTTTCCAATAAACACGGCAGATACAACTGTAGAACAAGGGAACAGGGAACAAGGGAACAGGGAACTAGGGAACAAAGGAACAAGGGAACGGGAAAACAGTTGAGTTAAGTTAAGGGTCGTGCATTCCTACCCATGTCGCGATGAGACAGCGACAAGGATCAGGCACCCACCCCGGAGGGGTGATACGAGAATAGCCCGGGGTAAAGGCCGGGCGCTCCGCGCCGGCCGTCACCCCGGGAAAGAGCCCAATAAAGCCACCCGCGCCCCGTAGGGGCGCTGCGAAACCACGACTAACGACTAACAACTAACAACTAAAAGCTAAAAGCTGAAAGCTGCATCCGGGAGAGAAGCATGGTGAAGCAGAAGAAGGTCACTCTGCCTGAGCGCGATGGTTTGCTGCGGGAACAGTTGTTGAGTTTGCTGGCCGGGCATAACGCGCATGCGGATTTTGAGGCGGCGATCAAAGATCTTCCACCCGGCCTGCGCGGCAAGACGCCCAAAGGGGCGGACCACTCGGCCTGGCAGTTGCTTGAGCATTTACGTATCGCCCAGTGGGACATTCTCGACTTCTCAACCAACCCCAAGTACAAGCAGCGCGAGTGGCCCAGGGAGTATTGGCCGCAGACAGCTGCTCCTCCGGATGAGAAGGCGTGGGCCAAGAGCGTGCGCGGGTTTCGGCGGGATCTGAAAGCCATCTGCGCGCTTGTGGCGGATGAGTCGACCGATCTCTATGCGAAGATTCCGCACGGAAACGGGCAAACGATTTTACGCGAGGCGCTGCTGGTTGCCGACCACAATGCGTATCACCTAGGCCAGCTTGTTCTGCTGCGCCGGCTGCTGGGGGCGTGGAAGTAGGGGAAAACAGTGGCGGGTGGCCCATGTCTCGCGTTTGAGACATGGGTGACCACTGCACTCAACCGGCCTTCTCACGATACCGCAAATTTTCGGGAAATTGATTTCCGCGCTGAAATGCTGTTCACGGGCTCTCAATCTCGACCGCCGGGTGCCCCATCCTTCGATTTTTTCTATCGAAGGGTGGGCGAGGACAAATATCAACTGGTCTTTGCACTGGAACGGAGAGGTTCCGGGAGTTGATTTTCCGGTAGTGCGTCAGTTTGAAAGAACATCCCTCAGTGGCTGAAGCCCAATGATTTTGCGGCATTTTTTGGCACGAGTAAACTCGTGCCCTTTCAAAGTCTGTTTTGCAGATTCTTTCCCCAACTCCCGCATACTATCCATAGGGTCAAATCCACCCCCTGAGAGGCACTGTTGACCATGCCGGGAATCCGCAATTTCACAAGCAGTCAAACTCCGGGATTCAATCTCTAAATCGATAAAAAGGCCACTTCAAAAATCGCACTTTATTTTAGTATTCCAGTAAAACCGCATTTTTCAATTGATTCCAAACAACTTATAAAAATACAGTTTTACAGCCCTCAAAATTACTTAAAAAGTATTCGAGTATTCCAGTATTCCAGTATGCCGCGTAGTCTCCCTGGTCCCCAAAGGCGAGGGACCAAGGGCACCCGCGATAGAATTCAACCATTCTGCCCGTAGGTGATTTCCCGTGAGTAATCTGGAGCCTGCCCGTCCCGACCTCGAATTGCCACCGGATCCTGGCCAGTTTGGTATCCCGCTACTGCATCGCTATTGGCAGAATGCCGCCGCACCGCGCACAGACCGCCTTCCATGGGATCTGCAAAATACCCTTCTCTCCGGCCTTGGCCTCAATCTGCTTGAGACTTCGCGCTTCCTGCACGGAGCGGTAAAGCCCAGCTTCAGAGACTTCGAACAGTGGATTCTGGAAACCAATGGCGGCGCCATTGCCCCAGAGTGCTTTAAACGCCTGCGCGACGCCCTCGACGGCAAGCCGGTGGCTTCGCCCGCCGGCTCCCTCGACGGCGTCTCCGGCCTCACGACTGAAGAATTAGCATTCTGGGATGAGCATGGCTACGTCGTGCTGCATGATGCCGTCGAGGCCGGACCCCGCGACGCCGCGGCGGCCGCCATCTTTGCCTTTCTCGAAGCCGATCCCGACGACCCTGACACCTGGTACACCAACAAGCACGGCAAGACTATCTGGGTGCCCCTGCTGCACCATCCAGCCCTTTGCGCCAACCGCAACGCGCCCCGCCTGGTGAAGGCATTTTCCCAGTTGTGGGGCGCAGAAGACCTGTGGCCCACCATCGACCAGGGCGGTTTCAACCCGCCCGAGCGCTCCGGCTGGACCTTTCCCGGCCCCCATCTCCACTGGGACATGACCCTTGCCACGCCGCATTGCTTTGGTGTGCAGGGAATTCTCTACCTCACGGACACCCCAGCCGACCAGGGCACCTTTTGCTGTATCCCCGGCTTTCACCGCACCCTGGAGGCCTGGCTCGCCAGCCTGCCGCCAACGGCTAACCCCCGCCAGGCGATCCTCGGCCATCCCGGCCTTATCCCCATCGCCGGCAAGGCCGGCGACCTGGTCCTGTGGCATCAGGCGCTGCCCCATGCCAGCAGCCCCAACCGCGGCGCCCATCCCCGCGTGGTCCAGTACATCTATCACCGCCCCACCCGCTGGCCCTACACCGAAGAGTGGAAGTAGACAGGGCCTACCAGTGCCAGGCATCGGCGGGCAGCGAGGAAAGAGGCTTGCCTGCGACGGTGGAACGCGCTACGGCCTCCGCGATAAAAGGATTGGGCGGGTTGACCGGCGTTTGCGGCGGGGTGAAGTTGAGCCGCGAAAAATAGAACCAGTATTGAATCTTGTCCGGGCTTAGATTGAGAGCCGCGTGCACGGTCTTTCCGTTCGGCGGCGCAAGCACGGCCATATTCGGAGTCCAGTTGCGGACCTCGCTGCCTACCTGCATCACTGCCGCGCCGTCGCTGACCTTGGTCCAGATCTCCTCCTGCGGCGGCGTGTGGGAGTGTGCCCCGGCGATGGTCATCGGTCCCATATAAACGAGCAGCACATGGTCGTTGGCTGAGATTCCGTCCGGCCCAAGAAAAACATATTTGCTCATGTTGCTCCAGTGGACGTTGTCCTCGGTCATGGCCATGAGTGTAGTGTCGCGCACCAGGATGTCTTTGCGCGGGGTGACGTTTTCCATGCCGTAGGTGAGCACGAGCATCTTGAGCGGGTCTGCTCCGGTGTTGGTGAAGCGATGGAGGGCGTTGGGCGGCATGAGGATGGCAATGCCTTCGTGCAGGTCCCAATACTGCTTGCCGTCATCGAGGCGGCCCTGGCCGCTCTCAACATACAGGATGAACTGGTCGGGAAGCTGGGTGAGAGGCGTGATGTTCTTGGCCGGGAGTGTGGCGAGATCGAGGGATTTGTTATAGCGCAGGACTGCGCCTGGATCGCCGGGCGTGGTTGGGTCTGGATTGCCGCGGCGCAGAATGTTCTGAGTAAACATGACGTTGTGCCATTGGCGCGACGGGGATTTTGTGGCGTCGCCGATGTAGCGATCGATGGAGACGCCGGTCTGCATGTTCGAGGGCGGCTCGCGCAGGTTGGTCATCGCCGGGGCCTCGGCCGCGGGCTGGCGGAGAGGCTTGTCCTGAAGCTGAGTTTCGGGTTCGGTCTGGAGCAGGTCCTGCGCGGGTGCGGCTGAAGTTGGTGTGGCGGATGCCGCAGCGGCAGGTTGCGTCGGCGTCTGCGCATGGACAAAAGTCGCAAGCAGTGTCAGCAAAATTACGGATCCTGTTTTCATAATGATGTCCTCTGGGAACAGTTCATCTTGCCCAACTTGGTTCCGAGGCTTACCACCCTTTCGCCAGAAAAAAAGCGAAAGGATGGGGCACGGAGAGCGTGCAGTCTGAGACGCTAAGGCCGGAATGCCCCCTGATCGGCAAGCAGCGAGGCGAACTTCTCATAGTGCAGATTGCGATTTTCGCTCAACGTGTCGAACAGCATGGACTGTGGGTCGGATTGGGTGAACGGCTTCCACTCCAGGCCCGGCTGCGAAGGATTGCCGGTGCGGGCAAAGTTGATCCATGCCCGCGAGACCTTGTCTTGCAGGGCGTATCCGGCGGGTGCGTCTCCAGTCGAGATGCGCACCTGCGGCTCGTGCAGGTTGTGGAAGACGAAGGCAAGCTCCGAGGTGTGGAACGCGGTGATGCCTCCGTCGACCGGGTATTCATACGCAAACAGATAGTTGTAGACGGGCGCTTTGCCGGCTTCGCGCTTGGCGGCGAGAGCGCGTGTGGTAGGAGGCGCGAAGTAGAGCACGTCCTGTACCTTCTTGTGCGGGAAGGCTTCTTTGAACAGGGCGGTGACTGCATCTTTCTTGTCGCCATAGGCGGCGGTGAGGTGCTCGTGGATCTACGCTTGCGTCCACTCGTTTTTGCCTGTTCCTTTATTCAGCGTGACGACGTGCTCACTGAACACGCTGCCGCTGATGAGCGGAATCTCGCTTGCCCAGTCGCAGAATTCGCGCGTGATGTACTTGTCGTCGGCGATCACGTTCCAGGAGAGCATGCGCGCGCCGGTCTGCTGGGCCACTGTCTTGAGCGCGGCTTCGCCGGCGGCGAGCAGCTCTGGATAAGGAACAGCTTTCAACTTGTCGATTTGGTTGCCGGTAAGGTTGAGATTCGCGAGGGTTGCGGCGGCAATGGCCTGCTGGGTCTTGATGCTTTTGGCGGGATCGGAGTCGGTGAGCACCTCTCCGCCGCCGCTCTCGCAGATGGTCTTGTGGAAGAGGCCTCTTGCCGAAGGAGTGTGCATCATGCGCGCCACCTTGCCGCCGCCGCCCGATTGGCCGAAGAGGGTTACGTTGCCGGGGTCGCCGCCGAAGCGGGCGATATTTTCGAGGACCCAGCGGAGCGCGGAGAGCAGGTCGGCCGTGCCGGTGTAGCGCGACTGCGCGTATTCGGGGCCGTAAGCAGAAAGATCAAGGGTACCGAGGATGTTCAGGCGGTGGTTCAGGCTGACGACAACCACATCGCCGAACTCGCTCAGGTTCTTGCCGTCGTAGGCGTAGGCCTCCATGGAGGAGCCGTTGGTGAATCCGCCGCCATGCATCCAGACCATAACTGGCTTGTTGGCGGCGCGGGACAGGTCCTGGGTCCAGATGTTGAGCACCTGGCAGTGCTCGTTCTGAAGCCAGTAGCGATGGGGAAAGACGAACTCGTCGACGCCGGGCTCGGTCATGTTGGGAATCGGGCAGATGGGGCCCCAGGCCTGCGCGCTCATGACGCCCTTCCAGGGCTTGACCGGCCGGGGCAGCTCGAAGCGCTCCGCCTCGGCGTAGGGAATGCCGAGGAAGGTCGTGGTTTTTCCGTCGCGAAAGCCGCGCAGCTTTCCGCCCTGGACCTCGACGACTGGCGGGTCAAGATTGGGCTGGGTTGAAGTTGCGGAGTTGCTGGCTGGCTTTTCCTGAGCCAGAGATTGCCGTGGTTCCAGTGCCGTTGCCACCAACGCGCCGCCTACCAGCGCCGCGCCTCCGCCAAGCAACTGGCGGCGATTCATGCCTTCCGTCTTCCCATCGAACATATCCTGGTTCATTTTTCGGCTCCAATTTGGATGAGGATCATCCCCGGTCAACCATTTAATCACAATCCCTTTGCAATGGGCGCAGGGCAACTCGCACAGGCTCGGCGATTGGAGTCGATGGCCTTTGAATGGAAATGCGAAAGGCAAGTCTTCGGGGTCGATCCTGAGGGGGATGCGGTTTTGGAGGGGGATGCGGTTTTCGCGCGGCGATTACTTTACGGCGTCGAGTATGGCCTGTTGCGCCTGGAAGATCTCCCGGAGGCCGATCTCTGCGAGGTCGATTAAATTGTTTAGCTGCGCTGGGGAGAAAGAGCCTTTTTCCGCCGTTGCCTGGGCTTCGATGAGGCCGCCGTCGGCGGTCATGACAACGTTCATGTCGACTTCGGCCTGCGAGTCCTCCTCGTAGCAGAGGTCAAGCAGCGGCGTTCCGGCGACGATGCCGACCGAGGTGGCGGCGACCATCTGCTTGAGAGGCGAAGTTTTGAGTGTGCCGGCTTTGATTAGAGCGTCGAGGGCTATGGCCAGCGCCACCGCTGCGCCGGAGATGGCCGCCGTGCGAGTGCCTCCATCCGCCTGAATCACGTCGCAGTCGAGAATTACGGTGCGCTCGCCCAGGGCCTGCATATCGACGACCGAGCGCAGGCTGCGACCGATGAGCCGCTGTATTTCATGCGTACGCCCGCCGATCTTGCCGCGTTCGCTCTCGCGCGGTGTACGGGTGATTGTCGAGCGGGGCAGCATGGAGTATTCGGCCGTGACCCATCCACGGCCCGAGTTGCGCAGCCATCCCGGAACACCTTGTTCGATTGTCGCGCAGGCGAGCACCCGCGTATTGCCGAAGGAGATCAGCACCGAGCCCTCGGCGGTCTGGACGAAGCCGGGAACCATGGCGAGGGGGCGGAGCTGGTTTGCGGCGCGACCTTCGGGGCGGAAATACGGGGTGCCTGGGGGGGTAGAGGAGGGGTTAGAGGAGGTGTTCGAGGAGGGTGCAAGAGAGGGCTTGGCGGGTGTGGGGTTCATGGAGGGATTGTACGGGATTGGACCTTGAGAATTGTTCGGGAATGCCCGTTCCGGAACGGGAAACTCGGCCCATTTCGGGCCTGGAGGCGGGATATGCTGTAAGTATATTAATCTGAATAGTTTATAAGAATTTATCTTACTTTCCAGTTCTGATTTGGGACTTTCCGCAGCCTGGCTGGGACTGGCGCTCAAGCCAATTTAGCCAGTAATCCCTTCCCTTATCAGGAACTTAGGAAAACTGTTCTGGTTTGGCACGCTGCGTGTACTAGTACAGGACAGAAAGACAGGGGATAGGGAAAAGGGATTCGAGAATAGGGAATAAGGAATAGGGAATTCGTTTACCGGCTGACACATGAAACCCAACCTAATGATAACCGACCACTAACCACTGATCTTAGGAGCCCATTATGCAGCAACAGTTGCAACGGATCGATGAGAGGCCGAAGGCGGACTCGCAACGTGTGCGCACGGTTGTCGAAACCCTGGCAAGCCTCCGCAATTCGACCGAGACGGTTGCCGAAGTAGCCCATGACGCGCGGAATATGGTGACTGCGCTGGGGCTCTACTGCGATCTGCTCGAGGAGCCGGGCGTGCTGACGGCTCCGTTTGCCCACTACGGCGGCGAGCTGCGGCTAGTAGCCTCGGCCTCCCGCAGGCTGGTCGAAAAACTGGTGGCGCTCGAAGTCAATCGAGAAGTGGCCAATCGGGAAGGGGAGAGATCGGTCGGGGCTTCGGTTCTGCTCTCCGCCGGGGCGAGGCCGGCAACCAGCAGTCAGCAACTACCGATCCAGTCCCCAGTTCAGCCCCCAGGTAAGTTCCCAGTTCAGTCCGCTTTGCCGGCCCGGGCCTCGGCTGCTTCGTCGGCCCAACTGTCGGCGGCCTCATCCGCTCCACTACCGGCCCAACAGTCCAACTACATGCCCAACGTGCCCGCGCTTCGCTCGATCGCCGCCACCGGGCGGGAGTGGGAGCTGGCGCCAGCCCTGCCGCTCAATAATCTGGCCGCCGAGCTGATGGCCAACCGCAACCTGCTCAGCGCGCTGGCCGGGCCGTCCATCATTCTTACCACGGCGGTGGAAGGCGGGGCGCAGCCGGTGCGGCTGACGGGCGAGGACCTGACCCGGGTGCTCATCAATCTTGTAAAAAATGCGTGCGAGGCGATGCCGGAGGGAGGGCGCATTCGCATCGCGCTCGGCGAGCAGACGGCCGACAGCGGACACACACTGCTGCTGACCGTCGAAGACAGCGGGCCGGGGATCCCGGAGGAGCATCTGGACATGATCTTTGTCTCCGGCTATACGGCACATCCAGCCGGCCGCGGTACCCAAGCGCCGGACAATGATCGACCGGCCAAGGGCAGTTGGCCCTCGACGCACCGCGGACTGGGGCTGGCCATTACCCGTTCCATTATCGAAGCATCCGGAGGCCGGATATCGGCCTCGAACACCAACCCGCGGGGAGCACGCTTTACGATCCAGCTGCCCGTGGCACACCCTTAACGCGCATTGGAATCTGCTTTTCATTTGCTTTTTAACCTTCAGTCCGGCACCAGCGCTCTGCCGGCATCCACTCTCCGGCACCCGTGCAAGACTCTCCGGTCTCCGGACAAACAGGATTCCGTTTCCCGCGAATCCGTTTCCCACTTCAGGAGCGAGGCGAATACAATGCTCGAAACAGTCTTTACAACCAAACCGATGGAATTCATCCCCCCCCCCACCCACGATCCTCTCGGGTCGCTGGCCCAATCCCGGGCCGAGTCGACGGCCCGGCTGCACCTGCTGATCGTCGATCCTGACTCGGCCGTGCGCTCGGCCTGCGCCGAGATTGCGGTGAGCCTCGGCTATGCGGTCGACAGCACGGGCGACCTGAGCCAGGCTCGCAACCTTCTGCGCGGACGTTCGGCAGATATTCTGCTCGTGAACCTGTCTTCGGGATCAATGGGCGGTTCGTCGACTGGCTTGTCGTCTGGATTCTCGGCTGGGCAGAGTGCAGGACGTGGCCCGAATTCGTTGGCCATTGCAAGCTCCGGCCGTGGCGAGAATCTGGGCTCGAATGCCGGCTCGAATTCTGGCTCTAACCTTGGTCTTGAACTGGTCTCCGAGGTCAAGCTGCTCTATCCCGACACGCTGGTCATCGCCATGACCGCATCGAGCTCGGTGAACTCAGCGGTCGAGGCCATGCGCTGCGGAGCCTCGGACTACCTGACCAAGCCCTTTGCCATGGACGAATTGTCCACGGTGCTCGAGCGCGCCGCGCAGAGCCACATGACCGACACCAGCACCCGCCAACTGCGCGAGCGGCTGCGGCTCTCGCAGGGGCTGGGCTCGATGATCGGCCGCTCGGCGGAGATGGAAAAGCTCTACCGCATCCTGTCCAAGGTGGCCCAGTCCTCGCACCCGGTGCTGGTGCTCGGCGAGAGCGGAACAGGGAAGGAACTCGTGGCCCGCACCATCCACGCCTACGGGCCCAACTCCAACAAACCCTTCCTGCCCGTCGACTGCGGCTCGATTGTGCCCACGCTGATTGAAAGTGAATTGTTCGGCTACGTGAAGGGCGCCTTTACCGGGGCCAACCGCAGCAAAGATGGATTGCTGGTTTCGGCCGAGGACGGCACCGTGTTTCTGGACGAGATCGGCGAACTCTCGCTCGATCTGCAGGCCAAGTTGTTGCGCGCCCTGCAGGAAAAAGAAGTCCGGCCGGTCGGCGCCACCCACCGCGTGCCCATCCGGGCGCGCATCGTGGCCGCCACCAACCGCGACCTGGCCGACATGGTGGAGAAGGGAACCTTCCGCAAAGATCTCTTCTATCGTCTGAACGTGGTCAACCTGCGCCTGCCCGCGCTGCGCGACCGCCGCGAAGACATACCGCTCTTGGCCGCGCACTTTCTGGACCGCATCAGCCGCGAGCATGGACGCAAGTTCACGCTTTCCGACGAGGTCCTCCGCACCATGATGCGCCACGACTGGCCTGGCAATATCCGGGAGCTGGAAAACTCAATTGAACGGGCCTGCGCGCTCTCCTCCGGTCCGGTGCTCCATCTGGGCGATCTGCCCACGCAGCTCCAGAACCAGGGCCTGCGCCAGAATCTCGAAGCCCGCCAGGCGGTCGAGGGAGAAACCGAAGCCCAGGCCGCGGCGGCGCAGGTTCGCAACCTTGCCGATCTGGAGCGCGAAGCCATTCTGAACGCCATCCAAACCCTCAGCGGCGACAAGCTGCAGGCCGCCAAGCTGCTCGGCATCGGCAAGACCACCCTCTACCGCAAGCTGAAGGAATACGGCATCGCGGACCCACTTTGCAACGACTGAAGAGCAGTGAACAGTGGACAGTTGCCAGTTTTTTTCTTGCCACTGCGTTCCGATTCCGTTGATTACTGTCCACTATCCACTGTCGGCTGCCTTCCAGCTTGGCCGCGAAACCATCGGTTGCCGCAAAAGCATACGCGGCAAGAAAACAACTGATCACTGTTCACTGATCACTGACCACTGTATTTAGGAGCTAAGAGACATGAGCATTTTAATGGTGACCGGCATGGAAGGCGCCCGCAATGCGGCCGGCGTAGTCGCCGTGCAGTTGGGCATGGATGTGGAAATCGCCGAGGGGCGCAAGGCCGCGCTGGCCCGCTTGCGCAGCCGCGAGTTCGCGGTGATCGTTGTGGATGAAACGCTGGCTGAGTGCGATCCGGCCGCCGCAGAGGCCATTTGCGAGCGCGCGGGCCTGGCCATTCCGCTGCAGATCAACTTCGCGCTCTCCGGAGCGGCGCGGCTGGTCCGCGAGATTCGCGCCGCACTCAGCCGCCGCGAGCGGGAGCAGGAGGTTGCCCGCCGCGCTGCCACCGCCGCCTTCGAGTCCGAGCTGAAGACCACCGTGGCCGGGCTGCTTTTGCACTCGCAGTTGGCGCTGAGAGGCTCGGATGAGGACTCGCCGGTTACCGAAAAGCTCCGAATGGTGGCCGATCTGGCCGTGAACCTGCGCCGCCAGCTCAATACCCTGCCCGTGATCGACTTCCGCAACAACAACGCCGCCTAACCACCGCGGTGGGGCAGACCCGCCTGCGGCGCCATTGGTGGCTGTGCCGCCGCATGGGGTCCTATTTTGTCAGGTTGCCGCGGTCGCCAGAAAACCTGCTTGGCCCGCATCTTGCGCTGTGAAAAGCGCCGCATAGTCACCTGCATCCTGCCGTGTGGCATACGATTCGCACCATGGATGCCTGCGCAGCTGCATGGGTTCCTTTCTGGGAGGATGCCCGGTACCTTGCGTTTGGGGGCCTGGGAGAGGATGAACTCCACCGGGACGCATTTCGCCTTTTGCCAATCCCGCACGGAAAGCACTCAGCGCATTGCGCGTAGCGCCGGGCAAGTATCGCCGAGCACATATCTCGACGTGCTCCACTCGATACGCCTAACAGACAATCAGTCCCAATTCTGGCGCAAAGAACTGATTTGGGAAACATGGCCGCATGTTGTGACGCGTTCACTGGATTTTTTCCGAATCCATTCCCAATAGCAGGATAATCGCAATCAACGTCAGTTTTTTGCGCCGGACCGGATGCGAATTCCCCTGGAGGGAAGTCGATGCAAGAGGCCGTCGTAAGAGGCAGAACAAGATTTGAATCACAAGATTTGAATCTCAAGATTTGATCACAAGGAGGCAGAATGAATGGAAAGTTGCTGATCGTCGAAGATGAACCTATTGTTGCCATGGATCTTCAACAGGAACTCATAGAGCTGGGGTGCGAAGTCACCGGCATGGCTGAGTCGGCTGACGCCGCGCTGCATTCGATTGAAGAGTGCCGGCCTGACCTGGTGCTTCTGGATATTGGGATTGACGGCTCCATGGATGGCATTCAGACCGCCCGGCTGTTGCGGCATGTGTATGACATTCCGTCGGTGTTTCTGACCTCCTATTCCGACGAACGCACCCTTGATCGAGCTGCGGGCGAGTTGCCATACGGCTATCTCACAAAACCCCACCGGAGCCGGGAGTTGCAGGCAACGCTGAAGGTGGCGCTGCACAAGGCAGCCATCGATGCCGAGTCGCGGAAGACCGGCCAACTGATGTCGATGATGATCCGGGGAGTCCGCGAGGCCATCTTCCTGCTTTCGGACGATGGAATCATCCAGTACATGAACCAGGCAGCCGAGAAGATCACTGGCTTGAGCCTGCTGCGCGCTCGCGGGCAACTGTTCAGCGAGGTCTTTCAACTGAGCGATATCTGCGAGCGTCCCATCCCGCTGCCGGCGGCCAGTGGAGAGGCGGTAACGCTCGAGGAATTCGGCTGGATCCTTCGTGTTCCGGACAAGGAGAGAATGATCGTGGATTTTTCGGTGAGGTCCGTGGCCTGCGAAGAGGGCGGCATCGGAGGCAACGTGCTCGCGCTCAGAGACGCGACGGAGAGGATGCGCCAGCAGGTCATCGATGCTTCTACGGCGGAGACGCAAACATTCGACAACAGCCCGATCTCCATGGTGCAGTTGGATGGAAGCGGCTGCGTGATACGAATCAACCAGCGCTTCCTTGGGGAATCGAGACTGCCGATGGATAAGGTGATCGGCAGAAGGCTCATGGACCTGCTGGCGGATCCGGACCCGCGCATCACGCGCCAATTTATCAGCAGGCTCCTTCAGCCGTCCCGCGGCGGGCAATACGCCAACGCTGGATGAGGGCAAACTCAGCCTGAGCAAGATGTGTGCTCGAACCAATGTTCGCGCGATCCCCAGCGAGGGCATTTTCGTTTCACATATCGACGTTTTGAAATAATGCAAGGCGGCTTTTTCTTGAGTAAAAGCCGCTCGGCATTTTGATTTCCCAAAAGAGCAGAATCGAAAACGCTGGAGTTCTGGGGATCGGCGCTATGCAAATACCCGCGCAAGACAAGTTTGCTGAGAAGGTTACTACAAGTTTCGCGGTTAACTGGGCCCTCAACACACCGATTGGAGCTCGATATGGCTACCCGGAACTTCGACGACAGCATGGAACAACATTACTCTTCCACGCTTGGCTCGCACTACGACTCGATTCACGCGATGATGCACCTGGCGATGAATGTAAGCGATTACGCCATCTACCTGATCGATACAGAAGGAAGCATCGCTACCTGGAACGCGGGCGCCAAACGGCTCAAGGGGTATGAGTACGATGACGTGTTTGGGAAACATTATTCCATGTTCTTTACCCCTGAGGCTGCGGCGGCCGGCCTGCCGCAGGAGGGGCTGGCCATTGCCGCGCGGGATGGGCATTTCGAGACCACGGGCTGGCGCCTCCGCAAAGGTGGGCAGCAGTTCTGGGCTTTGGCGACTTTGACTGCGATCCGCGGACCGGACGGAGGCTTAAAGGGCTTTGCAAAAATCACACGCGATATTTCTGTGCAAAAGATGCTGGAGGAAGAGCAGAGCATGACTGCCCTGGATCTGGAAGAGCGTATCAAAGAGCGCACGAGTCAACTGGAAGCAGTCGCCGAAGAACTACGGGCCGAGCGGGAAAAAGTTCAAGCCATGATGGTCAAATTGCGCAAGGAATTGGACGAGAAGGAGGTGCTGCTTCGCGAGGTCTACCACCGCGTCAAGAACAACATGCAGGTCATTCAAAGCCTGCTCAAGATGGGCGCTAGGACGATCACTGCCGACAACGGCCGCGCGGTGATCGCCGCCTCTGTCGAACGCGTTCATGTCATGGCTTCGGTGCATGAGCACTTGTATCAATCGGGGGATCTCTCCGTGCTCTCGCTTCCCAAGTTCCTTCGCGGGATCGTCGAGGGAGCGGTTGCGGCAAACGTCGATCAAAGGAAAGATATTCAGTTGCGGATGGAGTTCGATGAAGTTCCGTTGTCGATCGACTCCGCCATTCCATTGGGGCTGCTGGTGAATGAACTTATATCCAACTGCCTCAAGCACGGCCTGGCGAAAGATCGTCCTGGCACCATTCAGATTTCCGGTCACCTGGTTCCCGGCGCGGTGCGCATCGTAGTTCAGGACAATGGCAAAGGTCTGCCGGAGGGCTTCAACGCTTCCCGGCACACATCGATGGGGCTTACCCTTGTTGAAAGCCTCGCCCGGCGGATGGGAGGAAATGTCGAGTATTCCTCGGACCATGGCTGCAAAGTGCAGACTTACCTTACCGGCCTTTGGACCGAGCCTGGGCAACTAGCGGCGACACAACCGCTGAAACAAACGTACCCGGAGCTTCCGCTCTACGAATCGAAATCGATCCACCGGCCAAGGGTAGCTTCTCGGGCATAATCCACACCGCAATCTCCGCAGTCCAGCCGGGGGCTTTTTCGTCGATGCGCGCCCCATCGCGATAACGGCTCTCCCTCACGGGAAACGACAGTGCTCATGTCGCTGCGCCATGAATAGTTGACAAGCCTTACTCAGCGGCCATCTCTCCAAGCACGCGGTGTGTGTCGTCGAAGTGCTTCTTCATCAGCTTGCCGGCGCGCGACGCGCTGCCGGCTTCGATCGCGTCGGCAATCGCCGCGTGCGTGGCCACGACCTGCATCTTCCCGGCCTTGCCCCTGCGGCGCAAAAGTCCCACGCGCATGGACTCCTGCATGCACTCATGCATTGAGCTGCAGAAGATCTCGATCAATGCATTACCCGAGGCTCCATTGATGACATCGTGAAAATCCAGATCGTGCTGGACAAAAAGTTCGGGCTTGTCGATCGACTTTCTCATGCCCTCGACGGCGAAGCGCAGCCTCTGCACATCGGAGCGCAAGCGTCGGCGAGCAGCCAGCTCCGCGGCCTTTACTTCGATCGATGCGCGCACCTGCAGCACCTGAATTACGGAGATCTGCCTGGTAGAAAGCGCGTGAACCAGCAGATGGGTCAGGAAGGAGCTGTCTACTGCGCCCACTCGGGGCGAACGCCCGTTCGCCTTTTCAATGACGCCCGCCAGTTCCAGTGACTTGAAGCTCTCGCGAACGATGCCCCGGCTGATGCGCAGCTTCTTGCTCGTCTGCAGCTCGGAGGGCAGCGATTCGCCCGCCGAAAGCTGGTTTTGGTGAATGGTATCGAAGATATAATTCGTGACCTTCATGGTCAGCGAATCTGTAGGCATATCGCGTCCTGTATCTTTCCGGGGATCGTGCTGCGCGCCATTAAGCTGAATATTCATTCTAAATAATAGAAGACCGGCATGGAAACCATGCCGGTCTGGAATGATTCGATTGCATGTTGCAAACGGCTGCTAGAACGTGAAGCGCCCGCTCATTTGAATTGCGCGGGGTTGGTTGTACTGCGCCGCCGTGATTTTGCCGAACGAAGTAGTAACGTCCGCATAGTCGTTGGGCACGTTGAATTGGGTCCAGTTGAAGACGTTGAAGGCCTCTACCCTGATATTTGCTTTGAATCGCTCTGTGATTGAAATGATCTTGCCTACGGAAAGGTCGGTGTTGTCGATGCCCTGGGCGCGAACATAGGGGTCGACCCTAGGCTCGTTGCCATACTGATAGGCAGTGGGCGCCTGGTAGCAGTTCGGGTTGTACCAAAAGCCGGATCTGTACTTGGCGCTGGGCTTTGCGGGGTTCACAGGATTTCCGGTGCAGGCTGCATAACCCGCATTCGTTGTTGACCCGGTGGGAACAAAGTTAGGACGGCTGGCTCCGGCGTTCAACCCAGGGCCCGCATAACCTTGAGAGTAGCTGGCTTCCAACGTGTTGTTGACGGAATCCTGGAATGCGAGCGGGAAACCGTCCATGAATATCGTCAGTCCCTGGACCGTCCAACCACCTACGAGACCGTCGACGAGTCGGCTAGCATTCGCCAGGAACCGCTGACCGCGCCCTATGGGCAACGGATAGACATAGTTGATGACCAGGCGATTGGGAACGGTGAAGCTCGATCTGGAATTCTCGCCAGGGTTGCTGGCGTTGCCGTTGATGTTGTTGTTGTCTTGGACGCCCTCGCCTCCGCCTACGTCATAGCGGCTGGCTTCAAGATATGCGGTGAGGGAATCGGCCGTCCCTTTCATGGTAGAAAGCGTATACGCGGCGGACAAAATGCCTCCGCCATGGAAACGCTGCTGCGCCATTACCTGCAAGGCCTGATAGTAGGTGTATCCAACCTGGGCACCGTCATCGGTCATGTAAAGATACTGTGGATTCGGCTTGAGCAGGTACCCATACGCGACCTTTGCCGCTCCGAGTGTAGGAACAGTCGTGGCAATAGGGCCGCCGTTTGCAGCGGACAGAGGATTGGTAACTGAATCGGACAGGTAGTGACCATTGCATTGCGAAGGTAACGCTGCAACGGTGGGGTAGGCGATGTTGTTGCAAACGTCATATTGATCCGGCAACTGGTCTCTGTTGATGGAATACAGCGGACTATGGACGCCCTTCGACCCCACATAGCTCACATTGACCATCGCCGAGCTACCGAGCTGCTTCTGGAACCCGGCATTCCATTGCATTGTGTATGCATCGGGATGTACCGGGACCGGAGACTGAATACCCGAACCAAGCAAGCTGTTGATATTGGCCTGCAAGGCGCTGTTGCCCACGGGTGGAGTTGCAATGGTGGTCGGGAAGGGATTGGTCATATTGATGGTCGGGACCGCTGTGTTGCTCACTTCCGTCGTGGTGGCGAGATTCAGCGGGGAGTCATACGGTCCAAGGCTGAATGCAACCACTGTGGGCAGGTAGCTAATGCCGAAACCGCTGCGGAAGACCCATGTGGGCGTCGGGCTGTAGGCAAATCCAACGCGCGGCGAGTAGTCTTTCCAGTTGAGTTCCTGCCAATCCTTATGCGGATAAGCCGTTGAGTTGATGAGTCCCAGGCCGCCGGTAAAGGTGCCGCTGAAACCAGCGGCATTCATAGCGGTGGTGACCGCGGGCTGCGGCAGATTCATCAGCAGGGCTTCCAGCCTGCCATGCGTCTCAGTAAAGGACCCCGGCTGCTCCCAGCGCAGTCCGGCGTTGATCGTGAGCTTGGGCGACATGCGGAACGAGTCGTTCACGTAAAGGCCGGAGTACCACATGACGCCTTTGGAAAGCGCAGGCTCCGCCGTCTGGGCCTGCGTGGGATAACCCAGCAGCATGGTGGCTAAACCCCAGCCGCCGGAGCCCTTAGCGCAGGCGACGCAACTGCTCGAGTAGCTTGAGCCGCTGCCGAAGCTGAATGTGCTGCCGGCGCTGTTGGACTGCGCGTAATCCCATTCGATCTTACGCATCTCGCCGCCGAAGGTGATCGTATGCTTTCCAAGCATCTTGGTGAATGCCCCGGATGCTATGTAAGCGTTGTCGGTCTCGAGAATGATTGCGGCGCCGCTGAAGTTGATCAAGCCGCTAATATTCGGCTCCGGCAACTCATTAAGTGTTGCACCTGCCTGAACAGGCGCCCAGCCGGCTCCGATCGAAGTGGTGAAGTTGTAATTGCAGCACGAAAGCGGGAGCGACTTATCGACAAAGCGCAGGAAGGAAAGGCGGACATCGGCAAGGAGCGTGGGAGTGATGGTAAGGGTGTCGCCGAGAACGCCCTGATCAGACCCAAAGTAACTGTGGTTACCCACAAGGTTGTGATAAGTCGATACGCCAAAGAAGTTCTTATGCCAGTCGGTAAACCGCTCGAAGATTCTGTTCTTCTGGCCGATATTCTCGTCGCCGCGGGCCGTCCACTGGTTCTCATCGGCAACCGACGGCAAAATCACCTGGTAGTTATAAGTTGTCCCACCCACGGCTGGATTATTACTGTTCGTCGGGGCCGGAAGCAGCTGTTTGGCGAGGGCCACAGCGGTCTGGTTGATCTCGCTTGATGGGATGATGTTGTTGCCCGCATATCCATTGGCGGTCGTAAAAGCGCAGTAATTCGTGCCGGTACCACGCACATTGCCACCCGTACCGCAGGTTTGATTGTTCGGGTCGTAGAGCTGGATGGGCGTCGACAGGCTGTTGAGCGCCGAAAAATCGCCGTTGTACATATTCGGCGTGCCAAGCGAACCATCTTGCGCTGTAACGGTGTTGGTGGTTGCAAGCGTGTGCACATCCAACTGCTCCCAGCTGAGAAAGAAGAAGGCTTTGTCCTTGAGGGCAGGGCCTCCCAGATTCGCGCCATACTGGTTCTGAACGAGTTGGGGGCGTACCGCGCCCGTAAACTTGTTAGTCCAGCTGTTGGCGTTCAACACCGCATTGCGCACGTAATCGTACGCAGTGCCGTGGAAGTCATTTGTCCCGGATTTGGTGGCCATGTTCACGACTCCACCGGCAAAGCGGCCGTACTCGGGGGAGACATTGTTGGTTTGAATCTGGAACTCCTGGACCGAGTCCTGGGTGGGCACGAGGATGGTGCTGTCAGCGTAGCTGACGCTGATGGGTGCGCCATCGATGAACATGGCGCTTTGATTGGCGGTGCCGCCGCCGATCTGATAATTGCCCCAGCCGTTCACATTCCCGGTGGGCGCGCCACTGGTGTTGCCCTGCGGCACCACACCTGGGACAAGCCCGGCCAGCGCCAGTGGGTCGCGGCCGTTGAGCGGTAGCTGCTGCACCTCTTTCGACTCAACGCCGTAGCTGAGCGACGAGCTCTGCGTGCTCAGCAGTGGAGCCTCCGAGGTCACTTCAATTGTCGAAGTTGTTGCTCCCACCGTCAGTGTGGCTTCCACGCGGGTGGCATTACCCACGGCAACCTGGATCGAAGCAACTTGAAACTTCTCAAACCCGGCCTTCTCCACTGTCACCCGGTAATAGCTAGGCAATAGTTGCAGAAATTGAAAGTTTCCGTTGCTGTTCGATTGAACCGTTTGGGTCACATTGGTCGAAATATTCGTCAACGTCACATCTGCGCCCGGAACGATCGCGCCGCTCTTGTCCGCCACGGTTCCAACCAGCGAACCGACGGCCTGTGACCATCCCATATTGCCTGCTGCCATTACGGCGAACATCGCCACTAGCAATCTAACCATGAATTTCATTTTCATTCTCAGCCTCCTGCATTTTCGGCGCGGCAATTTCAGCCGTTTTCAGCCGAAAGAAGGGTATCAAGCACCTATTGAACAGGTCAAGAGACTTTCTACTTATTTTTAAAGGGCTTTGGTTCGACTTCATCCGCTGGCAATTGCACAGGATACAGGTATGGCAAGGCATTTGCGCTTTGAAACCTCACGCAC
>Ga0302320_10005603_pt1 | contig 28101 bp, 26 predicted proteins | sample Bog_T0_3_FD_202130 | JGI IMG/M metagenome (GOLD analysis project Ga0302320, IMG submission 202130) | Peat permafrost microbial communities from Stordalen Mire near Abisko, Sweden - Bog_T0_3 | ecosystem: Environmental > Terrestrial > Soil > Wetlands > Peat | place: Sweden: Abisko, Stordalen Mire...
TGCCCTCGACCGGGGAGGGTCAAACCGGAGGCAAGCAGGCTGGCCGATGGCTGCCCTCGCCGGCGGCGACTTTGGTCACCAGTCCTCTGACCGTATGAATTTGTCCTTTGGCTTTTGTGGTATCCCATCCATTCGCCAGGAAAAAAGGCGAATGGATGGGGCACGGAGTTGGTACAAAATCAAGCATTCAGAGACCTGGCTCCCAAAAGAAACTCATCCCCATGCGTTTTCCAGCCGTGATTCTGAAACGCTGCATCGTGCTAACGCACTATTGGATCAGCGTAAGCATACACAGCTGGGCTATATTGTTCCGAGGGCCTCCCATGAGAAGGCCCTGACCGAGCGGAGGCGCTCTGAGCCCGGTCGATAAGAGAGAAACCATTTTCCAGGGAGACAGATGGCAGTTCCGGATTACTACGAACTTCTCCAGATCAGCACCAATGCCGAACCCGAGACCATCCACCGCGTCTATCGATATCTGGCGGCGCGCCTTCACCCGGACAACGCGGATACCGGCGATGCTTCACAGTTCTTCCTCTTGAAGCAGGCCTATGATGTCCTGTCCAATCCCGAGCGCCGCGCCAAGTACGATGCCTCTTTCCAAAGTAATGTGCCCCCGCCGCCCCCTTTATCCAGTTCGATTGATTTTATGGATAACATCGAAGGTGAGTTGAACCGTAGGTTGGCGGTGCTGGCGGTGCTCTATATCCGGCGCCGCACTCATCCTTCCAGTCCGGAAGTTTCGCTCACGGAAGTTGAAGTGCGCATGGGTTTTCCCCGCGATTATCTGGAATTCACCACCTGGTATCTTCAAAAAAAGGGCTACATCACGCGCGCGGATAACTCGGCTTTCACGCTGACGGCCGAGGGTGTGGACTTTGTGGAAGCGCAGCGCACGAATATCCCCACCCTGAATAGATTGCTGACCAGCAATACGGGACCCTCCGCCGGCGGCTCAGCGGCTGCGAGCGGCGCATCCGCCTCTGCACACAAGCCGGCGCATGGCCGTCCCGGACCGGAGTTTCAGCCAGAGCGGCGTACAAGTTCCAAGGACCGGCGCGCAAAATAGCCGAAAAGCCGCTTCATAGCCTGGTTTTTGAAGGGGCGCGCCTTTAGCCGCGCCGTTTATGCTGCCAAGTCTGCAAGGGCTCAATCTTCATCCTTGACCAGGTGCCGCGCGCTTCCGTATCCTGCGATGGTTTCCGCATGGTGGATGAGTATTACATCCAATCCGTGCATGGAGAGTAAGCATGAATCCGGCAATTCTGGTGGTTCGCACCCTGCAATGTGCCATGATCGTCTCCGTGTTGATGTTTATTTTCGTCCTTAAGGTCATCCACCCTGCTCCACACAGCGTGAGCGCCTCATTTCAGTGGAGTATCGTCTTTTGTGCAGTCGCCTCTGCTCTCATGGGGTTTATCGTTCAACGAATGTTGCTGCGTGCCCGGAGCAAGTCTCTTCCAGCGGCGCAAAGTCCAGACCCTCGCGGCCCATGGCTTTCAGGACACATCATCCGGTTTGCAACGGCGGAATCCGTGGCTTTGTTTGGATTTGTTCTGCGCATGATGGGCAGCACTTCCATCCTGGTCGCTGTCTTGTTTGTGACCTCTCTGCTCCTGCTGCTGCTCTGGCAACCGGGAGCCGTTCCAACAGAAACCGAATCGCAGAGCACCAAAGGCTGATCTAACAGATTTACGGAGAACCCGCATGAGCACGACTTCCCCTGCTGTCGCTCCTTCGCTTCTCATCCGCCGAGCCGCCGTGCTGGGAGCCGGCACCATGGGCTCGCGCATCGCCGCTCACCTGGCCAACGCCGGCATCCCCACGCTTCTCCTCGATCTTGTCCCCTCCGGCGAGGGCGATAAGAGCCGCCTGGCGAAAGCCGCGCTTGCCGCTTTGGCAAAGGCGAAACCGGCTGCCCTCTACGAGGCGTCGCTCGCCGCGCTCATCACCCCCGGCAATTTCGAGGACGATCTTCCCCGGCTTGCCGGCTGCGATTGGGTCATCGAAGCCGTGGCCGAAAATCTGGAGATAAAAGCGGCGCTCCTGGCTCGCGTCGTGCCTCATCTGGCGCCTCACGCCCTGCTCACCACCAACACCTCCGGCCTGCCGCTCAAGCAGATCGCAGCCGGGCTCGCCGCGCATCGCGACCGCTTCTTCGGAACTCATTTTTTCAATCCGCCGCGCTACATGCGCCTCCTCGAAGTGGTTCCCACGGCCGATTCCGACGCTGCCGTCGTCGCCGCTTTTTCCGCCTTTGCCGACCGCAATCTGGGCAAGCTCGTCGTCATTGCCAACGACACCCCCAACTTCATCGCCAACCGCATCGGCATCTCGGTCATGTTCTCCGCGGCCGCGCTGATGCTGGAGCAAAAGCTGACCATCGAAGAGGTGGACGCGCTCACCGGTCAGGCCATTGGCTGGCCCCGCACCGGCACCTTCCGCCTCGCAGACATGGTGGGCATCGACATTCCCGCCCATGTTGCCGCCAACTTCCCCAAGGGCGTCACGCAAAGCGCCTTTACCGGCATTTTGCAGGAGATGGTCCGGCGCGGCTGGCTCGGCGACAAATCCGGCCAGGGCTTCTACAAAAAACTTCGCGGAGAAGACGGTAAAGACATGCGCATGGCGCTCGACTTTGCCACCTGGGAGTACCGCCCGGTCAGCAAACCCGCCCTGCCAGCTCTGGAAATGGCCAAAAATGCCGCCTCAGCCTCCGAGCGGTTGCGCCTGCTGCTGGAAAACCACCCCGGAAAGGACAAGGCCGCGGCCTTCCTCTGGCCGCTGCTTGCCTCGCTGTGGAATTATGCCGCCGACCGCATCGGCGAAATCGCCGGCGACGCGGCCTCCATCGACCGCGCCATGCGCGCCGGCTTCAACTGGGAGATGGGGCCGTTTGAAATGTGGGACGCGGCCGGCGTCGCCACCACCGTAAACCGCATGAAGGCGCTGGGGCTTCCGGTAAGTCCGCGCGCCGAGGCTTTGCTCGCTGCCGGCTACACCTCCTGGTACGCCCACGACGGCAGGGAATGTTTCCAGCCCGAAAAGAAGAAGCTGGAGCCCGTCGCCACATTCCCCGGCCACGCCCGCATCGCGGACTTCCGCCGCTCCAACGGGGTCGTCAAATCCAACGCTGGAGCCTCACTTGTCGATCTGGGCGACGGCATCGGCTGCATCGAGCTGCACTCGCTCAAGAACGCCATCGGCGGTGATGTGCTGGCGCTGGCCTCGGCCGTGCTCAATCCCGACTCCGAGGCGGTGCGCGACTTTGCCGGCTTTGTCATTGCCAGCGATCGCGAAAATTTCTCCGTTGGCGCAAATCTGATGCAACTCCTCATGGCCGCGCAAGAGGGCGAGTGGGAAGAGCTGGGCGCGGTCATTCACGGCTTCCAGAAGATGACCATGGCTATCAAGTATTGCCCGCGCCCGGTGGTCGCCGCGCCCTTCGGACTGACCTTCGGCGGCGGCGCGGAGATTTGCCTTCACGCCGCGCGCCGTCAGGCCCACGCGGAGACATACATCGGCCTGGTCGAAGCCGGCGTCGGCCTCATTCCCGGCGGAGGCGGCACAAAGGAAATGCTGCTCCGCGCCATCGACGCGGCCACTGCCTTTGCGCCTCCCGATCCGCGCGTGCCAAATTCGAATCTGCCCTCGCGCTTTGCCCAGTCTGCGGAGCTCTCCTCAGCGTTGCGCCGCTCCTTTGAAACCATCGCTCTGGCCAAGGTCTCCACTTCCGCCGCCGAAGCTCGCTCGCTCGGCCTGCTAGGCCCCGCTGATGGCATCACCCTCAACCGCGAGCGCCTGCTGCTCGACGCCAAGGCTCACGTCGCGCTGCTGGCCGGCGCGGGCTACATCGCACCGCAACCGCGCACGCAGATTCCCGCACCCGGCACGGCTGCTCTAGCCATGCTCGAAACCGGAGCTTTCCTGATGGGCGAGGCTGGCTTCGCCTCCGAATACGACCAGAAGGTTGCTCGCTGGACCGCTTACATCCTCTCTGGCGGCCGTGTCACAGCCGGGACTTTGGTCAGTGAGCAGTACATCCTCGACCTCGAACGCGAGGCCTTTCTCTCCCTCTGCGGCGAGCGCAAAACGCAGGAGCGCATCGCCTTCACCCTCAAAACCGGTAAACCACTGCGCAATTAGCATTGCAGCGCATAATCATCGAGAATGGTTCCGGGCGAAGGGTACGGGCTTTAGCCCGTACATCACCAGCAAATGAAAGCGGGGCTTTAGCCCCTGAGGGATTGCAATCTACATGGTTCGCGCGGGTCTCAGAAAGTTCGCTTGGCCACTAGGCGCTCTGCTCTGCGCCTGTGCCTTGCTCCCAGCTCAGGAACCGCCCCCCGCGCCGCTCAACGAATCCGGCCAGATCCTGCTCGCAGGCCACGCAACTCTCTACCGCATCCGCCATCTGCCGCTCAGCTCGTTTCCCGGCCTTCCCGAGGAACTCATCACTCTTCTCGCCCAGCGCGGCTGCCTCATTCCGCAGACCTACGAGGCGCATCGCCCGGAAAACGTCATCCATGCCAGCCTGGAGCGCGCCGGCTCCTCCGATTGGGCGGTTCTTTGCTCGGAGCGGGGAACGGTCTCCTTGCTTGTCTTCTTTTCCAGCGCCCCGGCCAATCTTTTTGTTCTCTCCGCCGCGCCAGAAACCGAGCGCCTCCAGCCGCACGACCCCACCGGCGTTCTCGGTTTCAACTGGGGCATCGATCCCGCTTCGCCCGATCAGGTTCGCCAGGCTCAGGCTGCCCTCTTCTATCATCCCGCGCGGCTCGACCACGACGCCCTCGCCGATTCGGTCGTTGAAGGCCGCACCGTTTATCACTTCTACTCCAAAAACGCCTGGACCATACTGGAAATGCCGGACTAATTGTTTGCTGTACCAGGTCAACGCGGATCAACTTAATCGCCTCAATGTTCTTGCAATATCTGGCGTTACAATCGCGGAGAGCGATGAAATGAAGATAATTTGGAAGATCGCGATTCCTGTTACCGGCATGGCCCTGATTTGCGGGGCAGCAATTACTTGGCAGGTAAACAAGGCGAAGGCGAACGAGCGGAAGCTCGTTGATGCCGCAAGGGTATGCCGCCAAAGCGCAGAACAGGGTGACGCGAAGGCTGAATATGACCTCGGAGAAATGTATTACTACGGTCGAGGTGTAACCCAGAACTACGCCGAAGCAGTCCGCTGGTACCAAAAAGCAGCCGATCAAGGCGATGCGTCAGGCGAGAACGGCCTTGCATATATGTATTCCCACGGCGAAGGAGTGCCGAAAGACAATGCTGTGGCTCTCCGCTGGTACCGCAAGGCTGCAGACGAGGGTTACGCGAAAGCTCAATTCAACCTCGGCAATATGTATTACTTCGGTTATGGGGTACCGCCGGAAAACGCCGAAGCAGCCCGCTGGTATCGCAAAGCCGCAGACCAGGGGTACGCGAAAGCTCAACACGACCTTGGCTTCATGTATTACAACGGCTATGGTGTGCCACAGGACCGCGCCGAGGCTGATCGTTGGTACCACAAAGCCGCCGACCAGCGAGATAAGAACGCACAACGCGCACTGGGATTAAGGGGAAGTGGCTTGGGTACCTGGACCATAATCAGCCTTTCGGGAATGTCTTTTTATTGTTTGTGGCTTTTGAAAGACTCTCTATTGCCGGGACAGAGTATTCGAATCCGGCAACAACGAGCATTAATCATGGCGGAACTATTCGGCTTGGCCTGGGTCGGACTGATGCTCTATGGGGCCTACGGCATATTTCCATCCGTGCTAGTCGCCAATATCTTCAATTTTGCCAAGAATTATGTGATTGGGATGACCATCGCTTTGCTCTTCTCTGGGATAGGGCCAAAGATCGCTAAAGCCGTAATGGGCATATCCGGCATGTTATTCGTTGGAATCACTCTCCTCGCATTTGCGCATCACGACTTTGTGCATCTTGGCACCACTATTTTGGCGGTCTGTCCGGTCAGTGGGTTGTTGATTGGAATATCTGTCTCCTTAGCCATCCTTTTATGGCTGAGAAATAGAGACTCAAGAGGAGAACTAAGCGGTCATAGCGGGGGCATAGCATCCGAAACCCCTGCTGAAAGCTGAAGAGGGTCGAACCAGGTGTAGTTTCATTTGGGTACCAGAATCGCAAAGGAGCATTCCCCATGCCGGAAGCCGTCATCGTCAGCGCCGTTCGCACCCCGATAGGCCGCGCCCCCAAAGGCGCTCTTTCCACCACTCGCCCCGACGACCTCGCCGCAGTTGCCATGCGCGGAGCCTTGAAAAAAATTCCAGAGCTGAAAGAGGCCGAAATCGACGACGTAATCCTCGGTTGCGCTCAGCCGGAGGGTGAGCAGGGCTGGAACATTGCTCGCTTTGCCGCTCTGCGCGCCCAGTTTCCGGTCGAGGTTCCCGGCGTCACCGTCAACCGCCTCTGTGCATCCGGCCTTGAAGCCATCGTTCAGGCCGATCTGCGCATCCGTGCGGGTGGTGACCGCGTTGTCGTGGCGGGCGGAGTCGAGTCCATGAGCCTCCTGCCCTTTGGCGGACTCAAGCCCAGCCCCAATCCCTGGCTCGCCGACCATTATCCTGCCGCGATCCTCACCATGGGCCTCACCGCCGAGCGTGTCGCCCGCCACTACAGCGTCTCCCGCGCCGATCAGGACGCCTTCGCTCTTGCGAGCCATCGCAAGGCTGTGGCCGCGCAAGCCGCCGGCCGTTTTACCGACGAACTGATTCCCGTACCCGTCACCAATGCAGTTCCCGGCGCGAGTGCAGGCAAGCCCACCGTTACCGAATCCGCGTTTGCCGCCGACGAGGGCCCGCGCGCCGACTCTTCGCTCGATGCTCTGGCTAAACTCAAACCCGCCTTCCACGCAGAGGGAACCGTCACCGCCGGCAACTCCTCGCAGACTTCCGACGGCGCCGCTGCAACCATTCTGATGGAAGCCGGCCACGCCCGCGAACTGGGCATTCACCCCCTCGGTCGGCTGCTCGCCTACGCCGCCACCGGCTGCCTGCCGGAGGAGATGGGCATGGGCCCCGTTTCCGCCATTCGCAAGGTTCTCCGCAACGCCGGTTTCACCCTTTCTGACATCGGCCTCATCGAACTCAACGAGGCCTTTGCCGCGCAGGCGCTGGCTGTCATCCACGAACTGGGCCTCGATCCCGACCGCATCAACGTCAACGGAGGAGCCATCGCTCTCGGCCACCCCCTCGGCTGCACCGGCGCCAAGCTCACCGCAACGCTGCTGGCCGAAATGCGCCGCCGCCAGATTCACTACGGCATGGTGACCATGTGCGTTGGTGGAGGTATGGGCGCAGCCGCCATCTTCGAGCGACTCGAATAACTCAGCTTTCGGCGATGACTAATCCTGCCGGTAACTCCCTCCGAGTTACCGGCAACCATCCGTAAAATGACTACCGTGTAACAAACCCATAACTTATCCCAAAAAAACCGTCGCAAAACGAGACACACGTTACCTAATCCCGCCCCAATGTGATGTTTCCATTCCACTCAACTCAAGCAACACTTAATTAGAGATGTCTAACTTATCCAACCACGGCGCTCCGGCCCGCGTTCGCTGGCTCCTGTTATTTCTATTCGCCATGCATCCTGCGCTTCTCCTCGCGCAGTCCGGTCAGGAGATCGCGAGCGCTGTGCCCGCCGAAGCTCCCGGCACCGATGCCCGCATCGAGCTCTCCATCCCTCGCGCGATACCAATGCCCAGAGTATTCACCACTCTGAAAGTAGTTGCCGAGCAATCAGCCGCTCTCGATCCACTTTCGCCTGCCGCCAATGTTACCCAGATCGAGATTCTTTCCTCGGCGGGAACCTACGGAGATTTCAGCCGTTATCTGCAAGTGCTTCCGGGCGTGGTGTGGGTTTCCGATCTCAGCAACGACGTGCTGGTGCGCGGCGGCCATCCCACTGAAAATCTCTTTGTCGTTGATGGCGTCGAAGTCCCCAACATCAACCACTTCTCGCTCTCCGGCACGACCGGCGGATTCACGTCCATGATTGATTCCACCGCTGTCAGCAGCATGGATATGCGGGACGATGTCTACGACGCCGCCTACTCCAGCCGCCTCTCTTCGCTGATTGAGATTCATACTCGCGAACTGGGCGAAGCTCATCAGACCGGGAATCTCTCGGCGGGCATTGCGGGTGCTGGCGGGCTTTACCAGCGCGCGCTGGCTCACAAGGGCAGCTTCCTTCTTACCGCGCACCGCAGCATTCTGAATCTCGTCACCAACGACATCGGCATCAACGGCGTTCCCGCTTATACCAACGGCATGGCGCATCTGGAGCTTCATCCCAGCGACCGCGACACGCTCTCGTTCCTCAGCTTGAGCGGCGCGGATTCCATCGATATAACGCCGTGCCCCTCGCCCGACGCCACCAGCATCTATCAAACTCAATATTCCGGCTGGCGCTCGACCGAGGCACTTAGTTGGCGTCATAACTACTCTCCGCAACTTACCGCCAATCTCACCGCCAGTTCATCGCTCACCCAGCAGAACATTAGTCAGCAGCAACAAATCGGCGAAGTGATTGACAGAAGCGGTAAGTGCCATCCAGTAACTCTGTTGCCGACTTACCAGGAAGACTCGCGCACTGGCCTGTCGGCCTTGAATTACGAATTGCGCGCTGCCGTTCGTTGTTGGCTCTTCTCTGCCGGCGCCAGCGGCAAGCTGACCACCCCGGGTGACTCCGTAGCCCAGCCCAACGGCCAGCAATCGCCCTTCAACGTCAATCCCGCGCGCTCCGACGCGGTAACCTTCCAGCGCAATTTTTCCACTGGCCAGACCGCCGCGTTTGTTGGAGCAGAAGGCAGCTTCGGCGCGCGCTGGAAGCTGTTAGCCGGCCTGCGCGCTGAAACCTTCGCCCTCACCGGCAGCTATGCCCTTGACCCGCGCGTCTCGATCTCCTACCGACTCAATAGCCGCCAAATCCTTCACGGCTCGGTGAACATCTCCTCGCAATTGCCTCCCATCATGGACATGATCAGCTACGCAATCAATCGCAGCCTGCAACCCACTCAGGTCCGCCAGGAGGCGCTGGGCATGAGGGTCTTGCAGGCATCATGGGGCACGCTCGACATCGAGGGCTATCAAAAAAACTACCGCCGCGAGCCTGTCTCCACCGAATATCCGGCGCTCATGTTATCCAACATGGTCGATACTCTCGGACAGGGATTTGTCTGGTTGCCGCTGACCAGTTCCGGGACCTCTCAGGCTCGCGGCCTTGAGCTGACGCTGCGCGCTCACTCGCGCAACCGTGCGCAGTTGCTTCTCTCTGCCGCCCGTTCACAATCCACTTACCGCGCGCTCGACGGCATTCGCCGCCCCGGCAACTACGACACGCCCATAGCGGCAAATGCGCTCGGCAACCTCCAGCTGTGGAAGGGAATTCAACTCGACCTGCGCGAATCGGTTTCCAGCGGCCGTCCCTACACTCCATTCGATCTCGCCGATTCGAACGCACAAAGCCGCGGCATCTACGATCTCACTCGCGTCAACGCCGCGCGCGCCCCGCTCTACAACCGCCTGGACGTCGAGTTGGAGCGCCGCTTCCGCGTTCCCAGGGGCGTCTTTGAACTCCACGCCGGCGCTGAAAATATCCTCAATCGCGGCAACCTGTTGGGCTACGTTTGGCTCGACGACTGCCAAGTGGCGTGGGGTTGCGGCAACCCGAGCGGCCAGCCTATCGCCAAGGCCGACCAGATGGGCCGCTACCCCGTCTTCAGCCTCCGCTACGAGTTCTAGCTGCCGCGCACAAAACAAAAGCAGCCAAGATTGCTCCCGGCTGCTTCTCTTCATTCAATCTTTTCCCGGCGTTCGCGCCGCCGTTATGCTTTGGCTGTAACCAGAGCCTTCACACGCGCGTTCAACCGGCTCTTGTAGCGGGAGGCGGTGTTGTCGTGCAAAATCCCCTTCTGCACGCTCTTGTCGAGCATGGAGACGGTCTCGCGATACTGCGCCTGTGCGGCCGGTACATCACCCTTGGTCAAGGCCTCGCGCAGTGCGCGCAGACTGGTGCGCACGCGGGTGCGGTTCGAGCGGTTCACTTCCGTGCGGGTTACGGTCTGCCGGGCGCGCTTCAGCGAAGATACATGGTTTGCCATTGCTTATCCTTTATTTCAGTGCGCTGGGTTCAGGGGCAAAATCGCAAGCCCTGATTTCAGGCAAAATGATGCGGTGTCAGAATGCAAATCGAGCCGCATCCCTCGCAATTTCATAGTCTACTGGAAACGGGCCATCGGGTCAATGCGTCTGCGCCGTGAGCGATGAGGCCGGGGCGTGTAGCCGCCCTAAAGAATACCGATTGGAAGCGAATTGGTTGACCTTTGACTCCCCCATGAGCCGGGGCAACCTGGGCAATTCGCACATCTTTACGGTTTCTTTTTGAGGCGTTGGCAATAATAACCTATGAAAACTCGTCTCAATCGGGCCCATCGCGCTCTTCCAGTGATCCTCGGTGTGGTCACGCTGGCAAGCGTCGCAGTGCTGGTTGCATGGGATGCCTTTCCCCGTCTCTTTCCTGCCAGAGCGCATGACGTTCTGGCCGCATTTCCCCTTGCCATGATCGCTTTGGCCTACCTCGTTTTCCAGACCGCCCGCAGGCCAGCGCGCCTGGAAGCCGTCAAGGCGGTTCTGCTGGCCGCTGCCTTTCTCTTCTGGGCGGCCAATCAATTTTGGCCAGACCTGCCCCAAGCCACGCTTTTCAATGACGTTGCCATTGCGCTTTTCGTTCTCGATGTGTTTTTGGTCATAATCGGCTGGCCGGCTACACTCCCCGACGAATCCTTCGCTGAGACCTACGCGAAGCCCCCTGCGGAAGAGCAACTTTAGGGTCCCTTGTCGCTGCGGACGGATGAGGGAGCCGTCGCGTCGGGCGGGGTAACCGCTCAGGCGCACTATTCACAAGAAATCATTGCGCCGCGCATTGACTCCCGGCCCGGTTGGCGCTACTCTCAAGCCCAGATACCGAAGACTGACTCCGGATTTGGTAGCCCACTCCAACCCGCGGTCCCGCACTTCAGCCCAGAGCTTCAGCCCGGTCCTGCGCCGCGTGCGCCGGTTTCCCGCTCATTCAACCGCTTGCCTGCAACTCGTGGTGCGAGTTGCTAGTCAGTCCTGCGCCCTGTCCACCAACCCAACCCCGCTCCACTCAACCTCACCACGTAGCACTGGAGGCCATCGAAACCATTGAAGATCGCTCTGGAGATCACTCCCAATCTGGAGCCCCTGTTTGGGACTCGCGATGAAAACCTCAGGCTCATGGAAGACTCGCTTGGCGTGCGCATCGATCTTCGTTCCGATGCCGTCCATATCGAGGGACCGGAAACCGGCGTAACCCGCGTCCGCGGCATCTTCGCGGACTTCGAGGCCATGCGCCGCCAGGGCGTCAACCCGCACAACGGCGAACTGAACGGAATGCTGCGCCTTGTCGTGGCCGATCCCGCTACCACTCTGCGTTCACTGGCCGACTCAGGCAAGCAGCGCTCGGCGGGAGTCAAGCGCGCCGTCCAGCCGCGCTCCATCAACCAGCGCAAGTACGTTGAGGCCATCGAGCAGAACGACATGGTCTTCGGCGTCGGCCCCGCCGGCACCGGCAAAACTTATCTCGCCGTCGCAATGGCTGTCGCCGCCATGAACGCCAAGAAGGTCAGCCGCATCATCCTCGTCCGCCCCGCGGTCGAAGCCGGCGAACGACTTGGCTTCCTGCCCGGCACCCTTCAGGAAAAAGTGGATCCCTATCTGCGCCCGCTCTACGACGCCCTCTACGACCTGCTTGATCCGGAGAAGGTCGACAAAATGTTTGAGAAAAATGTCATCGAGGTCGCCCCGCTGGCTTTCATGCGCGGCCGCACGCTCAACGACGCCTTCATCATCATGGATGAAGCCCAGAACACCACCATCGAGCAGATGAAGATGTTCCTCACCCGCATGGGCAACAACTCCAAGGCGGTCATCACTGGCGACATCACGCAGATCGACCTACCCAACCCGCGCAAGTCCGGCCTGCTTGACGCCATCAACATTCTCGACGGCGTCGAAGGCATCCACTTCTGCCACTTCGAAGATTGCGACGTCGTCCGCCACGCGCTCGTGCAGCGCATTGTGAGAGCCTACGAATCGGTGAAGAGTCAACAGCAGGAGCTGCCGCTCAGCGCAGGCGAAGCCATCGAAGTCGGCGCTCCCGCGCGCGAAAACCGCCAGCAGCCGCAGTCGCTCCACCCCGCCAAACCGCAGTAGCTTCATGCGGCATTGAAAACCGGGTGCCCCACCCTCGCCGCGTCTTTGTCTTTGCGGCTAGGGTGGGATAGCGCAACCCGCGTAGAATGAGAGTTACCGGGTCCGCGCACATTGCGCCCCCGAGCACGATGATCCTCCTCGACCCAGATTTGGACTCTCACCCCGCGCTGACATCAACGGCAGCGAAGCAAACGCCTGTGTCCCGCTTTGCGACCTCAAACAGAAAGCTAAGTCTGCCCTCGGCCCGCACGTTAGCCCGTTTTCTGGCCGAAGCGCAATTCGTCGTCCGTCTCAAAGGCGAGGTCACCGTTCTCCTCACCAGCGACGTGGCCATCCGCAAGCTCAATCGCCAGTTCCGCAACAAAAACAAGACCACCGACGTGCTCTCATTTCCCGCCGATGGCATCGGCGCGGAAGAAATCGCCGGCGACCTGGCTATCTCCGTCCCAACAGCGCTCCGTCAGGCCATCGAACAAAATCATTCGCTCTCCATCGAAATCAAAGTGCTCATCCTCCACGGCCTGCTCCATCTCGCCGGCTACGACCACGAATCCGACACCGGCCAGATGGCCCGCCGTGAGCGCCTGCTCCGCGCGAAACTCAAATTGCCACAGGGCCTCATCGAACGCGCAAATGTGAAACGAAGTGACAAGGGGAAGCAGAGGCTAAAGGGTGCGGGTCTTCGGTTGAAGGGTACGGGCTTTAGCCCGTACATTGCTCCAGAAAAATTGGGCCGGGCTTTAGCCCCTGAGGGACCTGGGAAACCACAAAACCCAGCCCGCAAACGGAGCCCGAAGAGATGACCACCCTCTTCATCCTCCTCATCCTCCTCCTCGCTGCCATCGAAACGCTGGCCTCTTACATCAGCCGCGTCTACTCGGAGTTCGGCAAAATCCTCACCCACGAGATCGAAGAAAATCTCGATGCGTGGGAAGACCTGGTCGAGCCGCAACTGGGCCTCAGCCGCGACCACGCTGCCATCTGCGCGGCGGTCCTGCAACAATTCGCGCTGGGCGTCATCGCGCTGGGCCTCGGCGTGTTCCTCTTCGATCGCGCTCCGGACCTGGCTCGTCCCGCTCCCGCCGAAATCGCTCAGGCCGTTCTCGCACTGGTGCTCGTCGTGGTCTTCTGCAACCAGCTTTTCCCCACGCTGCTCTTCGACCGCACGCAGGGCCGCTGGGCGGCGCGTCTCATCTGGCCCATCCGTTTTCTCTTGTGGCTCATGACGCCCATCACCGTCTTTGTCCGCTTCTTCTTCTCCGTAGCCTCGCTGGCCGAGCAGCCTGCCAGTCCCGAAGAAGAGTCTGAAGCCGATGTCGAGGCGCTGCTCGAAGCCGGCGAAGATGAGGGCATTCTCGAAGAGAGCGACCGCGATCTGGTCCGCTCCGCCGTCGAGTTCGGAGACAAGCTCGTGCGCGAGGTGATGACTCCGCGCCCCGACGTCTTTGCCGTCCGTGAGGAGACTACCCTCGAGGAGTTTTTGCAGCTGCTACGCGTGAACAACTTCTCCCGCGTCCCGGTTTATTCCGGCTCCCTCGACAACGTCACCGGCATCGCCTTCGCACACGACCTGCTGCAGATAGCCGACGCCGAGGCCCACACGCAAACTGTCGCATCCATCAAGCGCCCTGCCGTCTTCGTCCCTGAAACCAAGCGCGGCTACGAGCTGCTGCGCGAAATGCAGCGCGAAAAGCAGCACATGCGCATCGTCATCGACGAGTACGGCGGCGTCGCCGGCCTGGTCACCATCGAAGACCTGCTCGAACAGATCGTAGGCAACATCCGCGACGAACATGAAGTGGACGTACCCATTGAAGAGCCGCAGCGCGAGCCGCATGGCGTCTGGCTTGTCCCCGGTAGCTTTCCTGTCAACCAGTTGTCCAGCCTCTTCGGCGAGCAACCCGGCCTGACCGATCTTGACGAGGCCTACGAAGCCACCACCCTCGGCGGTTTGGTCAGCGAAATCGAGGGCCGCATCCCGCTCCCCGGCGAAGTCGTCCAGCTTGAATCCGTCGGCATGAAGATTGAGGTTGTCGCTTCCACCGGCCGCCGCGTCGAGCGCCTCCGCGTCTTCCCGCCGGTTGAAGAATCGGGACCAACGCCGGCCTCTTAATTCCCTAACAGATTTTGGGTGCCCCATCCATTCGCGTTCTTTGCGAATGGGTGGGAAGCCACAAACTCTGCCCGGCCATCCTGAAACGTCGTAAACTGAGTCAGGAGCATTTTCCCCTTTGAAATCAGGATTTGTCGCCATTCTCGGCCGGCCCAACGCCGGCAAAAGCACGCTTCTCAACGTCCTCACCGGCGAAAAGGTAGCCATTGTCTCCGCCAAGCCGCAAACCACCCGCAACCGCATCGCGGGGGTGGTCGAGGTCCCAGCGCGTAAAGGCGTGCATCCCGCCGCGCAGATTGTTTTTGTCGATACTCCCGGCGTCCACAAGCCCGGCTCGCACCTTGACCGCCGCATGTTGCAGGAGGTCTACGAAGCTCTCGAAACCCGCGACCTCGTCCTTGTCCTCATGGACGCCACGCGCCGCGTGCAACTGGAAGCCGCCGCGGAACCCACCGACGAGGATAGGGTGGCCCAGGTCCCGCTTTTGGGACCTGGGAATGTGGAAGCGCCAGTCGTAACTCCCAAGCACAACCGCACCAACTGGGCCAGCGAAGACGAATTCCTCTTCGGCCTCATTCGCAAGCTCGACTGCCCGGTCTTTCTCGTGCTCACCAAGATCGATCTCGTCGCCAAAGACCAGCTACTGCCGCTGATCGACACGCTCACTCACCATTTTGGCTTTGCCCAGGTCATCCCCATCAGCGCGCGCAAGCGCGACGGCATGGATATTCTCGTCAACAAAATCGTCGAGGCCCTGCCCACAGGCGAGCGCTACTACCCCAAAGATCAATACACTGACCAGCCGCAGCGCTTCATGGTCGCCGAGTTGATCCGCGAGAGCATCCTCGCCGAGACCGGCGAAGAGGTGCCCTACGCCTCAGCAGTTGTCATTGAGCGCTACGAAGAGGCCGAGCCGCCTGCTCCTCCGCGAAAAAAAGGCCAGGCCCCGGCCCGTCTGCCGCTCACACGCATCGCCGCCGCCATCTATTGTGAACGCGACGGCCAGAAGGCCATTCTGATAGGCAAAGGCGGCTCCAAGCTGAAGGAAATCGGCACTGCCGCTCGCCTTCAGATCGAGTCCCTCATCGGCACCCGCGTCTATTTGGAACTGCACGTCATCGTAGAACCCGGCTGGCGCGAGTCAAAAAGCTTTGTCGAATCCCTGGATTGGCGCAATCAGTTGGAGCGGCTCGCAACAAATCAGATCACCGAAAAACCAACGGACGAAGAAGAATAAGCGTCGGCAGCAGCCGCCTACGCGCCCCGCACTGATCCCCGCCCGCGCGCTTTCACCGCGTACATGCGCATATCGGCTACACCGATCACGCCGTGAACGGTCGTGTCGTCGACGGGCGCGGTCGCCACGCCCACGCTCGCGCTCACCCATAGTTTCAGCTTGTCCTTCATTACGAATTCGGTGTCCATCAGCCCGCGCAGCAGCTTGGTGCTCAGCGCCATCGCATCATCCTCGCCGGTATCCGGCATCAGAACCACGAACTCATCGCCGCCGTAGCGGAAGCACCAATCCTGCTTGCGGGTCAGGTCCAGCAGCCGCCGCCCCACGCGCCCCAGCAGCTCGCTGCCTACCAGATGGCCGTGCGCGTCGTTCACCATCTTGAAGTGGTCCAGGTCCAGGAACGCCATGCTCACCGGCCGGCCCTCCTGCACGCACCGCTCCAGCTCTCCGCTCAGCACCTCGTAGAGATAGCGCGCGTTGTAGAGCGTCGTGCAATCGTCCGTGATGGTCAGTTGCTGAACGCGCGCCACGTCGCGCGCATTCTCGATTGCGATTGCCGCATGGTCGGCCAGAATATGCAGAAACGCGATGGTGTAGTCGGTGAGCTGGTCGGCCCGCGGATTGAATATCTCGATAGCGCCGTGCGTTCCCTTGCGTCCCCTGAGCGGCAGGGCGATCACCGAGCGCACCGAGTTCGGCTGCGCGCCATACTCTTGCGTGACCCTCGGATCGTCCCCGGCCTCGGGAACCAGCAGCGTCTCGCCGTGCTCCACCACCCAGCCGGCCACGCCCTCGCCCACCTTCATGCGCAACCCTTGCAGCGGCACATCATCTCTGCCCGCGGCTATCGCATAGTACAGTTCCTCGCCGGATTCATCCACCATCAGCAGCGTCCACAGCTCGGCCTCGATGAACCGCTCCATGTGTTCGATAATGGTGCGCAGAATCGAATCCAGGTCGAAGCTCGAGGTCAGCGAGCGCGTCACCTCATGAAAGACGAGAAGGTCGTCGAGCGGGATGCGGCTTTCCGTCTTTTTTGCCATCTGGGCGTCCATTTCCGCGTTCAAAAAGTCAGCGTCTCTGCGCTATCAGTCTATTCGCAATTCTGCCACACCATGGTTCTGGACGCAGAGCCGGGAACAGACTCGCGTCTGGGTTGCATTGCAGGGGAAGGTAGATAAGATTGTGTGCCGACCGGGTGCTTTCAGTCAACCGCCAATATGCACCATCGAACGGGAAGGCTTCAGGAATCCCGGCTCTCCGATATGATGGCGCGGCTCCTTGCCCCTCACCACGTGCGCAATGTAACCGGCCAGTTCCGCATCGCTCGCGCCCCCGCGCAGGCGTCCATACAGGTCGTGCTCCACCTGGGAAAACAGGCAGGTGCGGATCTTGCCGTCGGAGGTCAGCCGCACCCGGCTGCACGCTCCGCAGAAGGCCTGGCTCACCGGGGCGATGATGCCGATCTCGCCAATTCCATCCTCAAAGCCATAGCGCCGCGCCGTCTCACTCGCTTCGCGTGGTTCCAGCTTTACCAGCGGCAACACACGCCCAATCCGCTCCACAATCTCCGCCAGCGGCACCACGATTTCCGGCGTCCACAGCCGGCCTTCCTCCAGCGGCATAAACTCGATAAACCGCACCACCACGCCTTCTTGCCGCGCAAAGTGGGCAAAGCCTTCGATCTGATCGTCGTTGAAGCCGCGCAGCAGAACGCAATTAATCTTGAGCGGCTCCAGCCCCGCCGCCCGCGCCGCGCGAATCCCCGCAAGCACCGCCGAAAAGCTGCCCGGAACCCGCGTGATGCGCTCGAATGTCGGCGCGTCCACGGCGTCCATGCTCACGGTAACGCGTCGCAATCCGGCCGCCTTGAGCGGCTCTGCCAGCCCGTCCAGCAAGTGGCCGTTGGTAGTCAGCGCCAGGTCCAGCGGCTCGCCGTTTGGAGTGTGCAGGCGCGCGAGTTCCTGCACCAGTTTTACAATCCCCGGGCGCAGCAGCGGCTCACCGCCCGTCAAGCGCACTTTGGTAATGCCCAGCGAAACAAAAATCCCAATCAGCCGCAGGTATTCGTCGATGCCCAGCTCCGGAAACTGTGCGCCAAGCTCCCCCGTCCGGCAATAAACGCATTTGTAGTTGCACCGGTCCGTGATCGAGACGCGCAGATCGTGGATGACTCGCCCCAGCCCGTCGGTCAACCGTGCGGCAGGGACCGGCGTAGTCTCCACCGGCGGCTTTGGGCCCGGCGCGTGGTCAGCGGTCGCGAAGTTTGGGGAAACAGCAGCCATTGGTGAATTCAACGCTACACCGCTTTGCTTTTCGCGCGCTCGTGTCAGCAAGGGATGTCGAGTACAAGGGATGTCGGGTGCAAGGGATGTCGGGTGTGAGGGATGCCGGGTGCCCCATCCATTCCGCGCCTTTTGCGGAATGGGTGGGAGTCACGGCTCTTAATCAATCCTCGGCGTTCCCCGGCGCAGCAAAAATCCCACCACCCCGCAAACGGCGATAATCACCAGTGCAATGACGAAGTAGTAAGCCATGGGATGCGCCCACCCCGGCGAATAGGCCAGGTCCTGGCCCACCCACAACAGCAGAATAGTGGCGATCACCGCAAACTGCCCTGCGATCACCATCAGTGTATGGCCCAGGTCGCGCCGCTTATCCAGCGCCTCTACCTGGTCAGGGGTCAGATGACGTTCCTCTGGGGGAAGCAGGGAATTTGCCATTGTCGTTTCTCCAGTTTTCTCTCGGGCGGACCTCGCCCTGTCGAGCCGCGCCAAATTCTTGCGATCTCCCGGCGCGCCCGCTCTCACCCTCGATTCAATCACAAGTTGCGGTCCCTGCGCCAGAGTCGCGGCTCTTCTAAGCGCCTCGCCTGCTCTGGAGCCCTCCTCGCGGAGAACAAGGCTGCTCCGCCAAAAATCAAACAATGTAAACATCGGTCAGTAGCCTGCTACGGCCCTCCCGATGTCCAACCACAAGGTCACCACGGTCCGGTTCCAGATACGAGGAGATTTTGCGCCTATCGAGAATCCCTCCTGGCGACATGGGCGTTTATCAATACTAATCCGGCCTTTGGCAGATAAACCACGCTGAATGAGCGCAATGGGCTGTTTGCATCAGTTGACATCTGAATATCTGAATACGGACGACTTTTCCGTAGTAATACGTGTTGGCTGAAGATATTAAGCTTTCCCATGTCTCAAAATCAGGTGCCACCCACCGCAACTACGCAACAGAATATGGTCCAAGAAACCGCTCGCCGTTGAAGTGGATCAGATGCGAAGGCGCATCGGCTACCCACACTTCAGTCTCCCACGCGATCTCGCCAAGATAGCGGCTCATGATTACACGATTCGGGAATGCTGTCACATAGACAAGGCCACTCTTCGAGCCTGCGAACAATTCGGCAAGTTCTGCATGGCGCTTGCCGTCTACCGGGCCATGACTTGTGACAGACTCGATAAGAAGCAACCAGTTCTTATCGGTGTAATGCAGAACCACATCGGGCATCTTCCCGTGTGCATCGACCTCTACGCCCAACTCCGTCAACAAAGTCTTGTCGAAGTATCCCCACTTCTCGCCCGTGTCGCCTGCATAAACCAACACACTGCCCGGTGCGAAGCGCGGAGCAAAATCTTCAATGATGGCGCGGATCAACTCGCTATGCTCGCCCGGACTCAGGGCTATCGTTTTGCACGGTGCAATCACCACGGGAATCAAGTTATGCTTTCGTTCCTTCGCGTATTGTGCAATCAATGTCTGGTGATCGGTCAAATACGCGGCGAGTTTGGCGGTCCATTTCTTTGTACCAAAGCAGCGAATGAGGGCCAGCGTTGCAGGCTCGATCTGGTACACGGCCTTCGGACTGTTCACCGAGCGGTCAGGCTTATCGGGATTGTAGAGCACAATGCCAGCGGCTACGAACTGGTGCATCGTTTGACGGCGGAACGTCTCTCGCGTGTTCGGCGCATACTTCTTTTCGTAGTGCTCATACGCCCAGTCCATGACCGGCGTGATGCCCACCAGCGGAGCTTCGGCCTTAGCCCAAGTCTTCTCCGCTGTCAGATTCAAAAGCGCAAGGAGACTGAGCGCCGACCGCTCATTCTGTTGTGCCCGTGGCAGCCCCAGAGCTTTGATGATTGCGAGTGCTTCCTCGATATGTGTGTGCGTCATGCCGTCAGAGTGTCCAGTCTTTCGTCGATCATCTGTTGCGTAAGGTCTCCGCTCATCACTGCCCACTTGCCAAGTTCTATCAATGCAGGCCGACTCGGATACTTCATCGTCTTCAGGTCCGTGGCGTTCACCTGAGTGTGCCCATTGAAGCGGCGGAACGCCTTGTCTACGACCGTGGTATTCAGGAACACGGCGAGTCCATTTGCCAACTGCTCGGAGAGGCCGCGCTTATTCTCATGGAACACATTCAGATGATTCTCAAACCCTAGCGCCTGCGCGTTGCCAAAGACGGCGGGATCAACCGCGCTCGCCATGATCCGGCGCTTTTCTTCTTTCGATGAGAACCTACGCACGACGCAATAGTGACCATTCGGGAACAGCCACTTCTCTGTATCGCCGTTCCGCTCAATGGCGTTCGGCTTCTTCGCGCCTGCAATTGGCCACTCTGTACGATTGATGCTGAAGTGACTCGGATAGAGCAGCGGCACCGTGCCCGGTACTGGCATATCGCGGAGATAGTCTCTAAGCCTGAAATCGACAACGGGGCCAGTCGAGACGTTCACGCCGATGTCGGCTAGAGAAAAGCGAATGGCGGACGGCGTGCCTATGGCCTCTGTGCTCTCGTCTGGCGAGGTGGGAACATGAATGAAACCCTCTGCATCGTCAGGGAACACGATGTGATCGAACGGGTACACATGAGTTTCAAGGTCGCTCAGGCTATCGTCCGTCGATGTGGTGATCATGACCGGGCCTTGAATGCCGCCACGCTCCAAGCGAATGATGATGTTCTCTTGCAACACGTCATCGTCCTTGAATGCCGTGGTGCGTGACTCGAATAGATGAATGTGCCGGAGTGCCGCTCTCTGCAAAATAAAATCTCTGAATGGACGATAGTACGGCCCGTTGCAAAAGCTGCGCGGAATGATAGCCACGATCTGTCCCTCGTGCGCGGCCTGCATGACGGCGAGCGCAACGAACGCAGAGTACAGATTCACGGTCTCAATACCCAGAGCACGGAGTTCATGCCGATGTGCCGAGAGGCTGTTGATTTTCTTGTACGGCGGATTCAGAATCGCGTGTGTGTAATCTGTCGCCCCGTGAAAGAGCAACTGATTCGATGAAGAAATGAAGTCCTCACCTGAGACATGAGCCGTTACGCCTGCGTAGGCTGCGAGCCGTTCGGCAAGGTGACCCCGGAGCTTATCGTCGATCTCGTAGGCGTATGCTTGCACGTCTTGAAACTGAAAGCCACCGTTGATCCAGCGGTCGAGAAAGGCGCATGACAACGCACCGACGCCTGCACCAGCATCCAGCAGTCGGCACGTCTTCAGGTCGCTGGCCGGGAACAATGATGCCATGAACCGGGCAATGTTGGATGGAGTCATGAACTGGCCGAGGTCTGATTTGCGCCCTTTGGCTATCCGAGGGGCGACTTGACGACGAACACTATCGGCGAATTCAAGCTGCTGAAGCATACCTGCTATTGTAGCGGCTGAATGTTCTGGATGGCAGGTCAAGATCGCTGCGTCTCCGGGAACGGTGTTTGGATCGCTTCTAAAAACCGACGATGCCGACTGGATTCTGGAATGACACCAAATCCCCTAGTCACTCATCGAACCGCGCGAATTACTCCCGATAAGTCGCCTAGCATTCACTTATTTGGCGACACGAGATTTCCACTTGTCGCCAACAGACATAGCACGCAGAGAAGCATTCCCCAGCCCGTTGCGCTACTTCGCAGGATACCCAACGGATTGCGCGTAAAGCGGACGCTTCCCGGCAGGCAATTTCAGCGCCGCCGCCACAGCCGTCGCGTCCTGTTGCCCATGCAGCGCATAGAACCACGCGTTCAATCCCTCTGACGCCGCAAACAGATACACATTCTGCCCGATGAATCCCGCGTCCACCTGCGCATAGTCCGGATTCGCTTGAGCCACGTAAACCAGCGTCACGGCTGCCAGTCCCGCGGGAGGCGCACCCATCTTCGCGCGCACGTCACCGCCCGCGACCGGGCGCAGCAAATTGGCTTCGGCGTCATAAACGTAAACTCCGCTGGCCAGAACCACGTCGATCTCAATTTCCTGCTTGTTCATGGCCGAGGGCGCGGTGCGGCCCAACCCCGGCTTAACTTCGCGTGACCGGTTCACTCCAAAGGCCGCCCACAAAAGGTTCGAGAGAGTCTGCTGCGGCATCGGCTTATCCAGAAAAGCGCGTGTGGTCTTGCGCTCGGCCAGTGCCTGCATCAGTGGCATCCCGGCCGTCATCTGCGGCTTGGGCAATTGGATGGGCTTGAGTTCCTGTGCGCGGCTGGCGGGCACAATCCACAGCAAGGCGACAAGACCAATCAGCGCAGCTTGCCGCCGGACGGCGAAAAGTGCAGGAGCTTTCATGGTTCCTCCTCGAAGAACGCGGGCTTTGCGCGCCTGCCTCTAGAGGCGTGCGGAACTGGGGAAGGGTTGCGGCGATTCCGTTCTTCTCGCGATAATGGGCGGGTGCCCCATCCTTGCGACGTACTTGTTCTTGTCGCAAGGGTGGGAAACAGACTAGCTCCCCTGCTCCTCAGTCAGTGATAAACGCCACCGATTGCAGCGAACTGATCTCGAAAGCCTTGCGGCAGCGAACATTAGTGCAGGCCAGCTTTTCGTCGCGTCTTACCATGTAAGATTGCGCCTTGGCGAATTTGGCCCGGTCCCGCTCGTCAGCCCCGCGCGCCAGTTGTGCCCGCTTGCGCCGCACAATCCATGTGACCTTGTACTCGCCCTCCTGCCCGCACTTGGGGCAAGTCAGCGTATGAGTGCGTTGCTCCGTTGTTTCGTTGAAAAAATCCCGCTCTTCCATGGCCTGTCAGCTCTCCATCCCGGCGAAATCCGCCGCCGGGAGTCCCGGAAGCGCTTCCGTTCCGCCGCCTCATATTCCATACTAGCCTTGCCATGACGAAACGCAAGCCAGGGAAATTCTCAGCCGCCAAGGCCGTCAAAGCCAACGCCCGCGAGCGTGTAGGCCAGCCAAAACCCGCGCGTGTCATCGACACCGAACCCCGCACCGGCCGCGCCGCCAAGCACAAGCCCACCCTCGACGAAATTATCCGTCAGGAGGAATAGCGAGCTACCCACGCATCGCCCGCCGATCAGCCCCAGATCACTATTGCTGCGGCGGCAGGCTATAAGGCCCGGGTAGTACCGGCTCGGCTGGCTTATCGGCGGCCTCGGGCGGTTTGGCCACATCAGTCCGCTTGTCAAAAATCCTGAACTGTACCACCAGGTCCAGCAGCACCGCGACCGGCTTGCCGTCCTTCACCGCCGGCTGAAAACTGGCTTTTCGGATGGCCTCCACGGCGTTTTCGTCCAGCCCGAAGCCGATCGGCCGCCCCACGGCAATCTCGCCCGCCTTCCCGTCCGTGCCCACCACCGTGTGATAAAGCGCCATCCCCGCCACGCCCTTCGCCTGCGCAAATTCATTCGACTCCGGCTCGAATTTCGTCAGCAGCGCGGCCTTCTGGTCCACCGCACTCTGGCGTAAAACAGCCGCGTCTTTGGGGCGATAATCAGCCTTGTCGGCAACAGCCTGGTAGTAGAGCTTCCAGAAATCGGGCATCGCGGCGATCATCAGCTCGTCCATCCCCTGCGCAAAAACGCTATCAATCGAGTCTCTCAGCATCCGCCTCGCGTGTGCCGGCGAAGTAGTCGTCGTCACGCTATTCGGGTCCGCCGGGCGTTCAGCCTCGGGCGTGGCTGCGATGGAAGCCTTCAGTTGCTCAGCCTCGCTCGGCTCAGCCGGCTCCGTCGCCGCGGGCGTCTTGCCCTTGACTTTGCCGGCCGCTTTCACCTTCTTCGCCTTCACCACCATCTCGCGGTCAATGGTGATTTTCACCAGCTTCTTCTTGGGAGTAATCTTCACACGGTCGAACGCGCTCGCTTGATCTTCAACGGCTAACTGGCCCAGAAAGTGCAGCCCGTATCGCGCGCCCTCCAGCACCACCTTGTGCCGCGTCAGCCGCACCTTGTCGATCTCGATTGCGCACAGCGTGTACGACCCCTGCGCCGCGTGCCCAATCAGCCGCCCATGCTCGTCAAAACTGAGCGTGTTATCCAGGTAGCTGCCGCGCAGATATAGCGCCTTGCCTACCAACAACTGTTTAAGCTCCGCGTCGGTAATGCGGCCGGCCTCAGGCGCTGCCTTCTCGGCCGCTTGCCCTGCTAGAGCCTTTTCCGGCGCAGTCGCCTGTGCCACCGGAGTCTGTTCCGCGGCTGCCGGTTGCTGCCCATGAGCAGGAAAAGCCATCCCCAGCGCCAGCGCCGCGCAGCAGCCCAGCCGAACCCAAACCCGCAAAAAACCAAAACGACTGCGCATCAAATCCATCTGCATTTCAGTAGTCCTTGCGCTTGACTTTATCAGGAAACCGCCCCACAGCACCCGCGCGGTAACGCAGTTTTAATGCCGCAGCCGCCAGAGAATCCGCCGGAAGATGCCCAGAATCCGCCGGGTGTCGTGCGCCGAGAGCGTCAGCCGCCGCAACAACAATCTCAAGTCCCGCCGGTTGGCCGCCTGCATCGCGCGCGGCGAGTAGCCCGCCGCCTCCATCGCCTCTTCCACCACCCCCGCCAGCAGCTCCAGCCGGCCTGATTCCACTGGCGCGGGCCCGCTCGTACCCTCCGCGGAATCAACCCGCGCCGCCAGCTCATAAAGACAAACAGCCACAGCCTGCCCCAGGTTCATCGAGGGCTGACCGGGGTCTGTCGGAATCTCCACCAGCAGATGACACCATGACAAATCATCCCGCGTAAGTCCATGTTTTTCAGGCCCAAAGACCAGCGCCACGCGTCCGCCGCGAGCCAACTCCTGATTGACCAAAGGGGCCAACTCTGGCAAAACAACCACCGGTTGCTCAGGCTTGCGATATTGCAGACTCCCCGTGCCCACCACCAGCGTCGCCCCGGCCACGGCCTCGCCAAGAGTCGCTGATTCCACAGCGTTTACCAGCACACCCTGAGAGTCCACGGCAGACCGCGCCTCGCGCCACGTCGGCGCAAAGGGAGCGACCACGGAAAGGTGTGAGAAGCCGAAGTTGGCCATAGCCCGCGCCGCCGCTCCTATATTGAGCGGGTTGCGCGGCCTCACCAGCACCACGTCGAAGCGTTCGCGTTGAGCTTCCGGAAGCAAGGATTTATTGTAGAGCGCCGGCGAAACGGTTCGTTCCAAAGGTCAGTTTCCGTGCGCCTAAGTTTGCCTGAGTGGTTCGTTTCGTGGGCCAATAGTTTGCTTGGGTGGTTGCGAAAAACATACTGGGTTGACCATGCAAGCCACCCTCAGCCGACAACGGTTAATTTGGATGGTTGCGAAATCAGAGAAGAGATTGCTTGGAATGGGACAAGTTGTTTTTTGACCGGGCCGAATTGAGCGGAGTTCAGGCCATTCAAAGGTTTCTGTAATCACATTCTTGTGGTTCTTGTGACTGTTGCGCTGAACAGGGAACAGTGGCCAGCCGCTCCAGCGAAGAAGGCCTGGGGAGGTTCCGAAATCAAAGAGGCTCACTTTCGCAATTGGATCTTGGAAAGGGGGCGAGCGCTACGCCCAGCCTAGGCCCCGGGCATACGTCAAATTTTGGATACACAACTGTGTATCCAAGTGGTAATGTAATTTTGATGCTTGCAAAGGATACCGGAATCCGAGTGCGCGTGGAAAAGGAACTGCGCCAGGCGTTCGTCGAAGCATGCCGCGGTCAAGGGCTAGCCGCATCGGGCGTTCTCCGGGACTTCATGCACACATATGCCGAGCGGCACCAAAATGGCCTACAACGGGATTTGTTCCTAAACGGCAGCAGGCAGAAAGATAATCCGGGCCAAAAAAGGTCAATAAATAGCGATCCGATATAGAAATATCTAAGTGGCGAGAAGGGAGTGACGAGATGCCAGAATTTTACGAGTTCTTCGCGGGTGGCGGGATGGCGCGCCTCGGTCTCGGTGAGTCATGGACCTGCACTTTCGCCAACGATATTGATGTGAAAAAGGCTGCCTCATATCGTTTTCGCTTCGGCTCGGACCACCTCCTCATCCGAGATGTTGCCATGTTGTCTTCTGCTGACCTTCCGGGGCATGCGACATTAGCTTGGGCGTCGTTTCCTTGCCAAGACCTTTCTCTGGCAGGCAATGGTAAGGGGCTTAATGGGAATAGGAGCGGCGCGTTCTGGCCTTTTTGGAGCCTAATGCGGGAACTCAAAAAAGAAGGAAGGGCTCCAAAGGTCATTGTTCTCGAAAACGTGTGCGGCGCAATCACTTCAAATAGGGGCAGGGATTTCGCTGAACTCGCGCGTGCGATGGTCGGCATGGACTATTACTTCGGTGCCATGGTCATAGATGCGGTCCATTTCGTTCCACAATCGCGCCCGCGCCTGTTTGTTGTTGCTGCTGCATCCGATATAGAAATACCCGAGGGCCTGACGCGAGGTGACCCTGACGCCATCTGGCATCCGCGCAACTTAGTTGAGGCAAAATTCAGGCTGTCGAAGGAGGCGCAGGATCGATGGATTTGGTGGAACCTTCCTTCCCCGACTCAGCGCAGAACGGCATTCTCTGATTTGATCGAGGAGCAGCCATACGGTGTCAAGTGGAACAGCCAAGAAGACACGCAGGCATTGCTCCTGATGATGTCGCCTCTAAACAGAGAAAAGGTGCGTTCCGCTCAAAAAGAACGAACTCTCCGCGTTGGTACGCTCTACAAACGCACGCGCGACGGAAGATGCCGCGCAGAGGTTCGCTTTGATGACGTCGCAGGTTGTTTACGGACTCCCTCTGGGGGGTCTAGCAGGCAGACGATCATCGTCGTGCGTGGCCAGTCTGTTCGGACGAGGCTCCTGTCTCCCCGCGAAGCTGGGCGACTCATGGGACTTCCAGAGGATTACCCGTTGCCGCAGAGCTACAATGAGGCGTACCGCCTCGCCGGTGATGGTTTGGTTGTTCCTGCGGTCTCGCATCTTGCCTCGGGTCTCCTTACGCCCATTGCCGGAGCGACCATCCTTCGAAGGAAGAACGTTGCGGCATAGGGATGTGACTCTCGCATGCAAGCAGAATCTCTGAATACTTACGACCCACCGTTTGAGACGATGGAACTCCGCAAGAAGCTGACCTCGTTTCTAAACCAACGCGTTCTTGACCCCGCGACAAAGAAACAAGTTTCGCTTGGGAACTATAAGTTCGGCGTATACGCGTTCTTTGACTACGACGGAGAGCCGATCTACGTTGGACAGACCAACGAGAGACTAAGAACTAGAGTTCGTCGCCACCTTACAAATCAACGCACGGATGCGGTTGCAATGAAGGTGCTTGACCCATTTGAGGTTTATGAAATGGAAGTCTGGCCTCTGCCGCAATACGAGGCGCTCCCGACTTCTGCGGCAAAGGCGAAAGCTCACCTAAACTGGCTCGAATATGCCGTGTTCAAAGCCCTGCTCAAGAAGTCGACGTTTCAGGCCGTCCTAAACGAAAAAGACCCTCCTGAAACCCCGAATGGCGGATATGTGTTACCACCGAGCTGGCGCGGAAAAGTAGTAAGCGACGAAGTATTCCTAATACGAAGTCATCCAGATACCAGGATCGCTAGGAGATCGGAAACCTTATCTTTGCTTGCCAAAGTCATAAGCGAGCGCCAAGTGCAGAAAGGTCTGCGGCGCACGCTCCTTACGCAAGCAAAACGTTTGGCTTGGCTTGCGGAACGCCGCCTCAATGCACTGGCAAATCTGCCCGAAGGTTCAGAGATACAAGACGAGAAGTGAAGGAAACTCCTGAGCAGCGCAGTCGTACGATGAGAGCCGTTAAGTCGCGCAATACGGGACCGGAATTGGCTGTGCGGAGTCTGCTCCGTTTGTTTGGCTACCCCGGATACCGAATTCATCGTAAAGATCTGCCCGGAAATCCTGACATCGCCTTCATCGGCCGCAAGAAAGCCATCTTTGTGCATGGCTGCTTCTGGCACGGCCACACCTGCAAGCATGGCTCAGTGATGCCGAAGTCGAATCGGCCCTATTGGCTTCAGAAAATTGAGCGGAACAAGACACGGGATAAGGCGAGCGCAGCCAGCTTAGGCGAACTTGGCTGGTCTGTCCTCACCGTTTGGGAATGCGAACTGAAAGACGGGGAACGAATTGGGAGAAAACTGATTCGATTTCTCAGGAGATAATCGTCTCGCTTTTTTGTACCGCTCTAGGAGTGTGTCGGGCATAGCGTTTTCGCCAAGGCTGATCCGGCGGTTTTGCAGGGCTGGTGTTCGAACTGGGGCGCGCAGGCAGTATTCCCGTTGGTGCTTATAGCAAGATCTCCGTGCCGTTT
>Ga0302320_10005604_pt1 | contig 28094 bp, 31 predicted proteins | sample Bog_T0_3_FD_202130 | JGI IMG/M metagenome (GOLD analysis project Ga0302320, IMG submission 202130) | Peat permafrost microbial communities from Stordalen Mire near Abisko, Sweden - Bog_T0_3 | ecosystem: Environmental > Terrestrial > Soil > Wetlands > Peat | place: Sweden: Abisko, Stordalen Mire...
GGTCTTGCCAACGCCGCCTTTGCCGCCGAACAGGACAAACTGTATGCGCGAAGAAAGAGGCGCGGCCGGATGCAGCACGGCTGGCTCGAACGACAAGCCAGGCTTAGCGGTGCTTACCGGCGATCGGGTGATCGGGCGCGGCTGTTCCCAGAATGCGGACAGTGGCTCAAGTCCGCGAACCTCTTCCGCGAACAGCTCCATTCCCCAGGCCGTACAGGGGGCCTTCATCTCAGCCAGTAGCCGTTGGATCTGGAACTGCTCCACCGACGCAGCAGTCGAGCACGTTTGGCAATCGCCCTCGAAATGCAGCCGGTTCACGATTAGATCCGATACCGGTATCTTGCGGCTTAGCAGATCCTTTAACAGCGCCAGTGTAACCTGCACGGCAAGCGGCTCCGCAATAGTGACGGGAATGAATTGGCAATGCACGGGGTCGTGCAGCAAAGTTTCCATTTGCCGCAGCGAAGATTCCCATTGGGTAACAAATAGGTCCAAGCGGTCCGGGCTGGCGTTGCGGCTGAACACCCGCCGCATATAGCGGGGTTTGGCCAGCATCGCTTCCAACATGGCGAGCCAGCGCCGAATCAGCTCCGGCATGGCCAGCAGACGCAGCGTGTGGCCGCTGGGCGCCGTATCAACCACAATGCAATCGTAACGGCGGGTCTGCACCCAGGAGGCGATCTCGAAGAAGGCCATCAACTCATCCAGACCAGGCAGCGACAAGCTCAGGAAGCCATTGATATCATCATCGTCCAGAAATGTGCCGGCGGCGGCTATTTCCCGCAGCATTGGGCCGTTTTGCTGCTGGAATGCAGCCAGGTATTGCGAGGCGTCGAGCTCGAGCACCTGCAGGTTGCCGGCAGGCACATGGCCGTCTAGACTGTCGCGCAGGGAGTGGGCGGGGTCGGTCGAGACCAACAGCAAAGAACGGTCGGGAGCGAGCCGGGAGAGGCGCAACGCCGCCGCAGTGGCGCAGGTCGTCTTGCCCACTCCACCCTTGCCGCCGAACAGCAGGAGCCGGCGACCTTGCAGGTCGAAAAACGATGGCATCGGTGCGCTCATGCCGATCTCCCGGCGGCCTTAAGGATGGCCAATCTCGTGCTCAGTCACCACGACATCTTCAGTGTCTTGCGATTCTTCGATTTCTTCGCCGTTTTTGATGCGACGCTCGATGGCGTCCAGCCGGTCCAGCAAGATTTTCTCCGCGGCATCGAACTGTTGTTCGGTAATCTGACTGGTTTCCAGTTGCATGTAGAGGAGCCTCAGTTGTTCGGTAACCGACTCGGCTTCGCCAGCGAGTTCCTTCTGGACGACTCGATTGATCTCCTCGAAGATCCAGAAAATGCCGCGCACAGGGGAAGTAACGATATCGTCTATCAGAAACATTCATTCCTCCAGATCGAGTTCGAGCTCGACAAAGTTATGCGGCGCCCAAGGTCCGCTGTAGTCGAAGGCGAAATTGTTATCGAACAGCTTGGCGGCCGCCTGCACGGTGGCGGAAAACTCTTCCTGCGCCTCGCGCGGCACGAGGCACGCTAGGTTCATCACCTCGCGCTCAGTGCGGCACTGGTTAACCTTGAATTCCACACATACGGAGACGAGCGCCTGCTGCATCTTCGCGGTATGCTGCTCCCGTTCTTCCGTGAGCCGGCGGTCGAACATTCGCCCGAGCTCGATCTTCTCATTGCGCGTTAGTTCGCGTCCCGCACCCGCCACACGGTCCCGCGCCGCGCGTAATTCAGCGTCCGTGTTGACGAAATACTCGAAGATATTCGGCGTGTCCCAAGCTACTCGCAATCCCATTTCAATCTTGCCGGCCACGCGCCGGAGCTGACCCTGGAAGGAATGGCGGTTACGAACCAGCATTCGACGGATGGCCTCCGGGCTGGCGGCCACTGAGCCGAACGCCATCGGCAGCGGCGTTGTTTCGGCCAGCAGACACTTAAGCACCGACTGATGGGCAGTGAGGTTGGCGCGCGCCGGCCGGATTTTGGAATCAGCCAGGCCACTCACCACTGCGGCTATGCGTCCGTCGCTGATCGTATGCACGTCCTTCCCTTCAATACCCAATGAAGGATAAGACCGTGGTTCAATGCCCTCCACAATGGCATAAATATAGTTCTTTCCACTGGCCACAGCCGTCTCGCGCGGCTGGGCCGGGAGCGTTGCCACACTGCTGCTGGATCTCATGGGCTCGTCCTCATTCGCAGGCTGACCGCACGCCGGTCCGCTACCATCTTGCGCCTAAGTTCAAATTGCAGACGGCGTGATTGGGCCGCCAACCTGCGGCTCCACTCATGCAGCACCCGCACCGCGCCTTCGGTGCCCAGCGGCGCGCCGCCAACTTCCAGGCCGATACGAAAACTCGCGCGGCGGCGCTGCGTGGGGATGTTGGCGCAGGTCTCGATAGCCGGTATGTGCTGAGGCATAAGCTGGTTCTTTCAGTAACGGATCTTGAATCCGCCGATGCCGCGCCGCGGAGCGGGTTGCAGATGGAGTCCGGGCAAATGCGCCACTGATTCTTTGTCTACAGCACCCACCGCCTGGAGCAGGTCTTGCTTGGCTTTCTCGATCTCCACCAGACGGGCGTCGATCATAGCCATTCGCTCACTGGCGCTTTTGCGTTCCACGCCCCGCCGCGCCCGTTCCATCTCCAGGCAACTGATTTGCATGTAGCTCCGGTAGGGCAAGGAGAACTGATCCACCCGGGCGGAGAGGGTACGGATGTTTTTCAAACTTCTGATGTGACTCGCCATGTTCTTACTCCGTTTCCGTTTCACTTCCGTTGCGGCGGTGGTTGGCGCGGTGCGGTTTCGGGCCGGTGCCGCAGATTCTGGCCATGCTTTCGGCGATCTTCTGCCGGACCGCATCCTGTTGTTCGCCCGTGACTTTGCCTGTCTCGGTGGCGAGAACGTCGTGACAGACCCATTGGAAGGTGGCGTCTTCCAACCTCGCATGCGCATGGCGGTAGGCCAGTATCCGCGCGATCACAATGCTGGCGCGAATGGTCGGCCGGTGATTATTGACGCTGGCGCCGCGCAAATCCCGGACAATGTCCACGATAACCTCGACGTCGGCACGCGCCAAACCCGATTTAGCGATCCCAATCCCAATCTCGGTCTCGCGGTCGAAGTTGCCCAGGTGCAGCGTGATGAGCCTGTCCATCAGAGCGTCTTGCGTCTTGTGAACACCCGCATACTCTTCCGGGTTGGAAGTAAAGATCGCGCGGAAGTTTGGATGCACTTCCATGTAGCCCGCGCCGGTTGGCCGCAGCGCCGGGAGATTCAGGATTTTCTCCTCCAGGACGCTGAGCAGGGCGTTGTTGGCTTCCGGCCGGGAGCGGTTGAACTCGTCGTAGATCAAGGTATTGCCAGCGGCACAGGCGGTAGTGAGGCGGTTGTCCATCCATAATGCGCTCATGTTCTCTTCCGTCTTGATGACGGAGTGAATATAATTGTCGATCAGCTTCGACTTGCGATAACCGGTATCCTTACCCACCAGGTCGGAACTGCCGAATTCGTCATCGCCATGGATAAGCGTGACCGGACGTCCGAGCTTGGCCGCCACGTGGAACGCCAGCGTGGTCTTGCCGGTTCCCGCCGAACCGGCGAAATGGACGGCATAACCAACTTCGAGGTAGGCCAGCGCCCGTTCGGCCAGCATCTGAATGTGCGGGGTTGCCACAAACGCGTCGCTGGCCTCAGGCAGAACATCGTCGCCTTGCGGCTGCATTCTCAGCACAACCGTTCCGAAGCCGCCACGGTCTGTATCCGGCAGCGGAATACTCATCTGTTTTCTGCGCGCAAGACTCATTAATGCTTCCTCGATCCCTTGAACGACGGTTTGTGCGGCTGCTGGCGCTTAGTGCCCACCGGACCGGCTAATTCCGGAACAGGCGCGACGGATGGCGGCGACGGTGCCAACACCAGCCGAGCCAGAGCCTGGAGAGGTGCGGCGGAATCGGGCTCCTGTGGCGGTATCTTAGGCACGACTGGAACGCGGGCCGCCTGCCTGTGTTCTTGCACCGCAGCCGGCGGCGTGTGTTCCACCTCGACAACAGGTTCAAACTTGGCAGTATGTTCGGGCTTGGCGGTTGCTTTCACTACTGGTACCGGCGGCCGTTGTCTTTCCGCTGAAGTGCGGAGTTTCGAAACCGGTGCTGCAAACCAAGCGCGCCGTGCGCCCGCGCGGTCGCGGGCAAAAGCGCCGCACAAAGCGGCTACCTGGCGCGCCAACTCACCTCGAAAGGCCACTCGAGCCTGGCGCAAGGACACAATCTCGTCTCGCAACCGCGTCATATTTTCAGTCAATACATCCAATTCTGCACTCTCTTTCCTAAGGCTACGCAGAGCAGGCTTACGCTGGCCGGGCACGCTGTTAGACACCGCTCCGCTCTACAAACTCCTCAACCGAGGAAACCGACGCATCCGACACCGACATGACGGCTTTTATGTTGCCCTCGCGGGTCGCGATCTCCATGACCGCGCCGCAGGCGAAGCACTTGATCTGGCCTACGTAGTCGTCATAGGAATCGGCGAGATCGATTTTAAATCCACAACCAAGACAGTTGATTTTCAACTTATTTCTCCTTTTTCCGCTGCTGAATTGCCCATGCGGGGCCGATGGCTCGCGCCCACTTGAACCTCGGACCCGCTAACGGACTGTTCCTATTAGGCTGTGCCAAACCAAGCCGCATGGGCGCCGGCCAAGTCGTGTTGCAGATGTCGCCGCTGGGTGGCAACGGAACGCCGCAAGTGGCTTACAAAATGCGCGCGTTCGTGCTTGGTCCGCTTAGCCATCGCGCTGCGGGCACGGCCAAAGTTCGCAATAAGCCCGGCAACGCTCTGCCGTAAATCGCTCAACATCGTTTCGCGCGTCGCATGCAACGCCACGATTTCAGCATGCAGGTGTTTCATATCAGCAGTCAACATAAATTCTCCAACTCCTTTTAAAGTCTTCATTTCCTGGGTACGTTTTCTCCCCCAGCCGGTAGAGGCCCTGGTGAGGCGCCTCCGACCGGCAACGGGAAATCTTGCCGGGCGCTGCTTTCTAGGCAGGCGCTGCGGCGACGGCGGTCAGACCAATGGCTTCGGCGTATTTCAGATACGTCTCGACCGAAGCGATTACTACGCGGGCTTCCACGGTGAGCAGCTCAATACCGACCAGCGATACCTTAACCCAGGCGTCGATCACGATGCCTTTGTCAAGAATGCGGTCGACAACTTCAGCCAAGCTCGATGAATCCGTAGACTTAGTCACTTTTGCCATGTTTGTTTCTCCTTGTGTGCAGTTCGAGAGCTTTCACCCTCACACTTAATAAGGCACGTGGATGGCCAAGTCAGGTTGCTCTCGGGCATCTTCGTAAGCAGTTGCTTCCTATGCGGATCTGAGGAAGGTCGAGAGCATTTAGGTACGGGTACGGAATTCACTCCATAACAGTAACTCCATGGAGTCACTCCGCAGAGGCCGTAAAATTGTAGGGTGGCCAGGGACCGCTTTGCAACAATCTAGTGTCATCGGGAAGAGAGATTTGGCGAGCCTTATTCCGAAAGCGCTCCACCTCGGTTCTGGCAATCAGAAAGTAGAGTGAGAGTAGGTGTCCCTCGCCGGCGGCTGAGGTTTCCCTACGCTGCTCGCTGAAACAGCCGGCCAGCGAGGCGGCGATTCGATCGGCCAGTTGCGCCTCGTCCGGAGCGAGGCTGGCAGGGGAGTGGTAGCGCTTTCGCAAGGAAGCCAAATGGGCAGCGCCGGGAGACAGCACAGGCCGCGGGAGGACCACCGGTCGGGCTTGACACAGCACGCGGATTCCCATTTCAGTCATGCCGCGAAGCCGTTCAAAGAGCGCCTCGTATTCCTCACGCTGGGCTTCCAGCAGACGGATGATCGCCGCTTCGCTTTCCAGCACACAGCCGTAGCGCAGAGGAATAACGGCCTGGGCGGCATGAATGGCCTTGACTACTCCCGCGAAAGCCAGCAGGGTGGGCACGCCGGGCGCCGCAACTGTCTCCGGTACCTGCGAAACCACGGCCGCCAGGCCTTGCGCCGCCACCACACAGAGTCCGGACGCTGGCGGAGGCCCGTCTAAGTCCCGCTGCACGATGCAGTAAAGAAGATACTTCATGCTTGCGGACCCGCGGAAAGATCCGGCGCAAAACTATAGGCAGGCCACGGACCAGTCAGCGTCAGCGTCAAGCCAGGAAAGGCTTCGCCGCCATTGAACAGATCCAGCCCCGCCTGGAACTCCGCAAGCGCTGCCGGGGGGAGCAGGAAGGCCCAGTTCAATACCACCTCGGCCGTACCAGCGGCAGCCGGCATCACTATCTTGCGCTCTCTGAAAGCAACAGCCTGCGCTCCCAGCGCCGCCGCCGCCCGCCGGCAAAACTCTTTCAGCCCGAGGTTGAAGTCCCGTTCCAACTGGGCTTTGAGGCGCTTCTCCGCAAAATAGCGAGCTCCAGGGGAAGCGGCAGATAGGTTAACCTCGCCCGAGGAACCAAACATTCTCAGCGCCTCGGAGCGAGCCAGCAGCCCTTTCACGGCCCACTCCTGTTTGTCGCGCAACTGGGTGAAGAAGCCAGTGATGGCCGCGCGGTTTTCCAGCACGGACCGTCGCAAGCTGTCAACTGAAGTGAACAGGGTGGCGAAACGCGCCGGCAGTACGGGCGTCCGGCTCATGAGTTCCTCAATCACGGTTTCATGGCGCAGAACTCGCGGCGTTAGCCAAGCCAAGTCCTGGAGGCGCGCTTCCGCCGCTTCGCCGCAAAACTCCCCCAACTCGACCTGGCTGAGGACCGCTCCAATCTCCTCGCAAGCGAGGACAGTGACAGGAGGATGCCCATCCACGCCGATGAGCGAGGCCCGCACGCTAGCGCCAGGCATCAGGCAATACAGGTAATAAGCAGTCTCCCTCTCCATTAACTCGCCCTGCCCCTAGCCGAGCTGGCAAAGAGCGGTAACGTCAGCCGCTTACTCCTCATGTCGCCCGCTTTCCTCAATGGCCATTGAGCGTGGCCTCTTTCAGCGCCGTTGCCAGATCGTCAGGCTCGACAACCACCACCGCCTCTTCCGACGGTTCCCCAATCCTCTGTATAACGGCCCGCCGTACGGCGCGCAGAGCGGCCTTCATGCACACGCTTTCAATCTCTGCACCGCTAAAGCCTTGCGTGTTGGCGGCCAGATCGCAAGCGCTGATGCCCGGCGCCAGCGGCTTCTTGCGTAGGTGGACCTCGAAGATCAGGCGGCGGCTCTCCTCATCGGGCAAGGGGATTTCAACGATCTCATCGAAACGTCCCGGCCGCAGGATGGCCGGGTCCATCATGTCCGGCCGGTTGGTTGCGCCCAGCACGAGCACGCCAGTCAACTCTTCTACACCGTCGAGTTCGGTAAGGAACTGGCTTAGCACGCGCTCGGCGACATGCGCGTCTGAACCGCCGCCGTTACGCGACGGCACCAGCGCGTCGATTTCATCGAAGAAGATAATGCACGGCGCCGCTTGCTTAGCTTTTCGAAACATGTCACGCACCCCGCGTTCCGACTCACCAACATACTTGGAGAGCAGCGCCGGACCCTTTACGGAAATGAAGTTGACCCTGCTTTCGGTCGCGATGGCCTTGGCGAGCATGGTTTTTCCGCAGCCCGGCGGCCCCGTCAGCAGAATTCCTTTGGGCGGACGGATCGCAGCCTTGGTGAACAAATCCGCGTATTGCAGCGGCCACTCCACAGCCTCGATTAGCCGCTTCTTGATCTCCGCTAGTCCACCCACATCCTCCCACCGGACGTCGGGAATCTCAACGAACACCTCGCGCGTAGCGGAGGGTTCCACCTCGCGCAAGGCATTCATAAAGTCTTCCATGCGGACCTGCAGCTTGGCCAGTTGTTCGTAAGGGATGCGCGCCAGCGCGAAATCTATGTCGGGCATAATGCGGCGCAGGCAACTCATGGCCGACTCGCGGCAGAGTGCTTCGAGATCGGCCCCCACAAAGCCATGCGTAATCTCAGCCAAGTGGCTCATGGCCACGTCTTCGGCCAGTGGCATGCCCCGGCTGTGCACCGAAAGAATTTCCTCGCGGCCAATGCGGTCCGGTATGGGAATGCTGATCTCGCGGTCGAAGCGGCCGGGCCGGCGCAAGGCCGGATCAAGCGAATTGGGCAGGTTAGTGGCAGCGATCACGATCAAGTGCTGGCGCTTGGCCAGCCCGTCCATCAGCGCTAGCAATTGCGCCACAACGCGCTTTTCCACTTCCCCAACTACGTTTTCACGGCGCGGCGCAATGGCGTCTATCTCATCCAGAAAAATGATGCTGGGACCCTTGCGCGTGGCCTCCTCAAAGATTTTCCTGAGGTGGGCTTCGCTCTCGCCGTAGAACTTATGGATGATTTCCGGACCGCTTACCGAAAAGAAGTTGGCCTCGGTTTCATGCGCGATCGCGCGCGCGATCAGCGTCTTTCCACAGCCCGGCGGACCGTGCAGCAGCACACCCTTGGGCGCGCCGATGCCCAGTTGCTCGAAGACCTCCGGATAGCGCAGCGGCAATTCGATCATTTCCCGGATGCGCTGGAGCTGCGGTTTCAGGCCGCCGATGTCCTCATACGAGGTGGAGCGCGCGGCCACTTCCGAGGCCTGCTGCGGGTTACCGATGACCAGTTGGGTGGTGGGATTGATCAGCACCGGGCCTTTCGGGGTGGTGCTTTCTACGCGGAAGTCCGCCCAGCGGCTGCCGAAAAGCGTAGCGCGGATGCGGTTTCCCACCTGGACGGGCAGGCCGTCGAGCAAACTGCCGATGTAATCCAGATCGCGCTCGGTTGGCCGGACATTGGCCGGGGCGAGCACCACGGTAACGGCTGGGCGGCAACTGGTCTTTCGCACCAGCACCAACTCGTCCAGCCCCACGCCGGCGTTTTCACGCACCAGTCCGTCGATTTGGATGCGCGATTGCCCGCGCAGATCCTTATGGGCCGGCATTGCCTTGCAGACCGTCTCGCGCTTGCCGGTGACCTCAACCATGTCACCAACGGCCAACTGGAGTTTATCGAGGTCTTCCGGACCCATGCGGGCGATGCCGCGCCCGACATCTTTACTTAAAGCTTCGCTGACTTTAAGCTTGACAGCCGACGTTTCCGTACGCTCTGCTTTCATATAAGGACGCTCATCTCATACACTTGATTTCAACCACCCCGTTGTTGCAGGTGACGTGCGTCTTTTCGCGCGTAAAGCTGGCGGGAAGCAGCACCTCCTTGCGATACTTCTTGTCGCCGCGTTCGGCGGAAATGGTCAGCAGGTCGTCCTCCACGGTAATTTTGAGGTCGCCAACACTGATGCCCGGCATCTCGGCAAGCACCAATACGTGATCCTCCTCCTCGAAGAGATCCACCACGGGTTCACGAACTTCCTGCACCACGGTCTTTCCAGACTGCGGATCTTTGCGGATGTTGCCGAACGGCTCGACGCGCGGCCCGCCGTCGTTTCCCAGCCCCACTTTGACGGTGAAGCCATAGATTCCCTTCGCCCCCTTGCCTTGCCCGTGGATCTCGCCGCTTTGGGACAACTGCTCGCCAGTCTTCGCTAGCTCGCCAAGCTTCTCAACCAGATCCCCAAACCCCTTGAGAATTCCGCCGAAACCAAGTTCTGTATCGGACTCTTTTTCATTGCGTTTCTTAGTCATAATTGTTGTATTTCTCCCTCCATCTCGATTCCATACTCCTTCACTTTTGAATGCAGCGTCTTGTAGTCAACTTGCAGCAAGCGGGCGGCTTTGGCTTTGTTTCCGCCGGTTCTGCGCAGCGTGTGGACGATCACGCTCCGCTCGACGTGGACCGTGCTGCTACGGACGATTTCCCGCAGCGAAAGGTCGTCCCACGCCAAGCCGGGCGTGGCTGGAGGCGGCGTCAGTTCGCCGTCTGCCAAATGTGCGCGCGGCCTTGATCGCAAGCCCAGGTGTTCCTCGGTAATGATGTGTTCGGCCATCAGCACAGCGCGTCGCACGACCGACTTAAGCTGCCGCACATTGCCGGGCCAAGCATAGGCCAGCATCGCCTCAATGGCCGCCGGGGCAAAGCCCTCGACTGATTTGGAAAGCTCGATATTGGCAAGAGCCATGAAGTGCTTTGCCAGGTAGGCTATGTCATTGCCGCGTTCACGCAGTGGCGGGATGACGATTGAGTATTCGTTCAAGCGGTAATAGACATCCGAACGGAAGGAACCGCGTTTGCAAAGTGCTTCCAGGTCTTGACCGCTGGCGGTGAGCATACGGACGTCCACATGGATGGGTTTGGTGCCACCCAACCGGTACACCGTACGCTCCTGGAGCACCCGCAGCAGCTTGGCTTGCGCGGCCAGCGGCATGTTTGAAATCTCGTCTAGGAAGAGAGTGCCTGTGTGGGTGGCCTCAATCTTACCCACGATCTGCTGATTCGCGCCGGTGAACGCGCCGCGTTCGTGGCCGAACAATTCGCTCTCAAACAGCGTCTCCGGTACCGCGCCGCAATCCACCGGACCGAAAGGATGCCCGGCGCGCTGACTCGCGTCGTGAATGGCCCGTGCCACAACCTCTTTACCCGAACCGGTTTCGCCTACTATGAGTACGCTGAGGTTCGATTTCGCGACTCGCTCAATGGCAGCGATCACTTTGCCGACCGCCTCGCCGGGGCCAAACGTTTCGCGCGCTGTGAGAGCGTGCGGCACCCGACCGGCAGAATGTTTTAACTCGCGCTTCAACCGCCGTTCCTGCAACACGCGCAGCACGACGCAAATCAAATCGCGATGCTCGAAGGGCTTGGCCAGAAAGTCGTCGGCGCCGGCGCGAATCGCCCTCACCGCTCCCGGCACCTCGGCAAAGGCCGTTAGCAGGACCACCGGAAGATCCGGCTCCAGGTCCTTGGCTTTGCGCAGTAACTCCATGCCATCCATGCCTGGCATCCTGAGGTCGCAGAGTAGTAAGTCGGGGGCTCCGCTGCGGATCAGTTCCAGCGCCTCGGGTCCGCTTCCGGCCAGCGTCGGCGTCAGCCCTTCGCGATGCAGCACGTGACCCACTAACTGCGCCATGTCGGGATCATCGTCCACAATCAAGATTCGGCCTTTAACCGTACTCAGATAAATCCTCTCTGCCGCAAGCGGGGTGGGCCGAGCGGGTAAACAACATGGATATCGGCAGCTAAATGCTTGGCGACCTGGTGGAGCATTCCCACGAACAATATCCCGCTCTCCCCGGCGCCTAGGGTCCCATTGATGCGCTCCGCAATGTAACGATCGCGCTTCTCTAGCAGCGCGTCGCGCAACTGTTTTTGGCGGATCTCCGCGCGGACGTGCGCCCCGGATGCAAACGCGGCCGTGGCAAGCTGGTATTCTTCCACCAGCAGTTCGGGCGATTCCGTACCCATCAATATTGCGCCACGCGCTTGGAGTTTCACCAGCAAGGCGTTGTTCCGGCTGCCTTGCTCAGCCAACTCAGAAACAATTTCGCGCTCATGCCCGCAAACCGCTAAACCATCCTGATAAAGCCGCACGGTTCCGGGGGATAGCGGCAGTTTGGCAACTACGCTCTCGATCTCTTCCCACATTTTTTCCACCATGGCCGCATTGCGCGTCAAACCCGCTCGCCCGAGCGATGACAGTTTCACTCCTCTTATCGACGCTCCAAGCGATCCCATATCGGCCGCAGTGTGAATAATCGGGATATAGACGAGTTTTCTTTCATGGACGTCGGCTTGGCTCTGGGGCATTTACCTGTGGACGACCTCTTCTCCGTACGTCTCGCTAAAGAGAGCGGGTTCGGACCGGAATTTCTCGTAAGTTTCCGGTGAGTTGTTTGCTGGACGAGGCGACGAAACAAACGGCGGTCTCGGGCGTCAGCTATGCTGGGCCAAAGTTGGGACCTAAGGCCTGAGGAGGGAGGATGCTATCTTTTACAGCACCGGCAACTCTTCTATCGGCACAAAAAGCCGCCGACAAGAATCCTTTAAAGCAGCGCCACTTTCCTTGCGAATCAGGTGCGACAGCCGCCGGTTCACCAGCCATTACTATACCGCGACAGAGCGACCTTAAACAAATCATCTTTCCTTGGCGTCCTTAGCGTAGAGTAGTTCTAATCTGTAGGAGCGCAGGCACACCGCGCGAGCCATCTTCCGAGAAGCTGACTTTGGTGGCCTTTGCTCGATGACAAACGCCTCTTTCGAGTAGTCAGGCAGATCGGCCGCAAAAGCGGGGCTGAGCAGAATTGCGAAGAAAAGATCGACAGAGCACGCGCGGAACGATTTGAGCACGGTGGTGTGAAACCAGTTATTTCGCATGGTCTTGCGGAAGCGCAAGCGGTCAGAAGCGGGGGCGCTCTCCTTATCAGTGAGTGGTGAGAGCCACCGCCAGAGCTAGCAGCGATTTTATTCCCGGAATGATGCTGCTCGCTTCGGCGTACTCTTCCAAACGATGGGGCAGGTGTTCCATGTTGGCTCCGACGGCAACCGCAGGAATGCCCATAGCCACGGCATTGTTGGCGTCGGTAGAGCCCACGTCAGCCGGCTTGATCTCAGGCGAGCCGGGTTTACGGAAATAATTCGCGGTAGCGAGCGCAGTCTGCACTACCGGAGAATTCAAACGTTCCTCTTGCGGGCGCGCTTTGGAATAGTCCATCGCCATCTTGGTCTCCATGCGAAAGCCGACGCCTTCCTTCTCCGCCGCTTGTTTAGCGGTTGAGACGACCACCGTGGCTAGTTGGTCTTTGTGTTGAACTATCGAGCGAACGCAGATCCACCGTGAACCAAGCCTCGCGGGGAACGGCGTTTACGACCGTGCCGCCGCCGAGCATCCCCACGTTGATTACGGGTAATTTGAAGCTATCGAGGCCGGGCGCGATGGGCGGTAGCGGAATTTCATACAGGGCGTTAATCGCTTTTGCCACGGCCTTCGCAGGACTGGGGCCGCCGCGGCTTTCCATGGTGTGGGCGCCAGGTGAAGTATAGAAGAACTTGAACTGGGAAATGCGCAGCGCACCGTACCAAACCTGGTTGGCCGCCAGATCCACGGCTACAAACATGTCGGGCTTATAGCCACTCGATTGCAGCCAGTGCTTTGCACCGAGCAAGCCAAGTTCTTCCTGGACGGAGGCAAGAAAGATCAGGTCGCCTTTGGTGCGGACGCCGCCGCGATTGAGCGCGCGGAACATTTCAAGCGTGGCCATCAAATTCGAAGTATCGTCGCCCACGCCCGGAGCGGTGAGGATATCGCCTTCGCGTTTCACGTGAATCGGAGTGGCTTCCGGAAACACCGTGTCGGTGTGAGCGGCAAAGACAACGCTGGGTCCGCCGCCGCTTCCCTTGCGAACTCCCGACACGTTGAACATGTCGTCCACGCGTATATCAGTGAGCCCGAGTTTTTCCATCTCAGCCTTGATGTATTGAGCCCGCACTTGTTCCTTGCCGGAAGGGGCGGGAATCTCGACCAGATGAATCCATTCCTCGACAATCGCCGAAGAGCGGTCGTCCACCGACTGCAACGCCTTGGCCACGTCAGGCTGCTTGAGCAAAGCAGGCGAGAACCAGTTGTTCTGGGCCTTCAAAAGGGCGGTGAGCGAAAGTGCGGCGCAAGCCAGGCGGGTCAGCATATTAGGAAAATGATAACGCGCCACCGCTCCTAAAGCGCAATACCTGTTGACAGACTACCGGTAGTATCGTTTACTATAGAGCTGTTGACAGCCAACATGTCTGAAGAAAAAACGGATGTGCCCTACGGCACACTTGATCTCCTGATCTTGAAAACGCTAGCCACTTTAGGGCCTCTCCACGGCTATCGCATCGCCAGAAGAATCGAACAGGTTGCCGAAAATCTCGTCCGCTTGAACCAGGGGTCTATCTATCCCGCTCTCATGCGTCTGGAACAACAGGGTTGGATTCGCACACAATGGGGAACCTCGGAGACAAAACGCAAGGTGAAGTTTTACTCGCTGACCAAAGCAGGACTGAAACAACTAAGCATCGAAGTGGCGAACTGGGAACGCGCCACCGCTCTAGTCGCTCGCTTCCTCGAGGCTGAATCATGAACCTGCGCGCAATGCCAGCCCGTCTGTTGGCGCTATTCCGCCAAAGGGAACTCGACCGGCAGATCGACGAAGAGATCCTGGCTCATCTCGAACTGGCTGAGTTGGATGCCCGAGCAGCCGGTTTGCGGCCTGACGAAGCACGCGAAGCGGCGCGGCGTAATTTTGGAGGAATTGAACAGATGAAAGAAGATCACCGCGATCACCGTAGCGTGCAATGGATAGACAATCTGCTGCGCGACCTTCGCTACGGATTGGCCTCACTGGCGCGCAACCCTGGATTCGCGACGGTCGCCATCGGTTTATTGGCTCTGGGTATTGGCGCGAACTCCGCCATGTTCAGCATTGTTGACACCGTGCTGCTCAAGCCACTACCGTTCCCCGAGCCGGAACGTATGGTGAGACTCTGGGAGTCCACTCCCCAAGGCCACAACGGGACCACCACGCTTACTTTTCTCGATTGGAAGCGCCAAACCGAACTCTTCGACGCCGTATCTGTCGAAAATTCCGAAAAGGTAGCGATGGCGACCGGCGGCGACCCGATCCGCGTTTCCGGCAAGACAGTGTCTGCCGACTATTTTCAGGTCTTTGGCGTATCGCCGCAAATCGGACGCGCGTTCGCCCACGGAGAAGATCAGCCTGGAGCAGCACGGGTGGCCGTATTGAGTAACGTCTTCTGGCGCAAGCAGTTTGCCGGCGATCCGGGCATTTTGAAGCGCGAAATGGTGCTTGACGGCGAACCGCACAAGATCATTGGCGTTCTCCCCGCCGGCACGTTTGACCGTGATGAAGCTGTGTTCTGGACGCCGATGATCTTTGCACATGATCAGATGAATCGCGGTCAACACTGGCTGACGCCTATCGCGCGCCTCCGTTCCGGTGTGAGCATTCAGCAGGCCCGCGCGAAGATGACCATCTTGCGGGCCAGCCTCAACGGCGTCATTTATCAGAAGGACTGGGGATTTGCGGTAGAACCCTTCGCCGAATTTCTGGTGGCCGACACCCTGCGCCGTTCTATTTACCTGGCGTTTGGCGCAGTCTTGATGGTATTGCTCATCGCCTGCGCAAACGTGGCGAACCTCATGCTGGCACAAGGAACAACCAGACGTAAAGAAATGGCGGTCAGAGCGGCTTTGGGCGCTCGCCGCAGTCGTTTAATTGTGCAGTTGCTTACGGAAAGCTTGGTCCTTTGTCTGCTCGGCGGCGTGGCGGGTGTTGCCTTGGGCATGTTGCTACTGCGGGCGTTGGCCCCTATATTGGCGGCCAGTCTTCCCTTCACTGCCGAGATCGGCATGAATCTGCGTGTGCTGGCATTTGCGGCGATAGCCGTGATGGCCGTCCTGATCATGACGAGCCTTCTTCCGTCCTTGCGCACGTCCTTTGGCACTCTTGCCACGGCGCTGAATCAAGCATCACGCGGATCGTCAGGTTCACACTCCGCCGTGCGTCGCGCCATTGTGATTGGTGAAGTCGCTGCTTCCGTCATACTCATCTGCGGCGCAGCGCTCCTCTTTAGAAGTCTGGCGAAACTGCAGGAAGTTGATACCGGCGTCCAAATCGACCGCGTCATGACCATGTCGGTTGATCTTCCCTCGGCGGTCTACCCATCTCCGCAAAGCGCCGCCCGATTCTATGAACGCGCCGTGCGGCGCCTCCAGTCCGTGCCCGGAGTGGAGCGAGCATCGGTCACTCAGGGCTTACCTCTGCAAGGTGTGCAATGGGGCGAATACATGACGTTGCCTGGAGTGCAGCAACCTCTGCTCGTTCGTCTGAAGTTTGTTGATCCTTCGTATTTCCGAACGCTGCAGATTCCGGTTCAGACCGGTCGCGGGTTTGAAGATAAGGACCGCGCGGGCGCTCCGCCTGTGGTTGTTGTCAACCCTGAGGTGGCGCGCTATCTTTCGAAAACACTTGCCATCGCTGATCCGGTCGGGCGAACGGCCGGCTTGGCCGTACCCGGCTACGGTCCCATTCCGGAGTCGTTGGTGAAGGTGCAGATTGTGGGCGTCATTCGCGGCGAGCGCACTGCGGCATTGAACGCACCTCCAGAGCCGGTGGTGTATATGCCTTTGGCCCAGGCACCGCAGCAGGATATCAAAGTGGTAGTACGCACATTCACTCCTCCCGCGGCCGCTATGCCTGCCATTCGCGAAGCAATCCGGCAAATCGATCCAAATCTTCCGCTGGGTGATCTGCTGACCATGGAACAAGTCAAGGAGCAGAGCATGCTGTGGGCGAAACAGCCTACTTGGGTATTGGGGGCCTTTGCGCTTGTGGCCGCTCTCATGGCTGCGCTCGGGCTCTACGGTGTTCTCGCGCACGCAGTCACGCAGCAGCGCCGTGAAATCGGCATCCGCATGGCCGTTGGCGCAAGTTCTGGCGAGGTTCTCGCACATATCTTTCGTGGCGCCTTTTCCATGCTGATCGTGGGGCTCGCCGGCGGTCTCGCCGGCGCCTTTCTGCTCACCAGGGTTCTCAAAAGTCTTTTGTTCCAAGTCTCCGCATTAGACCCTGCCGCACTCACCGCGGCGTGCATCCTGATGGCTCTTGTTGGCATACTGGCGGCTTGGATTCCAGCCCGGCGCGCGGCGCGCCTCGATCCCATGACAGTACTTCGCAACGAGGGCTAACGCCTTCAGCCATCGGTCGCGGGCTGAAGTGTTAGCGCATTGCCGCGAAACTGCACGACAGCCTGGGCGATTTAAGAGATGCTACTTAGGCGCTTGAATCTTTTGCTGTGAATCGACCGAGAAGACGTGGCAGCGATCTGTTTCCTCGTGAAAGCGAAAGACATGCTTCGTGAAGAGCGCACGGGCATCGCCATTGCCCTCGGCCAGTTTCTGGAGCCACACTCCGTCCGGTTGGCGTTGTTGCACCACATGCAATTGGAAGCCTTTGTGCAGGTTTGCCAGTCCGAGACCGATTTTCAAATCGTGATCTGTTTGCAATTTCAGCTCTTGGAGAACGCCCAGTTCCTCGTCTATCCAAATGCGTCCACTCAATGCCTGCATCGCGCGTTCCTCCAATTTTTGCGGGTGAAAATTGGGATCACCGGCCAGATCGTAAACGACAATGCTGCGGCCATCGCGCTGCTCACGGTGTCCATTGCTGAAGCGCTGCGCTTTGAGGAAAACATCGAGTTGGCGTTGCATATCGCGCTCTTCTTTTTCGGCGCGCTTGGTGCTGCTGTATTTCTTGACCAATTTGTCGACGCGCTCCTGCTCTTTCTTGGCTTCCTCGCCGGTCAATGGCTTACCGTCGCGCTCGAGAAGGTGGCCCACGCCCCAGCCGTTCACAAAAAAACGCTCGCGGACGAACATATGCTTCTTCTTTACGGAGCCGTCGCTCGAAAATTCATAATCCTCTTGATGGACGGTACATGAATAGTTCTCGCGGTCTTTTTCTTGCTTTTCGGCGCTGGCAATGGCGCGCTGTTTCAAAAGTTGCGGATCTGGCACAGGAGCGTCTCCGGCACAGACACTGACCCAGAAGAAGACGACGGAACAGATAGCGAGAATCTCGCGCTTCAAAGGGTTGCTCCCCCCGCCAACATCGCGGGCGGCAGCGTATCGAGAAAAGCGCGCGCGACTGGAGTTTGCGCTTGGAGAAACTCCTGCGGCCCAACCAGACATTCCAGCGTTCCGTTGCCCAAGACAGCTATGCGAGTTGCCAGAATCAAGGCTTCCGAAACGTCATGCGTTACAAAAACAACCGCGACGTTATAGCGCCGTGTTAACTCCCGCAATTGCTGTTGCATTTCGTGCCGAGTGATGGGGTCGAGAGCACCAAAGGGTTCGTCAAACAAGAGCAAATCGGGTTCGGCCGCCAGCGCCCGCGCCACGGCCACGCGCTGCCGCTGGCCGCCGGAAAGCTGGCTTGGTTTCCGTTGCGCGAACTCCGCGGCCGGCAAGCCAACTTGTGCTAACAACTCGTGTGCGCGGACCCGCTGTTTCGCTTCCGGCCAAGCAAGGAGACGCGGCACTAGCGCCACATTTCGTTCCACGGTCCAATGCGGCAGCAAGCCCAACTCCTGAATGACATAGCCGATTCTGCGCCGCAAGGTGATTGCATCGACATCGGCGATGTTCTGTCCGTTTACGTGGATTGTGCCACTGCTTGGCGTGAGCAAGCGATTGATCAGCCGGAGGGCGGTAGTCTTGCCGGACCCGCTACGGCCCAGCAGGACCAATGTCTCTCCGCGTTCCACGGAAAGGCTCACGTCAGAGAGGACGCGGCGGTCACCTGCAAGATAGCTTACATGGTCGAACACTAAGAACGGCAAAAGAAGGTCCTCGATCCCCATTATCTATGTCTAATGATCTGGGCCTAACGATCTGGCGCGCGAAAATTGGGGATCGGTATTGAAAGGAAGTACCTGGAAATAGGGTATGGAATAGTACCATCGCCCTATTTTGGGCGGTTACGAAAGCAAAAATTTGTCGAATCCCTCTAGTAAGCTAAACCAATCCGTGGTACATACAAGGTAGGAGCAAACGGGGTTCTTTTTGCACCGCAACCTTCCGAGTACCCCGTCACCTTTCGAGCATTCTTAGCTTCAACCAGCAGTTGGCAGTTAAAGGCTCTAAGTTTGCGCCTGTATTATTTTTCCCGTCCGCAATAGATAAACGCTTGACAACATTTACTAATTGCGGTTCCGGATCCCCTAAGGAGTCGATCAACGTATATGGACGGAGATCGCAAATACCGCCAAAATGGCTATCAGAATTCAGACAATGGCAATGGCGCCCATCGGGCAGACCGTCCGAAACAGCAGGGCCCGAGGCCGTCGTTAGATATTACCGGGCCTAAGCTTCCGCGCCTCGTGCAGAATGTCGTCGGGTCGCGGTGCTTTAGCTGCGCGGTTATGCTGGCCTCGGATACTGATTTCCGCGGCAATTGTCCCAAATGCGGAGCCGCTTTGCATTGCTGTAAACAGTGCGTCCACTTTGATTCGTCGACCCGGTTCCAGTGCAATAAACCTATCCCCGTGCGCATTCCGCTCAAGGATCAGGCCAACACCTGCGAATTCTTTTCGCCTATGGTGACAGTGGCGCGCGATTCCCAACCTGCCCCCAGTTCGTCCAATCGAATGGTAGAAAACACGGCGGCGCCTCGGAACGCCAGCGATGCGCGAGCGGCTTTTGATAGCTTGTTCAAGAAGTAGCGATAGCGCAAAACATGGGCTCTGCCAGAATCAAAAAGAAAGCTTCCAGTTCCACCCCCACGTCGATGATGCCGCGCCAAGGCGCGATTCCCTGCCTGATTTTGATCGCGCTAATCATATTGGGACTTTTTCTGATCGGGTTTTTCGCTTTGCGTTCGGCCCACTAATCATGCGCGGCTAAGCACGAGTCCACTACCATGGTGAGTTCATGCGTAAAGACGGAAGACAAAACAACCAACTCCGCTCCACAAAGATCACACCGGATTATTTGATGACCGCCGAGGGGTCAGTCCTGATCGAAGTGGGGCATACGCGCGTGCTTTGCGCGGCCACGGTGGAAGATTCCACGCCGCCGTTTCTGCGCGGAACGGGCAAAGGCTGGGTGACGGCGGAATACTCCATGTTGCCACGCGCCACTTCAAGCCGCACGGCGCGCGAACTGACCAAAGGGCGTCCCTCAGGCCGCACCCATGAGATACAAAGGTTGATCGGGCGATCTTTGCGCTCGGTGGTCGATATGGGGGTGCTGGGTGAACGCAGCATTATCATCGACTGCGACGTCCTACAGGCTGATGGCGGCACACGCACGGCAGCCATTACCGGCGCCTACGTCGCGCTGGCGATTGCTGTGGAAACGCTGATTAAGTTTAAGGCTGTGGCCAAGTCGCCGTTACTCGATTCGGTGGCGGCCACAAGCGTTGGATTGGTGGGCGGCACTCCGATGCTCGATTTGGCCTATGAAGAAGATTCGCGAGCTGATGTGGATATGAATATTGTGATGACCGGGTCGGACAGATTCATTGAGGTGCAAGCCACGGCGGAGCACACACCGTTCGCCGATGAACAGATGGCCGCCATGATTGCGCTAGCGCGCAGCGGCATGGCCGAATTGCGCGCCCTGCAACAACAAGCGCTGACGGGGCGCGCTTGCTGAGTTCGGCCTCCTGAGTTGGACATGACCCTTCTCTACGCTTGTTCGAGCAACCCAGGCAAACTGAGGGAGTTCGTCTTCACGATGGAACATTCGCCGACTGCAGGTTTCGCCGTCGAGCCTTTGCCGCGGCTGGCGCAAATCAATCCGCCGGCGGAGGATGGCCTTACGTATCAAGAGAATTCTGGAATCAAGGCGGCCTATTACTCCGGTTTTACCAACGAACTCGTCTTCGCCGATGATTCCGGGCTGGAGGTAGAAGCGCTTGGCGGGGCGCCGGGCATTCATTCCGCGCGTTTCGCCGGCCCGGAGGCTACTGGCGCACGAAACAACGAGCTTTTGCTGAGCAAGCTGACCGGCGCCAAGCAGCGGCGAGCCCGCTTCGTAACCGCCATTAGCCTGGCACGAAACGGCGTGGTGTTGCAGACAACGCTGGGCATGGCGGAAGGAGAAATCTTAGTGACTCCACGCGGCTCGCTGGGCTTCGGCTATGACGCGCTATTCCTTTTTCCGCCTTTAGGCCGAACCTTTGCGGAATTGGGCGAGGTTGAGAAGTTTGCCGTCAGCGCCCGTGGCGAGGCCTTTCGGCATTTACTGGATTGGCTGGCCAGGACGCCTACGTAGCAAGTTCGTAAACAGTTTCCGATAAGATACAAGAAAGTGCACCGGTATCTACTTCACAATGGTGACATCCGGGACACCCGTGATGCAGTGCTGTCTCCCGGCCAGGTTGGCTTCCTGAACGGTTGGGGGGTTTTCAGCACCTTGCGGGTTTCCGAGGGGGTGTTGTTCGCCTATTCCAGACATTACGCCCGCATGCAGCGGGATGCTGGGTTGATGCGCGTTCCTTTTCTGACCGGCCCAGAGGATCTGCATAAGGCGCTAGTTTCGCTGGTGGACGCCAATCACGCTTTTAATGCGACATTGAGGGTTGCCATTGTGCGCAACAAGGGCGGTTTGTTTGAGGCCCCACAGATTGGGCCTGATGCCGACCTTATTGCGTTTACGGCCGATCTCGCAAACTGGGGTAGCGGCGTTCACCTCAACTATGTACCCCAGGGCAGGCACGGCGCCAGTCCCTACAGCGGTTTGAAAGTCACCTCCTGGGCGCAAAATCTGACTTGGAATGAGAAAGCACATGCGGATGGCTATGACGAAGTTTTACTGCTGAACGAACATGGCCAGGTTTCCGAATGCACGTCGGCCAATGTGTTTGTTCTGCGTGGCAACGAAGTGCTGACGCCGCCGCTGGCCACGTCGGGCTGCCTGCCCGGGGTTACGCGAGCGATTCTTCTCGAAGAGATTCGGGTACCGGGTTTGACGATTCGTGAGCAGATTCTTGCGCCAGCGGATGTGGAAGCAGCAGACGGCGTGTTTATTACTTCGACGACGCGAGACCTTGTGCCTGTTGTGAGCGTGGATAATCGCCCGCTCAAGCAGGCTCCGGACGCTCTCAACCGTCTGCTCGCAGCTTTTCAAGGCTATCGCTCGACGTACGTTCAGGAACACCCCCGAAGGAAAGAAATGTTGACCTTATGAGCGAAGACGCCGCGCTAAGCTGCCCTAACTGCGGCGCTTCCAAGGTGCGCCGTTCGCGCCGCGTCAACACCTCGGAGATGGTCCGAATGATGGTGGGCATTTACCCATTTCGGTGCATCAGTTGCGGCGACCGGTTTTGGGGAAACGTTTGGCTATTTAGCAGTTGGCGCTGGGCAAGATGTCCACGCTGCCTGACTCTGAATTTGACGGATTGGCCCAAGCGCCACTACCACACGAGCATTTGGGAGCAAATTTTATCGACGCTCGGGGCGAAACGGCACCGCTGTAGCCACTGCCGGAACAATTTTTTGAGCTTTCGTCCCAGGTTACCCGCGTATCAGAATACGGAAGCTGAGCCAGATGAGCTGGATTTTGGTGAAGACAGATCCGTCAAATCAGGCGAAGAGAAAAACTCAAAGTAGGGCGAAGGTCGCTCAAGCTACGCCCGTGGCCGTGGGACGTTTTTGGCGCGACAACACTAATAAACACCCCACCTGTTCGCCGAGAGTGCTCAACATCTCCATATCGCCGCCCGTGTGAATGCGCGTTTCCCGATGTTGGACGTTGATGACGCCCACCACTTTGTTCTGCGAAATGATGGGAACCGATAAAAAGGCTTCAAACGTATCCTGCGGTAAATCTTTGAAGTATTTAAAGCGCGGATCGCTGTAAGCCTCGCGCGAGATGGCGAGTAGCCGCCGTTCGCGCGCCACCCAGCCGGTTAGTCCTTCGTTGAGCCGCAGGCGAACTTTGCCGATGGTTTTGTGGTTTTGATCGCTAGAGGCAAATAGAACCAGTTCGCCCTCTTCCACTAAATAAATTAAACAAGAATCACAACTCAGAAAATCCTTAACCAGACTAACGATCTCTTGTAGCACGCCATCAAGTTCCAGATCACGCGTCATAAGACGGCTAACCCGTTGAAACAGCCGCAATTGCTGTTCTGCGCGCGCTAATCGAAGTTCTAAATCTTTTGCCTTGGACACCTTGCGCTATTATCCCAAACAAGTGGCTTTTTGGGTTTTCTAAACTCAAATATCAAGAGGAATTCCTCCAGCAGCCACTTCTATACGTGTAGGGCTTGCCGGGAGTAGTACCATAAATGGAGCATTCTTAAGGAGAACACCTTTGCATGTGGAGTAAACGAAAAGAAGACGAGCTGCCACAACGGCCAGAAGTTAAACCGGCACCCTCGCCGGCGCCCGCGGTGGAACCACAGAGGAAAGATATAACCATGTCATCGCCAAGTAGAACGTTCGAACCCGAACCTTTAACGCCTTCACGTAGCAGCGGTTCTGCCGCTCTTGGGAAGAACGTAACGGTGAAGGGACAGATTTTCGCCCGCGAAGATCTGACAATTGACGGTGAGGTCGAAGGTACCGTGGAATGCCACGAGCATCGGCTCACTATAGGACCCAACGCTCGCGTACAGGCTGGGTTAAAGGCTCGGGAAATTATTATTCAGGGCTCAATACAAGGTAATGTCGATGCTACAGACAAGATCGACATCAAAAAAGAGGCGAAGCTTGTCGGGGATATCAAGACAAGCCGCATCATCATAGAAGATGGCGCTTACTTTAAGGGCAGTATCGATATTTCGAAGCCCCAGACTAGAGCGCAAGCGCAGCCTGGAGGAGCGACGGCGCCTGCCTCGCAGCCCGCTGCGGCTGCCGCTTCTAGCCCAGCCGGTACTCCAAGCCGATAGGCCGTTTGCACGCAGTACAAAAAGGCGCGGATGCGCACCGCCAAAGGATGGGAAGGTCTCTTGTCTTTCCGGCGGGGCGCTAGACTCCGCGTCTGGCACGTATTTGTTTGAAGCGCAAAGGGCGCGCCGTACCGCCCAACAACGTCGACCATTCGCGGCGGCTGGGGCGAGCCGGGTCTTTGCGCGTATTTTGTTGGCGGGAGAGGCCACAAGTGTGGCTGATCATGTTTCCAGGCTGCGGTGCCGGTCTCTCCTGACGCTCGATTGCCAGTTCTTATGAAATTCGCCACCGCTCCGAAAGGGGCATCAGCCAAGGCTTCGTTCTCGGACCACACGCCTGCGCTGGCTCGCCATAGCAGCGGTTTCGAGCAGTTCCAAGGCTTGCTCAAAGGTACCGAGAATCTCTCTATTCTTGATTTGTCCGGCGCCAGCCAAGCCAACATATCGTTCATTACGGAAGCGGGACACCGTATTTCATCCGACGACATTGTTGGCGCGATGCTGGACGCGTTTGGCGAGCAATTTGATGACAGTCAACAAACTGGGGCGAAAGCTGCACGTTTCTTGGAACAGACCTTGGCGTTCCCACCTGAATCTTTCGATGGCGCCTTAGTTTGGGACGCTTTTCAGTTCCTGGCTCCCCCGCTGATCAATCAGACAGTGGATCGACTGCTGCGCATTATGCGACCAGGCGGACTGATTTTGGCCTTTTTTAATGCCAACGAGAAGATCAAAGAGATTCCTCTTTATAGCTACCGGATCAAAGATTCGAAGACCTTACTGCAAGTGCCGCGCGGATTGCCTCAGCACGTGCAGAACTTCAACAATAGGATGATCGAAAAGCTGTTTGAATCCGCGTCTTCCGTTAAACTTTTCCTCACCCGCGACAACCTGCGGGAAGTGATTGTGAGGCGGTAGCCAGTGCTAACCTGAAATTGAATTCAGGGAGACTCATCCGATGTCCGTGGCAGCGTCAGTTTTGCTTCCGCCGTTGCGCGACGGCGACCGATTGACCAGCGACGAGTTCATGCGCCGCTGGGAGGCGATGCCTGATTTGAAATTCGCCGAGTTGATCGACGGAGTTGTTTGCTTGGCTTCTCCTGTTAGCTCTGAACATTACAAATTTCACACCACACTGACCGCATGGATTGCCATCTACGCGGATAGCACTCCGGGGTGCGAGGCAGCCATGGAAGCTACGTGGCTGATGGGCGAGAGAAATGTTTCCCAACCTGATCTGTCACTTCATATTCTCCCTCAACACGGCGGCCAATCCCGACAACAGGGCAAGTATGTGGCAGGCGCACCCGAACTCGCCTGCGAAGTGGCTGTTTCCAGCCGTAGGCGCGATCTTGGCCCTAAGCTGAAACTGTATGAGAAGTTGGGCGCTCGCGAATACCTGATCGCATTGCCGCCCACGGAAGAACTGATTTGGAACGAGTTGGTAAACGGCAAATATCAGCTAATTCCGCCCGGCAATGATGGAATTTTCCGCTCTCTTATCTTCCCTGGACTTTGGCTCGATCCCGCCGCACTCTGGCGCCGCGACTTGAAAGGCATGTTAGCGATTCTCCAACAAGGTCTCGCCACCCCTGAATACGCCGCCTTTGCGGCTCGGCTTGCTGGCAAATAAAGTTCCGATGCCGCGCGTCACGTCTCTTCTAGTCCCGCCGTTGCGCGACGGCGACCGATTGACCAGTGACGAGTTCATGCGGCGCTGGGAAGCGATGCCGGATGTGAAATTAGCAGAATTGATCGATGGCGTTGTGTATTTGTCGCCACTCATCACCATTGCCCACTCCGAGTTTCATTTCTCTCTCAGCGGATGGATCGGGCCTCTGGTCGACAGCGTGAGCCCAGCATTGCACGTGGGCATTAGCGGCATGTGGCTGATGGGCGAACGCGACACGGCGCAACCGGATATTCATCTTTGCGTTCCGCCAGGATACGGCGGACAATCGCAAGTTGAAGGCGATTATGCTTTAGGTGCGCCGGAACTGATCATCGAAGTTTCCTCACCGAGCCGCAACCGAAACATTGGTCTAAAATCGAAGCTTTACGAACGCATAGGTGTCCGCGAGCATGTAGTCGCGTTCGTCGAGGAGCAGCACGTCATTTGGAACGAGTTAGTCGATGGCAAATTTCAGCCGATCGAACCGGACTCCGACGGCATCATGCGGTCTCGCTTTTTTCGTGGACTTTGGCTCGATCCCACTGCGCTCTGGCATTTTGATCTATCTCGTCTTGTCGCAGTCGCCCGAGAAGGTGTGGCCAGCCCCGAACACGCCGCCTTTGTTGCTCGTCTCGTGCGGAAATAACTCCTCACACTCTACAATGTAGATTCAAGGGAGCCCTCCGTTTGGCATTAGAAGATGACCTATGGCGTCAGCGCAACGAGCGACTGGCGCAAATCCGCGCGCTAGGGTTTCATCCCTACGGCCATGCATTCGATTTCACACACACCATCCCGCAAATTGTGGAATCGTACGGCAGCAAAAGCGCCGAAGAACTGGCCGATAAACCGCAGACCAAGATCGCGGGCCGTATTCTCACGGTGCGCCGCATGGGGAAAGCGGGCTTTCTGACTTTGCTGCAGAATGGCGAGAAGCTGCAGATTTACGTACGCAAAGACGCCGTCAGCGAGAACGCATACAAGCTTTACGAACTGCTGGATATAGGCGACATCATCGGGGTCTCAGGCTATCTATTCCGGACCAAAACCAACGAACTCAGTGTCCACGTTGAAGATCTGACCTTCCTCTCGAAGATCATGCTGGTCTTGCCTGAAAAATGGCACGGGCTGGAAGATGTGGAAACCCGCTATCGCCAGCGTTATCTGGACCTCATTTCGAACGTTGAGGTCCGCAAAACTTTTGTGACGCGCTCGAAAATCATCTCGTCGTTGCGACGGCAATTGGACGCGCACGGCTTCTTAGAAGTGGAAACGCCCATGATGCAGCCGCTCTATGGCGGAGCGGCCGCGCGTCCGTTCAAGACTCACCACAACGCGCTCGATATCGACCTCTATCTCCGGATCGCGCCTGAACTCTATTTGAAGCGCCTGGTGGTTGGCGGCCTGGAGCGCGTCTACGAAATCAACCGGAACTTCCGCAACGAAGGCATCTCAATCCGCCACAACCCTGAATTCACGATGCTTGAGTTCTACCAGGCTTACACCGACTACCGCGGCATGATCAAACTCTCGAAAGAGTTGCTCGAGCAAACAGCCATCGACGCCACGGGGTCTACCCAGGTGACTTACAACGGCCGCAACATCGATTTTGGCAAGATTCGCCAGTTCACTATGAGGGAGGCGCTTATCGAATTCTGGCAAGGGCCGGACAAGCCCTCGATGGATAACGTAAAAGATCCGCAGTGGCTGATGAGTCACGCGCGGGAATCGTCTCCTGGCGCGGCGCTGGTCCAACTATTCGAACGCCATGCCGAAGAGCATCTGTTCGACCCGACAATCATTTACGATTTCCCGGTTGAAGTTTCGCCGCTTTCTAAGAACAAGGCAGATGAACCCGATTTCACAGAACGTTTTGAAATCTACGCGGCCGGCTTTGAAATCGCCAACGCCTTTACGGAATTAAACGATCCGCAAGAACAGCGGCGCCGCTTCGACCAGCAACTTTCGCGCAAAGAAGGCGGCGACGAAGAAGCGCACACGATGGACGAAGACTACCTGCGAGCGTTGTCCTATGGCATGCCGCCGGCGGGCGGAGAAGGCATCGGTATAGATCGGCTCACCATGATCCTGACCGATTCCAAATCCATACGCGACGTTATTCTGTTTCCGCTGCTGCGCCCAGAAGGCGAAATTGGTCTTGCCGCCAAGTTGCGGGAATTGGACGGGCAATAGCTCCGCCGCATGTCGCGTTTCGAATGGATTGTCGCTCTGCGGTATCTGCGCGCGAAGCGCAAACAGGCGGCCATTTCCGTGATCACTGTTATTTCAATCGTCGGCGTGGCCGCCGGAGTAGCGGCGCTGATCATCGTGCTGGCCATAAATAACGGCTTTCAGAGCACACTTGAGGCCAGCCTGCTGAGCGCTACGGCGCACGTTAACATCCTGGAGCGAGTGCCGCAGTACGGCATTGAAGATTGGCAGGCTCTGATACCAAAGCTGAAAACCATTCCTCATGTCGTTAGCGCTACTCCCGGCCTGTATGGCGGCGTGGCACTCAAAGGGCCGCTGGTAGGCAGCAATACAATCCTGAAAGGGGTGCCTTTAGGCCACGGCGCCGCGGTACCTGAAATGCTGCGCCGGTTGAAAGCCGGTTCGCTGGCCGCTTTCGATGAGCCGGCTCAAAACCACGTTTACAATATCGTCGTGGGCGCGCGACTAGCAGAGCAGACCGGCGTTCAGCTCAATAGTCCGGTGACGCTCATCAGCTATCAGGGAGAACTTACACCCGTGGGCGTCGTGCCCAGTCTGTTTCACTTTAAGGTGGTCGGCATCTTCGAATCGGGCTTATACGATCTTGATTCCGCCTGGGCCTTCACTTCCCTGCCCGTCGCGCAGCGGGTACTTGACTTGAACGACGTGGTGAACACCATCGAATTGCGCCTAGACAATATTTTTGCCGCGCCCGAAGTAGCCCGGGCCGCCGAAGCGTTAGCAGGCGCCAGACTGACTGCTTCCACTTGGATGGATCAAAACCGTTCAATGCTCAACGCCCTGAAGCTTGAAAAAATCGTAAGCCTCATCACCGTGAGCCTCATCGAGCT
>Ga0302320_10005608_pt1 | contig 28085 bp, 23 predicted proteins | sample Bog_T0_3_FD_202130 | JGI IMG/M metagenome (GOLD analysis project Ga0302320, IMG submission 202130) | Peat permafrost microbial communities from Stordalen Mire near Abisko, Sweden - Bog_T0_3 | ecosystem: Environmental > Terrestrial > Soil > Wetlands > Peat | place: Sweden: Abisko, Stordalen Mire...
GTAGGCCTGATACGGCTGCTGCCATGCTGTGATGCAGTTCTGGCAGAGAATCTGCCCTGCCTGAACATGACCCAGCGCCCCGGATACAATGCAATCCTTGCAGAGCGGCCTGCCGCAATTCTGGCAATAAAAGACCGCCGGTGTACCGCTGTGATTTACGCAGTCCATACTATGCTCCTTTCCCGTAATTCCGTCTGGGAGCCGCCGGAAAGCGCGGGCCGGCTTTGAAATTTGAGGGAAGTTTCCAAAAACTCTGAATCATTGAAAGTTGGCTCTTCAGCCGGTCCCACTAGCGGGCTGGCGGATTGTTCAGAAGGCCGCAGGCGCTCCGGAGCCTGCTTCGACTCGCCCGGAGCCTGCTCCTGCTGCTTGCGCTGGTTCTCTTGACGCACATCCTCGGCCGCCCGGTGCAGGTCGCGCATCCGGGACTGCAGCTCGTAGACCAGCCGCGAGTGGTCATAGTAGCGGATGATCGGCGTCGAAGCCATCGTCAGCCGCCGCTCCACCACAGAGCGAATCGCGGCAGGCCGTAAACTGCTGAAGCGCAGGTCGCTCAGCCGGATGCCGGTCACATTGAGCGTCATGGCGATGGAAAAGAAGGCCATCGCCGCGGTCATCATCAGGCGGGGTTCGGCATAGCGCCGCACACTGCCCAAGAAGCCGGGTTGCTGCCATGCGGGAATCATGACGGGGTGGAAGGGCACAACATTGCCGCCGCTGGCCGCCAGTTGCTGGGCCGCCGCCTGCCCCGGCCCGGTCCGCGCCAGAATTTTTTCCAGCAGCCCGGCCGGAATCTCCGGCTCGGGCGAGAGAAACTCCAGCCACTCGCGGCCTCGGCGCGCCTCTTCAAAAAGCTCTGCGCAAACCGGGCAAGCGGCCAGATGGGCGCTGAAAGCCGCCTCATCTCCGGGCTTCAACAGCCCGTCCAGCGCCTCGGCCAAAAGCATCTCCCACTGCTCGCAGGCAGCAAGATTCGAATTGTTCATGCGCTCTGCCATTACATTACCTCCCGTTTACTACGTTCCAGCAGCCTCGCCAGTTCCGCGCGACCGCGGCTGATGCGGGATTTGACCGTTCCTTCTGGAATCTTCAGCACCGCGGCGATCTCCTTGTAGTCCATATCCTGCAGATCGCGCAGAATGACCGCCTCGCGCAGATCCACCGAGACGCGCGCCAAGGCATGCTGCACCATCTTTGCCAGCTCGTTGCTGGCCGCCAACTGGTGCGGCGAGGGGCCGCGCGCCGTCAGCCGGTCAATCGGCTTCAACTCCTCGGCGAACTCCCAGCCTTCGTCCAGAGAGGTGGTCGCCCGCTGGTTGCGAGTGCGCCGGAAGTGGTCCACCAGCAGGTTGCGGGTCATGGTTGTGATCCACACCTGGAGGGAGCCGCGCCCCAGATCGAAGCTGCCCAGGTTGGAATAAATCTTCAGGAAAACATCTTGTGTGAGGTCTTCGGCGTCGGTGGCGTTGCCGGTAAATCGATAGCACAGGCCGTAGACGCGCCGATGCTGCGCGCGGACCAGCTCAGCCCATGCGCTGGAATCGCCGTCCATGCAGCGGCGGACGATCTGCGGCCACTCTTGTGAGCTGTCGACTTGCAACGAAGCTGCCTCTCTGGGCGCCGGGATTGCCACCGGATCCAAAACCGCGCTGGCGCAAACAGCGCCGCGCACCGGCAAGCCAAGCCCGTTGCCTTTCAGGGAGTGGCTTTGCTTTGCGCGCCGCGCCGGCGGGTCTGCCGGCGCCCACCCCATCCCGTTCCAGCTTAATGTACCCACGCATTGCATATTGCGTTAGTACGCAGGATTTGCCGGGCTGGTTCCCGGAAATATGATCCTGCCAGAAATCTTGAAGCGCTGAGCCCCATCCATTCCAGGGCAAACGCATCTGAAGGCTCAGCAATCCCGTAGCCAATCAGATCAGGGTCGTACTTTCTTGTTTTTGCAGAGGGAGCAGGGTTTTTCAGACCCCTGAAACAAGCGCAAAAGGAGCAGGCTTCAGCCCCGGGCCTTCTGTTCGCAGCCGAAAGGAGATCCGGGCCTGAAGGCCATCTCCATTGTGCCATTTCATTCAGGGACCTGAAGGTCCCTGCTCCCTCCGAAAGCTTCTCCTTGCATTGCGTCGCGATTCAAAACCGGATATTCTCATTTGCCGCCGCAGACGCACAGCTTGAAGCCCTCTGCCGTGGGCTGATCGAGGCTGCACACGTAGGCCTGCCAAAGCGTTCCCAGCGCAAAACCGTCTGTGCCTTTGTAGAAATGCTTCTGATAGGCCATACTCTCAGCGCTGCCGCCCGGCGTGTCGGCGCGCAGCCGTCCAATCAGATCGCCCAGCGCCGCGGCGGTAAAACTCGTCTCATGGTACGTCTCGTCGAAGCCATACTCCCTCGTCCACCTGGTTCCCACGCCGGTCGCATTCGACGCCACGTAGACCTGGTAATCGAGCAGCGTGGCCGACGCGGGCGCAACCTTGGCCACCAGAAACGAGGGCAGATTGCCGTCCACAGGCGTGATCGAGGCCACCACCTTCACCGGCACCCCTGCCTTGCCGCCCACCAGGTGCAGCTCATCCATGTGGGTGTGGCCGAAGATCGCCAGCCGCACAATATCCGCGTGGCTCGCCATCAGGTTTGCCAGCGCGTCGGAGGACAAAAAGGTCTCAGCGCCGCCATCCGAGCACAGCCGCAGCAGCCTCCCCGGCGAACTCCGCGGATTCACCGACGGCGGCAGGTGGCCCACCAGCCAGACGCTCTCGCCACGTTCCCGCGCGCTATCCAGCTCCTTTGTGAGCCAGGCGATCTGTTCCTCAGCGCCCTTGCGGTCGGCGCTGTTGGCTTCGCAGTTAGCGAAGTTGGCCATCATATAAGTATCGTCGACGACCAGCAGCCGCGTCCGTTCCATAGGAGTAGTCATCGTCACCGCGTAGTAGCCCGCCGACTCATACGTCTCCAGCGCCCGCTTGCGCTCATTCGCGCTCACCCCCACCAGCCCGTCGAGCATCGCCTCGCCGGTCGCCTTCAGGTAGTCGTCCCGCAGATCCATCCGGTTGTGATTGCAGCGCGAGTCGTTGTTGCCCAGCGCCAGGTAGACCGGAGTCCCCTTGAATGCCGATTCCACCTGCCGCATCACAAAGACGGTCGTCTGCTCGGCGAAGGCAGCCGAGAGAGACTGGTCGTCGCCCGAGGCCGGCGGCAGCTTGAGCGCCGCGCGATAGCGGCAATCCAGATTATGCACCAGCAGGTCTCCGCTGACCACTACAAAGCGCGCCTCCGGCGCCTGTTTGTGGGCCGCTTGCAGACTGCTGCGCAGCAGCGCATAGGAGGAGTCCATCTGCCGGCTTCCGCCGCAGGCCTTCTGCACTGCGGCTGAGTCATCCGGCTGCGTCGGCGACTCCGAGGAGCTGAGAATCCCCTCCCACTCCTCCAGCGGAGCCTTCGCCAACAGCGCCACCTTCGCCGGATCGTGAAAAGGGTCGAGGTGCAGATCGCTGAGCATCACCACCGTGGCTGTCGCGGGTTGCGTAGCTGCTTGTGCCAGCGCGCACGGCGCAAGCATCCCGGTGAGCGCCCCAAGCGCCACAAACCATCCGAGACCGCCGCGTACCCTTTCAAGAGCGCTCATCCGTTCTCCTGTCCTGGATAGATTACCCTAAGGAACCTCTGAACAAGTATCGCCGCGCCAAATACATTTTTCTCAGGGGCTAAAGCCCGATGTTTGTTTTGTGGCATTTGTGGCACGACTAAAGTCGTGCCCTTTCAAACGCGACTTAGTGCCTATCCGAAATTGAGGGAAGAATGTAGCGCCGGCCTCCAGACCGGCTGTACTGACGGCGTCTACGCCGCCAGACTTCACCTGTGGGTCAGGAGACCCACAGGACAGCCGACCAGGAGGTCGGCGCTACTTATTTACGGACAAGCTCTTAATCAGAGCTTCCCTGACTTCATCTCTCCAGGCTGAATGGCAAAGCTGACATGCAGATCCGCAGAGTGCTCGTCCCACCCTTGCCGCAAAGAACGCGTCAAGGATGGGGCAGCGCATACTAACTTCCCGCGGCAACCGCCGCGCCTACCGGCTTATGGCTGTTGATAAGCGCCACGGTCGTAGCCTTTGGAGCCGGGGCGGGGGTTGCCGGCGAAGTCGGTTGTGGGCGCCAAATTCGAGGTGCCTGAACCGACCGCCGGACTGGAGGGTGAGACGGTGAGCAGGACATCGAGCGGATTGGCGTCAGCCGGGTCGAGGTAGAGCGGATTGGCGGTCAGGTCGTTCGCGCCGTTGGGTACATCACCGGTGTTGCTCCCGTTGTAGTAGAGGTTGTAGTTCAGATCGATCGACGACGTGGTGCCGGGATCAACGGCGACCGGATTCTGGCCCGTGGCGGCGTAGAAGATGTTGTTGAATGCGTTGACGTCGGTGGTGTCGTTCAAATCCAGCTCGCCGCGGCCGCTCAGCGGCGGATTGGTCACGTTCTGGTAGGTGGAATTGTTGACCACATCGACGTGGTTGCTATTGAAGACTTCGATGGCCGAGCTGCCGTTGGCGTAGATCACGTTGTTGGCGATGAGGGTTCTGCCGGTGTATGGAGCCAGCGGGTCACACGCCGGGTTACAGGCTGAGTTGCGCGTCGAATCGATGATGATGGCCTCGCCATCTGAAATCACGGGCGGGTTGGCGTCGAATGTGGGGACGAGCTGCTTGTTGCCGAAGAGGCGGTTGCCGGTGATGTACATCCTGTAGCCGGTGGTGCTGTCGGAGTTCCAGTTTTGCCAGGTGGAGATGCCGCTTCCTCCGTAGATGGAGTACCAGGCGGAGTTGGAGATGGTGTTGCCGGAGATGGTTACATAATCCGCCCAGGCGGTGCCCACGCCGCCGCCGCCGCACTCGCTCACAATGTTATTGAGAATGTTGATGTGGTTGGGCCGGATGGTGGCCGTGCCTGAGCGGCCGTCGATGGCGATGCAGTTGCCGTTATAGATGGGATCGGGATTGGTGGTGGACTGTGCCTGCGCCTGAGCCAAGGTTACATTGGCGTTGTTGCCGATGACGGTGAAGCCATTCACTTCGACGTAGGCGGCGGAATACCATAATGCGATGCCTTCCCATCCGTTGAAGGAGACGACCGGAGTCTGGCCGGGATAGGCCTTGTAAGTGATCCAGTTAGTCGCCGTGCCGGGGTTATAGATGTCGAGAACATCGCAGGTGGCGCAAAGGTTGTTGGTATAGGTACCGTTCATGGCAAGAACGGTGTCGCCGGGCTGGGTCAGATCCGCGGCGTGCTGCAGGGTTCGGAAGGCGGTGGCCGTGGTGAGGCCATCATTCGAGTCGCTGCCAGTGCCGCTCACATAGTAAGTGATGGAGGAGGCGGGAACGGAGTAGCTGGCGACAACATTGGTATTGGCATTGATGGTCACATTGCAGGTGACGGTGGTGGCGCTTGAGCATCCGCTCCAGGAGGAAAAGCTGTTGCCGCCAGCCGTGGCCGGCGCGGTGAGCGTAACCGCCGTGCCCTGGTTATAGCTTCGCGTAAAGACGGTTGTTCCGTTGCCGGCGCTGTTGTTGTCGGCGGGAGTGACAGCGATGGCGACGCCGCTGGAGGGGTAGATCGAGTTCACCGTAAGTGTGTAGACCTCGGGCGCGGTGTAGGTGGCAGTGACGGTATAACTTGAACTCATCGTCACGTTGCAGGTGAGGTTGCTGATGCTGCTGCATCCGCTCCAGGAGAGAAAGACGTTGCCGCCGGCGGAGGCTGGGGCGGTAAGCGTGACCGCCGAGCCGGAATTATAGGTGCGCGTGAAGCTGGTTGTTCCGTTGCCGGCGCCGTTATTGTCGGCGGGAGTGACGGCGATGGCTACGCCGCTGTTAGGGTTGACAGTAGTCACTGTCAACACATAGGTCGAGGGTGGAGGCGGGGTCGAAGTCGAGCTTCCGCCGCCGCCGCAGGCAGCCATCAACAAGGTCAATCCACTGGAAATCACAAGCGCAACACAATTCCTGACGTTCATTTCTTTGCCACTCCTTTTGCTGAAAGCGCTCTGGAGTTCCTGGTCCGCTGCCGAGCGTTAACTCCGGGAGCTCTTCTGCACATTGGCGCAATTATACTGCGTTAACGACAAACCGGTCTGTGCGCCAATGGAGACGCAGTACTCCGGCAGAACGCCACACTCGGCGGCCATGCGGAAGAAGGCCTTCATGCCTTCGATGCACTCTTCGTCCAAGACGTAGTGAATGTTGGTGGTCAGATAAGCGCGGATGGTCGCTTCGGGGATGGGAATGCGCGTGGACCACTCGGCGACCAACGCGTCGATGTTCTTGAGGCCCTGGTCGCGGGAGTGGATGAAGTCATTGATGGTGGATTCCCAGGTCCCCAAATGCGAGGGATCTCCACCCCACGGACGAAGACCTGTCCGTGGGGACCCCGGATCTGGGGCACCCAGATTCATTGCGGCTGACGCCCAGACGGCGGAGACGAAGGGCAGGCCAGTGAGGGCGCGCCACTCCGCGGCCAGATCGTGGTAGACCAGCTCAACGCCGGAGCGCTCAAAGCGATTGGCGCGCTCCTCCAGGGCCAGCAGCGCGGGGTCGCCGATAAGGATGGCGGCGTCTGCCCGCTCCAGCATCGCGTCCAGGTCGGCGGTCGCGGGCAAAAAAGGCACGTCAGGATTGCCCCAGTGGCGAAAGAGAATGCGGGCGTGGGCCAGCGTGGTGCGGCTGGCCGAATCGGCAGCCACCGAGCGCAGCTTGGCCAGCGGCTGGGCCGCGCGGCGCACCAGCAGCAGCGAGCGCACCCGGCCCTTGGAGGCGATGGTACAGCCTGGAAGAATACGTAGGCCTGGGGTAGTAGCCAGCGCGGCGATGGGGATGAGGCCGACGTCGGCCGCACCCGTTGCCAGCCGGCCGGCGCACTCCGAGGGCGTCATGCGGTCAATTTGATAGCGGCGGGCAAGTTCTTCCATGCGGGGCGGATGCTCGAAGTCCCACATCAGCGGCGCGGGGTTGAGAAAGCCGATGGCGGCGATGCGCAGGCGGGATGGTGGGGCGGAGTTCACGCTCTCTTAGAGTACTTCTCCGGGGCGGTGGATTCCTGAGGAAGAACCGACTCGTTCACCGAAGAGCCGAACCCGTCGGGAAAGACGCTGTAGGGTATTTTCACGGCTTGTTTACACCGATAACGGCGCCCACACGGCCGGAGTCTTCAAAATCAATGGATCGGAAACCCCGGCAAGGTCGCTGCGCTCCGAAACCTCGCTGTAGGTATCACCAACAGCAACAATATTGGACTCATCCTCAGAGAGCGCAATCCACTTGTTCAGTGGGGCAGATCGCAAAACTTCGAGGCGAATCAGATTTTCTGGAGACACAAGATTCTCCCTTCGCGACCCGACGCCGTCAATATCCTCATCGGCACACTACGTATCAGGATTATACCCCCGACGCCGAAATTCTCGGCTTGACTTCTTCCAATGTAGGTAAGTGTGATGGGCTTAATTGTCATAAATCGCGGGTTTCGCTATCCTGTGAAGAAACTAACCTGTACAATTCTCGGACAGTGACCCTCCCATGACGACGATCCCCCAAATCGCGCTTCCGCCCTCCGGCGCTCAACTGGACGAAGACCGGCTGGCGTGGCTGGCGCTGGTGCTGGCCCCCGGACTCGGCCCCAAGCGCATTCTCGACGCGGTCAAACAGCTCGACGCGCCCAGCCAGATCTTTGCACTGCCGCTCACCGCGCTCGAAGGGCTGAGGTTTCCGGCCGAGGCGGCGCAGTACATCTTCGACGGCAAGGCGCGGCAGATGGCGGAGGAGGAGTGGGCGCGCGTGGCGGCGCAGGGCGCGACACTGGTGACGTATAGTTGCCCGGAGTATCCCGAGCGGCTCAAGGAGATCTACGATCCGCCGCCGGTGCTGTGGGTGCGCGGCGCGGCCAGTTTGCTGAGCCGACCGGGGATTGCGATTGTGGGCACGCGCCACCCGTCGCCCTATGGGTCGGGCATGGCGGAGTTGTTGGCGCGCGACCTGGCCGTCCGGCGTCTGCTCATCATCAGCGGCATGGCGCGGGGCATCGACTCCTGCGCCCACAAAGGCGCACTGGCCGCGCGCATGCCCACTTTGGCCGTCTGGGGCACGGGCATTGACGTGGTCTATCCCAAGGAGAACAAGAAGCTCGCCGAAGATATTTTGGCCACTGGCGGAGCGATTGTGAGCGAACTGCCGATGGGCACGTTTCCCGCGCCGCAGAACTTTCCCCGCCGCAACCGCATCCTGAGCGGCCTCAGCGTCGCCGTGCTGGTGGTGGAGGCGGCGGAGAACTCCGGCACGCGCGTAACCGCCCGCTGCGCCGCCGACCAGAATCGCGACCTCTACGCCGTTCCCGGCAACGTCACCAACAAAGGCTCATGGACGCCCAACACGCTCATCAAACAAGGCGCCAAGCTGGTGGCCACTTGGGAGGACGTGTGGGAGGATCTGCCCTCGCAGGTGCGGCTGGAGCTGGAGGCTGAAGCGCCGCCGGAAGCCAAATCCGCCACCACGTCGTCGCTGCTGCCTGAGCAGGTTTTGCGCCCTGAAGAGGCGCTGGTGCTTGAGGTGCTGCACCAGGACACGAGCCTGCAGATCGACGAGATTCTCGAAGTGCTGGAGACGCAACTGACCTCTTCGGAGGTCTTCATGGCGCTCTTCGAGCTGGAGATTACCGGGCGGGTGCGCTGCCTGCCGGGAAAAAACTATGTGCGAACGATGTGAGAGCAGGGAACAGGGAATAGGGATTAGGGAACAGCCGCCGGTTTTTTTCTGATCCCTGTTCCCTCTTCCCTATTCCCTGCTTTTTGAGCGCCCGATTTCCCTTTCGCGTCCATACGTTGTAGGATTCTCTCGGATGGTTTTGAGAATCCCGCGCGCTTGTTGAGGAACTAAAGCCCATGAATCGCTTTGAATCGAACCGCCGTACGCGTTCCGCCCGCCGCCCCATGCAGCCCAACGGCTTCACCCTGATGGAGTTGCTGATCGTCATGGCGATCATCGCCATTCTCATGCTCATCGCCATTCCCACCATGGGCAGACTGACGAGCCAGGCCAACGAGTTGTCGGCGCAGCAGTCGCTCCGCGCCATCCAGCTGGCGCAATTGCAATACTCCACCACCTATCCGGTGAACGGCTTCGCCTGCTCGCTCACCGCCCTGGGCGGCGATCCCAAATCCGGCGCGCCCAGCGCCACTTCGTCGCAGTTGCTGCAGAGCGATCTCTCCTCCGGAGTCAAATCCGGCTACATCTTCTCCATCAGCAACTGCACCAAGGTGAATCTGAACGGCACCGACCGCATCACCGGCTACCAGATCACGGCGGTTCCTGAAACCGTGGGCAAGACCGGCAACCGCGGCTTCTGCAGCGACGAATTTGGCACCATCAAGCAGGACCCGGCAGGCGGCACCAACTGCGTCCAGAATGTCGGCCAATAAGCTGGAGCGCGGCGGCCTATTTCGGCTCCTATATGCTCAGGGTCTATTGACTTGATTTGTGTACCTATTTGTGTACATAATAAGGATGGTCAACGGTGGGCAGGGAACTCGATTTCGAGTGGGACGTAGCCAAGGCCAGAATCAATCAGGAGAAGCACAGGGTTTCGTTTCTGACCGCCGCGGCGATCTTTTTGAACGAGCGATTGGAGCGCATCGACGATCGCGAGGAGTATGGCGAGTTGCGCTGGATCGCCCTGGGATGCGTTGATGACCAGGTCTATGGCGTCGTTTATACCTGGCGCGGCGAGAATCTGGTTCGACTGATCAGCGCCCAGAAAGCGAGTAAAGATGAGCGGGAAATCTACTATCGTGAGACATTCTCTGAGCGAGATTAGCGCCCTGCGTGAGCAAGGTGAGGACCAGAGCAGAGCGGACGCACCGGAGGCCGAGTCGCTGGGCGCCGAGTTCTGGCGCTCCGCGCGGGTGGCGATGCCCGCCGGAAAGACCTCCATTCATCTGCGCCTTGACAGCGATGTGGCCGAGTGGTTCCGGGCGCGCGGCAAAGGGCACCTGACGCGCATGAATGCCGTACTCCGCGCCTATGTCGAAGCGCAGAAGCAACACCCGCGGTTGGGTTGATCCCGAATCCGTCCGACTCAAAACGTCTACATCCCCAGAAAGTTGCGGATCATCTGGTGGCCGCCCTCGGTCAGCACGCTTTCCGGGTGGAACTGCACGCCCTCGATGGGCAGCGTCCGGTGGCGCAAACCCATGATGATCGACGACTTGCCATCGGCGCTTGCGGTGCGCGCGGAGACGATCAGCTCGGCGGGCAGCGACTCCTCGGCCACAATCAGCGAGTGGTAGCGGGTGCAGGTGAGCGGGCTGTCGAGTCCCGCGAAGACGCCCTTGCCGTCGTGCGTAATGGGGCTGGTCTTGCCGTGCATCAGGTGGCTGGCGCGGACAACCTGGCCGCCAAAGGCCTCGCCGATGGCCTGATGACCCAGGCAAACGCCCAGAATCGGCGCTTTGCCCGCCATGTGGCGAATCAGCGGAACCAGGATGCCGGCCTCGCTCGGCGTGCATGGCCCCGGCGAGAGCAGAATGCGGTCGGGCCGCAGCGCCTCAACCTCGGCGACACTCAGCTCGTCGTTGCGGCGAACTTCGACCTCCGCGCCCAGTTCACCCAGGTACTGCACAAGGTTGTAGGTAAACGAATCGTAGTTGTCGAGAACGAAGACCATGTGGTTTTAGTGTAGCGCGCCACCTGCGGTGGGCCAACCGCTCGCTGCTCGCTCGCATGGATTTTTGGCGTGTACACTACTCTGGCAACTGTCATCGTGAGCGAGCGTAGCGGAACCGGGGTCCCCAGCGACAGGTCTTCGTCGCTGGGGTGGGGAGTCGAAAGAGCTGCATCTCGTAGTTTTTGCGGCTAGCAGCCTGTGGTAAATGTCCAATGCGCCGAAAAGCATCCCTCAGGGGCTAAAGCCACGTTTATTTTGTTGCATTTACGGCACGACTAAAGTCGTGCCCTTTCAAAACTGGAGTTTTACCACAGGCTGCTAGGGAGGGACGCCACGCAAATCCACCCACAAATCGCTTAAGATGACACTAACGATGGTTCTTCATTTTCTGATTCAGGGCCGGGTGCAGGGCGTGGGCTTCCGCTGGTATGTGCAGCGCGAGGCCGGATTGCGTGATCTGCGCGGCTGGGTAAGCAACACCGAAGAGGGCGAGGTCGAGGTAGTGGCCGCGGGCGCGGCTGAATTGCTGGCCGAGCTGCGCGCCAAACTGCGCCAGGGGCCGCGCGGCGCCCGCGTAGATCGCCTGGTGGAGCATCAACTGGCCGACTCCGAGGCCGACGAACTGAATTCGTTCAGAATCGATGGCGCGTGGTAGAGGCAGCTTCTGGCCGCTCGCCGCTACGTTAGAAAGAAGACGGCGGCGCAGGACGCCAGCACTCCTCCGGCCTGCAGTGCAAGCACACGCAGCGACGGCATGGGAGCGCGCGGAAGCCATTTGATCGCAAAGAACGCCACGATCGGTATTTGTCCGGCCATGAGCAACTGCCAGATATGGGCAGCGGCTCCCTCATCGGCCTCATGGACAAGGCCGTAAACTGCAACGTGACCAAGCACAACTCCAAGGGCGATGAGCGACATTGCCAGGGGAAGGAATGCGCTCGGCAGCTTCATCGACGGAACGTTCATTTTGCAACCTCCAGAATGGGTTCCGAGCCGTACGAAGCCAGTTTACTCTATCGATGAACTGAAAAGAAATGACGGCCGGCGGCACGAAGAATGTCCCCTCGCCTAATCTGCATTTCAGTCGCAGCGTCCGCCCATGCCAGCAAACCGTATCGCCTTCCGCAAGCCTATATAATCGATACGGAAGCCGAACCGCTTTCGCCCGTTTTCATGCAGCAAAATTCATTCAAGCCTCATTCAGGAAGGAACCTTCTTATGCCCGAAGCAATCAAGCCGATCGATGTGGAAGCCCTGAAGGCGCTGGTGCGCACGGTGCCCGATTTTCCCAAGCCGGGGATTCTCTTTTACGACATCACCACGCTGCTCAAGGACAAGACCGGCTTTGCGCGGCTGATTGACGCGCTGGCGGCGCACTACCTGGAGCAGAAGATCGATTTGGTGCTGGGCATCGAGGCGCGGGGCTTCATCTTCGGGCCGGCGCTGGCTTACCGGCTCAACGCGGGTTTTGTTCCGGTGCGCAAGCCGCGCAAATTGCCGGCTCCGGTGGCGCGCGTCACCTACGAACTGGAGTACGGCTCCGACACGCTGGAGATCCACCTGGACGCGATTGCTCCCGGCCAGCGCGTGGTGCTGGTGGATGACTTGCTGGCCACCGGAGGCACCATGGAGGCCACCATCAAGCTGGTCAAGCAGTTGGGCGGCGAGATTGCCGGGCTGGCCTTTGCCGTGGAGCTTGACTTCCTCAAGGGCCGCGAGCGCTTCACCGAGTACGACGTCTTCAGCCTGCTGCATTACGACGAATAGCCACCTGCGGTGGGGGCATTGCGTGCAGCAGCCGCTCGCGATTCGCTCGCATGGGGTTCGTGGACTTCCACATTTCGCTAAAAAAGCGAAGAATGGGAGATCCGCCGCCGCGGGGCGGGGAAGCCTTAGTGGAAGTTTGTTAAGCGGCGCGCTTTCTGCGGTAAAGGACGCCGGCGAAGGCCAGCAGGCCGGTGAAGAGCAGGATGAAGCTGCCAGGCTCGGGCCCAGACCCGTACCCAATGAAAACCTGAGGAACATCGTCCCCCGACGGCCAGCCACTTGTCGGAACATAAATTTCAAATTCGGAGTACAAGCTGGAATTTGGGTTAGCGTCAACAAAGTTCACCGCGGCCGTCAGTTGCGCGTTATTGCCGCCGGAGACGCCACTGGAAAAAAGTCCCCAGGCCGCCAACTGGTCATTATCATTGTTGGATGGATGGACATTGGCGTCGTTGTAAAGCCACGCCGCTTCTTCCCAAACGCTCTCAGGGAAGAGTTGCGCGGTCGCTGGCGACCCGGTGGTCGTTTCGATTGTCGACATCGCGGAGATTGGCTCAAGGGTTGCCGACCAACTCTCATTAAAATCGATGCCGTTGTAGTAACCGAGACACATCAGCGCGGTGGCGCCGGGGCCCCCGTTGACACTGAAGTAGTAGGGATATGCGTCAAACCCCCCGGCCTCATTCGAACCGACGCTCGTCAGTTTTATCGTGACGATGGTATCCGCGCAAGACTTGAGTGGGCTGGCTGTCGTCAGCAAGAAGAACGCAAAGAGGCCCAAAAGTGGGCATAAACCGAACTTCTTCACAGCTTCCCCCTTTCATGCAGCTTGCATTTCTGACAAGTTGCATTGGTATATTGGACCATCGCCCAGTTTGCCAGGTGAGTTCTGGTTGCTCTCAAACATCTCGCCAACTCGATTCCTTGCGGTGCAGCCATTTGGCAAGCGTGGCTGCTGCTGTATATCGAATCGACGCGGATGCCTTGGAGCGAACACGCCTCAAGCGCACAACTGGTCATTATTGCACAACACTGGGAAGACGTGGGCAACTATTTAGTAATGTTATTTGTATTCCATTTTGTATTACTTAAGGTTACGAAGATATCTTACGGGTTTCAAGAGCCTACGATAATCTGCGGCGGGGTTCAATTGGCCAGATCGACGAAGATCGCAGGGAGCAAGAACCCTCCGGAAGAGCCTGGGAGTTCCTTCGTCATTTCAAGGGTTCCCTACGACGCTTCTCGCGGCGCCTCTTCGGTCTCATCCGCATCGCTGAGGCCTTCCTCGGCCTCTTCGCCCAGGAAGGTTTGCGCGTCGGCGAAGCGGTAGCCCACATAGACATCGGTGAGCAGATAGACGGGATTGGCGGGGTCGTCCTCGATCTTTTTGCGCAACTGGCGGACGAAGGTGCGCAGGTACTCGACCTCTTCGCGGCAGTCGGCGCCCCAGACGGCGGTGAGCAGCCGCGCATAGGTGATGACGCGGCCGGCGCGGCTCATCAGGCAGTGGAGAATGTCGAACTCCTTGCGCGTCAAGTGCACCGGCTGCTTGCGCTTGGTGACGGTGCGCTTGACCGGATCGAGATGCAGCTCGCCGATCTCGATGGGCGCGTCTTCGGCGCGGGCCGGAGCCTGCACGCGGCGCACCGCGGTGCGGATGCGCGCAATCAGCTCGCGTGTGCTGAAGGGCTTGGTGACGTAGTCGTCGGCGCCCAGCTCCAGCGCCTCCACCTTCTCCTCCTCGGCGTCGCGCACAGTGAGGATGAGTACTGGCAGGCGCGGCTGAATGGCGCGGATGCGGCGCAGCGTCTCGATGCCGCCGATGCCGGGCATATTCACGTCGAGCAGAACCACGTCGAAGGCGCCGCCGCGCAGCATCTGCAAGGCATCTTCGCCGCGCGAGGCCTCCACCACCTGGAAGCCGAGTTCGACGAGCGGCGGGCGCAAGGCCCTGCGGATGGCCGATTCATCGTCAACAAGAAGAATGCGAATTGCTTGCTTCATCAGGAAACCCTCTTTCGGATTGTGGCCGGAATGGCCGCAAAAAATGTGGTGCCTTCCATCTCATCGCTGGCGACCCAGACGGAGCCGCCATGGCTGAGTGCGACGCGCTTGGCCACCGAAAGGCCGATTCCGGTGCCTGCGGCGCGGCTGGAGTGGCTGCTGGAACGATAATAACGGTCGAAGATGCGCTCGCGGTCGCGCAGGGGAATCACCGGCCCGTGGCTATGCACGGAAAACAGGATCTCCGCCTGCGATTGCGCGGCGCGAATGGTGATCGTAGTGCCCAGAATCGAGTATTTGCAGGCGTTGTCAATATATTGCGTCAGCAGCATCACCATCAACTGTCGGTCGCAGTGGAGCACGAGATTATCGTCGGGCAGATCGACGACGACCTTCATGCTGGCCAGCCGGTCGCTCAGGCTGGCGATGACCTCTTCAAGCAGCGTGGCCACGCCCACCGCCGTCGAGTGAATCTTGACCTCGCCGGCATCGAGGCGCGCGGTGGTCAGCAGGCGCGTGGTCAAAGTTCCCAGCAGACCGGCCTGCTCGTCGATGAGGGCAACCAGCTCGGCCTGCGCCGACGACAGGTGGCCCATCTCGCCCAGGCCGGTAGAGGCCGCGCGAATCGCCGTCAGCGGCGTCTTGTAAGCGTGGGCGAGCGAATCCAGCACAGTGGAGCGCAACTGCTCGGTGCGCCGCTCGCTCTCAATGCGGCTTTCGTTGGCGAAGGCGCGGTAGCGGTCAAAGGTGATGGCGATCAGCGAGGCGATGGCGTTGTTGGTCGGCGGGCTGGTATCGCCGCGCACCACCAGGCTGCCGATGGGCGCCGCGCCCAGCCGCACCACGCGACGGCCCAGCCCTGTCGCCTCATCGTCATCCGAGGTTCCAAAGTAGTAGACATTCTGCGCCAGCTCGCGCGGGTCGGCGCTCCATACGCCCGCCGAGTAGACCTGGTGCAACTCGGCGTCGAAGACCGCAACCGCCTCCAGCGCGAAGATTTCGTGCACCAGCTCGGCCATCTGCGGCCCCGGCTCCAGATGCAGATTCATCTCCAGCGTGCGCCGCGTGAACTCGTAGAGATCATTCACCTGCCCGCCCCACGATTCGGCCTCGCGCGCGTGATCGGCAACGCGCGACGAGAGGCGGCTGACGATGAGCGCCACCAGCACAAAGGCCACCAGCGTCGCCCAACTCGTTGGATCAGCGGCCTGATTCAACTCAGGATGCATTTGCGCCGGGCGCGCGGTGTAGTAGCTTTGCAAAAAGACCGCCGTGAGCGAGACCACCACCGCCTGCCAGAATCCGCACAGCAGCGCGATGGGCACCACAATCAGCAGATAGAGCAGCGCCACCACCGGCATCAGCCACGCCGACCAGTGCGCCACCGCGCCCACAAAAGCCACGGCCACCATTCCCAGCGCGCACTCCAAAGCAAAGAGCAGCACACGCAATCCCGAGCCGCGCCCGCGCCGCGCGCCAAAGAGTGAGCCGGATTGGATAAAGCTCAGGGACATAGTTGCCAGCGGACAGGGAACAGTGAACAGGAATCAGTCGCTTCGCGACGAAACTTGGGTGAATTCTAGCAGGTTTCGCGGTTTTCCCGGCGCGGCCCCCTTTCCACTGATCACTGTTCACTGTCCACTGTCCCCTGTATCATCAAAGAATGAAGACCGGCATCATCGGCCTGCCGCAGGTGGGCAAAACATCGTTGTTCAAGATTCTGACCAGGGCCAAGCTGGAAGAGCGCGGCCACTCGCGGCAAGAGCATATCGGCGTGGCGAGAGTGCCGGACGAGCGGCTGGACAAGCTGTCGGAGCTGTATTCTCCGAAGAAGACGACCTACGCGTCTGTTGAATTTGTGGACGTGGCGGCCATCGGCCAAGAGGCGCTCAAGGAGACGGCCTTCCTGACCAGCCTGCGCAATGTGGACGCGCTGATTCACGTGCTGCGCGCCTTTGAGGAAGAGTCGATTCCGCACGTCTGCCCAATCGATCCGTTGCGCGACATCAAGAGCGTCGAGTTTGACCTGATGATCAGCGACCTGACGCAGGTGGAAAAGCGCCTGGAGCGGCTGGAAAAAGACCTCAAGAAGGGCCGCACCACGGAGCTGGAGCACGAACAGGCGCTGCTGCTGCGTTCCAAAGAGGCGCTGGAAAAAGAGATTCCGCTGCGCGAGCTGGAGATGACGCCGGAGGAGAAGAAACTCATCCGCGGCTTCATGTTCTTGTCGCAGAAGCCGATTCTCTACGCGCTGAATATTGGCGAGAGCAGTTCGCTGGGCGACGATCTTGAGGCTGCGGTGAGCCGCTTCAAGCTGGACGAAGTGGCGCACCGGCCCAACGCCGGAGCGACGGCGATCTGCGGCAAGGTGGAGGCCGAGCTGGCCGAGATGGACGACGAGGAGGCAGCGGAGTTCCTCGGCAGCTACGGGCTGCGCGAGAGCGGCCTGGTGCGGCTGATTCGCAAGAGCTACGAGTTGCAGGGGCTCATCAGCTTCTTCACCGCGGGCGAGGACGAGTGCCGCGCCTGGACGATTCCGGTGGGCTCGAAGGCGCCGCAGGGGGCCGGGGCGATTCACTCCGATCTGGAACACCACTTCATTCGCGCCGAGACGATTCGCTGGGATACGCTGCTGGCCGCCGGCTCCGAAGCCGCCGCGCGGGCCAAAGGCACGCTGCGCCTGGAAGGCAAGGAGTACGTGGTGCAGGATGGCGACGTGATGCACATCCGGCATTCTGGGTAGGGTTGCTGCAAATATTCGTCAACGGAGGCCTATTGCGATGCGTTTGCTTTGAAAGGGCACGACTTCAGTCGTGCAGCTGGATGGTTAAATGAAGTTATGGGCTTTAGCCCCTGAGGGAAGTTGTTCTATATTCGAACAGAAAGGAGGAACAGCTATGCAGAATTGGTGGAAATATTCCCATATGATTTTTATTGGATGCTTTTACGTGCTATGCGTATTGGCGATGTTATATGGAGATCTCCGGTTGAGACATAATTCGTCCAATTTATTGCTTCATATTTCCATTCTAACTAATATTTTCTTTTTACTTGGATTGATATTTTGGTTCGGACCTCGTTGGAAGTATTTCAGATTGAGTTTAGGTATCTTGTTGGTAGTATATTCTCCAATTGGAGCAATTCATTATATTAAAGAAAAACAGATATTTGGTGTTGTTTTCTGCTTATTTTGGTTTTGGTTGGGAATATCTCGGTTTAGAGAAGATAAAGCAAAACTCAAATCACTTTCCAAATCTCAACGGGCAGCGAATCAGCAACAGGAATGAAGTTTTTTGAAAGAGTTTTTCAAATTGCATCCCACAGGGGCTAAAGCCCCAGTCGTTTTTGTGAGACATTTCCGGCACGACTAAAGTCGTGCCCTTTCAAAACATTGGCTTGTTGCAAGTGAGTCAAATGAGTCAGGAAACCCATTGCTGAAGCTCTCGCTGATTCTCGGAACGATTGCCGCGCTGGCCGATGTGGCGGGCGGATTTGTGCTGGTGCGGGCGCGGGGCGTGGAGCGCTATCTGCGCTACTTTGTCGCGCTGGGCGCGGGCTTTTTGATGGCCACGGCGCTGCTGGAAATGACGCCGGAGAGTCTGCGGCTCAGCCCCTCGCTGGGGCCGGTCCTCATCATGGTGGGCTACTGCGTCGTGCATCTGCTGGAGCACACCATCAACGCCCACTTCCACTTTGGCGAGGAGACGCACGAGGGCGAGTTCATCTCGCGCCACACGGGCAACTCGGTGCTCGCCGGTTTGAGCCTGCATGCGCTCTTTGACGGCGTGGCCATCGGCTCCGGCTTTCTGGTTTCAGGCGCGCTGGGCTGGCTGATCTTCTTGGCGATTCTGCTGCACAAGGCGCCGGAGGGCTTCACCATGGCTTCGGTGATGCTCGCCAGCGGGCGCAGCCGGAGCGCGGCTTTGTACTCGGCGGTCGCACTGGCGACGGCGACGCTGGCCGGCGTGCTGGTGATTCAGTTGGTTCCCAGTTGGCTGCCCTTTGGGTTGCCGATCTCGGCGGGGGTGGCGCTTTACGTGGCCGCGACTGACTTGGTGCCGGAGGTCAATCGCGAGCCGGGGATTCGCATGGCGCTGGTCTTCTTTGCCGGCGTGGCGGGCTTTCTGCTGCTGCGGATGCTGCTGCCGGCACTGTGAATTGCACTCAGTTCTTCTCTGACTTCGCCGGACGATCCATCCAAATTCTGTCGCCTTCTTGCGAGTAGCTGTTCCATGCGAGGAGACCGTATACTTGCACCAGTGAAAAATCCTCTGAAAGTCCAGGAGAAAAGGTCCGATATTGCCTGAGAATTCCCTTGCATCCGCTCCCTCCGCGCAAAAACCGCGCCTGGATCGCGCCAGCGGGATTCTGGTTCCGCTGTTGATTCTTGTCTTTCTGGCGCAATGCGCCTGGTTCATCCGCACCCAGTCGTTCACCAACGACGAGCCGGAGCACCTGGTGGCGGGGCTTGAGGCGTGGCGCTTCGGCGAGTTCAAGCAATGGCACGATCAGCCGCCGCTGGGACGCCTGCTCTTTGCGTTGCCGCTCGTGAACACCGACTGGAAGTACCAGTACATCAACGAGCAGGTGCGCCTCGTCTCGCCCGCGCCCGAGGTCTGGCTCTATCGCGCGCGCCCGGTGAATGTGCTGCTGGGCGTATTGCTGCTGCTGCTGCTGTGGGCCACGGCGCGGCGGCTCTTTTCTCCCGCTACGGCGCTCTTTGTGCTGGCGCTGGCGGCGCTTTCGCCCGACCTGATCGCGCACTTCTCGCTGGCCACCATCGATGGCGTGGGCTGCCTATTCATCTTTGCCTGCGCCGTGCAATCGCTGCGCTACCGCCGCAATCCCACGCGCGCCCAAGCGGCGCTTCTCGGCCTGCTGCTGGGCGGAATGCTGCTGGCCAAGTTCAACAGCCCGCCGCTGGTAGCCCTGGCGCTCGCGCTGGTCTTTTTTCTGCGTCGCGGCCCCGGCGGCGATCGGCTGCGCGGCTTTCGCTGGGCGCGCACGGCAGCGGTCTTCAGCATCGCATGCCTAGTGGTTTGGAGCGGCTATTTCTTCCACGTCTCCAGGGTCACATTCGCCGACCAGATGGTGACCATCCACTTTGCCGGCTACACCAAGCTGCTGCAATACGAGATGCCCACGCTGCAAACGCCCATTACGATTTTTTTGCCCGCCTGCGAGTGGCTTACCGGACTGGGGCAGGTGGTGGTGCACAACATCGAGGGCCATCGCAGCTTTCTTCTGGGCCAGTATTCGGCCACCGGCTTCCGGCTCTACTTTCCGCTGGCGATGCTGATGAAGTGGCCGCTGCTGGTGCTGCTGCTGGCCGCGGCAGGAGCTGTTTTGGTGCTGTGGAAGCGCTCGCCCTCACGGCGCAATCTGCTGCTGCTGGCCGCCTTTCCGGCGGTTTATGCTGCCTTTGCCATCACCGCGCACATCGACATCGGCATTCGTCACATGCTGCCGGTTTACCCCTTCCTGCTGCTCTTCGCCGGCGCCTTTGCCGAGTGGGCGCGCGGCTGGCGCTGGACTACGCTTCTGTTGGGCGTTCTATTGCTGGCGCAAGCCGCCGACATCAGTCGCTACGCGCCCGGCTATCTCTCCTACTTCACCGTGCTCGTCAAACCAGCCGACACCTGGCAACTGCTGAGCGACAGCAATACGGACTGGGGCCAGGGTTTGGTGGCGCTGCGGCAGTTTCAGAGTGAGCATCCCGGCGAGCCGCTGCATCTAGCCTACGTCGGCGAGGTCGATCCGGCCTGGTACAACATTCAGTACACCCAGCTCAAGGAGGAAGACCATCCGTCGGGGCTGGTCGTGGTCAGCGCCACGCATCTCTCCGGGCAATTGCTTCAGAACCACCTCGCCTATCGCTGGCTGTTGCGCTACCCGGTCAAGACGATCCTCGACCACTCGCTCTACGTCTTTGACGTGCCACCGGATGCCGCTACGGCGGACGGTCGTCCGTCGAAGTAGTTGCCCCTGTTCTCCGGCTCTCTTTGCTTTGGCAAAGAGAGTCGAAGGCTACAGGATTAGAGCAGCTCTCCTATTTATGTAGAGTGCGGCGTGGACCGGGAGGTCCACGCGACAGCCGGCCAGGAGGCCGGCGCTACCTTTTCTAGCAGCCGCCGGTATCGAGAGCAAAGAAACCGCCGCCCGTTTCCAGGCGGCGTTTTCTTCGGTTGAGAAGCCTGAGATCAGTTGGCTTCCTTGGTTTCAATTCTCATGCCATAGAACGACTTGTGCACGAAGAAGGCCGACACCAGGAAGAAGGCGACTGCCAGGATGTGTGTGAGCAGCGGGTTGCTCGCGCTGAGCGTTACAGCAAGCTCGACAGCCAGCAATCCGAAGAGGGTCGTGAACTTGATAATCGGGTTCATGGCCACAGACGAGGTGTCTTTGAAGGGATCGCCGACGGTGTCTCCGATTACGGTTGCGTCGTGCAGAGGCGTACCCTTCTGCTTCAGGTCAACCTCGACAACCTTCTTCGCGTTGTCCCATGCGCCGCCGGCATTGGCCATGAAGATCGCCTGGTAGAGGCCGAAGATGGCAATCGAGAACAGGTAGCCGATAAACAGGAACGGCTCCATGAACGCGAAGGAAAGCGTGGCGAAGAAGACGGCCAGGAAGATGTTGAACATTCCCTTCTGTGCGTACTTGGTGCAGATCTCCACCACCTTCTTGCTGTCGGTGACTGAGGCCTTCTCCGCGCCTTCCAGATGGATGTTCGCCTTGATGTATTCGACCGCGCGGTAAGCGCCGGTGGTGACCGCCTGCATGGAAGCGCCCGCGAACCAGAAGATGATTGCTCCGCCGCAGATCAACCCCAGCATGAAGGGCGCGTGCAGCAGCGAGAGCTTATTCACGTCCTGGGTCAGCCCGTGGGTCAGAGCCATGATGATCGAAAACGTCATGGTGGTGGCGCCGACGACGGCGGTGCCGATCAGCACCGGCTTGGCCGAAGCCTTGAAGGTATTGCCGGCTCCATCGTTGGCTTCCAGCAGGTATTTTGCGCGTTCGAACTTTGCGTCGATGCCGTATTCCTTCTTCAACTCAGCCTCGATGCCGGGAATAGTTTCAATCAGCGACAGCTCGTAGACGGATTGAGCATTGTCGGTAACCGGACCGTAGGAATCCACGGCGATGGTGACCGGGCCCATGCCCAGGAAGCCGAAGGCGACCAGGCCAAAGGCGAAGACGGCGGGAGCCAGCATCATGAGATCCATGGACCCACCCATGCTGCTGAAGAAGTAGCCCAATCCCATCAGCGCGACCATGCTCAATCCCAGCCAGTAGGCGGAGAAATTGCCGGCCACGAGTCCAGACAGGATTCCCAGGGAGGCTCCACCTTCCTTGGCGGAGGTAACGACTTCCTGCACGTGGGCCGAGTTGGTGGAGGTGAAGACCTTGACCAGTTCGGGGATGAGCGCCCCGGCGAGTGTTCCGCAGGAGATGATGGAAGCCAGCTTCCACCACAGCGTTCCGTCGCCGAGATCAGGAATCATCAGGTAGGAGACGACGTAAGTGAGGGCGATGGAAACGATGGAGGTGATCCAGACCAGCGAGGTCAAGGGCGCCTCGAAGTCCATTTCGTCGGAGTGCGCGTATTTCGCCTTGGCGATTGCGCCATTAAGGAAGTAGGCGGCCGAGCTGGAGACCAGCATGGCCACGCGCATGACGAAGATCCAGACCAGCAGTTGCGCTTGCGTGGTGGGATTTGGGACCGCCAGCAGGATGAAGGTGATGAGGGCCACGCCGGTGACGCCGTAGGTCTCGAAGCCGTCGGCCGAGGGTCCAACCGAGTCGCCCGCATTGTCGCCCGTGCAGTCGGCAATCACGCCGGGGTTGCGCGCATCGTCTTCCTTGATCTTGAAGACGATCTTCATCAGGTCGGCGCCAATGTCGGCGATCTTGGTGAAGATGCCGCCGGCGATACGCAGGGCCGCGGCGCCCAGGCTTTCGCCAATCGCGAAGCCGATGAAGCAGGGGCCGGCATAATCGGCCGGGATGAAGAGAAGGATGAAGAGCATGATGAGCAGCTCGACCGAGATCAGCAACATGCCGATGCTCATGCCCGCCTTCAGCGGAATCTCATGAATTGCATACGGTTTGCCGCGCAATCCCGCGAAGGCCGTCCGTGAGTTGGCAAAGGTGTTGACGCGAATGCCAAACCACGCCACCCCGTAGCTGCCAGCGATGCCGACGAGCGAAAACAGCAGAATGATCGGCAGCGTAACCCAGATCGGTTTATTCGGCACCGGCGCCAGATAGCCGAAGTACAGGGAGATGATAACCGCGATGAAGGCCCAGAGCAGAAGAATGAACTTTCCCTGCGTGATCAGATAGGTTTTGCAGGTCTCATAGATCATTTCGGAGATTTCGAGCATCGATTTATGAACAGGCAGATTCTTCAACTTCTGATAGATCACCAGGCCGAAGATCAGTCCGCCGGCGCAGAAGAGCAATCCCCAGGTCAGCAGGTCATGTCCGTTCATACCGAAGAAGTTCACGAAATGCACGCTCCGCAGATCGGGCAGAATCAGGTTGGCTTCGCCGCCGCCCGCGGCTTGCTGCGCGCCGGCGAATGCGGGCAGCAGCAGCAGGCCCAGCAGGGCCACGATGGCCTTGTACTGACACCGCAGAAAAGTCTTGGCTTGTGCAAAATTGAAGGCCACGAGCAGCGAAAACACACTCACGGCCAGAAAGCAATACACCCAATACTGAGCAGTCACAATTCCTCCCAAAGCGAAATGTTGATGGTTGGTCTAGAACGATCTGGAAAACGCTACGATCTTTCTCCAGAAAAAGGGTCATCCGAAGGCTATCACCCGAATGGAGCACTGTCGAGTGACAGCAATCACAGCAAGTGCGAAGGCGCTTCCGGGAACGGGAAGCGAACACCTGGGCGTAAGCAAAATGGGAGCATCTCCAGCTACTCGACGGGAATCTCGATCTTGTCATCGGGGAGCGGGAGCTGGAGGTTCTGGACGACACGATTGCGCATCTTGCCGCCGGGGAGCGGATGCAGCATGAAGAGCACCAGGAGGTTGCGGTCCGGGTCGTCGAGGGCGCGGAAGCTGGCGGCCTGCTCCAGCGAAAAGTGGGCGTGAAGGTCTTCGAGTGTGCCTGGATCGAGGCTGTTCCAGGCGGCATACCAGCCGGGGTGGTAACGGGCTAGCTTCGCCGGCAGGGCTTGCGTGCCGAAGTCGTCGCACAGGGTGGGCAGGTGGGTAAACAGGGAGATCTGGTCGCCGCTGCTCGAGACCAGAAGCCGGTGGCCGTTGGGGTGAGCATCGATGTACTGTGTGAGCCGCTGGGCAGCTTCGAGATAGGTGTACTCGGAGTGAGCGGCGTAATTCAGCGTCTGCAGGCCGTTGAAGACCGCAACCAGGGCGGCTACGGCGACGACGGTCCAGCCGAGCCGGCGCCACCAGATTCCGCTCGCCGGAGCCAGCAGCGCCTCCGCTGCCTGCGCCACCACAAAGAAGCTGAAGAATGCCACCACGGCATAGTAGCGGGGTTGAGGGTGATTCTGGCAAGTCATGAAGAGAATGTAGCCGGCGATGGCCAAAATGGATGCGCCGAAGACGGGGTCGAGCAGCAGTTTGCGGCCCCAGCTCTCGCCCAGCGCAGCTCTGGGCAGAAGAGCGGCCACCATCGCGCCCAAAACCAACAGCCCCGCCAGCGGAATCAGGATGTGGTCCACCCACAGCCCGCCGTGGAAGGACCACCACAGGCTGAGCAGCGGCCAATAAAACTCCTTCGGCTTGACGTAGGTATTGATGAAAAGAAGGTACTTGTAATCGGCGAAGAGGCCAAAGCGGACGACCAGCGCCATCCACAGGCCGAACGACACGGCAAATGCGCCCAGGGCGGCGGAAGCGCATCGCAAAGCTTGTCTTCGATTCTGCCAGAGCGGCAACACCATCGCCCAGCCCAGCGCCGGCAGCAGAAAGACGGCGGTGGTTTTGGTCAGCATCATCAGCGTGAAGAGCAGGCCGATGAGGGCGGACGCGGCGGCAGAGCGGCGCAAACGGGGCAGGCGGATGGCCAGATTCAGCGTCGCCAGGGTGAGAGAGAGCAGCAGCGGCTCCAGAATCGCCAAGCGGCTGAAGCAGTAAAGGAACGGGCTGGTGACGATCAGCGTGAGGGCCATGAGCGACTTCCAGCGCGTCCTGAGCAGCAGGGAACTCAAGAGCAGATTGCAGAAGAAGAAGCCGACGGCCAGCCCACGCGCGGCTTGAATCGAGACGCCCGTAAAGAAGAAGAGTACCCACTCCAGAAACGGCCAAACGGGCACTGCGGGGGCGGGGTTGAAGTCGCCGGCTAGATACCAGTTGCCAAAGAGATGGGCGCGAATGGCGGCGTTGCCATACCAGCCCTCGTCGGTGTACTTGGCCCAGTCCATGAACCAGGGCGAATGGCTGGGAAAGTCGGCGCTGAGATGCAGGGCGTGGAGGAGCGCGAAGCAGCCGAGGACGGCCACCCAAAGGGCGTAGAGCCAGCGCTTCCGCACGGTCGTCAAGGCCTGTCTCCTCACGCGAGCCGCAAACTCCGGCTCCTGATGGTATTCCCCCGCAGGCGAAGATCGGTAAAGCCGCAATGAATGTGGCCTCAGAGCCTGGGAGGGGATAAATCGAGTATAGCGGAGTGGCGGTGATGCGGCCTCGCCAAAACAATATTGGAGTAAGATGGGATTCAAGGGGGAGCCATGGCAGCCGCGACAACCTTTGTCACCGTGGAAGAATACTTGCGCAGCTTCTTCGAGCCGGACGCCGAGTACGTCGAGGGCGAGATCGAGGAGCGAAACTTGGGAGAATACGATCACTCCACTTGGCAAAAAGCACTTGTTTTCTGGTTTGAACTGCAAGCGCGCAAGGCCCAAATTCGCGTCTGTCCCGAACTGCGGGTTGAGGTTGCGTCCAACTGTTTTCTTGTTCCCGATGTGACGCTGCTGGACCGCAACCAGCCCATCGAGCAGATCGTCACTCATCCGCCTGTCGCAGTCTTCGAGATTCTCTCGCCTAAAGATGCGCTCAAGCGCGTGATGGCCAAGTGCGGAAGATATGAGCGCATGGGCATTCGAACGATTCTGGTGATAGACCCGGACGGCCCCAAGTATCGCTATCTTGCCGGCCGGCTGGAGCCGCTGGAGCAGCGCGCCTTCGAGATTCCCGGCAGCTCCGCCCGCTTCGACCTGGACGAGATCGAGAAGCTGCTAGATTGAGTTCTGAGACTGGGCGAAGATGTTCTATCGGATGAGCGAACGTGGGCCAAGAGGCCCACGAACCAGCCGGCCGGGAGGCCGGCGTTCCATTTTCTGAACGCGCGGCCTCAATCGTGCTTCCACCATGCGGCAAAATCCTGCAATCCGCCCGATTCTTGCGCAAACTCCAATACGCTGCGTAGAATGTCTTTGTTTGTTTTCGAGGAGAATCAGCATGAGGAACAACAAATTAGCATTTAGGGCCATTCTTGCTGCCGTCTTGGCGTTGGCCACTCTCTCTTTACCGGCGCTGTGTCAGAACGCCGTTCCTCAAAAGGCCTCGCCGCTGATGCCTCTGCTCAGCCGCTTCACCGCCGCCGATGTGCCGACATTGGCTCCCACCGAGACCGAGGTCGCACCGCTTGTCTGGGACAAGCCAATTCCTGCCGGCCTGCCGGGCAACGGAATCGCCCAGCATCCCATGCTCTATATCGGCGAAGGCTATAACAAGATCTTCGTCGTCAACAACGGCAAGATCATCTGGACATATTCAACCGGCGGCGGCTGGGAGTACGACGATGCGTGGATGCTCTCCAACGGCAACATTCTCTTCACTCGCATGCAATACATCGCCGAGGTCACGCCCAACAAGAAAGTCGTCTGGCGTTACGACGCGCCCAAGGGAAGCGAGATCCACGCCAGCCAGCCCATCGGCCTCAACAAGGTGATGTTTATCATCAACGGCCTGCCGCCCCAGCTGATGGTGGTCAACATCAAGACCAAGAAGGTTGTCGTCAAGCACGAGCTGCCCGCGCCCAGCAAGACAGGGATGGTCCACGGCCAATTTCGCCGCGCGCGCTACACCGCGCAGGGAACCTATCTGATTCCCTTTCTGGAGATGAACCAGGTTGTCGAGTACGACAAGCGCTTCAAGGAGATTTGGCGCTACGACGTCAAGTCTCCCTGGGCCGCTATCCGCCTTCAGAATGGCAACACTCTGATTACCGACGAGCAGGATATTCTCACCCGCGAGGTCAACCCGCAAAAGAAGACGGTCTGGGAGCTGCGGCCCAGCGAGCTGCCGGAGGCCTATCGCTTCATCAACACGCAGAGCGCCACTCGCCTGGCCAACGGCAACACCATCTTCTGCTCGCGCGGCGGCGATGTTCACGGGCCGCAACTGGTCGAAGTGACGCCGGAGAAAAAGGTCGTCTGGGTTCTGCAGGACTGGGCCGACTTCGGTCCGGCCTCCGCGGTTCAGATTCTCGACGAGCCGGGCAAGCCGGAGATTCCAGGCCAGTCGCAGCACTGACGCGAGCGCAGAGTCAGGCGCGCACCCTGCGCCATTGTCAACAACGCTCTGTTGCCCCAGACCCGGATTATCGGAGCCTGGGAATCGTTTCTTGACGCCGGAGTGCGTCCGGAGTAGCGACAAATCAGGCGAAGGCACGCTTTGGCGGGTTGCAGGACTGGAATCGACGAGAATGGCCCAATGTTGCCGGGGCCGCACCTGCCACTTAAATGGAAAAGTGTTCTAAAGAGAACTTAATATTCTGCGACCCTGGAATAGCCTATGCACAGTTGTAGGCAACTTGGTGTTGCAATCGCACCATGACAGAGTTACACGAAGTTCACGGCGCCCAAGGCGCCGGCGCCTTATCCGTAGCGCTGTTTGCCCCGGACGAACCGCGCCGCAAGGAAATAGCCGGTGTTCTTGCTGCATGTCCAGGGGTGCGCGTTCAGGAGTTTTCTTCCTACCCTGCCGACCCCGACGAGATACACAAGATGCTTGAGGAGCATCACGGAGTCGTTATCGTCGACCTGGACGGCAACCCGGAACTTGCCCTCAACATTGTGGAGAGCATCTGCGACGATGGCTCCCGGACCGTGATGGTATTTTCGGCGCAGGCTGATAAGGAACTGGTAGTGCGGTGCATGCGTGCTGGCGCCCGCGAGCTTCTCTATCTGCCTATCACCGCCGCCGATATGGCTGATGCACTGGCTCGCATCACAGTCCGTCTTCCTGGGTCTCACCCCGCCAAAAGGAAAACCGGCCAATTATTCGTGTTTATAGGCGCCAAGGGCGGCTGCGGAGTCACAACCGTCGCCTCCATATTCGCGGTATTGCTGGCACAGGAGTCTCGCGAGAAGACCCTGTTGATCGACCTTGGCATCCCACTGGGAGACGTGGCGATCAATCTCGGTATCTCCGCCAAGTTCTCGACAGACAGCGCATTTCAGGATACCAGTCGGCTTGATGCGAATTTTCTCGCTTCGCTGCTGACCATGCATTCCTCGGGGTTATTCGTACTCGCGGCACCGGGGGAGTTCCCACGGAGCGAGGCCACCGTGGAGGCTGTCAATAAACTGCTGGCAGTCGCCCGCCAGAGCTTCGATTACGTGGTGGTAGATGC
>Ga0302320_10005609_pt1 | contig 28082 bp, 22 predicted proteins | sample Bog_T0_3_FD_202130 | JGI IMG/M metagenome (GOLD analysis project Ga0302320, IMG submission 202130) | Peat permafrost microbial communities from Stordalen Mire near Abisko, Sweden - Bog_T0_3 | ecosystem: Environmental > Terrestrial > Soil > Wetlands > Peat | place: Sweden: Abisko, Stordalen Mire...
ACTCGCGGCTGCAGTGGATGCAATCGGTGGTGAAATGCACGCATTACATTGCCGGTGCCAGCGAGAAAGATTATCTTCACCCGGAAGAAACACCGGAAATTACCTTTGTCACCCGTGATGCCATTGACCGCTCCGATGAAGCGTACAACTATAGTGGCACGGGCGTCTCGCCCGTGTGATTTCATTATGTATAAAATTTCTTCATCTTCAACGCACGGGCGGGACGCCCGTGCCACTACGCTGCTCGCCTTCGGCGCGCATCCTGACGATATCGAATTCGGTTGCGGCGGCGTGATGGCACGCGAAACCAAGGCCGGGCGGACCGCGCATAGTGGCACGGGCGTCTCGCCCGTGTGATTCCAGTATGCAAAAAATTTCTTCATCTTCAACGCACGGGCGGGACGCCCGTGCCACTAGGCTGCTCGCCTTCGGCGCGCATCCCGACGACATCGAATTCGGCTGCGGCGGCGTGATCGCACGTGAAACCGAGGCCGGGCGGACGGCGCATTTTGTTGTCTGCTCCCATGGCGAAGCCGGCAGCTACGGTACGCCCAGGCAACGCATTGCGGAGGCGAAAAAATCCGCGCCGCTGCTCGGGGCGTCCATTGAATTTCTCAAGCTCGATGGCGACGCGCATCTGGAAATTCGCGCCGCCCACGCCATCAAGCTGGCCGGGATTTTTCGCCGCGTGCGGCCGGAAATTGTTTTGGCGCCCAGTTGCGTGGAAAACCAGCATCCCGATCATGCCCGCCTGGGCAGATTGGTGCGTGATGCCGCGCGCCTGGCCCGGTTTGGCGGCTTGAAGGAATTGCGGAGCCAGCCACCACACGCCATTGGCCAGCTTTTCTATTATGCCGTGACACCCGAAGCCGAACCGCGCGACATTACTCCAGTCCTGATTGATGTCTCCACCGCTGCGATTCTTGCCTGGACTGAAGCCATGCAGGCACACATTTCACAAACCTCCGCCCGCAAATATGTTGAGCTGCAATTGACGCGCGCCCGCATGTGGGGCTTGCGCGGCGGCGTTGAAAATGCGATCGCGCTGTTCCCCAACGAGCCGCTGGTATTTGATTCCCTCGCGCAAACCCGCCGCGGGGCCCGAAGTTTTTGACCTGAATTACCCATGGAAAACGGGCGTCCACTAAAAATCGGCATCACGTGTTATCCCTCGGTGGGCGGCAGTGGAATTCTGGCATCGGCGCTCGGCGAAGAACTGGCGCGGCGCGGACACGAGGTCCATTTCATCAGCTACGAAAGGCCGTTCCGCATGCCGGCCGTTGCGCCACGGCTTTTCTTTCATCCCGTGGTCATCAATGATTACGGCCTCTTTAAATACCCGGATTACACGCTGCCCCTCTCGGTCAAGATGGCGGAAGTCAGCCGCGATCATCAACTCGACGTGCTGCATGTGCATTACGCGGTGCCTCACGCCACCGCTGCCATGCTCGCCCGCTCCATGTTGCCGCCCGATCAGCAACCCCGCGTTGTCACCACGTTGCACGGCACGGACACCACCCTGCTCGGCTACGATCCCGGTTATGGTCCGGCCATTCATCATGCGCTGACCCATTCAGATGCGGTCACGGTGGTTTCCAATTTTTTGAAACTGGAAACTCAACGCGTCCTTGGCTTCAACGGACCGATGGACGTCATCCACAATTTCTTTGAACCGCGTCCGCCCCGGCGCTCGCCGGAGGAAGTACGCAACGAACTGGGTTTGCGCGATGAGGTGCTGGTGTTTCACTCCTCCAATTTACGCCCGGTGAAACGGATTGATTTGCTGTTTGAAACCTTGGCGCGGATCCGCCCCCGCGAAGCTTTCAAGCTGCTGATTCTGGCGGGTGGAAATTTTGCGCCCTTTGTTGCCGAGATGTACCGGCTGGGATTGGAAGACCGGATTATCATCCGGGAGAACGTCCCGGATATTGAAGATTACCTCCAGGCAGCCGACCTGGGATTATTCACTTCCGAATCGGAAAGTTTTTGTTTAAGCATCCTCGAAGCCATGTGTTTTGGCTGCCCGAGCGTTGCACCCCAGGTCGGCGGAATTCCTGAAGTCGTCCAGGACCAAATCACCGGCTTGCTGGTTCCCTTCGGCGAGGTGGAGAAACACGTCCTCGCTGTGGAAAGTTTGATTGAAAACCCGGCGTTGCGCAAAAAAATGGGAGATGCGGCCAAGATGCGCGCCCGCGAATTGTTTTCCGCCAGGTCAATCGTTCCCCAATACGAAGCACTTTATCGCCGCGTTTGCGCGTAGGGGGTACGCCAGCACTTCCTGATTTAACAGGAGGTCGCGGAGGAAACGGAGGAGAGATTATGTTTCTCTGTGTTTTCTGTTTGCTGCTATAAACCGGTTCCGCTCTATCGCCGGTAGTAGCACAGATACGCCACGTCCCCGGCTGCCTCGACTTCAAACTTCACGTGGGGCGGCACCACGAAGTGCTGTCCCTTCCCGTAGCTTTTCCAGTCGCCACCGGGCAGTCTGGCCTTGAGGGTGCCAGCCACGACATGCATGTGCTCTTCGCAATCCGTTCCAAAGCTGTACGGGCCCGGTTCAATGACGCCCACGGTGGCGGGGCCATCGGGGGTGGTGACGGCCAGGCTTTGAACTTTTCCTTCGAAATAAGAATTATGCTTCATGCGCTGTTTTAATGCCGGTTTTAGCTCTGATTGACAATACAAACCTCATGCTGGACATGAAATCATCACGATTTGAAATGACTGTTGAAATTTCCCCTTATACAACCTCTTGAAAAAAAGCGCGTTCTAATGCAAAAACACCATTATTTTTGAAAACATTTATTGCACATGGAGGAAAATCGAGTAAAAAATAAGTGAACGCAGGCTTATATGCCGAACGATGAGCAGTAACCTAAACAAAAATACTAATAACCGGCCCGAAACATCTTTGATTTCCGCTCCGCCGAAACAGGGACTTTACGACCCGCAATTCGAGCACGACGCTTGCGGCCTCGGTTTCGTCGTCAACATGAAGGGCACGAAATCCCACCAACTGGTGTCGGATGCCCTGATGATTCTCGTCAACCTGGACCATCGCGGTGCCGTCGGCTGCGAGCCAAACACCGGCGACGGCGCGGGCATCCTCATCCAGGTGCCGCATGAATTTCTTTCCGCGGAGGCTGTCAAGCTGGGTTTCACCATCCCGGCGGCGGGTCAATATGGCGTCGGCCAGTTGTTCCTACCCCGAAATGCGGCGGAGCGCGAGCTCGCCACGGCTGAACTGGCCAAAATTATCGCCGCCGAAGGCCAGACCGTGCTCGGCTGGCGAGACGTGCCCACGGATAATTCTTCGCTCGGCAAAACGGCCGTGGCTTCCGAACCGCACATGGCCCAGGTGTTCGTGGGCCGCAATCCCGCCGTTACGGATGACGAGGCGTTTGAGCGCAGACTTTATATCATCCGCAAGCTGGCGGAACAGCGCATCCGTTATTCCGGCAAAATCCCCGGTGGAAAATGGTTCTACGTTTCCAGCCTGTCCGCGCGCACGCTGACCTACAAGGGCATGTTGATGTCCGAGCAGGTGGAAAAATATTACCCGGATTTGCGCGAAGAATCCGTCGTCACCGCCCTGGCGCTGGTCCACTCGCGTTTTTCCACCAACACGTTCCCCAGTTGGGACCGCGCGCATCCAAACCGGTACATCGCGCATAACGGCGAAATCAACACCTTGCGCGGCAACGTCAACTGGATGCATGCGGCGCAGGCGAACTTCAAGTCCGCCGTGTTTGGCAGCGAAATCAAAAAAGTTATCCCCGTCATCAACACGGACGGCAGCGACTCCGCGCAGTTCGACAACTGTCTGGAACTGCTGGTAATGGCCGGTCGCGAATTGCCGCACGCGATGATGATGATGATTCCCGAGCCATGGGAAAATCACGAGAGCATGGACCCGGCGCGCCGCGCGTTTTATGAATTTCATTCGTGCCTGATCGAGCCATGGGATGGACCGGCCTCCATGGCATTTACCGACGGCATCCGCATTGGCGCCTGCCTGGACCGGAACGGTCTCCGTCCGTCGCGCTATTATGTTACCAAGGATGACGTGGTTATCATGGCATCCGAAGCGGGCGTGCTGCCGGTGGCCCCGGAACGCATTGCCGTCAAGGGCCGTTTACAGCCCGGAAGAATGTTCCTCGTGGACACGCGCGAAGGCCGCATTATTGCCGACGAGGAGCTGAAGAAGAAATACGCCAGCGAACATCCCTATCAAGAATGGCTGGACCAGCATCACGTTCTCTTGGACAAAATGCCGGACCCCTCGGAACATACCGAACCGTCGCACCGGAAAATTTTGCAGTCCCAACAAGTCTTCGGCTACACCTTCGAGGATTTGCGGTTCATTATTGGGCCGATGGCCAAAGATGGCCAGCAACCCCTTGGCTCCATGGGCACGGACACGCCCCTGGCGGTGCTCTCAGACAAGCCGCAGTTGATCTATAATTATTTCAAGCAGTTGTTCGCGCAGGTCACGAACCCGCCCATAGATCCCATTCGCGAGGAGATCATCACCTCCACGTTTACCATGTGCGGTTCTCGTGGCGGCCTGCTGAACCCCGGCCCCCAAAGCTGCGCGCTTATCCGGCTCGAACAGCCCATCCTCACCAACGACGAACTGGACAAGTTGCGCTTTATTGACCGTCCTGGTTTCAAGTGCGAGACGCTTTCCATTTTGTTCAAGGCCGACGAGGGCGTCAAAGGTTTGGAAGCCGCCTTGGAAAAACTGTTCACCGATGCCGACGCGGCGGTGAAGGACGGTGCGAACATTCTGATTTTGTCCGACCGCCACGTGTCCCATGAAATGGCGCCCATCCCCGCCCTGCTCGCCACCGCCGGGCTCCATCATCATCTCATACGCACCGGCAAGCGCGGACGCACCGGACTCGTGCTCGAATCCGGCGAACCGCGCGAAGTGCATCATTTCGCCCTGCTCATCGGTTATGGCTGCAGCGCCATCAACCCCTACCTGGCCTATGAGACGATTGATGACCTCATCCAGGAAGGTCTGATTGAAAAACTTGATCATAAGACCGCGGTTAAAAAATATATCAAGGCCGCCATCAAAGGCGTGGTGAAGACCATGGCCAAGATGGGCATCTCGACCATCCAAAGCTATCGCGGCGCGCAGATCTTCGAGGCCGTCGGCCTGAACAGCGAAGTGGTGAACAAATATTTCACCTGGACGCCGTCGCGCATCCAGGGCGTGGGCTTGGACGTCATCGCTGCCGAGGCGCTCGCGCGTCACCAGCGGGCTTTTCCGCGCGAGGCGGTGAACACGGAACTTGATGCCGGCGGCCAATATCAATGGCGCGACGGCGGCGAGTATCACTTGTTTAATCCGCAGTCAATTCACAAGCTGCAAACCGCCTGCCGCACCAACAGCGAAAAAATTTACCGCGAATACGCCGAACTGGTGAACAACCAAGCGAAGCATCTTTGCACCCTGCGCGGCTTGCTCGACTTCAATCTCGCCGAGCATCCAGTACCGATTGACGAAGTTGAGCCGGTCGAGGAAATCGTCAAGCGCTTCAAGACCGGCGCCATGAGCTACGGCTCCATTTCAAAGGAAGCCCATGAAACGCTCGCCATTGCCATGAACCGCATTGGCGGCCGTTCGAACACCGGCGAGGGCGGAGAAGATCCGGATCGCTACATCCTGATGCCCAACGGCGACTCGAAAAACTCAGCCATCAAGCAGGTGGCCAGCGGGCGGTTTGGCGTCACCAGTTTTTATCTCGTCAATGCCAAGGAGCTCCAAATCAAGATGGCCCAGGGGGCCAAGCCGGGCGAAGGCGGCGAATTGCCCGGCAAGAAGGTCTTTCCCGCGATCGCCAAGGTGCGTGGCACCACTGCGGGTGTCGGTTTGATTTCGCCGCCGCCGCACCATGACATTTACTCCATCGAAGATTTGGCGGAGTTGATCCACGACCTGAAGAATTCCAACCGCGACGCGCGTATCAGCGTCAAGCTCGTCGCCGAAGTGGGCGTGGGCACGATTGCCGCCGGCGTTGCGAAGGCCCATGCGGACGTGGTGCTGATTTCCGGCCACGACGGCGGCACCGGGGCCTCGCCGTTGTCCTCCATCAAACATGCGGGTGGGCCGTGGGAGCTTGGCCTGGCTGAGACCCACCAGACGCTCGTCCTGAATAACCTTCGCAGCCGCATTTATGTGGAAGCGGACGGCCAGTTAAAAACTGGCCGTGATGTGGCCGTGGCCGCATTGCTCGGCGCCGAGGAATTTGGTTTTGCCACCGCGCCGCTCGTCGTGATGGGTTGCATCATGATGCGCGTCTGCCATCTGAACACCTGCCCTGTGGGAGTGGCGACGCAGGACCCGCGCCTGCGAAAACGTTTTACTGGTGAAGCCGACCATGTGGTAAACTTCATGCGCTTCATCGCGCAGGAACTTCGCGAGATCATGTCCAAGCTCGGCTTTCGCAAGCTTGAAGACATGGTTGGCCGTACGGACAAATTGGTTCCGTGGAAGGCCATTGAGCATTGGAAGGCACACGGCCTGGACCTCACGCCGATTTTGCATCAGCCCAAAGTGGCGGCGGACGTGGGCCGCTTCCGCCAGCACGCCCAGGATCACGGCTTGGAAAAATCCCTGGACGTGACCAAGCTCCTTGACCTCTGCCAGCCGGCGATTGAGCACGGCCACAAGGTGCGTGCCGACGTGGATATTCGCAACGTCAACCGCGTCGTCGGCACGATTGTTGGCAGCGAGATAACCAAGAAGCACGGGCCGAATGGCCTGCCCGAAGACACGGTGCATTTGAAATTCCACGGCAGCGCCGGGCAGAGTTTTGGCGCGTTTGTGCCCAAAGGCATGACGTTGGAACTGGAAGGCGATGCGAATGACTATTTCGGCAAAGGCCTGAGCGGCGGCAAACTCATCGTTTATCAGCCCAAAGCCTCGACGTTTGCGTCGAAGGATAACATTATCATTGGCAACGTCGCGCTCTACGGCGCCACGGCGGGCGAAATCTTTGTCTGCGGCATGGCGGGCGAACGTTTCGCGGTCCGCAACTCCGGCGTGAACGCCGTCGTCGAGGCCGTCGGCGACCATGGTTGTGAATACATGACTGGTGGCCGCGTGGTGATCCTGGGCAGGACCGGCCGTAATTTTGCCGCGGGCATGAGCGGTGGCATTGCTTACGTGCTCGACGAGGAAGGCGATTTTCACACGCGCTGCAATATGGAATTGGTCGGCCTGGAAAAACTGGAAGACGCGGATGAAATCGAAGACCTTTGGAAATTAATCCAGCGTTATCAAAGCTATGCCAAGTGCAAACGCGCCGAAAAAATCCTTAACGAATGGCCGCAATACGTGCCCAAATTCGTCAAGGTCATGCCGCAGGATTACAAGCGCGTCCTGACTTCCCTCAAAAGAATTGAGTCGCAGGGCCTGAGCGGCGATGACGCCATCATGGCCGCGTTCGAGGAAAACGTGAAGGGTGGCCATTGAAAATGAAGAGCCATATCACAGCCCGGCCGTCGCGCACCAATGCGCTTCTTCATCGAAAAAGCCGCGCCCGTTTTGCTCCGGCCCCCAGGATGTTGGAACCGCGCGGCGAATTGTGGACTGACAGTGAATTGCTTACCCTGGGAAGTGATACTGGCGCAAAATATGAATTGTGGAACGGGAAAGTGGTTTCTATGCCCCCTGCTGGAATCAAACATGGTGTCATCATCGCGCGGCTGATGGCGTATCTGGGGATTTATGTCCAACAACACAAACTTGGCGAATTGCTGGACGGCCAGACTGGTTTTCGTCTGAGTGTGGAAGATTGTTTTGCGCCGGACATTTCTTTTGTAAGCCGCGAACGGCTTAAGCTCATCCAACCCATCACCGAAAAACTATTTCACGGCGCGCCAGATTTGGCTGTTGAAGTTTTGTCGCCCGGTGATTCCGTTTCCAAAACCGAACGCAAGCTGGCGCTTTATTTGAATTATGGTTCGCGCCTCGCGTGGCTGATTGATGCCAGGAACAAAACGGTGCGGGTTTACCGGCCCGGCGAAAATTTTGAGTTATTGGACAGCGGGCGGTGGCTAACGGGAAATTCCGTCGTGCCCAATTTTCGTCTGTCGCTTGCAAAACTTTTTGAAGGAATTTAAACCATGGGAAAACCCACCGGATTTTTAGATTTTAAACGAGAACTGCCGAAAGACCGCTCGCCGCTCGGGCGCGTGGCCGATTGGAAGGAATTCCACGAGCACATGCCCGAGGCCGACCTGAAGAAACAGGGCGCGCGCTGCATGGATTGCGGCATTCCGTTCTGCCATACCGGCCAGCTGGTCAGCGGCATGGCCAGCGGCTGCCCGATTCACAACCTCATTCCCGAATGGAACGACCTCGTCTATCGCGGGTTGTGGAAGGAAGCGCTGGAGCGCCTCCATAAGACGAATAATTTTCCGGAGTTCACCGGGCGCGTCTGCCCCGCACCGTGCGAAGGCTCGTGCGTTCTCGGCATCAACGATCCGCCCGTTACCATCAAGAACATCGAGAACAGCATCATTGACCACGGTTGGGCCAATGGCTGGGTCAAACCCGAGATGCCGAAGCTGCGCACCGGCAAAAAGGTCGCCATCATCGGCTCTGGGCCGGCAGGCATTTCCGCCGCTGCGCAATTGAACCGCGCCGGCCACGAGGTCACCATCTTCGAGCGCGCCGACCGTCCGGGCGGTTTGCTCATGTATGGCATCCCCAACATGAAGCTGGACAAGCAGGAAGTCGTGATGCGCCGCATCCATTTGCTGGAGCAGGAAGGCATTAAATTTGTCTGCAATACGGAAGTGGCAAAAGCCGAAACTCACGGGCAGGATGCCCGTGCCACTACAATTTATCCGGCGGCTAAATTGGTGAAGGAATTCGACGCCGTCATTCTGGCCACGGGCGCTACCAAGCCACGCGACCTGCCCATCCCCGGTCGCGAGTTTAAGGGCGTTCACTTCGCCATGGATTTTCTCACCGCCAACACCAAGGCCATCCTCGATGACCACAAGAATGGCAGTTTCATTGACGCCACTGGCAAGGACGTCGTGGTCATCGGCGGCGGCGACACCGGCACGGATTGCGTGGGCACCTCCATGCGGCATGGCTGCAAATCGCTCGTCCAGGTGGAAATTTTGCCCAAACCGCCCCTCGAACGCACCAAGGACAATCCCTGGCCTGAATGGCCCAAGACCCTCAAGGTGGATTACGGCCAGGAGGAAGCCGCTGCGAAATTCGGCGATGACCCCCGCGTCTATCTGACCACCGCCACGAAATTCGACGGCGATTCACACGGCCACGTCACGGCCGTTCACACCGTGCAAGTCGAGTGGACCCGCAACGACAAGGGACAGTACGTTCCCAAAAACGTTCCCGGCTCAGAAAAAGTGTTGCCCGCCCAGCTCGTCCTGCTCGCCATGGGCTTTCTCGGGCCGGAACAACCGCTGCTTGACGCGCTTGGCGTTGAACGCGACTCCCGCAGCAACGCCAAGGCGGAGTTCGAGAAATATCAAACCAATCTCAAGGGCGTCTTTGCCTGCGGCGACTGCCGCCGCGGCCAAAGCCTCGTCGTCTGGGCCTTCAACGAAGGCCGTGGCGCCGCCCGCGAATGCGACCGCTACCTCATGGGCACAACGGACTTGCCGTGAGCCTGTTTTCAAATCGCAGACGGAGTGCGGCTGTGTCGGAAACAGCCGCAGCACCCTCCCAACCGTCACCTATCTCCGGGACGTGACCACTCGGCTGCCCGACATGAGAACCGCCACAAAGTTTCGGATTGAGAGCAAAAGTATTTCCTGCGGAGAATAAACGTTGGATGGCTTGATCCCGCGATTCACATCTATTGCACCCGTAATAGATAAAACAGTTGAGGATCATTCGGCACGGTTGGGTTGGTTAAATAAAAGTTGCCATTGCCATCAAACTGATTGGTGAGGACCCGTGTCCACTCGGTCAACGGGATGGTTATATTTGTCGAGGCCAAAAGACAATAATTCGCGTTGGCAGTGGAATTAGAATTGAGGCAGGCTGAGCTTGCCAGCGGTGAAATAGAGCATGGTAATCAAATGGGTGGTGGAGCGATAACCCCGTGCCTTGCGCTTGGTAGCGCTAAAGACGCTGTTGAGACCTTCCATGAAGGCATTGGTCAAGTGCCATTTCCAATGCGCCAGAATACCGGCCAAATGGTTTTCGATCATTTGGGCCAACTTGACCATGGAAGCAAAAAGGCCGCCCTTGTAAAACCGGGCGACCCAGCGCACCCAGCGCAGCCAGACTTGGAAGCGCCGCCGGGCCGTGGTCGCGTCGGCCGCTCGATAGATGTCCTGTAGCACCAGCCGCATTTGATACGCCTTGGCGGTGGCCAGATTTTTGTGCTCGATTTGGGCCAGACGGGCTTGTTCCGCCCCGGTCAGATTCGCCGGGTTTTTACGCCGGAGCCATTGGCTCCGGCGTAGTGCCACCCAGGCGTCGGCACCGCCGGTCCGCGCTTCGACACGCCGCACCAGGTCCACGGCCTTGTTGGCGTTTTGGATCACATGGAACTTGTCGAAGACCACTTGCGCGTTGCGGCAGTTGGCGGCTACTCCCGCCTTATAGGCCGGACTCAGGTCCATGCTGACCTGCGTAATGGCCTGCCGGTGGCCATTGTGCTTTTCCAAGGCTTCCAGAAAAGCCACCCAAGATTCTTTGTCGTTGCCTTCGACGGCGAAGAGCACCCGCTTGCGTATCAGATCGGCAAACACGGTGATGTATTCCTGCCCCTTGCGCACATTCATTTCGTCAACTCCGACACAACACACGTTGCAAAAGTCCGCCTGGGCATACGCCGCGTCCACCTGCCGGAAGAGCATCCGCCACAACCGCGTGTCCGTTTCGGCCACCGCCTCGGCCACCTTGCTCATGGGCATCTCCCGCACCAACAGCAGGGCGAAGGCTTCAAACTCCTTGGTGAAGTGCGTGCTCAAGCCTTCCCAAGGCGGCCGCACTCGGAAGACATGGCCGCACTGGCGGCATTTGCCCCGCGGCAGACGGCAGGTGATCTCGCAGCAATGCTGGAAAACATTCAAATGCCGCCACGTCAGCAGTTCGGTGTGGTCGTAGCAGGAAACCAGACCGCCATCTTTAGGACAACGCACCAGTTCCCACAGCTTGGCCGTCTCGCGGATCTCCAAGAAGACCGTCCCGCTCTCCTGCTCAAACCGGCTCTCCACCACTTCCCAGTTCAATCCCAAACCCAGCAGTTCATGAAATAATTTTTCAGGCGTCATGCCCACAGCCTATCCCACCCTTATCCCCATTCCACCGAAAACAGCGAACCTGGAAAAAGCCTAACCGGCTCTTTAACTGGCCGGAATCGAAGCGCTCGTGGGCCGTCCGGCAGAGTGTTCAACGCCATCCCGTAAAGTAATCATTGCCCTTGGTTGACTTGTTTATTCCAGGGAGTTCAGCGATAGATGCCATATATTCAGCCTCCATTTTGGGGTGGTAATGGAACTGGGCAAAAAGTTTGATCGCTCTGCTTTTCCACATTAAAAAAACCGCCAGAAACCCGATCTGGCGGCCTTAGAATTGCGGAGGAAAAGATGACCGCAAATCTGAACAAGGCAGGCGAAACAGCAACCAACGCCCGCCGCATTGACCATAACATGTTCAGTTTTTTTGAAGTCAACCAAGTTTCCCATCTCACTGCATTTTTTTCAATTTGTGCGGCTCCTGGGTGGCGTTGGTGGCGGTGCAGTTTGATTGCCGCCTGAACCATTCACCACCGGGCCGGTGGTTGGCACAATTACTGGGAAGGGCAGATCGTCGGGCTGAACTGGAAGATTGGCTTGCATGGGAGGAAGGAAGATAAGGTTCTCGGGCAGGGTTTTATTGCCCAAGATGCTCTTCCATTGTCCCCTGCTGTTTCGATAGGCCAATCCCCGGTATCCAACACATTGCACCATGAAATTATGGCCAACCCGGATGCAAAGTGTTTTCCCTTTCGTTTTTTTTCGTATTGGGCACCTGAAAGCATACCTTCAATCTGCCAATTCGCTTTATTAATCTGGGCAATAACAGTCCCTCAGCCCGGCCATCTCAGCCAGGAACGAGTATCACTTGAACCTGCGCTCCTTCGTGCCGGTATGACAGGAGCTTTAAATATCTTTATTCGATGGCCCCGCCAATTCCAAGGAGAGGCCTTGGGTCAATCTGATGGCGGCCACCCTTCCCTTTTTAGGCCACTTTCTATATCAGGGTGGCAACGATGCCGGGGAAAATCGGTTAGATCCGGGGAATCCGGACGCCTTTGGGCTGGGGGCGGTGGCCGGCGAACCACCCGCATCCGATGGCACCTCGGTGAAACCCGCGGATTTCATGGAGAGCGTGGCGGCAGCGTCCGTGGCGGCGGGATTATCGATGTTTGATCCGGGATTCATGAGTTACGACACTGTAATTTAAAAAGTTACGACACTGTAATTTCTGCGGCTACTCAGCTGGGTTCGCAGGTGAGGTATCACGGTCCGAACTGGATAAAACAGGGAGGTGCCAGGAGTTGTTTCGCGGGCGGCCTTGAGCTGGCGGAGTTGGCGGATGGCCCCCCCCGGGCAATCTTTCCCTGGTCAACGCCGCTGACGGGTTCCGCATTTCGATGACATTGCCAGACGGCTGGGATACGAATCCTTCAACGGCGACGACCATGGAATCATTCATTTCAGTATGTCAGGTTGGCCCTGATTGATTTTCAGCCAGCGACCACTTCAACTGGCAGCGTTGCGGCTGGAGGGTTTCCATAAAACATGTAGCGTATTGCTGGTGACCGGAGTAGAGTCTGCGGATGAAAGCGAGACCTGTAGCTGTGCGTGAACGAATCATTCACCTTTACGAGCAGGGCAATCGGACCAAGGAGATTGCCTCCGTTCTGGGTTATTGTGTGGCGGCGGTGCGCCGCGTGCGCCAAAATTTCAAGCAACGCGGAACGCTGGAACCGCAAACTCATCAGTGTGGCCGCAAAACCTTGCTGACCCCCGCCCGGCAGGCTCGCCTGCAAGCCTTGCTGGGCAAAGATCCCGACGCCACGCTGGCGGAACTGGGGGCCAAATTCAAGCATCCCACCTCGACCATGGACTTATGGCTTGATCGCCTGGGGTACAGTTGTAAAAAAACGCTGCACGCCAGCGAGCAGTCGCGGCCCGACGTGGTCGAGCAAAGAAAGGCCTGGCGGGAGAAGCTGGCGGATCTGCCCGCCGCGAAACTGGTGTTTGTCGATGAAAGCGGGGCCAACACGCAGATGACCCGGCGCTATGGCCGCAGTCCCGTTGGGGAGCGACTGGTTTGTTCGGCCCCGCAGGGGCATTATCAGACGACGACGCTGATCGCCGCAGTGCGGCTGCAGGGAGCGCAAGCCCCTTGGCTGTTTGCTGGCGTCATGGACGGGGAGATGTTTCTGGCCTGGGTGCAGGAGGGGTTGGCACCCAGGTTGGAAAGCGGGGACATTGTCGTGCTGGATAATCTGGCGACGCACAAGGTGACAGGGGTCAAAGAGGCCATTGAAGCGGTGGGGGCGCGCGTGGAATATCTTCCGCCTTACTCGCCGGATTTCAGCCCGATCGAAAACCTGTGGAGCAAAGTGAAACAAATCCTTAAAAGCCGCAATCCCCGAACTCTTCGTCTACTCTAAAAGGCGGCGCGCGCAGCCTTTGGCGCCATCACCATCGCCGATTGCCACGGTTTCTTTTTAAACGCCGGCATCGCTACATGATTTATGGAAACACTCTAGCCAGTGTCACAGTGGCCAGATTGGTACACAACCCAAAACAAATGGCTCCTACTTCGCCATTGTTCACGATGGCATTGGTCAGGGTGTAACAGCCGGCAAAAGCAGATTGTCCGATGGTGGTAACGCTGGCGGGAACCGTGACGCTGGTCAGCGCGGTGCAGTAAGCCTTCGCAGTTTGTTGAGCAATCACAATTCTTTTCGAACTGAACTCATTCCGGCCAGGGCTTATTTGAGGCCTCCCCAACCCGATTTGGAAACCATTTTTCTGGCAAGTTGGTCGGCAGCCCGCAAACGGGACGAAATCGTTTGAGTTCTTGATGGCGATGGGGTGGTGATCGGACTGGAAACCGGCGCAGAGCCGCACAAAAGAGTTAAATTCGTAAAAAGATTTTCCGGCGGTAAAGCCAGAACAGTATCAGCCACAAAACCAGCAATGTTAACGCCCCGTGAACTACGGGTGCGTAAGCCTCTCCAAAAACCATAAAAACATTTTTCCCCAGGTGGGTTGACAGCGTTTCCTGAATGAAGTCGCCAAAGAGGTGAGACATGCAGTAGGCAGCGATGGAGTTAGTGCCAATGACGACCACCGGCAAAAACCATTTTTTGTGATTCCAAACATCGGCGAGCAAATAAAAAGCCGCCAGCAACAAATAACACAAGCCACCGCTGAACAGAACCCAGCTTGGCGTCCAAATGCGTTTGACCACTGGACAAATTCCCAGCCAGCCCAACGCGACTCCGGCCACCAGCAGCGCCACCCCGGCGGCGAACAGCCATTTCAGTACGGTTGCCGGGTTGCGGTTGCCGCGCAGTACGTCCCCGGCCAGCAAACCCAGAATCATCGTGCCGAGTGTGGGAATGAAACTTAACGTGGCGTACCCGCCTTCGTTGAAAACAAATTTTCCGTCGCGCGGAAACAGATTTAGGAACCACGTATCGCCGGCCCAGGCGAGATTGGAGTTCTTGTTCCAGTGCGCCCCAAAGCCGGCCAACCGGTGGGGCCAATCCGCCGGCACGCCCACGCCCGCATAATCAAAATTCGCCGGTGGCGCCGGGTAAAGCGCAAACGCCGCCCAGTATCCGAACAGTATAATAGTCAGGGCGGCCCATTGCCAGCGCGCCAAACATTGCCCCAGCTGAAACAGGAAAAAATACCCCAGTCCGATCTGGGTCAGAGTGTCCTCAAAGGTCCAATAGGTTTGCGGCTGGCCGACCGAGCGGAGGAAAACACCCAGGAGGATCAACAGCAATGAACGCCACAGAGCATGCAATGTCATCCACCCCTGCGACTGGCCCAAGGCCGTACGCCGGGCCAGGGAAAAAGGCAGCGCCACACCCACCAAAAGTGAAAAAGACGGTTGAATCAGATCGTGCAGCGTGCAGCCAATCCATTCACTATGCATTTGCTGGCCGGCGAGAAACCTCCAGAATCCGCTATTCGGGCGGCCTTGCGCCACTTCCGAGAACTCCAGAACCTCTCCCATAATCAGCAACATGACCCAGCCGCGAAAGGCATCCAACGAGGTCAGACGTTGGGCGGGAGCAGGGTTTTCGGGGGCGGGGATCACGAGGTGCGGGCAAAAAAATCTATCGTATCTTTGAGGCCGACGGCAAAATCACCGGTGGGTTTGAATCCGGCCGCGCGCAGCTTGTCCACCGCAGCGAGCGAATGTTTCACATCCCCCGCCCGGGTCGGGGCGTGCTGGATTGCCGACTTGGAACCGGTCAGCGTGCAGATCGTCTGTGCCAGTTCGTTGATCGTGATTTTTTTTCCGTAGGCCACGTTTAACACGCCGGTCGCTTCGGATTCCGTGGCGAAGAACACGTTGGCGGCAGCGATGTCTTTCACAAAAATAAAATCGCGGGTCTGCTCACCGTCACCGTAAATGGTGATGGGCAGGTTTTTTACGGCGCGGTCAATAAAGATCGGCACCGCCGCCGCATACTGGCTTTGCGGATCCTGACGCGGCCCAAAGACATTAAAGTAGCGGAGGCAGGTGGTCGGCAGACGCCCCTCTTCGGCAAACATTTTGCAGTAAAATTCGCCGTCGAGCTTGGTGACGGCATAAGGGCTTTTGGGTTCGGCCAGCATGGTCTCAACTTTCGGCACCATTGGATTATCGCCGTAGATCGCCGCCGAACTGCTTAAGACCAGTTTTTTAACGCCGGCCCGGGTCGCCTCCTCCAGCACCACCAGCGTGCCAACCGTGTTGATTTCATTACACTCGACCGGTTTGGCCATGGATTCGGGCACACTAATCATTGCCGCAAGATGAAAAACATAGTCCACCTCCTGCATGGCACGCCGTACGGCCGCGCGATCCAAAATTGAAGCCTCAATCCACTCGTGTTTGAATGGCGCAAGGTTGCGTTTGAAGCCGGAACGCAAGTTGTCGAGCACGCGCACATCCGCCTTGCCTTGCAAATGCTCGACGATGTTGCTGCCAATAAACCCCGCTCCGCCGGTGATCAGGATTCTCATGTTAAATGCTTTTTACCAGTTGTTTCATCTCCGCTTCCTGCCGCTCAATGGACTCGACTAGTTTGAACTGCGTGCGGCAGCGGTCAAGGTTGTGCCGCTCTCGGTGGATCTTGAAATAGATGTCGCCGGCAAGATAATCGGTAAGGAAGCGCAGGCCGATTTCAAAAGTGATCAGTTTGCGGGAAAACGGAAGCAGCTCTTTTTCGGCCGCTGTCAAAAATTCCGACGCCACCGCGAGATAGCCCCGCACCAGTGCCTCGTACATGGGAAACTGCATGGTCACTTTTGACAAATCGCATTCATCCTCCTTCGCCGGACTGGTGGCCGTGCGCACCATGTCGCCGAAATCATGGAGGGCCAGGCCGGGCATCACGGTGTCCAGATCTATCACGCAAATTCCTTCACCGGTGGCCTCGTCAAGCATGACATTGTTAAACTTGGTGTCGTTGTGCGTGACCCGCTCGGGCAATTGGGCCTTCACCAGCACGTCACAAATCGGTTGATGACGAAGCGCAAATTCAATTTCCCGGCGGGCAAGTTTCGCGCGATTGACGGCATCGGCTTGAATGGCGTTTTCCAGGGCGGCGAACCGTTTGGGGGTGTGATGGAAGTCAGGGATTGTATCGTGCAGGCGTGGCGCGGGCAGGTCCGCCAGCAACTTTTGAAACTGCCCAAACGCCCGGGCGGCTTGAAACGCCTGCGCCGGAGATTCCACCGCGTCATAAGTCCGCGCCTTTTCGATGAACAAATAAACGCGCCAGTAATTGCCCGCTGCATCGCAAAAAAAGGACCGTTCGTCCCGCGCGGGAACCAGGGTCAAGACCCGCCGGCTGGCTTCAGCTTCGCCGGAAATTTTTGCGCCCAGATGGGTTGTCACCCGCGCCACGTTGTCCATCAGCGCCGGAGGATTCTTAAAAATGACATGATTGAGGCGCTGAAAGATATACCGGACACGCGTGCCGGCCTGGTCGTAAACCACGCAATAGGTGTCATTAATATGGCCGCTGCCGTAGGGCTCGGCGCTGAGAAAATCGCCGGCGATGTCAAAGTGGCGCGCCACGGTGCGCAAATCATGTTTCAAGTTCATAGCCATTATTTTTCGGGTCCAGGCGTCTCACTGGAGCGCGGAATTTTTAGAGCTGGCGGAAGTTCCCAGGGCTTCGGTCACGGGCCGGTCGCCGCCGGAAACGGCCTTCGCTTCGAGGGTCAAAACCTCAAACGGGCGCAGGTTGAACTCGTGCGCTTGCAGCGCGGATATTTCCAAAGGTTTCGCGGCGGCGTCCCTTTTCCAAGGGCTACTCATCTCGTAACGTTCAGCTGAACCGCGCGGCAATTCAAACGCGGTTTTGAGATCCAGTGCCAGCGTGGCAGGCTGGTCCGTCGGATTGCGCAGGGTCAAAATTCCCAGGCGCGGCGACCACGCAGCCCACCCGTAAATTTCGCCTTTGCGGGGATCGCCGCCAACCCAATGCGTGTCCGCGAGCACATCGGCATTGCTGCGCGACCAAATGGCGGCCTCGGCCAGGTCGTCCCAATTCGTTTGGTCCAACCGGCCGGCCGTGAGGTACAATTCCTGCAACTGTGTGCCGGTGCCAAAAAACTCGCGCACCTGCGCCGAAAAATCTGCATCGTTCATGGCAGTAAGATGAGCGGCGTTCGTGGCGTAAATGATGCCATGCAACATCAGCGCCGTCAGCGGATAAAGCGGCGCCCGCTTCACCACGTTCTCATAGGTCTGTGCGTCGCGATATGTCATCCACCGCTGGCACCAGGATCCCTGGCCCTGAAAATTGTGGTCGTCACCGCCACGCCAGATGGAATCCACGTTCAGCAGCCAAAACGGGGACGGCCAGGTGCCGGTGGTTTGGTTGATGTAAATGTTGGGAGCCGTGGCGCGCAAATCCGCGACTAATTGCAACATCGCATCGCCGTCACGCGTCAGTCCGCTCTGGCTGGCAGTGGCGCCGGTCGCCAAGCCATCAAATTTAAACTGGTTGACACCATATTTTCCGATCATTTCCCGGCAGATGCCTCGAAACAAGCCGTAATACTTCGGGCCGGCCAGTGAAAATCCGCTGGCGTTGGTCTCATAACCCTGCTGGCTGCCATATTCCAGGCGGCGGCGGCGTGCCTCATCGTATCCGCCAAAAGGAGAAATCCAGACGCCGATGCCGCTGTGATACCGCGCAGCGGCATTCATTAACGCAGTAAAACCGTTCGGAAATCCCGAATGAAAGTGCCACAGGGTTTGATCGTCGTCCCAGCCGTCGTCGAAAAGAAAGGAGTCCATTTCCACTCCGCGCTTGACGACCAGTTCGCGGCCGAACTGCTCGATGACATTCAAACTTTGGGCCTCGTTGAATTTTCGCTTGTCCCAGGCGATGTCAAACCACGAGTTATAGTGAAGGAAAGTCCGGTAAGGATGCGTGCGTTCGCGCTCCAGATATGTTAAAAAACTGCGCCGCAACTGGCCCGGCTTGGCCATCCCCAACACCACGCTTTCGGTCAGCGTCTCGCTGTCCTTGAGCACCGCGTTGCGCGACAGGCGGCATTGAACTTCGGCGTCGCCGGTCACCGTGTTTTGGGCCATCGGGTGTTCGCAACCGCAAAAAAAACGGCCCGCCACGACTGGAGAGCCATCCACCGTCCCCACCGCCTCCGCCCCGGGAATTTTCTGGTCCAGGAGGACGATGTCCTTCACCAACATATCCTGCCCAACGGCTCGAAGCGTGAGCGCTTGCCGCAGATAACTGGACCCTTCCCGCAAGCTCATCGCCCAAGTGGCGGACAAATGGTGCTGCTCGTTGGCGAATTCCAAAACCAACTGCGTGCCCCGCAAATGCCGGGACCAAGTGGGCGACCCGGGTTCAACCGGCAAATCCTCGACCCGGGCGGCTCGTGCCAGCTTGAAATCGGAAGCCTTCAAACAAGTTCCGTCGCCAAGAGTCACTTGGAAATCCAAGTTGGAGAAGTTCACGGTGGATCCATCCGGCTTTGCTTCCAGCACCGATGCAAGCTGGCCATTGGCCATGTTCCAATGCCAGGCCAGTTCGGTATTTTCCAAACTGCCGCTGTCCTGGGCATGACATATCAAACCAGAAAGCAGCGCGAACGTCATGCGTATGAGTGTGTTCTTCATGATAGGATTAATTTTTCTGTTCCATCGTCGGCCGTTGGTGCGCTGTGGGCCCTGCGTGCTCACTCAGCCAGTCTAAAAAATTGTTGCCCCGGGCCAACTGGCGCCGCGTAAGGGCTCGTCGCGCTTGCCAAATTGGTCCACGCACTGGCGGATAGCGACGTCGCATGTTGCAAGATGCCGGGACCTGTCCAAATGATATTGACAAGGTCGTTGCTCACATTGATGAACAGCGGCCCGAGCTGCGGCGGCGACAGGACGTAGGGAATGCCGGTTTCCACGGCAGTTTCCGGACCGCGATTGTCCTGGAGCAATATGCGCATGGGTTTGGGGCCCAATGCCCTCGTGGCGTCGGCGTACAGGGCCGACAGCGAAACTTGAAATTCAAATTCACTGGCGTTGCCCGATGGAGCGACCGCCCAGCCTAAATTTGAAACTGACCCCGCGTTAAAACTGCCGTTCCTTTCATCGTAACCGTACCCGGTTTCGATCATCATTTCTGAGCCAAACAGCGCACCCCCAACCGAATAACCGGTGCCCGCGCTCACATCCGTGTCAAAAAAAACGTGCGAGTAATAATCCGAGAAGAGTGCATAGGGCGCAGCCAGAATCACATGACCGTAAATAAAATTCGTATCGTTGGCGAACTGCACTTGCAGATAATTCACCGGATTGCCATCTGGAGCGCCTTGATACGCCCACGGCACTCCCGCCCAGTCGGCGAAGAAACCATCAATAGTGATCTTCTTGTAGGTGCTGAGGAAGCCGTTTGTTCCCGCAACCAAGGTGATGGAAACCGTATTGGTATCTTCATGTACGGGGTGGCAACTATCTTCCGCGCGGACAGCAAAGGCGTACGTCATGCCGTTTTGCAATCCGGTTACCGTTTAACAATAGGGATAAATACCAGGACCGGTCCCCGTCGGGTAATTGTAATTGGCAGGCAGTCCCGGGACAACATGTGAAAGCTTGGTGGCCGTGGCAAAGTTAACCGTTCCGCCGTTGGAATAATAGATGTTGTAATGAACCGGACCGGTCTGATCGCGGGCGACGTCCCATTGGAGGGTTGCGCTGCCGTTGCCGGCGACAACTTCCTGGACGCCCATCCGGGGTTCTGGGGGAACTGGCTGAGTGGTCGCCGTGCTGTCCCAGACCGGCGGCTGCACGTCCACGTTCGTGGCCAGCCATGCCGCCGCGTTCGTGTTCAAGGGTTCGGCCAGAGAGGGATTCGTTCGATACAGCGCCCATCCCTGAACATCCATGCTTTCGACATAATCCTGATTGACGGTGGCGGCCGGTTGGGGCGGCGTGTGATCGTAATCCACCACGAACACGTTAAAACCGTCCGGGCGTCCCGCTTCGGCATTCAGCTTGGGTGCCAGGTCATATTTATTATCCGGAAAATAAGGCGAAACATTGTTCGTGGACGTGTCGCTGTAATAACTTTCAAACATCACCATGTCCACATACGGCCGGATGTTGTAGGGATACGTTTTTAGGTTGGGGTCGAAAAAGAACAGCCCGCGGTTCGCCATGAGCAGCTTGCCGGGATAATTCGTGTGAATTTGCCGGATGAGCGATTGCATCCCCGGAGAAGTCCATTCATAAGGAGTGCCCCAGGCGTCCGGCGCGGCCGTATCCACCGTATCCAGAAATACGCCGTCACAACTAAGTGCATTGCCGTAGTTGGTGCCCAGAATTTCCTGCAACCCGGACTGACCGTTCGTGGTCTTGGTCATGGTTTGCAACACCGTCCACCAAGCGGGCGATCCGGCGTTGACATAATAACTGCCATAAGTCGAGTTCTCGTCGGGAATGCCGGTTTGATTGCTTTTGGCATTCAAATAATAAGAGGCGTAATTCGTCCCGCCGGCCGACGGCAATCCGATCACGTTGGTGATGCTGGATAGAAGTTCGTTATCCGATGCCCGCGGATCCACGCGCGGCCCCATCCGGTCACCCGCCACCGGGGCCCCGTTGCGATCGTCTTCGCCAATCGAGAGATAAGCCAGAACCGGCACATCGTCTGTCGTGCCAAGAATTCCATCCTTTCCACTGCGGATGGCGGCAATCTGGCTCGCCGTGATGTTGCTGACGGGGTGCAGAATCACCAGATGATAATTCGTGCGGGCATAATTAACCTGGGCCGTAGTCCAGTTTCCGTAATAAATTAAATACGGTTGGGAGGTGTTGAATGCCGCCCGGGCGCCGTTGTCCCCAGCCAACACCGCCTGTGTTAGAAACAATAGCATGCCCATCAGAGACCAGGCATATGGTTGTGGACGGTTCATCAAATTTGAGTCAGTTTCAGCAAAACCACTCCGTGGGGTTGGACGGACAATTTCAACCCGTTTTCCGCGTCCGAAAGATTTTCTTGCCGCCATAAGTCCCGAACGTGGCAAATTCCCGGCAGGCCGATGTTGGCGAGCTTGTTGAAATTTACCTTCTCCAGTTCCCGGCCCCGGTTAAAAAATCCCAGCGCCGTGGAGCCATCTTCCAAAAACTTTCTAAAAACATCCACCGCGCCTATGGTGGCAACGCGAACCGCCTGCTGGCCCAAAGCGTCCTGGTCCAGGGCCAGCACCTCGTCGTTGCCGAGCAGACCGTGCGTAAATGAATCAAGATGTTCCAAATCACAGCCGATTAACAAGGGGGCTGAAAGCAGGCACCACATACTGACATGGGAATACTGTTCGTCCGGGGTCAGCTTGGACGCATGCAAATCGGTCCCCCACCCCACCTCACCCACCACCATCATGTCCGGATCGTTCCAATGTCCCGGGCCCCCGTAAGGCGCCCACCGGTCCTGCGAAAAAGCGATCTCGGAAACGCCATGGTTAAATTCGTAACCTGCTTTAGGATTCTCTTCCCATCCGTCCCAAATATCACCCGTCGTGCGCCAGCAATTCGCCCACTTGGCCCAATCGGCCGCTTGGTCGAACGGGGCGCTGTTGGACAGGCTAAAAACAATGTCCCGCCTGGTTTTGCGCAGGGCCTTGGCCATTTCGGACGTGTGCGGAACTTCATTCGGAAACCAGTCAAATTTAAGGTAGTCGAAACCCCAATCCGCCCATTGCCTGGCGTCGTTGCCGGCAAAATAATGAATTCCAAACTGGTGAAATTTCTCTCCCGCAAATGCTTTGGACCACGCCCCGGATGAATCGTCGCTGGAACCGCCGGGATACCCGGCGTAGGATGTAATCCAAGGGGTAGAGTAGATGCCTGCTTTCAAACCCAATCCGTGTATTTGATCGCAAAGCGATTTCATGTCCGGAAACTTTCCATTGGGTTGAATGGCATTAAACGGGCCGGCACGCTTTCCCTGCCAGGTATCATCAATGTTTACATAGGTCCACCCATGTTGGCTCAGGCCCGAAGAAAACAGGGCACGCGCCGAGCGCAACACTTTCTCCTGATCCACTGAACCCGCCCAGCAATTCCAACTGTTCCATCCCATGGGCGGGGTCAGGGCAATTTGACGGCCGACCACAATCCGAAATTTCTTTTCGGCCATGCCTTTGTCATTGCTGGCATGGAGAACGACTTGGTAACTGCCGGTCCGTTTCAGTTCGCCGCTAATTTGACCGCTGCTCGCATTCAGCGTCAACCCTGCCGGCAGGCGGTCGCCACCAAAATGCATCGGCCGGTCGCCGGTCGTGGGTATCGTGTACAGGAATGCCGAACCGGGCCGAACGCCGAAAACGCTTGGGCCGTTGATTCTCGGCGCAGACGATTCGGGCGTGTCAGCGAAACCCCCAATTCACCCGCCGTCAGGCTGAAACAACCTGTCGCGAAGAAAAAGCAGGCGATAATATGAATGCTGTTCGCCATCCGTGAAATGTTTCGTTTACTTCGCAGCATCTTTGATCCCGGGATTCCTGATTACCGGCACGCCAATTCGATCAGTTTCTACGAGGAGAAGACAAACTGGCTCCCAAACCTGGTCTGCCGGAAAGCAGATGATGTGTTTGCCGTTTTGCCGGATGGCGGCCTGACCAACCGCGAGGCAATTCAACAGATGCAGCAACATAAAGAACTCTATATGTGGCACTCTTCAATCTAGGGAATGATCGAACCAGTCGGGGACGAGATCGTTGCCGGGGGCACCCAGCCGGCGTGCCAGTTTAACGACCATAAATCTTGCAGCTTTGTCTTCGAAGCATGGCCGTCAAAAAAACAGGATGTTAATGGCGCCGGGAATGCCATCGCTGGTCGAGATCGCCATTCGCCCGGGAGGGCGCCCTCCGTGTCGGGCAATGGTGTATCGGCCCATGTCTTTACCCACAGCCGCGTTTCCACTGTACAAATCCTTGGACGGACCTTGTGATTCGATAGGGAAGCTGTCCCAAATTACGGAATCGGCAATTACGGGCACTGTGGTCGGTGTTAATACGCTGGCTTCGGTCGGGTATTGCCAGGCCGGGGACGCGCCCAACAGGTCCTGCGGGCCAATGCTAAAAAGATTTGGGCTGCCGTAAAGCCAGCCGTTGTAAGCATAGCTGCCGGAATAACCAGGGCTGGCGTAATCCCAATACCACCTCTGATCCGCCCGCCCATACAGCGCTTGCGGACTGTAATCGCTTCTGGTAGTTGCATCAGTCGCTGACGGGCAAACCACAATGTTGCTTGCGTGGGAATTATAAACCAGCAGATTTTCAATCCAAAGACGGCTGGGGTCGTACGAATAAGACCTTCCATAGTCTCCCAAATACATCGTGTGGGCAATCCCGACCTGCCGCAAATTATTGACACAGGAAATACTTTTCGACCTTAGCTTGGCTGCCGAGAGCGCGGGCAGCAGCATGGCCGCCAAGATGGCGATGATCGCAATGACCACCAGCAGTTCAATCAGGGTGAACGCCGTCCGCCCGGCGGCCATTGCCTGATCCGCGGGCTGGTCTGACATGTCTTCCCCGTGCTCAGATTTCATTGTTGGCAGTTTTATAAGTTTTCTTTCAGATTGGGAGGCGCCGAACTGGCGGCGCCTCCTTGGTTTATAGCTCCGTGCCGACTTATTGTGACAAGCGGAAGTATTGTTTCGCTCCGGATTCCGGGACAATATAAGGACTCGTTGCAGACGGCAGGTTGGTCCAGGGACCCGTCAGAGATGAGGCCGCCTGCAGGGTCCCGGGGGGATACCAGAAAACTCCGGCCTGGTTTCCCGGCAAGACTGAAATGGACAGTCTGCCTAGCGGCAACGGTGCCACCGCTGGGAGCGTCGTGCTGGTGTAGGAAAGGACACCAAATGGAGGCGCCGAGTTGGCAGCCAAAAAACTTGGGTAAAGTCCTTGAAAGAGAAAATTGAAAACATTGGTGGTAAAGACTTGCGTGCCGTCCTCCCCAAAAGTGGCCGCTTTGGACACCCGGAATTCAAAGTTGGTTCCTGGTGCTTGCGGCAGGCAGAGCCAGTTTAAATTGTTGATGCCGAATCCGTCATTGAAATTGCCATCTTTCTCCTGATAGCTGGAACCACTTTGGATCAACATGTCGGAACCAAAGGCTGCATAACCAGTGCCGGCATTGTCATCTGTGTCAAAAAACATGTTTACGTAAGTTGGAAAGTAACCATTTGTTGGGTTAAGATCCGTCCAAAGCGTGACGCGGAAATAATAGTAATTGGCGTCATCGAAAACATAGATAGCTTCAAAATCCGCGGCGTCGGTGTTTCCTGACGGAGCGGGAGTGCTGTAGATGGGTGTCACTCCGGTCCAGTCGTCGAACGAACCGTCAATGGTGATGTCCCGGGTGAACTGTCCGCTGACATCGGCCACGTTTCCAAGCAAGTCTTTCACCCCGTTCACCGTCAGCGTATAGACCGTCCCAAAACTCATCGGCACCCCGGTGGTCAAGGTCACTTGAGCGGCATTGCCCGGGTTTTGGACCGCCGACAGCACCGTTACCCCCCCGCTTACGGAATACTTGGTGGCATCGTCCCCCGTCACGGGATCAACCGGTTTGGAAAAAGTGACGACAATCTGGCTGACTGATGCTGAAATGGCGGCCACATTGGGCGGAATGGTGTCCTTTAAAACCGTCAGATTAACCTGAATACTATTAGTGGTGCCCGCCGGATTGCTGATCGCAACCTGATAAACACCCGTATTGGTGGGACCGCTCACAGGAATGCTAAAAGTGTCATAGATTGCGCCGGAAATAGGATTGCCGCCAAAATACCATTGATATTGTATCACCGGCGTCCCCGAAACAGCGACACTAAAGGTGGCGGGATTGCCGATCAGAGCAACTTGACTGGCCGGTTGCGTAATAATGGTTACCGGGATGTTGCTCACCGTCAACAGGGCGCCCCGGGTGGTTATGCCCGAAAATGAATTGCTCACCGACAAAGAATAGGTGCCGGCATTGTTAGTCAGCACCAGAGGGATGGTATAAGTCGCCGCATTTGCCCCGGCTATGGCCGAGCCGCCAAAATACCATTGATAAGTGAGCGGGCCGGTGCCGATGACGTCCGAAGCAAAGGTCACGGGCTCTCCCGCCAGAACCGTTTGATTCGTCGGCAAATTTGTGCTGACATTGAGCACCGGATAGTTGATTGAGGCAGTCAGAGACAGACCGAAGACCATGTCCGCACTACTGGCCGGAGCCTGGTGCGTCTCCACTTCCAGAATGTTCGTTCCCAATGCGGCCGGTTCCAAAATCGAGCCGTCAATGCCAAAAACATCCGCGTGTCCCGCCGGAGTATTTGTGGCCGACGCCGCGGTTGCGTAGGAAACCGCGCCGGGAGGCATGCGAACGCGACGGACTTCGTTCCCGTTCAGGTAATAGACCGCGCCATCACTCAAATAGTTGGTAACGACAAAGGCAACGTTCGCAGTGTCGTTGGTCCATTGGAAATACGTGCGAAAATAGTATGTGTTCGGTCCGCTGGCCAGGGCCGTATTGATCGCCGGGTAATATCCCGGCGATGGGGTGTAACCCAGCAGGCCATCACCGGCAACCCAGCCGGCGACCGTGTCATCGTAACCCTGATCCAGCCAGTTCGTGCCCAGGTCGGTTCCAGAGGCGTTTGCCTCCCACGAAGAACCGTTAAGTTTGATTAGGGCAAGATTGCTGGCGGGGGGTGGCGGATTGGTGGCGAGCGTATAAACCATGCCACCGGCGGGCGGCGCAAATTCCACGTTGGCGTAGCCGGTGTTGTCGCCTTCCAGCAAAAGAGCGATGGTGCTGTTGGTAAATACCGGGGTGTTGTCTGAGGCGTAAGTGGCGCCGAGTGAAATGGCTATTTCAAAATCGGTGCTGTCCGGTGATCCGGCGATGTTCCATCCCAGGTTGTTGATCAGGCCTTCGTTAAACAGGCCATTCTTTTCCTGATAGCCGCCGCCCCATTGAATCAACATGGACGAACCAATGCCACCGACCGAATAGCCTGTGCCCGGATCATTGTCCGCATCAATAAAAATATTGTCGTACGAATTGGCAAACGCATTGACGCGCGGCGAATAAAGCGTGAACCGGATGTAGAGGTTGGTCTCGTCATTGGCAATATAAACATTCTCGTATTGAATGGCATTGGCTGGCCCCTCCGCTGCCGTGTATGCGATCGGCACACCCGCCCAATCGCTAAACGATCCATCAATGGTAATATGCTTGTATGAGCTGGGTGCATTTGTCTGTGCCACCGCGCTGGCCATCCCGGCACACGCTACCATCAATCTGAATACGTTTTTACACACATGCTTGATCTTCATAGAATTTTAGTCTGCTGCGTTGGGTTGACTTTGTACCTTTAACGACGGTCGCTGGAGTGACGATATCTCACTTCCCGATTTTGTCTTGCCGTCCAAATGAACTACACTGACGTTTCACCGCGGCGGGGGGAAAAATTTTGCGACCGCCTGGGAGCGGGAATGGACGTGCAGCTTTTCGTAAATGCGACGAATGTAGGTGCGGACGGTCACAAAACTGATGCCCAACTGGTCGGAGATTTCCTTGATCAGATGGCCTTTCGACAACAGCGTCAGCACCTCCACCTCCCGGGCGGACAATTGCTCGGCTTCTGCCGTCACCCGGTTGCTCTGGAAGTACTGCACCACCTTGCGGGCAATCTGGCTGCTCATCGGCGACCCTCCCTGATTTGCATCGCGGATGGCATCCAACAAGTTTTCGGACAGTTTTGTTTTGAGCAAATAACCCACGGCCCCTGCGCGCAAAGCGTCGAAAATTTGTTCCGGATTTTCATAAACGGTCAACATGATAACCCGGAGCGCGGGATCTGACGCGTGCAACTTTTTTACACATTCAATGCCATTCATCGCGTGCAGGTTAATGTCCATCAGCAGCACGTCAGGCCGCGCCGAAGGGATGCCCGCCAGGGCCGTTTCGGCGTTGAAATAACTGGCCAGCAGCCGGAAATCCCGTGATTTTTCCAACAGCCGCACCAAACCCGCACGGACGCCGTCGTCATCTTCGACTATGGAAACAAGAATCGGCACACGCACAATCAATCACTCAGTGCATACCAGTCTGGCGGCACAATGCCAAACTAAAACAGCACCTAACAGCGGCGGCCTCCCCCGGACCGATGAACCAGGCCCGTTGCAATTCAATCGTTGTCCTGGCTTCACGACGGTGAATTTTGAACAGGCGGGGATGCTTTTTTCCGCATTTCAGCAGGGCCCAGCCAGATCACCAGTCTCACACAGGTGCTTCCCGGGCGGCTTTCCAACTCGAG